>Ga0307942_1000052_pt1 | contig 55655 bp, 50 predicted proteins | sample OrgLakmetagen175_FD_201846 | JGI IMG/M metagenome (GOLD analysis project Ga0307942, IMG submission 201846) | Saline water microbial communities from Organic Lake, Antarctica - #175 | ecosystem: Environmental > Aquatic > Non-marine Saline and Alkaline > Saline | place: Antarctica: Organic Lake... | reverse complement strand
AGGCACAAGCATAAAAAGGATGGTTAGCACAGCGCAAGCTGTGCTAAGAGAGTACTAACTAACGTTCGGTTGTACTCGCCTCCAAGAACTAGAGTACTTCTGCGAGTACTCAGCAGTTTTGCACTGTAAGAAGAGAGCCGTGCACTTATATGGCCTTGGCTTGTGTGCGACCCCAAAGGTGAGCACGGGTTTCTCACTGTAAGAAGAGAGCCGTGCACTTATATGGCCTTGGCTTGTGTGCGACCCCAAAGGTGAGCACGGGTTTCGCACTGTAAGAAGAGAGCCGTGCACTTATATGGCCTTGGCTTGTGTGCGACCCCAAAGGTGAGCACGGGTTTTGCACTGTAAGAAGGGAGCCGTGCACTTATATGGTCTTGGCTTGTGTGCGATTCCAAAGGTGAGCACGGGTTTCGCACTGTAAGAAGAGAGCCGTGCACTCGTATGGTTTGGACGTCCGAACGTGTTTGAACAAGACTTGCAAAAGCGAGCCTTGCGCTGTGCATAAAGGGAAAGAGTGCACTTGCTCTGTCACATTGAGCACAAGCCGGTTTGATAAATGGGTGGCAGGAACCCTGAATTAATTGTACTCTCAAAATAACGTAAGGCATCGTTGAATAGAGGCACCATTGAATAGAGGCATCATTGAGTAGATGCATCATTAAATAGAGGCGTCATTAAATAGAGCCGTCACCAAGTAGATGCATCATTAGTTAGAGGCATCATTGAATAGAGGCATCGTTGAGTAGAGGCATCATTGAATAGAGGCACCATTGAGTAGAGGCATCATTGAATAGAGGCACCATTGAATAGAGGCATCATTGAGTAGATGCATCATTGAATAGAGGCATCATTGAGTAGATGCATCATTAAATAGAGGCGTCATTGAATAGAGGCATCATTAATTAGAGGCATCATTGATTAGAGGCATCGCTGGATAGAGGCGTCATTAAATAGAGGCATCATGAATAGAGGCATCGCTGAATAGAGGCATCACTGAATAGAGGCATCATTAATTAGAGGCATCATTGAATAGAGGCATCACTGAATAGCGGCGTCAATCAGCCTGCGTTTGTCTGCGTCATTGAATGGAAAGGATCGCCTTGCACTTTTGATTGGTTGTGCCACTGGGCCACAAGGCAAAGCAGAATGCTTTTTGCACTGGATTTGAGTGCGTAGTTGAGTTTGGCACTGGATTTGAGTGCGTAGTTGAGTTTGGCACTGGATTTAAGTGCGTAGTTGAGTTTGGCACTGGATCTAAGTGTGTAGCTGAGTTCTTGCTACGAGCTACTAGTAGGCCGAACACAGACACTCATACAACCAGCTCGTTGGCCTGCCAAGGGAAGGGAGGCCTCTGTTAGCCACTCATCACGTGGTGCTCAGATAGAGTGCACTCTATTAGCCACCGCTCTGTTAGCCACTCATCACGTGGTAGATGGGTAAAGTGCGCTTGCTATGTGTCTGCAGAGAACTAATCATGTGGTACACGGATAGAGTGCGCTTGCTATATGCCTTCAGAGGCCCTGGAGGGTCCTTTGGCCTCTGTTAGCCACTCATCACTTCCAACTCGGATAGAGTGCTCTCTGTTAGCCACCGCTCTGTTAGCCACTCATCACGTGGTACTCGGATAGAGTGCGCTTGCTATGTGTCTGCAGAGAACTCATCACGTGGCACACGGATAGAGTGTTCTCTGTTAGCCACCGCTCTGTTAGCCACTCATCACGTGGCACACGGGTAGAGTGCGCTTGCTATGTGTCTTCAGAGGCCCTGGAGGGTCCTTTGGCCTCTGTTAGCCACTCATCACGTGGTACACGGATGGAGTGCGCTTGCTATGTGTCTGCAGGGGCCCTGGAGGGTCCTTTGGTGTGCTTGTCAATTGTTTGCAGGGAACCCAGAGGGTCCTTTGGTGCGCTTGCTATATGTCTTCAGAGGCCCTGGAGGGTCCTTAGGTGTGCTTGTCAATGTCTGCAGGGAACCCAGAGGGTCCTTTGGTGCGCTTGCTGTGTGTCTGCAGAGAACCCAGAGGGTCCTTTGGTGCGCTTGCTGTGTGTCTGCAGAGAACTTGGATGTTTCATTGACGTACTCTTTGTGTGCCTGTAGGGAACCTGAAAGTGTTCAAGACAGGCAACGCCATCACCCCGCTCGTGACTGGGTGGATACCCCTGCTGGCCCTGGATGTGTGGGAGCATGTGAGTACTTGTGTGGGTGTGGGTGTGGGTGTGGGTGTGGGTGTGGGTGTGGGAGTGGGAGTGGGAGTGGGAGTGGCCGTGTCTGTAGGTGTGGATGCAGATGAGGGTGTTGGCTAGACATAAAATGCGAAGTTGGGTTGCCAGGCTGGCTCAAGTTGAATCACCAGGAAGATCCATGCACGTGCGTCCTGCCACGTGCGCATGTCCCGTAAGAGTAGGGTTGGCCATAACCATATATATACGGTGTATATACGGTCTTTTTGGCAGGAACATCACCAAATATACGGTCATATACGGTGTATATATACAATTCTGGCCAACCCTACGTAAGAGCCTGGCCCGATCTTGGGCCAAAAAGATCTTTGATCGGCAGCTTCAATACTGTACAACCCTGCCGCAGGAATTGTCGATGCCACTGTTCATACATTGCTTGCTTTGAAGCATGACAACAACTGATATGGAGCTTGCCAATGAGGGGGCTCAGGAGCAAGGGGGTGCTCGTCACAGCATGCAAATTGGCACAGGGGCGAGAGGGTGCACGTCACAGTATGCAAATTGGTTTGGGAGCAAGGGGGTGCACGTCACAGCATGCAAATTGGCACAGGGGCGAGAGGGTGCACGTCACAGCATGCAAATTGGCACAGGGGCGAGAGGGTGCACGTCACAGCATGCAAATTGGTTTGGGAGCAAGGGGGTGCTCGTCACAGCATGCAAGTTGGCACAGAGGCGAGAGGGTGCACGTCACAGCATGCAAGTTCTGGCCTCCGTTGTCCCTGAGTGTGGTTGAAGGGAACAATACTAGTAATTTTCCGTGCAATGCTACAATCAGCTAGGTTGGCAAGAACAATGTGTGAACAATGAATTAATGTGTGAGCAGTGAATCAATGTGCCCCTTCCAATGCTTATGATATTATGTGTGAAGAACGTATGGTATCAGAACAGGACTGGAAACATTTCGGGTGACTTTGGGGCAAATTGGCCTGGCAAATTGGGTCCATTTTAGATCAAAAATTTTGCACTCCCAAAATGGCTTGAAAATACGATCGAATTATACGCGTGTATCGTATTTAACACTTGCTTACCATATTAAACGTCTCTAATGACCGTATGACACATCCCTGATACTTATACACACACATACAAAGGGTTGCCACGTAAAGGGTTGCCATGTACAGGGTTGCCATGTACAAGGTTGTCATGTAAAGGGTTGCCATGTACAGGGTTGCCATGTACAGGGTTGTCATATAAAGGGTTGCCGAGTAAAGGGTTGTCATGTACAGGGTTGCCACGTAAAGGGTTGCCACGTAAAGGGTTGCCATGTACAGGGTTGCCATGTACAGGGTTGCCATGTAAAGGGTTGCCGAGTAAAGGGTTGCCATGTACAGGGTTACCACGTAAAGGGTTGCCACACCGTACATGGTACATGACCAAATATCTGGCGTTCCTTGCCCTAACGATCGCTTATACGGGAGCCAAAGCTATGTATATTGGCGCTGTGTACCTCGTAGTTTTAGCAGGAAAATTGCTTTACACGCCGTGTTGTTTGTTTGTGTATATGTACAGGCCTAGCCAGCCCGCAGATTCCAAACAATGTAAATTACACTATTTTGTGCTCAGTGTATGGCAGAGGTCTGTTGCTTTCATGGTTGTTGCGCTTACAGTCTTACTAGTCAGTGCAGGAAACTTTCCATTTTGTCGATTACATCATTTTTTGCTCAGCGTACGGCAGAGGTCTGTGGCGTTCATGTTTGCTCTTACACTCTTAATACTCAGTGCAGGAAACTTTCCATTTATGTAGATTACATCATTTTTTGCTCAGCGTACGGCAGAGGTCTGTGGCGTTCATGTTTGCTCTTACACTCTTAGTACTCAGTGCAGGAAACTTTCCAATTGTATAGATTACATCATATTTTGCTCATTGTACGGCAGAGGTCTGTGGCGTTCATGTTTCTTACGCATTTTTGGTGCTCAGTGCAGAAACATTTTCTCACCGCACTTTACACCGCAGGCCTACTACGTTGACTACCGGAATAAGAGGTAAGGTTTATCGTGGCTTTGTCATCATGCAGCGTTACTTACCTTTGGGTTCCTCTCCGTTTAATAAAAAAGCATTTATAATTAAGCAGAGAATACTCGCATCCACCTCCTGGACTCTCTGGTGGTCTGGTTTGCTGTTGATAGCCGTGCATTAGAACGAGGCTGCAAAAGAAAGTGCTGAATTTGCATGCTCTTGAAATGAAACATTTGATACTGCTTGTTTTTGAGCTGGCTCCACTGACAGCATTGCTATGCAAGTGACCTATGTGCATGTAACCTATGTGCTGGCATTGCGCGCTGCAACTCTTGCAGGGCGGACTTTGTCAACGCCTTCCTGGAGCACCTCGTTGACTGGGAAGGTGTTGCTGTGCGCTACGCGGCCGCCCAAAGCATGCAGGAGTAGAAGCCGCCTTCCTGGAGCACCTCGTTGACTGGGACGGTGTTGCTGTTTGCTGCACGGCTGCTCAGAGCATGCACCCACTCCCAAAAAGCATGGTGTGGAGCGAGAGGAATCCTGGAGCACCTCGTTGACTGGGACGGTGTTGCTGTTCGCTACGCAGCTGCTCAAAGCATGCAGGAGTAGCAGGGAGGAGGAGGCGGTGGTAATTTGTTTATGTAAGTGACAAACAATGGAAAATGCAGGCATTAACATCCACTCCCTACATTGATTATAATCTGAATTTGGTAAGAATCCTCTTTTCGTTGTGCTGCTGTGCTTCGATGATGTTGCAACTCTTATCCAATGCTTTGGTGAATGCTGCTGTGTCAGGAAGATGAGAAGAAAATCGTGCGCAGGTCATTTCCATTCTTTTTAGTTTGTGACCTCGAGTTGATGCTGTCGCAGATGCAGCCATGAAGACTTGCTGTTATTATGTTTGGTTGGTATTGTAGCTGATTCCTCGATCAGCAGGAGATTAGTTTTGAATAGAGGCAATTTGTAAAAAATATATTTGCAGGCTGAAACTGGCTTCCCCAGCTTATCGAACGAGACTTGGCAAAATACCCCAAATGAAAAAACAACTACTAGCCAAATCATACGAATCGTCACTGCCAACAATTGGGCGTGACAAGGCCGTGAACTATTCCCCACAACATTAGAGGGGCCACTTTGATACGGGGTGCTACCGTAAAATTTTCCACCAATAGAAGAGCCAAAGGGTTTGCAAAGGGGTAACCGGTCAAGGGTTACAAGGATGGCCTACAGCCCGAGTCCCTGGCTGATGGAAATTGGCTGGTGAAACAAAATCAACCAGTGTCGAAAGGGGTAACCGGTCACCCTTGCTGGGCTGATAGGTAAGGTAAGGTTACATCGCTATATATGGCTCGGGGGGGCAATTGAGCGGAAGCTTGGAAAAAGCCTGAAACCAAACCAAAAAGAACCTAGAAAAAATCAAGGGAAAAGGGCTAGACACTCAGCCACAAAATAGGCCACACCATAAATATTAGGTTGGTTCAAAAAATCCTAGAGTTGGGCTATCATATTGAGGTGGGAAGACCAGCTGGCGGTGCTGTGTGCAAAGGCTAACAAGATGTTCATGCGGACAGTCCAGCAAAATGTATTCTCATCCTGAACAGAGTGCCAGTCACATTTGTCACAGATCCTGAGCTCATAAGGCCTTCTATTCCTATTATGACGCATTCTTTGGACCAGAAAGTTATGGCCAGATAGGCGAAGGCAAGAAAGTGCACGGCTGAGATTGGCTGCTGAAAATATCCAAGCGAAGGTAGATAGGTAACACAGGCTTATGAATTCTTTTTCTGTCATCCCACCAGCCAGGAGCAATCCCCAAAGGTATACCAACAAGTGTCTGGGCTAACCAAAATGTGTCTGGGCTGATAGGCATTGCTGGATCAGCCGGCGAAGAGTCAACAAAGGGTTTACAAAGGGGGGTAATCGGCAGCCATATATGTTGGGCTGATAGGCATTGCTGGATCAGCCAGCGTAAAGTAAACGAAAGGTTGTAAAAGATGATATTGTGATGAAAGGCAACACCTGAGACAATAAAAAGAGCCTGACGGAGAGCCACGACGCAGTTCAGGCATGCTCACTGAACACCATAATGTTTAACCCAAGAGGCGAAAGTAAATGTCCCAGAGGGGGGACACTGAGGCCCAAAATGAGTATGGTTTTTGCATGCTCCTAGAGCAGGTGGCCCTAAATGGTACGTTTCAAGCTCAGCTCTAAGATTCCAACGCAGCTGAGCTTGAAACGTACCAGCTAAGGCCACCTGCCTCAGCAGCCGCGGTGTGAACCTTACTTTTTGAGCAGCCACGTGCTGTATCTGACCAGCCAGCGCAGCAAACTGAGTGGTTTTAAGTGTTTTGGAGTCCTTACATTAAATAAAGATCATTGCAAGAGGAATGGGGCAAAAAGACTAAGTGGTTGGCGAGATATGCAAATTAATGTGCCATTCCCCCTGGAAAGCACCCATCTAGGGTATAGGTGCACTAAGTGTGCTTTTAGTCCTGTCATTCTGTACGCAGGGCGACTTGTCTAAAACTGAGCACATGCTCGGGTAGCTTATAAAGTCAGCATCAGTTTGAAGCTAGGTTGGGTCTAATTTGACGAAGTGAAGTGTGAGTACTACTAGTAGTTGCACCTTTCATGCAAAAGAGCATGTTCGGGCTTTTGCCCAGTGTCCCCCCTCTGGATTTTTCTTTCCTTTTCACGGTGGAGGGTCCCTCCTTACGGTACTCGGTAGCAAAGTGGCTCCTTTTCTTTAATTAATGTGGGAGTGGTTTTCACTGCCTGCATAGTTCTTTCTTTTTTTTTCTTTTGCCCAGTGTCCCCCCACTGGAAGTGTCCCAACTGGAACTCTGGAACTGGAGACCCATGACCGTTTATGCAAAAACACTGGAGGCTGAGTTAAAATTGACATTAGAAGAACCAATAAATGAATGGGGATTGTCACGACAAATCATGATGGTACCGGCTTAAGCATGGATTGGCTATAGTGATGAGGAAATGATTCAAGAGGGTTGAGTCTGTCTCGAGCAAAGGCTGGGAACCGCACTTCTGACTGGCAATTCTTATTCAATTCTCTCTCTTTCTCTGCTGCTTCTTAAATCCAACTTGCTTAAGTTTAGTTTAGTTTGGATTACAAACATGCATTACACACTGGCATATACTATGAGATATTGAGATACCACACACACACACACTCTACCTAGTCGGCTGCCGCACCTCACCTCCCCAGCAGGGCTAAGAAGTTTACTCAACCATCTGGCTGAGCACTAAGTAGTTTACTGAGTTAAAATCAGAAAATGCTACTGATTTAGCATTTAGCATGACTTTGGCCTAGTTGGATGTAAACCCTTCAATCTCAGTGGATTCAAGAATTGCCGAAGCCTTAATACACAGCATGAACCAAGATAGTAACAGACACAAATTCCATAGCCAAATAGCCTTCTTGAGACAAAAAGCCTTTAATCTGCATACATAAAACACAGTGCCATACTTTCCCTTGAGACGCCTCCTTGGATATAATATACGGGTACGGCAGCTGCTTAGTATCACACTCTCAAACATGTGTGTTACTAAAGAGAATAATATACACATTTTTGAGGACCTGAAATGGATCTCAGCCCTTGTCTCATCCAAACGAACTGTCTACAACCTTGATAGCCTTGTACATGTCATAGCCAAGCCCCTTGTAGCGCTGGGGGCCTCCACTCCCACTGACCTCTTGAAAGCAAGTAACACACATATAATAATCACTGGTAATGCCACCAACTAAATTTTGGGAAACACTGCTTTGAAGGACATACTGGTAATGCCACCAACTAAATTTTGGGAAACACTGCTTTGAAGGACATATCATAACATTACATCGACTATCTGTGCCTGTTGTGATAGGACAATTCTACGGGGCTGAGAATTTTGCTCCTTAAGCTTCATGGCCACAGGCCCTCGTAGCTACGCTCTCCTAAGCACAGAGTCAACGACATGGTGATCATGCAAGACATAGCTCGAACCGTAGCAAAGGATGCAACACCTTAACTAAGACAGAAAGTAATTACGGCCCCAGTGGCCATCGAGGGCTTGTGCTCTGAGTGAGAACCTGGACCCCCACACTGGAGCAGATGATACTATGAAATAGTTTTTGGTGCCAACTATAATGCTTTTGCCACTAACTTACAGGTGAGATTAGCTTGTCACCCAGTGTATGACACAAGAATGCTCAAGTGCGTGCAAAACTCCCTACGATCCGCAATGCGTAGCGACATGGATCACACCACCGACCATGTTTGCCCCAAATACTTCAGATCAAAAACAGAGGACGTCACTGGCCAGGAAAGAGGCCAAAACGCTAACGTCCACCTCCAACCATGGGATGACAAGCAGTTTGATTCAAAGTGCCCCAACTGGAGGCTATGGCCTACACTGACGAAAGTTGCATAGACGAGACGAAAACTGTATAGGAGCATGGGTATACTTCCCTCAAACCGAAGCCGATTGCTGTGTGAACTCAGGAGGCGTGGAAATGGCAAATAGAGCTAGAACAAATCGTATTCACGATTTATGCTTTACCAGAACCTATCTGCTTGAAAACAGTGAAAGCCCATAGCGGCATTGCTGGAAATGAATGCGCAGACGCAATGTCCAAACACTCTGCCTTACACGACGGTGGTCATGACTTGCACGTTCAGCCTCCAGGTCCAGATGGTAATGCATACATACACACACCTTTACTGGTTTGGGGTTAACGACATCAATGAGGAACACAGCAAAAGAAGAGGTGCAAGTGCACCTAGGCTTCGTGCACTCTCTGATGTAAAGGCCAAGCTAAAAACAAAACTGTGCAAATCACACAGACTGGGGAGCGCCAAAACAGACACAGGGTATTACAACTACTGGATGGATCTTAGACCTTTTGGTCAATAAACAAGCCACAAATGCTTTCTGGAACAATAGCAACCTCAAGTTCTACGAAAAGCGTAATTGTACGAGGTACCGTATTGGTACATTCTTTTAATCAAAAGCACGTCTTCCGATACGATTTTCACCCTAATGCAAACTGCCCCATCTGCCAGTGCCCCATCTGCCAATGCACACTGGCAGTGCGCTTCACACACTCTCTGGTTGCCAACACACTAAGATGAGGAATATGATTATTAAACGTCATTATATGGCAAGTGCATTGATATTCCAAGCCCTACAAAAGAGACCATGCAGTGCCAACCAAATTGCCTACACCACTGACATAGGCAGTGCGATAATCTAGTAGAACAAAACCTAGATCTGAGAAACACTGCTAACAAAACACTGCCCTATTGGTTGTTACCAAACCTAACAACACGTGCTTTGAAAGCCTCTTTTCGTACCGACGCTATCTTATTTCTACCTAGCACTGTGTGCTCTTCTTAATAAACCAAACGCAACTCGGATTTTCAACAGCTTGCTAAAGACAAGAGACTGGATCTAAACCAGTGGGAGGTTCACCTGATTGAGTTAAATTTCTGTGAAGATACTAGGCCTGATCCCCAACTCCAAAAAGCAAAGGAACAGCACAGCATGCTTATTAATAAGCTATACAATATTGCCAACCTTAACAGACAAAAATATAGGGAAGTCAAGCTTCACGTGATCCTCGTTGGAGCTATGGGGACTATCTACAAAGAATATACAGACAAGCCTCTTGCAGACCTTAATCTGGATTGCCATAAGATTAAAAAGCTGACAAACAACTGAATGAGCACTCCATCAGACATGCATCTAGTTACACTCATAAAAACACGATATGCACTGCAATACAACCTAAGCAACAACAGTCATGGTGCGGGTCTGGGTGCCACAGCACACAACCCCCCTGACCCACATTAATTATTCTTGTATGTTTACGCGATGGGGGGTTGTTTGGTGTGGGCATCTATGTAAGCCCCTCCCTTAATCATGCTGGCTGTGTCATTACTACCAGCGGAGCTTTCAAACATTAATACCAATTTTTCCAGCAATTTGTGTCTTGGCATCTAGAAGGGATATGCAGGGCACTTTCTAGTTCAGGGCGAAGGGGGCAAGTTATGCTTATTAAGTGCTTAAACCATACCGCATGCTTTTGGTTGTTCAGGGTTCCTGTTCTGTACTTCATAATGATGCACTTAATTTTAACAGGGACATAGGATGCTGTTAGGTAAGCGTTGCTGGCGGCTTCATTGGCAGTGCCATTTTTGATAAGGGTCTGGTAGCATTCATGGTAGTTTGCCACAGTATTGGAATTTCTTAGTTTGTGGAGGGAGTGCATGTGTACTTGCAAGGCGTCATGGTATTTGGATAGGTACCAGCCAAAGCCTTGAGGTATGGTTTACAGTTTACAGTATCCGACATAAAAATGGCTTCTTTCCCTTGATTAATGCGGGGATTGAACTGCCTGTGTAAATTTTGTTGCATTGAATTCTAACATGAACGGCAGCGAATCTTTTCTATCAACAAGCAATATGGGGATTTTCATGTTCCTATTCGGGCGCAGAATATGTAGGAGTGATTAAGCAAACACAGGGCCCATTCAGCATAAGGTAAAGGAGCACTGAAGTGCCAGTCAGAATCTATAATACATCAGCCAAGGCAGTTCCCCAATTTGTGATCAGTGTCCCAGTGAGATGTTGAATAGAAGGTCTTGAACGTTGGTACTAGCAGGAACACCAATTTGAACCCATATATTGAAAGAGACTACTAGCACTTCTGGTGTTTGCCAAACTTTTCTCCAGGCTCAGAGAGCAGTGCGTTCACCAACGCTCTCTGTCAAGGAAATAGAGCAAAAGCCCGCAGGCAGTGGGAGCCACACAGTAATTGTACAAGAAAACCGCAACTGGGAAGATAAATTGATGGAGCTAGGAAAGTTGCGATTGCAAGCTAAACCTGAAACTGAATCATGACAATAATGGTTGGGAAAAACAATAAAGGTTAAATGAAAGTCTTTCTAATGGTCGCTGGTGCAAGTGCAGGTCAAGCCGTGCCCAAGGCTGAGCACCTAGGTGCCTGCAAAAAGGATGAGTGGAAGAACAGAGAAGCGAAGCGCAGCACCTTTCTGAGTTGCAGTTTGGTAATATGTGTTCTCTGTTTCTAAAATTCACTCCCTGCTATGGGAGTACTTAGTGCCTCAGGAACTGCCAACGTAAATCGTGATTTTAAGAACAAAAGTAATGGTAAATCTTATAAGACCTTGATACATAACTTCATCTAAAACAGCAGGGAGTGAACGGAGCCTTTGCTTGCACGATGGTTTGTCTCTATTTTGCCTCGCATCACGTGTGCCGCTTCTTTGTTGCTTTGCAGTTGCGAAGGGAACGAGCTGCAGCAGGTGTTTGAACTACTGGCCTTTCTCTGGCGAGCACAGGCTGCTTGAAGCCAAAGGAGGTCTTTGCCAAACGAGTATGTTCACAATGGAGGGCCGGCCTTGCGACAGCGGTGTATAAGCAAGCAAGCAACAGCGGTGCACAAGCAAGCAAGCAAGCAACAGCGGTGTACAAGCAAGCAAGCAAGCAACAGCGGTGTACAAGCAAGCAAGCAAGCAAGCAAGCAAGCAAGCAAGCAAGCAAGCAAGCAAGCAAACAAGCAAGCAAGCAAGCAAGCAAGCAAGCAAGCAAGCAAGCAAGCAAGCAAGCAAGCAACAGCGGTGCACAAGCAAGCAGCCTCCCCCCTTCCGAGGGGTTTATCAAAGCTACCATTCAGCCTGAGTTGGCCATTAAAATGCCCCGGAGACCATAACAAACAACTTCCGCATTTCAGGAAGACGCGCCGGGTTGAGCGTGGTTAAAGCGTGGCTTTATAACTTGGTTTCAAAGTGGTGCAACATCCCCCGCTCAACACACCAATTCATGAAGACAGCAATACATCAACAGATGCGCACACTTTGACATGGAATTTTCCTTTCGTAGTAAGCACGGCTGCCTCCAATACATTTTATATAGACAATTAGTCGACGCAGCTTGAGGTCTCGATTCCCGCTTTTGCTTGTGTGTGTGTTTCAATACGTCAGATACACTCCATTGCAAGACAGTTACACAGCTCAGACGCGGAGACAAACATGAAGGCATGGAAGTAAAGAAAGACTCTTAATTTACCCAGCTTTGACTAAAGGCCATTCAGGAAAGCGCTCTTACCTCAGCATTAAGGCTCTTGTTCGAACAGCTCATGGCCAGGTTGGAAATTCCAGGGTTTACCACCGTAGGGTTTTTTCTTAGGGTTTAGGTTAACCCTAAACCCTAACCTAACCACCGTGACATCTTGAGCTGCATGATGGTAAGCACAAGGGGCGCGTGTACCATCAGATCTTTAATAGCCAAGCAGGGATCAAGGCCACTGTGCCAAGTCAGGAGGCACGTGCTGATATAATAATGCAGGCACGTGCAATAAGGCACATCCTCATTTGCAAGAGGGTAGGAAAGAGGGCAGAAATGAAGGACAGGTGCATCTCGAGATCCTAGCACATGAAAGGTCTGGACACCAGCCTGGTTCCTCGGTCAAAGTTCGAGTCTTGTCCCCAGTCCAAAAAAAGGCTTCAATCCCAAGACCAACTTCCAGGGCTGTGTGTGCTGAGCATGTGCTCACCAGAGCATTGATGCTGCGGCCGTGGTCAGCGAGCTCCTCCCACTGACGTTTAAGCTGACGCTCCAGCTTCTTATTCTCCTTCTTGCTGGAGGCCTTGTGGTCCTCGAGATCCTTCTTGATTGAGGCCTTGTGGTCCTCGAGGTCCTTCTTGATGGAAGCCTTGTGGTGCGTGCGTGCGTGCGTGCGTGCGTGCATGCGTGCGTGCGTGCGTGCGTGCGTGCGTGCGTGCGTGCGTGCGTACGTGCGTGCGTGCGTGCGTGCGTGCGTGCGTGCGTGTGTGTGTGTGTGTGTGTGTGTGTGTGTGTGTGTGTGTGTGTGTGTGTGTGTGTGTGTGTGTGTTGTCAGTCAACTTATTAATTGCTCCCAGCTGCCGTTAGGTCCGCCCCATGCTGAATCCTCATTTACAGGATTACAGGGGTAAAACAGTGCACCTCAAAATTTTCGACACTAATTTATTAATAATTTTGCTCTTACTTCCATATACTTAACCTGTTTAGACTGGATATGGGGACATGAGGTTGCGGGGAGTAAACGAAGTTCCTGATGTGGGCCATCATACCCTTGAGGAAGAGAGTAAACTTCAAAAGGCTGTGCTGAGGTTCCCACTCAATCAAAAGCTGCTGTTCCTCGGGCTTCTAGGAACACTTGTCTTTGGTGCCCTCCTGCTCCTTTCTTCTTCTGTTGCATACACAAGCTACGCACACCGGAAAGTAGCTGACTCCGCAATTCCCAAAGCATGGCTGCAGTCAGGGGGCATCACATCACGCAGGAGGAGCACAGCTGCCAATTTCTTGCCAACGGACATTGCCGTTTATGATACACGTGCTGCGGAGGCAGCACGCAGCAGTCAGCCACTACGCCTAAAGTATCCGCTTGTTTGGCAGGCAGCGTTTTGGAGCCAGAGCGGTATGTACGGGACAGGGTAGAACATCCCAGGATGCTGCTTCGCAAGCATGATGGAAGCTGAAGATGATGTCGAGGCAATGCAAAACCAAAATAACGCGTCCTTGTAAACTGATCAGCTACACACTTAAAAGGACGGGTGTACTCGCTCACCCTACCAAGTGACACCTTGGGTTGGTGGCTGACTGAGCATTCTTGTGTAGCCCCTCAGTGCTTTAATAGCAAGTGCCCCGACGAGTCTCTAAATTGCACCGCATGCACAGGATATGGGAGTGAGGCAGGAAGCTACATCCTGGGCTTGCTGACTTCAGGTCTTGTTGCAAGGGAAGACGTTTGGGTCTTACAGGTGGGCATTCTGGTCATTAATGGGGAAATGAATATCTAGGATTGGAAGTTTCGATCAGGGAAAGTGTCAGGAAACACAACTGTCTGGCTTGAGAAATAGTATGATGGCATTCTAGCTTCACATTTTTATATTTCTCGCACTGCTCAGACCGCAGCCTGCCGCGCTTACAGCTCTATGCCATGCTTCATTGGAAGTCAGTAGCAGTTTTGCCATAAACAAGGAGTGTGTCAAGTTTCCGTGTTCGCTGTTAGGTCCCTTAAACAATGCTGAAGGAAGGCACTGTTGAAGTCGGAACAAGGATCTTGCTGTGATTGATAATTCCCCGTTTTCCTATATGTAGGGTTGGCCAGAACCATACATTTATAGGTATATACGGTGTATTTACGGTATTGTTGGCAGGTAAATCACCATACATACGGTCATATACGGTGTGTATATACGGTTCTGGCCAACCCTACCTATATGTCACGGGCAATAACGGCCTTGTCCCACCATAAGGTCGTATAACACAATCGATAAATTTGATGGAAATGAGGAGTATTTATACATAGGAGTATTTATACATAGGAGTATTTATACATAGGACAGTATGTCGTGTTGAAGGGATGATGCTTTTCAGGATCAGCAGCACCGGCAGCAAACCTGAGGTGGTGCACAGTTTACATGAACAGTTATTCTAAGTCCCACCCGAGCAGTCTCTTTGCAAACAGCGCAAACTGCACCAAGTCCTGCACAAGCCACAAGACCAAAGTAGTGGCAACTCACAGGCAGCAGCACATCTGGGGACACAAGACACATTGCCGTAGAAGTGTACCGGTAGTTAAAATCTTGAAGGCTTTGTGCTGCAGAATGGCTTCATCAAATACTGGGGCTGCCATGGGCCTGGCGCCGCGAAGTGTATGCTTCAATGTGCTTTGCCTCTAGAGATCTGAGGCACAGATCTGAGGCTCTTGAGGCTCTGTATGTAAACTCCTCTGCATGTATACTTTGCAGAAGGGAGACACGGTACACGCCTCAATTGTGGAGAGCATGCCGCAGGATCTCAAGCGCTTACTTGAGGAGCAGACTGTTGCTAACATCACCAAGGTGCGAACAACTCTAAATTGTGTGACAGCTTCAGGGCTAGGTGCACCAGGAGTGACAGCTCCAGGGCTTGGTGCGCCAGGAGTGACAGCTCCAGGGCTTGGTGCACCAGGAGTGACAGCTCCAGGGCTTGGTGCACCATGAGTGACAGCTCCAGGGCTTGGTGCAGCATGAGTGAGCATTAAGAGATTAGGAGTGACATCTCCAGGGCTTGGTGCACCAGGAGTGACAGCTCCAGGGCTTGGTGCACCATGAGTGAAATCTTCAGGGCTTGGTGCACCATGAGTGACAGCCCGTTTCAATGGCATGCCAGTGACATACTGCGCTGCAAGCGCATGCAGCGCAGCGTATCACTGGCTGGCCACCACAGAGTGACTAAAACTTGGGTAAGGTTACATCACTATTTATGCCTCATGGGCAACTCAGTGGGAGGTTTGGAAAAAGCCTGAAAGTACACCTGGCTAAACAAAAGAAACAGAAGCTAGAGGAAGCACGAAACAAATACTGAAACTTAGTACACACACTGTCGTGTACTTAGAAGGTACCTCTGCTGAGAACTGTAGCATAGTGACCACAAACGAGTTATAACTAGGGAATGTGTGAGAAGTAAATTGTACACTGTTAAATAACTAGGGTTGGCCAGAACCGTATATATACACCGTTTATGACCGTATATTTGGTGATTTCCCTGCCAAAAATACCGTGCATGCACCGTATATGTATGGTTCTGGCCGACTCTATAAATAACGTACTTGGTTGTTAAGACAGTTGGGTTGGCTGTTTTGCTCATTGGTCCTCCTCAGAAGCTCAACATTTTAGGGGTTACAAGGGGTTACAAGGATGGCCTACAGCCCGAGTCTCTGGCTGATGGCAATTGGCTGGTGAAACAAAAACAACCAGTGTCGAAAACTGAAACTAAATCTGACACAAACTCAACATTTTAGCTTAGAGCAGCCTGGAGGCACACACCGTTTAAGTGGTGCGTGTTGCAATGATGTAGCACAGAGCTGAACTCTGAATAGGGCCTACTTTTGAACAGCACTTTCTCACGTGTGCCTGCAGGGCTTGAGCCTATCTAGACCACTTTATGATTTTGATGGCAATGTATTATTTCCTTCTACACGCAGCTAGTGGTAAGAAATGCTAGGATTGGTGCTGTCCTTGCAAGGTGGAAACAACAAAATGTGTGAAGCCCAGCACAGTAGTCCACAGTCATCGACAAGTCCACCAATCTTACAAGCGAGTGGATAGCTGCTTATCGCACGTGAACACTTTTGTATGTACCAACAGTAGGCTGGGTACACCCAGTTTCCTGCTACTTTGCTGATAGTAAGCAGTTTTGCGATTGTGAGTGCATATGTCCAATGTCCAACCGGCCCCTCTTGCTGCCCTTATTCTTTCAATTTTCCTCTATTTCCAGCATAGTAGGGATTTTGCTATCTCCCCTTGATCTATGTGATACCTTCAAAATCAAACTTAGCGTCTTAGCTTTAAAAAAAGAATTAAACCAGGTTTTGCAGTTTCAGGGGGTGGAGAATGGGGCTTGTTGAGTACGGCGCTTATGTGTGTATTTTGGAAAGTGCCATAAGAAAGTGCCGTGATAAAACGTCTAGGGTTGGCCAGAACTGTATATATACACCGTATATGACCTTATCTGGTGATTTCCCTGCCAAAAATACCATATATACACCGTGTATACCTATACATGTATGGTTCTGGCCAACCCTAAAAACGTCCTGTTTCAGAGAGTGGCAGTGCCTTGGAAGCACAGCAAAAAATATTTAGCTCAGCCTTGGTGCTTGCCCCCACTGGTTTCCTGCACATGTGCACACACTACAGTGGCTGGAATTGTTTTAATTGTTCATCCACGTCAGAAAATGGCAGAGGTATAGGCATTGTCGTCAATTCCATTATCAGCCCTGTATAATTGTGTTTATAGCAAACTTTTTTATCTGCAATGCTCATAGAGCTTCACGGTACGTAGTACCAAAAGGCTTGCGGCAAAGGCCCTTTCCCTTTCCGTCATTCATGTCGGGAGTGGATTAGACTGGATTAGACTGGATTATGCTGCCTGCTTGAGAGATCCTTTCTTTGTCTTGCTGCTTGTAGCGGTACCCCCACTGTTTGCTGCACACATGCACACATTACAGCGGCTGTCAACGGAAGACCGCGATCGCCCCCTGATATCCTTGTGCCATTGCTTCCCTGACTGCTGGCGCATTTCCAGAGATGACTCGTGGTAGGCTGAGAGACGAGTGATGGTGGGCTGAGAGATGAGTCATGGTGGGCAGAGGTGACTCTCGGTAGGCGCAGAGATGTATCGGGGTAGGCCGTGGGATGATTCGTGGTAGGCTGAGAGATAGAATCATGGTAAGCCATGGGATGATTCGTGGTAGGCTGAGAGATGACTCGTGGTAGGCTGAGAGAAGAATCATGGTAAGCCAAGGGATGATTCGTGGTAGGCTGAGAGATGACACACGGTAGGCCGAAACTGTGCCTCTGTGTCTTTGCTACCAAGTGGTTGCAAATTGAGATGGGTGATATTTGGTGCTGGATATTTCTTTGAAAACGAATGGTATCAGGTGCCGAGAGTGCTGTTTTTTTGTTGCCAAACCGGTTGATTTTGTTACCAGGTCTTCTTTGCGACCTGTGATATCAGGGGCCCAAGGCGGTTCCAATTTGCTTGTTGGGTCGTCCTAGGTAAACCATGTTTTAACTTGCTTTTGTTGCTTTCCTTGTCCATTATACTGTTGGATTGTCCTTCATGCGGTCCGCCCGCACAAGGCTGAGGGGTGATCCTAGGTAAACCATGTTTTAACTTGCTCTTGTTGCTTTCCTCGTCCATTATGCTGTTGTTGTTGTTGTTGTTGTTGTTGTTGTTGTTGTTGTTGTTGTTGTTGTTGTTGTTGTTGGATCGTCCTTCATGCGGTCCGCCCGTACAAGGCTGAGGGGTGATCCTAGAGAGGGGGAGTGTTCGCTAAATTCAATGTCTACCGCTATCGCCCTAAAATTTGGAAAGATAGTAGCCTGTATGCTTGCAATTTCTACTGCACATAAAATGCAAATGAATTCAATAATGATCATGGGTGTCAATAATTTGATCCAGGTATACGCTTTGCAACAGACAGGCAATTTATTGAGGACCTGCAATTTGTGCGCTTGTATATCGTACCCTAATTCTTTTACCAAAGCAGCAAAGCAAATGTTCAAGCAAGATCTATTAGGCTGCTGTTTCAATACACACGCACAGGTGGTACCCCATCCACTACACTAAGGCAGTGCAGCGAATGTTCAAGCAAGGTCTATCAAGCTGCTATTACAATATTACAATACACACGCACAGGTCGTACCCCATCCACTACACCAAGGCAGTGCAGCGAATGTTTAAGCAAAATCTATCAGGCTGCTATTACAATACACACGCACAGGTGGTACCCCATCCACTACACTAAGGCAGTGGAGCGAATGTTCAAGCAAGGTCTATCAAGCTGCTATTACAATATTACAATACACACGCACAGGTGGTACCCCATCCACTACACCAAGGCAGTGCAGCGAATGTTCAAGCAAGGTCTCATGGGGATGCCTGAAGAAAGTGGGTGCCCCTGCCCTGACAGATTTGTCGCGCCTCGCGTTGTAAGTCGCTCTGCAACGAAGGACTCTTCACGCAAAAAAGTGCATTGCATCAAAATTCCACGCAGGGAGTTGCGCCTGTCAGAGGGAACTGTTACACAAAGGGTTTACTAAGGGTTTGCAAAGGGTAAACCGGCAGCCACATATGTTGGGCTGATACACTAATATGAAGTGTTATACAAAGGGTTTACAAAGGGTGTACAAAGGGGTAACCGGCAGCCACATATGTTGGGCTGATACACTATTATGAGCTGCTATACAGCGGCAGACATGTGCCTGCCTCACAGCCGTAGACATGTGAGTGAGTATAGACATGTGCCTGTCTCACAGCCATAGACATGTGAGTGAGTATAGACATGTGAGTGAGTATAGACATGTGCCTGTCTCACAGCCATAGACATGTGAGTGAGTATAGACATGTGAGTGAGTATAGACATGTGCCTGCCTCACAGCCGTAGACTTGTGCCCGCCTCACAGTGTCACTGATTTTGAGATCAATGCATTCCTGAATCATGACTCATACAGACTCCTCAAGTTTGTGTCAGATGTAGTCTCAATTTTCGACACTGGTTGATTTTGTTTCACCAGCCAATTGCCATCAGCCAGAGTCTCGGGCTGTAGGCCTTCCTTGTAACCCCTGTAACCCCTGACATGTGCCTGCCTCAACGAAAATCCTGCGCCTAGGGATGCCGTTTTGTGCTGCAATTTGTGTGGGAGGAGGTCAGGTGCAGAGCTGTGCCTGTCCATTACATGTTTGCCTCTCGGATCTCATAGTTCTTGTCTGAATGGAAAGTCTTCAACAAAAGAAAGGGGCGTATGTAAAAGCAGCGCGTGCCACCCTGTGCCGTGGAAGCAGACGGTAGAAGTGGGAACCAAAAAAAAAAGCACAAGCAGTCGATCCATTTCCTGCAGAGAAAAATACAAGTGTCGTCAGCGGTTGCACTTGTGTGCAAAAAGTCCCACAATGGTTACAATGGTTACAATGGTTACAAAAAGTCCCTCAAGCTTGGACCACATTGTCATCACGTATTATTCATGTCCGTGCTTTTGAGGTTGCTCAGGTTTGAAGAAGCGTGCTGTACAACTAAATGTTTCTACCTTGTACCAAAATGTACAGGGATTGAATGACCCTGATAAGGATTGCTGATACACTTAATATACGACTGCATTTTTGCGATCTCTCTGCCAAAAAGAAGGACTACTGTAACACTTTATATGACTGTACTTTATAGATCTCCTTGCCAGAAATACAGTTTTGGCCAACTTTAAGTATACATCCACCAATACCAAACATATGAGCAAATGAGCAGATTGACTGCAATATATCACTGCCTCCTCCTTTGCGTAGGTGAACCAAACAGGGCAGAGTATGTTTGATACCCTAGGTACAAGCCAAACAGCCTTTGTCTGCAATTAATAACTGCCTCCTCCTTTGTGTAGGTGAACCAAACAGGGCGGAGTATGTTTGATACCCTAGGTACAAGCCAAACAGCCTTTGTCTGCAGTATGTTCAGTGATTGATAACCTACCTACAAGCCTTGTCAATCACTGCCTCCTATTTTCCATAGGTTTACCAAATGGTTGTTTGACAACGTGGCTACAAATTAAGTAAACCTCCTATATTTCTTAGGTGTACCAAATAGGACGGAGTATGTTTGAGACCCAAGCTTTGCCTGCCGAGCTTGCTGCCTATACCACCCTTTTGGACGAGGTCAGTCATGCTGGCTTTGTAAAGGATTGTACCCTTGCAAAGATTTTCCTCGTGCCTGTTTTCAAGCGTGCAGATGCTTACTCTTGTGCGCAGCTCTTAGCGATTAGGACAGACAGATGCTTACTCTTGTGCGCAGCTCTTATTGGTTAGGACAGAATGCTTGCTTTCCCACCTGTCCCCTTCTTTAGTTTCACACTTGTGTATGGCCCGACTATAATTGCACTTCAGTTCATGTGGTACAGTTTTGCAAACATCTGCGGAGTTGATCTCAGCCAACCCCCTCTTCCCTTTGTTGTGTGCGTGCCCTGGTGCTTTCAGGTCTGGGTTCCCTCTGACTCAAATGTGGAGGCCTTCAAGCTTGGTGGCGTTTCCCCGTCAAAGCTGTTTGTACTACCTCAGGTGCGCTGTTTGCATTGCTTCTGCGTGCAAACTAAAGCTATGGACGCAGAAAACTGGCCCCTGACTCTACTGTCCTTGGAACTCTGCCCTATACATCAAATACGTGACAATGCTCACTGTATTGCCGGCATGATCTTGGGCAGGGTGTGGACACTGCACACTTCAACCCAGCCTGTGTTCGCCAACCCTACGATCTGTCTCAAGGGACCCTCGTCTTTGGCCACTGTGGCAACTCGGGTTCACCTGCCAATAGAAACAGCAGCACCCCGCTTCCTCACCCGTACCGCTTCCTTTCTGTGTTCAAATGGGAGGCGAGGAAGAATTGGCACACGCTTTTGGAGGCTTATGTGGAGGAGTTTAAAAAGGTAAAGCATCACGAAGGTAAAGCATCACAAAGGTAAAGCATCAAAAAGGTAAAGCATCACAAAGGTAAAGCATCACAAAGGTAAAGCATCATAAAGGTAGAGCATAAAGCATCACAAAGGTAAAGCATCACAAAGGTAGAGCATCACAAAGGTAAAGCATCACAAAGGTAGAGCATCACAAAGGTAAAGCATCACAAAGGTAGAGCATCGCAAAGGTAAAGTATAACGCATCACAAAGGTAAAGCATCACAAAGGTAAATCATCATCAGCCATGCACCAGCTCGCAATCTTTAGTTGCAGATGACCACCAGGAATGCAGCATCTTGAACTTCTTTGCATCTTCAGCAACGCAGCAGCTTGCTATCATTAGTTGCAGATGGACACGCCATTAGCGCCCTCACTTGCCTGGGCCTATTTGTTCTGACCATGCTGTGATATACACATGAGCCTATTTGTTCTGACCATGCTGTGATATACACATGAGCCTATTTGTTCTGACCATGCTGTGGTGCACACATGAGCCTATTTGTTCTGACAATGCTTTGATATACACAACAGGCTAAAGAGTCAACATTCCTGGCTTTTCTTCAGGATCGTGAAGAAGTAGAGCTGCATATTGTGACCAGGGCAAGCGAGGAAGAGGTGAGCTTGTTTACTTGGTTGGCTCAAAAAGGATTAACACACAACCAACAGTAAAAGGCTCCTTGTGCCGTGTGCTGCTGAGAGGTCTTGTGCTCATACAGCAATCTACAATGAGTAAGACACGAGTGCGTAGCCACTCCTCATTCCCAATACTGCCTTTTTTACTCCTACCAAGTACAAGGGCTCAGTTGCGCAGGCTGAGGTGGCATTGCCTTGTCCTTGTTCGCATTTTGCATCTGCAAGGCAACCGAAACTCTGAAGTTCGCTGTTGCCTGTGACCAACATGTGCGCCATGTTTTGCCTGTAAGGCAACTCTCGTAACTGGCGTGCACTTTCCTTTTACTTGTTTAACATGTACGCCATGTCATGATTGCAAGGCAGCTAGCATATACTGTTATTTCCGTGACCAACATGTACGCCATGTCATCCCTGTAAGGCAACCGACGTGCACTTTTCTTTTGCCTATTATAAATATGCACGCTACGTCATCACATCTTGCCTTCCTCCCTTTTTTAACGTGCAGGTCAGCTTCGATTCTTATATGTCTGTGTATTTGAATTATCACTTGCGTGCTGCTTTGCAGCGTCTTGAGTTGCTTGATCGCAATTCACTTTCTTAGACCCCGTTGGCATTCTAGCACTTTGTCGAGATATCATTGTCTGATCTCACACCGTCTAACCTGCGCATTGTAGATCTCAATGCCTGAGCATTGTAGATCTCATCGTCTGATCTCACACCGTCTCACCTGCGCAGGTTCATGACTTCCGCTCCTACATCCGCACCGCTGCAGCTCCCCACTTGAGCATTACGCATGACAGCCAGTACGACGCGCTTCCTTGCGTCTGGGTGCATGATCGCCACATCCCTGACTATGCATTCCCGGGCCTGTATCGTGCAACTGATGCGCTGGTCATACCGACGCATGGGGAAGGATGGGGGCGGCCTCAAATTGAGGTATTTGATCTGCTCGTGCACATTAAACGTGCATAGTGTTTCTCGTGCACATCAGATGTGCTTGGTCTATACTTGTGCAAAACGAAATACAGATAACATGCATGTACGCTTGTGCTCCAGCATTATTTCCTGTTGCAACAGCACCGTAATAGCACCGTAATAGCACTGTAACACAATGTGTGTAGGCCATGTCCATGGGCATGCCTGTCATATCCACCAATTGGAGCGGTGTTGCTGCGTTCCTGCACGAGGGGGTGGGTTACCCCATCAGAGTGGATGGCATTGTCGAGGCTGGGGATAATGGGGCGAATTCTTTTGAGTGGTTCAAGCACCAGCGATGGGCACAGCCTTCAAAGGAACACCTGAAGTTCCTGATGCGGCATGTGGTGCAGAATTCAGGTAGGTGAGACGCTTTTCATTTTTCATGCTTTTACAATTGCCAAGGACTAGCCACTAGTCATCACTAGGTGCCTGTCTTTCCTTCAGTGGTGTGGGGGTGGCCGAAACGCCCGTGTAGTTTTTTCGTTATTGTTTGGTACCTAAGGATCTAATTGACATTGGCATCCAATCCGTCCTGCAACTTAAGGCCAATATTATCAGTGTACAGCTTGGTTTATTCATGGGTGCAAATTTGTAGGAGTATGCATGTCTGTCATACAAACGATTAAACCTTATGTTCCCCATAGGTGAAGCAGCAGCCAAAGGAGCGGCAGCACGCTCGTACGTGGTTCAACATTATTCCCTGGCAGCTGTGGCACAGAAACTTCTGGCACAGATTCTGAGAGTTCAGGTGGGTCTCGGGAGACTCGTGCTTTCAGTGACGCATCACACGTTGCATATGCAATGGAAATGGGGCACGCGGATTTACACCATTAAGCAAGGTTTGGTACTTTCTCTTGGGGGTTCTCCCTACATATAAACGCAGGGCTTCTGATATGCCCACGCCTCATTTGTTACAGGGTTTGCAAGTTTTTTTTTTACCAGCAGCCTTATAAGTTAAGATGGTGGGATTCTTTCTGGTCTCGGCCAACAAAAAGGTAACATAAGCTGTAAATCAAGAGGGGCTAACAGGTCTGGATCATTGTGAAGTAAATTAAAAATTGAGTCAAAGCTGATTTCAGCCAGCGCGAATATAGGATGCTCAGTAAAAACAGTTTAAATTAGGGGATGCACAGGAGGCGCCAAAAATAATTCCTGATATGCACGTGGAAATTTTGGGCCTCCGGCCCAAAATGCCCCCTCCCCCCCCAAACCCCCCTTCCTGGGATGGACATAAGGTAAAAGGAAATTTTCAAGAAGTAAGGAAAAGTTCGTGCAAGCCATGCGTAGCAAGTTTGGGCGTGCTCCCTAAACCCAGGAAAGGGCAATTTGTATGTAAAATCAATGCAGAGCCATGATTTCCAGGATGTACGGGGGCATAGCAGCCGGCATATGTTCAAAAAAAGCAGAAACAAGTGCCCGGTCTGCCAAGCTGTATGCTAAGTGCCATAATCTTAGCATTCTAGATCCCACACTCCAGGGATTTTTTGTTTAATTGTTTTTTGGTTTGAGTCGCAGCCATACAAGCGTTTATGTCACAGCCGTGCAAGCAAACAGGCATATCTCCAGAACACAGCCCACAAAGGTAGCATATGATTGTCACAACGTACTGCAGCCAAACCCTGCTTGTTCACCTTGTTTTTTTATTTGTCTGCTGTCTCAAGCACCGAGGCCAAGTGCCGTAGTTTCCTCTCAAACCAATGCAACCATATTTCAGTTCCTCTCCGCTGCTTTTTGCTCCGCTTCGTATGCAAGCAAACCAACCCTGAACCTGGCCTCGTGAAGGTGCTTAATAGTGCGCAATATGTGGGGAAAAGGGGTTTTGCAGTCAATCCATGAATTTAAGCTGGCGTTTATGGTGTTTAAAATTGCCCTTGGTCTGATGCCGCTGATGTTGGGTTATCTCAGGTACAGGTAGAGGGCCATCCTGCAAAGTTCTGCCAGCTGAGGAGCAGGCACAAAATCTGTCTCACAGTGCTGCTTTCAGGACACCGTGGAGCACATATATGGAACCCACAATCAGCAGGGTGGTAATTGTTGCTCAGGTCTTGTAAGGTTAATGTTGCATACATATACTTCACAGTGCTGCTTTCAGGACACCGTGGAGCACATATGGAACCCACAATCAGCAGAACAATAGGCTTTTCTATTTCTTTCTGAGCTTATGGATTTATTTGTGGCTGGACGAGACCAGTCAGCAGCCGATCAGTCAAGCAACCTGGCTGAAGGTCACCCCCCATTGTAACCATTGTAACCATTATAATAATCAGCAGGGTGGTAATTGCTGCACAGGTCTTGTAATGTAAATGTTGCATACATATACCTCACAATGCTGCTTGCAGGACATCGTGGACCACATGATGAACCCACAGCCTGCAGGGTGAGCATGTAGTATTAAAAGTATTAATATAAAGTTGCCGCGGTTATTAATTAAGGAAGTCCCCTGTTAAAAAACACCATGGACTAGGCTACAGGCTGCCTCGTGCATACTCTGCTTTCTCTCTTCTTTCTAGTAAAAAATAAGCACAATCTTATGTGGAGCGCAATGCCTAGTAGTTAGATGCGTGTAAACTATAATGGTCGAACACAAAGCTGCCTATCGCCCATTAGTTATAGGCATCTAATTATGATTTTGGCACTAAAGGGTTTATGATTGCTGGCACCTTATTTTCTTTCCTTAACCGTGCTGGATGTGTTATCACTACCAGCTTAAGTTTTCTTTCTTGATGATGGTCTAACACGATTTGTCTGAAGAATAGTCGTTCTCACACTCTGGGATGTTCCGGTATTGCTATTTGTATGTTGTCATCAGGGCATTGCATTGAATTGTCATCCAGGACGGGTGTTGAGGAAACTGCCTGTGACTGGACTTGTTCCGTTCATTTAATGAACTTCAGTTGCATAAAATGCATAAAAATGTCAGATCAAGTGATGAACAAATGCATAATGATACGACTGAAGAACGCAACATCAATTCTGTATTTGCTACTGTGCAAATTTGGGCATTTCCAGCAAATTATCTTACTCAACTCAGTTGCACCGTTTCTTCTTTTCATTAATATTTCCTGAATTAGAAAACATTTTTTATCATCTGTTATCCTTTAGAAGTCGGTGGTAGTTTCACTGTTTGCAGTAATCATGTTTTGCTCAACTGCACGTTGTACGGCTACCGTACAAGCAGTTAAATATTTTGTGTATGTTTTGGGTTTGTATTCGTTGTAACCGTTAATTGGATGCAAGTATCACATACACAATTCTGCAGCTTGTACCACATAATTTAAAATAGTTCAAATTATTACAATGAAATATGCAAAAAGATAGGGGATGAATAGACGAGCAAACAGTGCAAGGAATGCTGTTTTGATAGGCAAAACATAACAAAAGAAAGCAAGCAACTACTAGTAGTAGCAGTCGCACTTTTTGACTGAAGTCTATTTCTAAAAATTATAGAAAAGAAAGCAAGAAGGAAAAAAGACATGTGTTCAGAAGGCAGTGGTGAAGAAACAAACACAATTTTATCCGGAGAATTGCACAGACAGTGCAATTAATTACCTGTTGATAGGACAATTAGGGATGTGGCATTGGACAGGCAGGGGCATTCATATCTGTTGGAAAGGGGACGAATTTGCAAGTTTGGCACGTCTCCTGGATTATTTTTGGGCTTGCTACAACCGCTGGATGTCTAGCAGTCCGACAAGAAGTGAAGGCCGTTTCCAATCTTTCAAGTCTTTACCCTAATCTTACCAGCTGCTGGATCAACGCCATTGCCTTGGCGCGCGACGTGTTGCTGAGTGAATTTTGTGCCATTTAAGTTGGAGCGATTCTTCACATTTGTGTTTTTAAAGGTTCTCTCTTGCTCACTGGCTGGCAGGGCAGAAAGATATTACAAAAAACACATGAATTGCAAAGCTAATGGAAATGTGCTGTTTCAAATGTTGCAAAGTATAGTAATGTCTGGAAAAATGTTTAAAAAGAGAACTTAAAAGATTGTTCAAGGAAAAATGCTAAACTCCTACGCAGCCAGCTCATACCCACACCTGTAGGCAGTGCCCCCAGTAATGGCGACGAAAGCCTCGAGGACACGCTGCATGTTTCCAACTTGTTCTGGAGGAATGATGATACCAGTGTTCTTCAAAGTCTGCGCAGGTATACAAGTCAGAATGGTGATACCAGTGAATTATGAAACAATGATACCAGTAAATGATGAAGTCAGAATGATAATACAGTGTTATTTAAAGTCTGTGCAGGGATACAAGCAGTTAATTTGAGGGACGTGCTTTCATCCAATCCTGTCAACAAATGCATCCTAGGGGTGTGGCACGCAGGTTTAGCAAACGTATCCAGGAAAGCAGATGTCAAGTTTGTGCAAAAAACACAAAAAACACAAAAAATTTACCTTCCAGGGGTACACCATGTCATACACAACAGTCTTGACTTCGCCTGCTGCTTGACTTATCCTGCGCGTGCGTATTGTGTGTTTTGTGCAGGTGGGAGGTGGTGCATGTGCTTCACGGGAGTACTTTGTTCATATAGCTCATGCGCGGAAACAAGTGCTTGTGTAGAGATAGATTATGTGTACCATCATAAGGTGAATATCTGCACCTCAAGCAGTTCAAATTTAATACGGCATCCTGCTTATGGTGATGCGTTTATCTGGGCATCGCATTATGCTCAGCACTGAGAGCTCAGGGCGAACTTCAATGTGCTAGTTGTAGCATTTGTCCAGGCGTAGCGAAATGCTCAGCACCTCAGCACTGAGCATTCATGGCAAGCCTCATGTGCTTTTGTGGGACCAGCCTCTGTCTCTGGAGGTGAACAACAAGAGGCTTGACCTATACCTTTAGTGAAAACAGTCAAGCAGCAGATGTTGACATTCAGAAGATGCCTTAATAGACAGGGGGGGACATAGAGCAATGGATATCTTAAATCTGTTCACAAAAAAGACAAAACTGCGTGTTTTTGCAACGCAGGAGCTTTTTGGCACCGAATGCCAAAGGAGTGCTGCGTCCTTTTACGGATGTGGGGGATTGAATGTAATTTCACACACAACCTGCCTAACCAGCATGGACCAAGGGTAGAAGGCAGCCCTGATCAGGCCTGGTATAGTTCGGTCTGTGCAGGTCAATTCGGTCTGTGTGGCGGTCTGTGTGGCGGTCTGTGAAGCAATTCGGTCAGTAAAATGGCAGCTCTGATCAGGCAGCTCTGATCAGGCCTGGTGCAACTCAGTGATGGATCAGTGATCAACTGTGATCACTGATCAGGCCTGGTTTAAGTGATCACTGATCAGGCCTGGTTCAAGTGATCACTGATCAGGCCTGGTTTAAGTGATCACTGATCAGGCCTGGTTTAAGTGATCACTGACCAGGCCTGGTGTAATACGGTCTGTGCATGGAGCAACGGGCTTGCGATTGCAGGTGCGGGAGGTCGGCGAATGGGACTGTGTTACCATCAAGCCCCAGTGTCCCTGATCATCCAATGATACCAAAGTGACTTCCACTAATAAGCCATGGAATTCCAGAGCGCCTGATTTTAAAGTGACTTCCCACTAAGCTTCAGAACCCCTTCAGCATGCGGATCTAACATACTTTATTTTACATTTGTTCATTTGCGGCTGATTCTCAGGTGGCTCCCACGACGTTTCTAAAGTTGCAGAGGAGGGATACTGGGCAAAAGCCCAAACATGCTCTTTTTTGCATGAAAGGTGCAACTACTCACACGTCACTTCATCAAATTGGACCCAACCTAGCTTCAAACTGATGCTGACTTTTATGAGCTACCCGAGCATGTGCTCAGATTTAGACAAGTCGCCCTGCGTACAAAATGACAGGACTAAAAGCACACGTCGTGCACCTGTACCCTAGATGGGTGCTTTCCAGGGGAAATGGCATATTAATTTGCATATCTTGCCATCCACTTAGTCTTTTTGCCCCATTTCCCTTGCAATGATCAAAACTTCAAAACACTATAAATCACTCAGCTTGGTGCGCTGGCTAGTCAGATACAGCATATGGCTGCTCAAAAAGTAGAGTTCACGCCGCAACTGCTGAGGCAGGTGGCCCTAACTTGCAGGTCTCAAGCTCAGCTGCACATAAATCTATATAGCAGAGCTGAGTTTGAAACCTGCAAGTTAGGTCCACCTGCTCTAGGAGCATGCAAAAAGCATACCCATTTTGGGCCTCAGTGTCCCCCCTCTGCTAAAGCTGCTTTGTTTGTTCATTTGTGGCGATTCTCAAGTGGCCCTCAATAAGCCATGGTACCTCTCCCAGATCATGAGCCGAGCAGCGTCCCTTGAGCGCCCGACCTCGCTAAACAGTCCTTCTTCCATCACACCACAAATCCTTCATATCACCAGAAGTCTCAGCCAGCTGCAGAGTATCGATGGGTGTGGGAGGGTGTTATGTAAACAGGGTTGGCCACACACCATTCACCACCACCACTTTCACTTCCGGAACACCCACTCCCACAAACCTCACCAGAGCAACCTGCTCACAATCCACCGTTCTCATGACCGGAGCACAAAACCCTCTCCCACATCACCCACTTCACCTGAGCGCCCGAGCCTTCCGGCGCTGCAGCTCACGCAAGACGTGATCACGTCTGGCCTCCTCTTCTGACTGGGCAGCAGTACCAGGTGGTGTGGACGTGCGAGCGTCCTCTGCGCTTGCTTGTCCTGCAGCTGAGGGTGCCTCTCTTTCCGCAGCCACTCCAACAGGTGCGCTGAGATTAACCACACACATGTACGTCCATGAATAAGGCCGCCTCAGGCGTATGTGTATGTGTGTGCGTGTGTGTGTGTGTGTGCGTGTGCTGTCCTTCACAGGTGTGTGTGTACTATTCTTCACAACTGTGCACATGGATGCAGCACCTGCAGGGGTGTGCGCACAGACACATCAACCACAGGCGTGCGCACAGATAGAGCAGTCGCACACGCGTGTAATCAAAAGAGAGAGAGCAAGTGCAGGAGCGTGCTGACAGCAAGCACATGGATGAAGCACTTATTTTGATGTCAAACACCAGCCATGTTGCAGGCCATGTTGTAGGCCATTTGTTGCAGGCCATTTGTTGCAGGCTATTTGTCGCAGGCCATGTTGCAGGCCATGTTGTAGGCCATGTTGCAGGCCATTTGTTGCAGGCCATTTGTTGTAGGCCATGTTGCAGGCTATGTTGTAGGCCATCAAACACCAACCATGTTGCAGGCCAGAATGGTCTTTGTTCAGATTAGAATGTGATTCCCTGCATGTAAACCACTCCCAAGTGCTAATTTGTGCCATACATTCGGAAATCAGCAAGCATCAAAAGGGCCGAATATTTACTTATCCTTTATTAAGAAGCGCTGATCACTCTCAAATCTGATTAATCGTCTTGGCAAGACTGACGGCCAAAAAGATACACGCTCGAGTACTTATGAGCGTTGTTTGTAGTCGTCTCCAAGCCAATCAGCATGGCACGTATGGGGTAGACACTTCCAAACCACTTTTCATACACGATTTACATCAAGTATTTTGTTCGACCTACCTGTTGCTAGCGCAATGCGCGCCTGGTAGCTGGGAAAACACAACGTAGCGCTGTGTGTCTAACGCCTGAAGGATTTCCGAAGTGATGCGAACCCATGCCTGTAGGAAAAAAATCAAGAACCAAACATACATGGGATCTGAAGTATTGAACCAAACATACATGGGATCTGAAGTATTGAACCAAACATACATGGGATACACATGGAACCAAAAATACATGGGATACACAAGAACCAAACATACATGGGATCTGAAGTATTGAACCAAACATACATGGGATACACAAGAACCAAACATACATGGGATACACATGGAACCAAACATACATGGGATCTGAAGTATTGAACCAAACATACATGGGATACACATGGAACCAAACATACATGGGATCGGAAGTATTGAAAAGGAAATTGATGCAAATGTTTTGCTGCAAACAAGCACAAGCTCATCTTGCTTACCTGGACACCTCAGCAGGTGGGTTCGTAAACTAAGTGAGCAAGTGAGCAGTAAGGAAGGTTGAGTGGTCGATGATTGATCGTGGTGTTGCTAGAAGGGGCTGACTGAAACCCAGAATGAGTATGCGTTATTATATGTTCCAAAAGTGTGTGTGTGTGTGTGTGTTTGTGCCATATTCATGTTACATCTGAGCATTTCCACTTGTGGTTGGCCAATACAAGTCAGCAGCCACTGGCTGAAGGTTGTTAGGTTCCCTGTGTAGCAAATGTATCATTTAGTGTCAAGGAGTGTTACGTCACGTTATAGCCTTTGACTGCATGCACCTGCCAGTGCGTCCTCCTGCCATCCACAATGCAGTCAAATTTTACAAGATACTTAGGAGCATAACTCATAGCACGATGCTGTGGAATTCACGAAGCAGTGAAGTTTTACAAGACACTTGGGAGCATACGCAGTGAAAAGTAACAAGGCTCTCAGAAACATACTTCAAAGCACGATGCAGTGGAATCTACGATGCAATGGAACCCTACAAGGCACTTGGGAGCATATTCCATAGGGTTCCAGAGGGGTCGAAAAGGGTGCTTTTGTTTTAGGAGGAGGACAGCTGGCAATAGTATGTTGAGCAACCTTTTAAATTTGAGCTTGTGACGTTGTAGGTCCTGACCAGAAAAGCAGTGTTCCAAGCAGCAGTGTTCCAAGCAGTGACGTTTTGAAAGAGCAGCAGTGTTCCAAGCAGTGACGTTTTGAATGAGCAGCGGTGTTCCAAGCAGTGACGTTTTGAATGAGCAGCAGTGTTCCTAGCAGCAGTGTCCCAAGCAGTGACGTTTTAGATGAGCAGCAGTGTTCCAAGCAGTGACGTTTTGAATTTGAGCTTGTGACGTTTTGTAGGTCCTGACCAGGAAAGCAATGTTTCACTGCCTGGGAGCCAAAAGGTGCCCCCTGATAATAGTCAATGCCGGGACAGCCTAGGAAGATAGCAAGCAATTTTCTAGAGGTGGACAACTCCCCCCAAAATGGGCATGTTTTTCAAATGTTCCCCGCGTATGGGCCCCCAAATTTGGTAACTTCAAACTAGGCATCAAAATGTTGACTTCTGCTTTACAAAGCACTTCTGCTTGAGGGTAACAAATTTGGGGGCACATGCCTGGTAAGCCGCGGCGTGCGCCCCACTTTCTACCACAAATTCTCCATACCAGATCACCCACTGCACCAATCTGGCATATGTTTAATGGTATAGAATCTTATTTGAAAAAATATCATTGCAACAAAATGAAGGAAGACGGCTAGGTGGTTGGTGTTTTATGAGTATTTGAGCCATTTTCCCAAGGAAATCACCACATTAGGGTTTACATGCCCCATGTGTGCTTAATACAGTCTATCTCAGCATGCAAAGCGACCCACATAAAACTGGGCACATGCTAGGGTAGCTTTCAATGCCAGCTACACTTTGTTTTAAAATGGTGTCGATCGAATGAAGTGGCTGTGAGTGGCTGCCTTCTGAATGCAAACATGCACATTTCCAAGCATTTCCTCCGTTGACCCCATCTGGCAATTTTCCCTAGCCGAGGCACTGTTGCTTTTGCCTACAGAAAGATTTGTTTGTTCACTAGGTCTAGGCATACCGCAACAAAGCATGCATTACGATTTATAATTTAAGAAACATGCTGTTGTATGGATTTTTATAGGCAACAGAAAAGGTGATATAAGGTTGTGTACTAGTAGAAGGCCTGTTTGCCTTGTAATAGAATTTGCCTGATAAAATGCAGAGTAAGTTCTGCCTCGACATGCAAAGCAGCACATCCCATTCACATTACACTTTTGCGATCCGTTCTAGCAAAATGCATGCAGCGCTGCTTATAGGAGGAAATGCTCTTGGCAAGTGCAAAGCAGCGGCCCACTCAAAATCCAGTACACCTTATACCTAGCCCAGCCCTTACCAAAAAATAACGATTCTTCTGCACATACGCCAGGTTACAGTTCTGCTTCAGTAAAAGCGCACCTTGGATTCTGGGCAAAGGAGGTCCGAGGGGCTGTAGTCTGCCTTGTACCTCATCTGTGAAAGCAACAGGCACGGAGGGCGGCACCAAATTCAGAAATATGTAGGGAGACCTCAACCATAATAAATTCCATGCCATTGCACCTCGTTTAGCAATGTATTTGAAGGTCCTTTACCACGGCACACACGACGGAAAGGTTTTTTACGTGTTAAACCACGTGATTTACCAATATGTGGCACCGAACACTCCGATTGTTTTTTAGTGCCAAAGAACATTTTAATAAATGTTGTATGCTATGCTCATTTAGCAAAGCATGGGGCACTGCATACTCAAAGTAATTTATAGCACCAAATAACGTCTCAACAATATTTACGCTATGCCATTGCACCTCATGTAGCAAAGCACAAGGCACCAAACACACCAACTGATAGTGACGATGGACGTATAACCGATTTTTGCCATGCTATTGTATCTCAACTGAAAGAAAAAGGGCAAATGAGCGAGCTATTTGCGACAAATGACAGCAATTCTGAATGCCATGCCATTGCACTTAAAAAGGCATAGGGCATCATATCCAAAGGCCGTGCCGTTGTGCTTCACATGGAAACTTGGAATTTGCATGGCTTCAACTATAAAATTTATTAGCTCATGCCTCGTCTGAGATTGCAGGGGTGGCAGAAAATGAATATCCTCACTTGAAATAGCAGAAGGCACCGCATTCATTGACAGCTGCAAGAAGGTACAGTTGATACCTCTTCTCTCATTGCCGTGTTATCAAGAACAAGCGCAGCTCATTGCGTTCAGCCAGGTACCCAGCAACAAATCAAAGGCCATTCTCGGTTTTTATTTTAAGTAGTGTAAAAACAGCTAAAACTCGCTCCTGGCAAAATTTTTACAAGCTGCTACCTTTGGGCAGGAGTGGATGTAAAACCCCATGTAGTAGAGTAATGACTTATATATTTATAACTATAATAATATATTTATAACTATAATAATAAAGTAGTGTAATAACAGCTACAACTCGCTCCTGGCAAAGTTTTCACAAATGCAATATAATATACAACAAGACGCTACCTTTGGGCAGGAGTGGATGTAGAACCCCATGTAGTAGTACCGCAGCTCTGGAACGGTTTTAGAGGCCTGCACAAATTGGTAAAATAGATAGAAGTGTCACGGTCCTAGACAGTGCAGTGCCTACACCAGATCACAAATATCGAGGTTTGGCCAAAACCTACTGACATAAAGATACATATATATGACCGTACAGCTGGTGATTTCCCTGCCAGAATATTACTGTATATACACCCTATATCCATGGTGCTGGCCAACCCTACATATCACACACACACACACACACACACACACACACACACGATGTTACTTGGGGATGTAGTTATGTCATAGAGACAGGCAAGCCTGGACATACAAGATCCATGATTTTGATCATTTTACCAGATACGCTTCAAGTACTCTGTTGCAGGAAACCTTACTTATTATAAGGTTAAGGTATAAGAACAAGTGCATAAGGTTAAGGTATAATATTACAAGGTTAAGGTATAAGAACAAGTGCATATAAGAGTGCACACCAGCAGCATGAATGGAAAGTCTAAACTGCACGAGTCTGATCAACCCTACAGAAAAGGCAGTATGTGTCCTGAGTCTGTTTAAACCCCAAAGGCCCCTTTACTGCGCACTCAATCTTTAACCCATTTCTACAGTATCCATTTTACATTAATTACTGTCTTATATTCAGAGTAGGCCTGAACCTAAAAGTAATTATACTTTACTTCTTCAGTCGTTTATTACTTGTTTAATTTTTCTGCAGATAAGTTCCGGTATTTCTACAGTTTACAGCAGGGATGGGTCATACGGCGTAGGCGTATTATACGTCGTATCGTAATTATCACGTATTTAACCGTATTTTTAAATTGCTCCGTATAATACGATTTTGGGCACTTGACGAATTTTGCAGCCACAAGGCCCCCAGAGCCCCCCAGAAGCACTCCCAGGCCCTCTAGAGCCCCCCAGAGGCACTTCCAAGCCCTTGCACGTAACTGCCCTTGCACGTAATTGCATGCCCATGCACGCAACCACATGCCCTTGCATGTAACTGCTACACCTTTTGTGATGATATACTCCTAGTACTGTGCTGACCCCTCGCGCATAACTCCATTCAATCATTTTAGCAAGCCTGCACACTCCAGCATTTTTGCAGCCTTGTGCATATTTGCGCATCCCTGCCGCAATTTAGCAATCATATGCCACGTGCACTTCCAAATTACGTCTCCGGTTAACCGCCGCACACACCTACATTCCTAGCTCCTCTACTACCCATAACCACATGCATCTATGAATGCATACCTGCTGCAAGCTGTGATGGTCACCACTCCCTCCCACGGCTATTTACACCTTTGAAATGCGCACCAAGTGCCCCCCTTCACACACCCACGCACCTGCTGCACCCATTCAATCTCTTTCAGCGCTGTCAGCTTTCCTGGTGCTAAGTGGGCAAAGTCGGCATCCCAAAACAGGTACACTGACGATAAGCAGCGGGGAAGCACGTCCACTACACCCACGGCCATCAGCTTCCCTGTGCGTGCCAGGTTTGCTTCCATCTCAAAATGCAGCTATTTTGATTAACTGGCAATCAGCGGGAAGAACGTCCACTACACCCACGGCCATCAGCTTCCCTGCGCGTGCCAGGTTTGCTTCCATCTTAAGATGCAGCTTTTTTGATTAAATGGCAATCAGTGGGGAGAACGTCCACTACACCCACGGCCATCAGCTTCCCTGTGCGTCCCAGGTTTGCTTCCATCTCAAAATGCAGCTATTTTGATTAAATGGCAATCAGTGGGAAGAACGTCCACTACACCCACGGCCATCAGCTCCCCTGCGCGTGCCAGGTTTGCTTCCATCTCAAAATGCAGCTAATTTGATAAATGGCAATCAGTGGGAAGAACATCCACTACACCCACGGCCATCAGCTTCCCTGTGCGTGCCAGGTTTGCTTCCATCTCAAAATGCAGCTATTATGATTAAACGGCAATCAGTGGAAAGAACGTCCACTACACCCACGGCCATCAGCTTCTCTGCGCGCGGCAGGATCGATTTCGTTTCAGACGTGGCATGCTGATTTCAGGACATTGCAGTGATGACTATTTAGGCAGAAAACTTTAAACATACGGCAATTGGTGTGGGAAATGTCCAGCGTTTTCATGGCCATTGGGCGTTTCCACAACCATGTCTGTTGAATATGTTTCAAATTGGCTTTTTAGGATCAGGCAACGAAAAATCGCGAACGGCAGCTGCAAGGTGAACATACGCAGCAAAATATTTGCAGCTTCAGCCAGAGTTACCACGAACAGCATTCAAGCATTGAGCAGCATCATAAACAATAAAATGAAATGCAAGCATTTGGCTCATTTACCTACCAAAGTCAAGCACCACGTCCTAAAAACCATCCCTTATTATACCTGCCAACGCTGCACAACTTCCCAGCGATGCAATGGCCAGCCTGTGTTTTGGGTGACGTGTGCCAAAGTGCCACAAAAAGCGCACGTAGCAACGCACCGTTCACTCTGTACTGCATGTGATAGCTGCCAAAGCCACAAAACCCCGGCACGCCATCACCGCTGCAGCTGCTGCTGCTGGCTTGCGCTTGTCTGGAATGGGGCTTGGCGGGAGGGGGGAGGGGGGAGTCCACCAGAAAGCGGCGGTACGACTCAGGCCTCAGCTTCCTCACATCCTCCTTGTGCTGCTGTGACTGGTACTTCCTGCACGTAGGGTTAAGCAGACCGTGTTTTTACAGAATGTTAGTCAGGAACATCTTAAGTGTGGTGCTGCTATGACTGGCACTTCCTGCACGTAGGGTTAACCCGACCGTGGTTTTACAGAATGTTAGGAACATCTTAAGTGTGGTGCTGCTGCGCTTGGTAGCTCCTGTACGTAGGGTTAAGCAGACCGTGTTTTTACAGAATGTTAGTCAGGAACATCTTAAGTGTGGTGCTGCTGCGCTTGGTAGCTCCTGTACGTAGGGTTGGCCAGAACTGTGTGTGCCTTTACACGGAAGGATTGGCAGGAATGACAAAATGTGCAGTGACAACATAGTGCTTCTTCAAACACATGAGTTTATACTCGAAATTATGCTTTCCTGCCTACCTGTACAGGTCAAACTCTTCCTGATCAAAGCGGTTGGGGGTCATGGTGATCACAACCCTGCCCTCCCCATCCTCTAAATCCCCATGCTGCTGCTTCTGCTTCTGCTTCTGCTGCTGCTGCCGCTGCTGCTGCTGCTGCTGCTGCTGCTGCTGCTGCTGCTGCTGCTGCTGCTGTTTATCTCTCTCACTTACACCGCTCGTGCTAAGCCCTCCTTCAGCCCCCTGCTGCTGCTGCTGCTGCTGCTGCTGCTGTTTATCTCTCTCACTTACACCAGCTCTGCCGTCCTGGCTCCCCCACTCCTCCCTACTCCCGTACCAATTCAAGTGACCCGCCTCCGCCCTGAGCTGCAGCACCTTTGTCCTGTGTACTTCCACATTTGCTACACCAGCGTCCACTGCTGATCCTGCAGGGACCCCTTGCAGCGCTGCCACCCTGTGGCACGTGCCGGTGTGCATGTGCACATGTGGGTATGTGATCGTAATTGTGGATATGCAAGTGTTTGTAAACCTGCAAGACAAACCACGCCTAGCAAGTGCACTAGTGTACGTGTGGGTGTGCGCGTATGCGTTATGGGTGCGTGTGCAGGTGCGCGTGCATTACAGACCATCCATTCCACACACATATACGGCAGTGTACCTCCCCACTTGCACAAACCTAGCGACCATCCATTCCTCACACATGTGCATCATCATTCCTCCCCACACATGCACGCACCCAGCAACCATCTGGCAGGAGAGCCACAGCGGATCAGCAGCACGGCAGCCTGTGCTTGGACCCTTTTCGTCGCTGCTGCCTGGAGGGCATGCTTGGCCTTTGGTTCCTACTGCTGCTGCTGCTGCTGCCCCTTGCTGCAGCCTAACACCATCACTAGCATGCCTGGGCGCCTCCGGCTTGTCTATTTCCATGGGGGAGGCCCCACCTCCGCCTTGGTGCCCCTCAAGCGCTGCTGCTTCCTTGCGTGGCTTAGAGAATGGCTGCCCCCCTGACACAGCACGCACAGCTGCTGCTGAGATAGCAAAGGGGGAAGGGGAGTAGAAGAGGAGCATGTGGTCCTGAGGGAGACTGCTGCTACCCTCGGTGGGTGGCTGAGAAACAGGAGGAGCAGAAGGGGCAGTGCGGCTTCCCTTGCTGCCTGTGCCTGCGCCTGCGGCCTGCTGCTGCCGTCTTCTCTGCTGCTGCTTGGCGCTGGCAGGAAGGACAGCCACAGCTGGGTAAGTGGCAGCCTGAATCCAAGCAGCAAGTGATGAGGGTTGACCAGAATCGTACAAACACGCTGAACCTTGCAGGACTCTAATGACGTAGATTTCAAAGATACATAGATACATACCGACATGACGGCCGATTCTACAATGATGGATTGAGGGAATCAGAAACTGGTTTTGCCTCCGTCCGTCGCATGTCAGCATTGGAAAAGGGGCATTTCCAGTTCTTTGTAGGCAAGCTCCCCCCCTGCCTACCTTGGGAAGCAAGCCCTGCTCAACTAACTGCTCCAAAGCAGTTTGAAGTAAGCTCGAAAGCTTCTCAGGCGTACTATCTGTTGCTTGCTGGTTCCTTGGCTTGCCTTGGCCCTGAATCTGAGGAGCGAGTCGCTGCCGCTGCTGCTGTTTAACTGGAAAGAAATGCAGAAGTAAGTAAACATACTTTGTTTCATGTACAGAGCTGACAAATTCAGATGCGTGACACATAATGGAGCAGTTGCTCTTGAGACAAAGCGTGTGCTTCAGAGCTGATGAGCTGATAGTTACAAACTAATGAAAATCACTTAACACGTTCTCCAGATCCGAAACCCCTAAACTCAGACACAGCAAACCTAATCTCTTAACTTCCTCACCGGCAGGCAGCTCTCCCACTTTGGCAGAGCAGCAGTCCTCCCACTTCCGCAAGAGCTTTAAATGGCTTTTGCTTGGCCGGAACTCGTTGGCAGATAGCCGGATGGTGTATTGAGGGCAGCAGGTCTTCTTGAGGTCCGGCTGTGCAGATTAAAAGGGGTGTGCAAGAGGGGAATTAGGAACAAGCTCTATTCCTATCAGTTTCAGCGTACAGCTAAAAAACAAGGAAAAGAAGTTTACTTTCAGCGCACCTTGTAGATGTATGTGCCTGATCTTCGCCACCCCAAGTCGATGAGGTCTGCGAGGGTGAGCGAGAAAGTCCTCAGGTGACTAGCTGCATTTGAGTACTTGCAAGCCAAGCTGGTGCTGTCACAATTGACCTTAATACAGTGGATTCATGCACGTGTGCGTTCTCACCTTGATAAGTCTCTACAGTCATGGTTTTGGCAATCATACCTGGAAGAGAGGGCAGTCGCGTAATTTGTACTGGCTCATTCTGGGAACTAAACAGGCTTGGCTACGCACGCATCCGCACGTAACATACCATGTGAGGTGCTGCAATCTTTCTCCTGGCAGTACCCACAATCTCCTGTGTAAGAGCCTGAGTCCACCCAACGGTTCTCTTTTGCCTCCTTGTCCGTACTCATTTTTTGGGCGAGTTAAAAAAACTAGAAATATGGTATAATTCCAACAAACTGATTGCGAGGAGATATCACTGGCAAATTAATTCCTGCTTATCCCAAAACTTGTGAGTTTCACGTAAAATACGACGTATCCGGTAATTGAGAAAGGCTCAATCATAATGATGACAATGTTAATACGTGGGTAATCGGCGTCCAGGCTTCTCTCAAAGCTACAGTCTCTCCTTAATCACAGCGCAATATTGAAGGTGCAAGCTTCCTCAATTTGCAATTATCGGGTTTCAACGAGGAAAATAACGCTTTTCCTTCCACACTTGAGGATTTTGGGGAGCTCAGCGAATAAAAAAGTAATATCTGACTCAGGTCATAGCTAAACACTCGACCTTAATGGCCCCAACAATAACTTCCTTTCTGCACAACATAAACCCACTGTATCCATTGTGAATAACAGCTCTGGGCACACCGTGATCCGAGAAAGCAACTTGAGAATCAAGATGAGAGAGGCTTACGTCAATGTCATTGTATAAAGGCAAAGTTAATAATAGGAGCGCTCGTATGCTGCTAGATGAGGCCTTGCTTCTTCAGGTCCAGGAATGTGCGTTTGTTGTACACATTGCCTTGAGCATCCTCGTACTCCTCATCCTGGTCAGCCTTGAAGCCTCCCTTCTGCTTTGACTGAATGTCTCGCCATAATGCCATGGCGTCGTCAATCTTGGTCACCTGCAAGGAGAACCCAGAGCGCTCTTTGATGAAATGGCTGCTTCACCGTGTAAGGTAAAGTGTAGCTTACACTGAAAAGAACCAGGAACCAAGAGCCCACTAAACAGCCAGAACCCTGTGTGGCTATTTTATTTCCTTGGTATCCATCTTTCAATTACCGTATTTGTATAATGGGGTAGACCCCGAAATCATAGGCATTCCTTTGTTTTTTTTAACTTTTTTAACATACAACTTTGTGGGATATCATAACTGTTTGAATCAAGTTGCAGTATGTGTGACCTCACATACAGCATTTTTCACGCAGCAGTAGACAATAAATATATGCGACCGACCACAACAGAACACCGTTTTGAACGCACCACTGCCGAGCCCTGTCAAGCACCTTCCTTATGTTGACCTCACCGTACCTCACCTCAAAAAAGCACCACAACAAAACACCGTTGTTTACGCACCACTGCCGAGCCCTGTCAAGCACCTTCCTTATATAGACTCACTGCACCACACCTCAAAAAAGTTCTTGTTGTTGGGGATACCCATGGCACGCATGCCATTCTGGTGCCGCCACTCCTTGAAGTGGCGCTCATAAGCACGCCTGCAAGCAAAAGAGGGCAGCAGGATGAGTGCACGTGAACATTGTGTTCCTTACATGCTATTTTGGTGCGCAATAACTAAATAATGCCCATCCGCGCGCTTGCAAGTAGGGAAGGCAAATCCACACTGCTAATGTTGAAATTTGTATTTTAACTTAAATATATTCAGCAGGTAGAGCACACACATACTGTTAAAAATGTGATTCAAACTTATCAGCACTGTACGTGCAGTGCTGGCACACGCCTGAAGAAAAGCAACACACAGACACGTGCGGATGTTTAGTGCTAAAACAGGAAAGGCATGTGAGGTGCTTAGGCAGCCAAAAGGAAAGCAGCATGCGCTTCCCTCCCGTGAATGGCGGACAGTTGGTGTAGCTGAGAGCACTTGCTCCTTCAGTGACAACAACAGCATCTGATTGGAAGTTTGAGCACCCAACAGTGACCCTGTCAAGGCCTTTCCTTTGTGTGTGAACATTTGCCGCAGATCTGGCGATTGGCCCCCTGGCCAGACTTCTTTTACTAGGCCTGAAGAGGAACAATTGCTGCTAACCATGCAATTGAGCCCCTGGCCAAGGCCGGGGATCTTTTTGTACAGGCAGTGGCATCGCCACCTCTTACATTGTCATCGCCACCTTTTACATCATCATCTCCACCTCTTACATCATCATCACCACCTCTTGCATCTCACCTGCCCCAGTAGGAGTAGTTGCCGCAAATCTCGCACTTGAACTCCTGGTTCAGCCCATGCAGCTTGTACAGCCAGTAAGGAATCGGCTTGCCATCCCAGCCCAGAGGGAGTTTGAGCTGCACACACGGGTTGCATGTAAAATATCAAAGATGTAAGTGCACTAATAATGCAAAAGGTACCTGTGCGCACACGTGACAAGTACTTGAGCCAAAGCACCCAGGAGTGAAAAAGTGTGAGTGCCAGGGTACGAACAGTAAGGGTAAGATGAGGCCCGGTAGCATCATTGACTTGATCACACTCACTCTTCTGATGGTGAGACCCATAGCTGCTCTACAACCAATTAGGCTAAACGCTCAGCACCTTTGGTAATCCTGCAAGACTCAAGCTGCCAGGCTGCAGCATAATCCGTAACGCACTTGGCGCATCTACAAGCGGCAGAGACAGCACGCACCGGGTTGTAGATGAACTCATCCTCGTCTTCGCTGCCTTCCTCACCAGGGGGAGGGGCGCCTGCTTCCTCACCTGCTTCCTCCTGCTCAGCCTGCACGGATGGAAAGTGAGGAACGAGCGAGTGAGTGAGATAATGAGACAATGAGATAGCCTCAAGTGCATACGTGTCCCGCGAGAGTGCTAGAATCTTGAGTGTGCTAGCCTCAAGTGATTATATGTGTGTGTATATCTTGAGTGCGCTGGCCTCAAGTGTCAGGGTGTGCCAGCCTCTAGTCGAGGCTCGACGAGGTCGAGCCTCGTCAAGCCTCGACGTCACTGCTGTCGAAGCCTAGAGGGCAACTAGGGTGTCCATTTTGGGGGGAAATCAGGGGAAATTCCCTGGAAGTTCCTAAAAATGGGAAAATCGATCGCATTTTTTGTATAATAATATAGTATTTTTGTGTAATGTAAGCGCGAAAAATGGCACATCACGATGTCACAGTCTTGTTTAAGGAAGTGTCAGACTTTCATTTATCGAAGCCCAAAAATGGGCAGAAAATTTTGTACATTACCGTTCGTTTACGGAAATTAATGATTTAGAAATTTAAGATTTGGCCAGTAAACAAAATTTTTCATTATTTCTTGGAAGCCTCTCTAAACTGACTTCAAAGTGATAAATTAATTATAGTGGTTTTAAAGGTGAAAATCGAAATGAGCTCCAAGCGCGCCAATGTGAACCCCCTGGCCGGGTTCTTGAAGCCTCAGCCACAGCTTCAGCCTCAGCCACAGCTTCAGCCATAACAAACAGCAGTAGCAGTGCACAGGCAGCATTCACAGGGGGGCTCTCGAACTCAAAAATTTATTCCCGACAGGGCCCTCCTGAAGTGCCCTCGAAATCAAAAGTTAATCCCCAGACTCCCTCACAAACTGAAATCGAGAATTTATTTAATTATTTGAAAGTGTGGTCACGAAGTGATCGTACACAAATGGTATTTTATTAAATCATCAAATAGAATATTTTATTAAAATCATCAAATAGAAGCCAATATGATGAGCGTATGCCAGTCCAGGCAATGCACCATGAGAGATTCTCCAAACACATGCTACAGCTCGTTTTTGTCCGGTCTCTTCACGATAACTCATTATTATTTAGAAATAAACTCCAGAAAAAGTTTCGGCTCAATCCGCGCAAATTTCAGAAAGTGGTTTTCTAACCGTAATGCACCAACCAGGGCCTATATTGACGAGCCTCGCCCTCGACGACGCTCGTCGAGCCTCGCTGGCAAAATCAAACACCCTAGTTACCCATGCTTACTCAAGTGGATATGCGTCCCTTGAGTGTGTCACACACACACAGACACACACACACACAGAGACACACACACACTAGCATCTTGAGTGTGGGCGTGTACATGTGAGTTGTTACTTTCTTTTGATTTTTAAGGCTGTGCTGCTGTTTGTCCTCACCTGCCCCGTATTGCTCAGCCAGAGCGTTTGGACACACCTGTGTGTGCTGTGTGCTTGACAGGTGCCCAACACACAACCATTCACCTCATGCTTGGTGCAGGAAAGAGCGCAGCCTAAGCCTACAGTGTATCCCACCTGAGCCACCTGCTTGTATGCTTACACAAGTGTAATAACAGGAACCACAGCACCACAGCACGCATTGCACCCCACACATAGCAACCCACATCAGTTTTTAAATCGGGCATGCGTGTCAACTGTCACTTCACACGCAGCAAGTCCCCCCCCCCCCCTTCACACACAGCAGCCACAGCAATTGCTCACCAATGCACGCGTACCAGGAATGTTTCAGTGTTGTTAAGTAGTACGCATGTCTTTGTATTTAACACATGCATTACTGTATACGGTGTTGTTGAATAGTATGCATGTCTTTGTATATAACACACGTGCATTACTGTATGGAACGCCATTTTAGTCTGTAAGAAACATCCCTATGTTGCGCACCATCATCTCCTCGTACGTCTGAGCCTGCTTCTTCTCTAGTCTGCCCTTGGTGTCCGCAAGCACACCGGCCAGCTGTGAGCACATCTTTGAAACCTGCAGGTCGGGAGAGGGAAAAAGCAGCGTAAACTACATGGGGGGCGCCAGAGGCAAACCCCGTGTTAAATGCTTCAATGCCATGAGCCTGGGCAGGCCACCTCTTCTTGACAACTATCAGGGGAGATGCATTTTGAATCGAATATGACATTTGTTTTGCGAAAAGGCGAGCCACCTCTTCTTCACAACTATCAGGGGAGATGCACTTGGGATCGAGTTTGACCTTTGTTCTGCGAGAAGGTGAGGATGAGCAGCAGAGTCATGAGCAGCTAAAGGGACAAACAACGAGCGTTGAAACTGCTCTCCTCATCCATCAAGTAAAAGAGCCACGGGGGAACTCCTCCACAGCAAAAGAGGGAAAACAAAAGAAGCAGAGGCATGCACGCAGGATGGGCATGCACAACACCACACAACTTGGCACACAAATGCTTGCGCAACTTTGCACAAATTCCATAACCGGTGAACACGCGAGAGAACTACTCAATTCACTGTCGCAGCCAGTTACGCAAACCTCTTCCCAGAACAGGCACCACAAGCTGTGCTTCAGCGGGTTGGTGGCGTTGTCAGACCGCACAGTCCTTCGATGTCATGACCTCATTCGCTTCAGCATTCGGTGTGCTGACGCAACAACATCACAATCAGAACGTGCCCGCTACATAGATGATCCCAACACAATAACTGCTTTGTGGCTTGAACCCAACTCATGTTTTGCACGTCACACAGACCCCTGTAATCAGACCTGATGCACACGTACTGCCAGCAAGCGGAATTTTTCACACACCTGCATTTATGCCACGCTACCCCATACATACCCCAACTGCATGCTGTGCTCCTTATCCATCGCTTAATTTCCTCCCTGCACACTTCAACGCACACCGTACTTTTCAACCGCTGCTCTTGAACCAACTGTGCGTGCGTTGCGTGACGATGCGATGTACGGAACCACTCTCCTGCTCCTTGTCTGCAGCGCCTTCAGTGTCCTGAGGTGCACATGCCATAACACACACGTACACACACACAAACACACACACGGACACACACAAACCAAGCCTCCTACCTTGGCCTCTAGCAGAGCAGCGTGCAAAGCTGCCGCCTGTCTCTTGGCCATGCCCCCTTGCTGCTGGTCTAGCACGTGCTGCTGCACATCCCCATCAGCAGGCGCAGGCGGGGCAACACCCTGCGTTGAGTGTGTGGTGCATGGACACATATTGTCTCATTATTTGTGCTCACGCACACACACGCACACACACAAACGCACACACGCGCACACACACATACACACACAAACGCACGCACGCACAAACACACACACACACACACAGACACACACACACACACACATAAACACACACATGCTTGCGCCCGCGCCCGCGCACGCGCACGCGAGCATGCACACAGTGTGTGCCTAAGCGCGCACAGAGTGCCCCAGGACTGCATGCAGTCCTTCAAGTACGAAGCAAACATGATCGATGTGTATATGTCTTGCCATGCCCTCTGCTAGCCATGGGCTTTTCATCACTCTCTACACCCAGTGCTGTCTCCTGTCTCCCTTTCCTTCCCTTTGCACCCTGAAAGCAACCCAGCATTCTTATCAGCCTGAAGCTAAGTCAAGTCAAGTACCCTGAACAAACAGCCCCATCTCCAGTGTGTGTGTGTGTGTGTGTGTGTGTGTGTGTGTGTTTGTGTGTGTGTCCAATAATGTGGTGTGGAGCATACAAGCCACTCGCGTTACAAACACAAGCAACTTTGAGCACGAAGTAAATGCACGTCGCCCGCACCTTGGCAAACAGCTTCTTGTCCAGCATGTGCGGTGGTGTGGAGCGGGTGAGCCACAAGCGTTGTGCGCGCTCCTTGGCTGTACCGCCACACTTCAGGCCCAGCGCGGAGAGGGCCTCTTTTAACCGCTCAGGACCTGTGCGCGTGTTTATGTACATGTGGGTTAAGGGGGGGGGATATAAACCAGAAGTACACAAAACAAGCATCGTGTTGTTCTTGTGCTTGTGTGTGCTGTGCAGGAACGGTAGTGACTTGTTTCACATTTTAGTTCCCTGAAGACACCCTTCACGAATTAGGCCCTGCGTGCTTGGATCGTTGGTTGCACAGCGTGCTTGGGCCAGTTTTTTGCCTACGAGAGGCCATGTACATATGATGAGGCCATGTACATATGATGAGGCCATGTACATAGGATGAGGCCATGTACATGGGATGAGGCCATTCACATAGGATGAGGCCATGTACATAGGATGAGGCCATGTACATAGGATGAGGCCATGAACATAGGATGAGGCCATGTACATAGGATGAGGCCATGAACATAGGATGAGGCCATTCGCATAGGATGAGGCCATGAACATAGGATGAGGCCATGAACATAGGATGAGGCCATTCACATAGGATGAGGCCATGTACGTAGGATGAGGCCATGAACTTAGGATGAGGCCATGAACATAGGATGAGGCCATGTACATAGGATGAGGCCATGAACATAGGATGAGGCCATGAACATAGGATGAGGCCATGTACATAGGATGAGGCCATGTACATAGGATGAGGCCATGTACATAGGATGAGGCCATGTACATAGGATGAGGCCATGTACATAGGATGAGGCCATCACATAGGATGTGTGCATCAAAATCAAAGGGCGACTTTACCTATCTACGCTACGGACCTCTCTAGCTCTCACGATTTCACAGGCTGTACAAGACACGATACACCGCCGTCCATATCAAGACTCTAGTGTTAGCAACATATGGCTCGAGGCTCAAGGCTCAACTGAAGGCTTCACAGTATACATTCATCAAATCCATCAAGTGTATATTTCTTGCATCCAGCTCGAGCAGGCTGTGTCCAAGGCTGCAACATTAGTCACAACATTAATCAAACCCATCAAGTGTATGTTTCTTGCATTCAGCTCGCGCAGGCTGTGTCCGAGGTTGCAACATCAGTCACAACATTAATCAAACCCATCAAGTGTATATTTCTTGCATCCAGCTCGAGCAGGCTGTGTCCGAGGTTGCAACATCACAGCTTGCCCTGGGGCTCACAACACACTGCCACCCACAAGATATGAATTCTGATGAGCACACAAGAGTCGTGAAAGGCACCATCTGAGAAACACACCAATGGACTCCAGCTCATCTGGGTTGTCAAAAGCGTCTAGATCAATGCCGCCAGAGCTGGCGCTGGTGCCACTAGGCTGCAAAGCACAGAGAGCATGCGAGCATACACATTTATCTAAGGTTGGCCATAACCATATATATATATATATACGGTGTATATACGGTATCCTTGGCAGGGATCTCATCAAATATACGGTCATATACGGCACATATATTATATATATATACATGGTTCTGATTAAGCCTACGTTTGTCATACTGGAGCTGTCAAGGTATATAATTTATTTGAGCTGTCAAGGTATATATATGGTGTTATTTAAGCCTACGTTTGTCATGCCTGAGCTGCAAAGGTGTCACGGTGTGCACCTTGCAAAGTGGGACCTGTGTTATGATCTGTGTCAGCCACGTGCACTATGTGTGAACTGTGTTAGTCACGTGCACTGAGTGATTTGTGTTAAGTCACGTGCACTGTGTGTGATCTGTGTATAATGTCCACAGGCTACCACAAGGCACCCTGCATCAGTGTGCCTTACTGTTGTGGCTCTAAGCTGCAAAGCGCATGGCATGCGCAAGCGCAGGATTGTCAATACCTGGGCTGCAAATCCAAATGCAAGCCACCTAATACGAATCTGCTGATCCCGGAACCATGACTGACAGTCAGAACACAAACTGGTGATGTGGTGAAGGACTTCAGGTTAAGGCACTTTTTGATTGAGAATAGGTGGGCCCCACGTGTGAGGACGTCCCGTACTCCCCAACTAAGGTTAAGCCTTCTTCACACCATTTACCTAACAAAACAGCCTCCTTCGGCCAGCCATACACAACGCGCCTTACCAAACCCCTTTCTGCTCAACACCACCCACCTGTGAGCTGCACCCCTTGTCTTCCCAGCCTGCTAAAGAGCCTGCCTCAAAGGCAGCTTTTGTCTCTTCCTCCACCTGCGTGCACGCAAAGAGAGGCAGGCGAGCGTGTCATGCAAACATCTGTGACCTCTTTTGCCACCGGCGCTGAACATACGTGAGAAGAGGCAGGCAGCCATGCTATAGGTGAGCAGAGGGAAACACTGCTTTGCTCTCTTTCAGCGCCTGCATTCACACGAAAAAAGGCACGCGAGATGACTCGTGAGCAGAGGCATACCATTGTATACACTCACACAGTGATAAAAAACCATCTTACACGTGAAATGTGTGTGCAGAAGTACCAAGGTAATAAAAAAATTAACCGCAAAATAATGTTTGGGCCAGTCTGTTGCACACCACCCACACATCAGACGGTACAATTGTCTGAACACAACACACCACATACCTTGGCCAACTGCTTACTTAAATGGATATGTACACCACATCTTGACTGACTGCTTGTGTGTTCGCAACACACACACACCACATACCTTAACCAACTGCTTACGTAAATGGAAATGTACACCACATCTTGGCCAACTGCTCGCTTGACGGGACACACACCACATACCTTAACCAACTGCTTACGTTAATGGAAATACACACCACGTATCTTGGCCGAATGCTCGCTTGACGGGACACACACTACATACCTTGGCCAACTGCTTACGAAGCTGGAAATACGCACCACGTATCTTGGCCAAATGCTCGCATGACCGGAACACACACCACACACCTTGGCCAGCTGCTTACGAAGCTGGAAATACACACCACGTATCTTGGCCAAATGCTCGCATGACCGGAACACACACCACACACCTTAACCAACTGCTTACGAAACTGGAAATACGCACCACGTATCTTGGCCAAATGCTCGCATGACTGGAACACACACCACATACCTTGGCCAACTGCTTACGTAAATGGAATTATACACCACGTATCTTGGCCAAATGCTCGCATGACCGGAACACACACCACACACCTTGGCCAACTGTTTACGTAACTGGAAATACACACCACGTATCTTGGCCAAATGTTCGCATGACCGGATCACACACTACATACCTTGGCCAACTGCTTACGAAGCTGGAACAAAGGCTGCGTGCGTTCATGGAAGTCCACGAGGTAGTCAAGCAGATTTTGGAGGTAGCCCCTGAGTTCAAGTTGGGGTTCAGAAGAGGTATGGAGATGAAACCATCAGCAACAAGTGTTTTGGTTGATTTAAGACTTGGATTTGCAGAGGTGTAGAGGCTGGCCCCTGCAAAGAAGGACACAGGGCGCATGATGGACATGTGCATGCTCATCTCCAAGCAGCAGCTTGTAGTGCACACAAACACACAGCGCAATGCCAGGCGATGAAGGTTTGAGAAAAGTAACTTCTCCAAAGAAGAATACGTACGTACCCTAAGCAGCCCTAGTGCATGGAATGGTCTCAGCCCAGTGTTTTGGGACCCTCCTATCGCACACCTCAACGCAGCTCACCCCGCTGCTTTTGGGCAAATATACCCTACCCTAACTCTCTATGAACTACTTTCCAAACCTTGCTGCAGCCTCCTACCCCCCTGCTCCTTTCAAGGAACATCAACATAGAAGCTTTTAAATTATCAACCGCTTTCTCATACCCCACCACATCTGCCTGCCACCCTGCCACTATTGGGCTTCAACCCCCAACCTGTCATGGAATCGAGCATCTGCCTCCGTCCACCCATCACCTTTTCCCTCCCTGCTTTGACTTAGGCCTGTGAACACGCAACTTCTTGTTGCGATACTCACGCAAATTCTTGTTGCGATACTCACGCAACTTTTTGTTGAGATACGCACGCAACTTTTTGTTGCGATACTCTCGCAAATTCTTGTTGCGATACTCACGAAACTTTTTGTTGAGATACGCAATTTCTTGTGTGCGATACTCACGCAACTTCTTGTTGCGATACCTTTGTGTATTTGTGTGTCTGTGAATCTGAACAGAGGTTTCCCTGCAGTCCTCTCTCTCTCACCTCACACCTCCTTACTTATGCTTAACAATTGTTTTGGCACTGTGCGTGGCCAAACAAATAATATGTATAGCCCAATTCTAAAAGTTATATTTTGTTGTGCGGGCAAATATCAGCATACACAGTAAATCTAGGAAGGCTTGGTCAGTACAATGAATAAGCTATGCATGGAACTGATAACACTGATTGCATGCCAATTCTCCTGGGAAAGTCTGTTCAGTGGCAGTTTGGACAACATAGTCGCGTGAGCCTATACTAAATCCTTTCAGTACTGAAAAGTAACCTTCCCCTCCCTTCTTGCACCCTCGCACTGCTTTGCCTGTTTGAAACAGCACTTGCTATTTAATATCAGACACACAATGGTGGGCGCCTGCATACATACCATAACCTCAAGACAAACACACATGCATGCAAACACACACACAAAGCCGCACACAAATGCACAGACACAGACACACACACACGCACACACACACACACGCACACACACACACACACACAGAGACACACACTCACACACGCACACACAGACGCACACGCAGACGCACACACGCGCACACACACACACACCTGTAAGCAGTGCCAGCTTTGAAAGCTCGAGGGATGGTGGATGTGTGGGTGGCCAGGCCTGCAACGTACTCATAGTACTCAAGGTCCTTCTTCCCGAACTTGGCATTGATGAGGGCAAGGTAGTGGGCATGCAGGTCCAGGTATCGACCAAGCCCCTCCTCCCCTACAAAGGCAGGCATAAGCAAACCCACTTTCTTGGTAACCTGGTTCCGCTCATCAGCGCATAGATTCAGGCGGGAGGTAGCAGCCGCCCTGTCCTTCCCTGCAGCACTTTGTGAATCTGACACTTTTGGTCGAAGTATGAAACAAGCAGTTCTACCCTACTCCCCTGCGTGCAAACATTTGCATCGCCCTGTTTGTGCACAGGGGGTCTTTGCCCTAGGTCTGCCCTCTTCCGAGATGACGCGTCACACAGCTTTCACACACACACACAAATGCACAACCATGCACGCTTTTCCATCAAGAGGCAAGAGCAGACACCACACTGTAGGCATAAGAAAATGAAAGGTTAAGAAGGCATCGTACGAAGCAACAGAAACAAGTCATGTATGGATTACGGCAAAGTGAGAGCCTTTCTGCTTGGGCAAAGCGAGAGCCTTTCCGCTTAAATGGTCGTAACAAGTTGCGTGGATGCACACAGTCAATTGGCTCCAAAAGTAATCGTGCGTGTTGCACAGACATACAATGACTGAAGGGTCGATCTGCCTAGGTCCAAACAACGTGCTTCCAGCGGTACAGGCACTACCAAGTGGCACTGGCAGCCATAACCAGGAGGGTTAAGAGCCCGCACATGGAAGCTGCAGCACCTGCTGCGTCTTTTTAGCTGTGAGACATACATTACGTGCAATAAAGATACCTGTGAAAACGACGTGGGGCTCCTCCTTGAGTAGGTGCTCATCGTTCTCAGCCTGCATTGAGGAAGCAACAACCACGCACACATGATGACACCTAGCGCAGAAACAACGCTCTCAGTGTGGTCAGAGACAACGTTCATCCAACAATAACATCACCACATTTATGTGCTATCTACATGCTTGGCGGGGGCTTAGCTTGGCAACATGCAGAGGTGCTGCAGGTCCGCTTGTATGCAGACGTCAAAAGTGCATGTGTCTATGTGTGCACACTGCGTGGCATTTGTGCTTTTACATATGCACACGCAACTGTACGTGCACGCTTGTCCGTACGAGAGTGCGTGCGTGTGTGTTGAGTACATACAAGCATGTATATATAAGTGCATGCTTGTACCTGTATGCATGCATATACGTGCAAGTGTGCTTGTGTGTGTCTGTGCATGCGCATGCGTGTGCGTGTGCGTGTGCGCACACGCCTCACCGTGTGTTTCTGCTGCTGACCTTACGCATGTGTGCCTAATGCATTGCAGCCTCACACACCTCTGTGACATCCAGGTTTGGAAACCTCCGGTGGTATTCCCGGATTTCCTTGAGTCTGTCATAAAATGCAGCAAAGGGGTTGTCCTTGTTGGCTAGGGCTGCAATCTCCTCTTTCCTCGCTCCGTCCTCATCCTCATATATTTTAACCTGAACATTGCACAGAGGTTACTTGATTAACTGGCTTCAGAGGCGGGCCCAAGAATTTCTGCTCAGGGAGGCAGGCCAAGAATTATTAGCTCTTTCCCCTCGTTCAAAACACATACCAGCTTTCGCGATGCCTCCTCCGTGCTCTCTAACCGGCGCTTGACGCGTTGGCTCTGCATGAGCTTTTCCCTATGTGCCTTCATTTCCCGCTTGAAGTCCTTGACAATGACCCGCTCCAGGCGCTCGATGTCCTCATGCAGGCCTGTTCAATCAGCATAGTTGTGGTGGTGTGTAGGAGAACTAGGAGGGGATTGAGAGAAGTGGGGAGGAAGAGAGAGGAGGGTGCTGTAAAGGCACGTCCTCGTCCCTGGGCATACCTCTTGTCTGCTCCAGCAGTGTGTCCGCCATCCTCCCTTAGCACTTAGACTTGTGGTCTTGTATGTAAAGAACGGCAACACTCTGCTGCTAAGCAAAGGTGTGAGGACACAACGTTTGGCGTCCAGCTCCAGTGTAGACGATCTAGCTAGTCCAGGAGTTTACACCCTTCACTGCGTCCCAGATGGAGACCTATAACAAGGGGAGAAGCTTCATGCTTTATCCCTTGCAAAAGCAAAATAAAATTTTGTATGATATAGCGCTTTGCTCCTTTCCGTTCCATATATTATTCATATTCAGTCCCATACTATTTACAATGGGATGCTCATTATCTACCTGTCATACATAAGCTGACACGCCTGCCTGCAAAGATCAGTAAACAAAGGACCAGGACAAACCGAGACTGGCCCTCAGCGAGCACGCGCAGTGTCCCCTTGCTTCTTCCTGGATCATCAGACACTACTCCAATTGAAACCAAGGATAAATTCTGCTTCATCATGGAGCGCGGCACGTCCTCTTCGCTGCCAAATCAGCAGGGGCAAGCTCTGTACGAGGGACTTGCACGCAGAGGAGGCCTGTCTGCAAGTTCATCCCCCATAGCATCAGCCAATGACGCCCCAGCACTATGGAAGGCAAGTTTAGGTGGTTTTCTCAAGGGAATTGGAAAGCACGTGTTATGAGTTTGTCTGAATTCATCCCACAATAACTCCCCCTACAAGCCAGACCTGTCGCAAACTCGATTAGTCGACAATCACGATGTGTCCTTCTTTCCGCCCTATCCGCACATGGCATCAATTTTGGCATAATTGCCAAGCTGCTTCACTCTGCACCTCTCTCCTCGTTGGCGCCAATCAATATTTACAAGTATAACCTGAATTGGTCCCTGGTGGTGAATTGGTCTCTGCAGATGATCCACGGCGAGCAAGATAACACCTTGGAGCAAGGCTTATCTCTCGAGTTCCTGAGGAGGCTGAGTGAGAGCACACACCAGGGAACAGGAGGAGGAGGGAGGGGGCTGGGCAGTAAGATGAGCGTGAGCAGGCACACACAGTCTGCTACCAACATCAGCAGCAACTCCCCCCCACACAAGCCCCCCCAGCACCCTCAGGCCAGCCGCAGCAGCAGCAGCCCGTTCCACAACAGCAGCAGCTACCACCAGCACAGCAGCAGCAGCGAGTTTGATCTCCCCAACAGCATTGTGCTCACTCACGCGACAGATGCCATGCAAGCAGCAGGCCTCATCAACTTAGCCTTATCTCAGCCCAACACCACTAGCTTTCTCTTGCAAGTCCAAGCTCAACAGCAAGGTCCAGGGAGGCAGGGCGGAAACGCTGGCAAGCGAAGCTTGCTGTCCACGTGTCTGTCTGTTGTCCTGGCAACACGCAAGGTGTGCCACTTGGTCAACTTGCACCACTTGGTCATATCCTCGCAATGCTAAAACCAGACACTGCACATGGTCCAGGTCTAATGCTACTACACGCGCACACACACACACACACACATACACATCAATTGTATTGTTTCTGGACGATCTGGCTGTCATGTTTTGCCTACAACCCAAACAATGCCTACATGCGCATGCTCTGCCAACAAAGTTGTACAAGCATATAAAGTTAGTTCGAAGTTCACATGCGCTTGCGGGGAATTGTACACATTTGCATAACTTTCCTTGCTATGACACACAGACACACACACATACACATCATATCACTTCACATGCGTTGGCACGCGTGCCCTACAGATCAACGCAGCCACACAGCAAAGCTCGGACGTGGCGATGCTCCCCACCTTCAGCAGCAGCGCCGCCACCAACAGCAGCCCTGCCTCCTTCAACAGCAGCAGCCAAGGCAATGCAGCACATCCACATGAGTGTATGGACGTGCACGTGTACCGCCTCAATGTACCTCCCCACCTGCTGCTAATGCAAGCACAGAAGATGTATGTGGACTCCAACAGCAGTCCTCTTGTGCTTGCGCTCCAGCTCGCCCAAGCTGTAGGGAATGGGTCCATAGTGGACCTCATGTTCAGTTCCAACACAGCAAGTGCTGCTGTACAAGCCATGGTAAGGGAACAAGCTGACGCACTTATGCACACGCACATACACAGGGGGAAAACACACACAGAGAGAAACATGCACACACGCACACAGACACACCACACACACACAAACACACACACACACACACACACATACACATACACAGGCCTTCGCACGCAACAACCTCACCTCCTCGGGCCAGGACCTGGTCCTCCTTCCCCAGCACCTAGACAGCAGTGCAGGCAGCAGCAGCAGACATCCCAATGCGCTGTGCTACGTGGCAAAAGCCATTCCCACTGCATTGCTGCTGCAGGTGGGGTTTGCCAGTCCCCTTTCCTGCTTGCCTTACTGATGTGTGTTGTGTGGCTGAGGGTGGTGTGTTGCCTTACTCTTGTGTGGCTGAGGGTGGTGGAGGTAGGTAGGTGTTGCAGGAATGAGAAATTGAGGGTGGAGGTCGGGGTGAGGTTGGGGGTGAGTCACCTGCGTTTCCGTAGCCACACAACTCTCTAGGACGTAGCCAAAGCTACTGGTGGGTGTCTGCCGCATCTGCACCCATCCCTGCCTATCATGTGTAGGGTTGGCCAGAACCATATATATACGGTGTATATACGGTATTTTGGCAGGGAAATCACCAAATAAACGGTCATATACGGCGTATATATACGGTTCTGGCCAACCCTAATCATGTGTGCTTATGATGACCATGCAGTCAACGCCTGGTAGTCATCAGGTGTCCCTAGTGGTTATCGTAGAATTGGAAAGTGCTGCGCTGCTCTGTCCACGTGAGCTCTGGAGAGGGTTGGATGTTTCGTGAGTGCGCTTCAACTGATATAACACGAAACGCTAGTATCTGCAGAGTCAAAAATGTTATAGGGTTGGCCAGAACCATATATATACGGTGTGTATACGGTATTCTTGGCAGGAAAATCATCTAATATACGATCATAAACGTTGTATATATACAGATATACGGATGTACTGTTTAACCCTAAACATATATGCATCTTACCTGTCTATTGACTTTTTATAAGAGACAGCTCTCAGCAAACAGGTACCAATGCCTAGCTGTGCGCTCCTCTTGTCCTCCCCCCGATCTCTAGCTTTGCGCTCTTTCTCCTGTCTCCCCCCCAATGCCTAGCTTTGCGCTCTTTCTCCTATCTCTCCCCCAATCTCTAGCTTTGCACGCTCCC
>Ga0307942_1000045_pt1 | contig 59268 bp, 69 predicted proteins | sample OrgLakmetagen175_FD_201846 | JGI IMG/M metagenome (GOLD analysis project Ga0307942, IMG submission 201846) | Saline water microbial communities from Organic Lake, Antarctica - #175 | ecosystem: Environmental > Aquatic > Non-marine Saline and Alkaline > Saline | place: Antarctica: Organic Lake... | reverse complement strand
ATACTAGGTAGTGTACTAGGCTACGCAGGCAATATACTATATACTATACTAGGTAGTATACTAGGCTACGCAGGCAGTACAAACCCCCTTGTCCCTTTTGTTCCTGTCCCCACAGGTCGCTGTTTGGTTCGCCTAGACATCAGTGACAATCCAATGACAAAAGCAGTGGCTCCCGCACTTGCAGCACTCATTCGATCCCAGCCACAAATTAAGGTGGGGGCTCTGTGGGTGTGAGGTCTGGGCCCGTGTGGGTCTTTTTGTGCGTGTGAGTGTGTGCCGTATATGTGTGTGTGTGCTATATCTGCAAGTATGTGCATGCGTGTGAGTGTGTGTGTGTGCTATATCTGTAAGTATGTGCATGTGTGTGTGAGTGTGTGTGTGAGTGAGTGTACATGTGATATGTGTATGAATGTGTTTGTGTGTAAGCATGAATGAAAGTACGGTCAAAAAGTGGCACCAACTGTATCAGAAGTTTAGGTGTAGAAGGCTGGTGTTGTGTGTATCCTTCCATGTGTATGTGTAACAGCTACATACTCTCGTGCGTGGGGGTGTCTGGTGTGGGGTGATTATGCACATTTTCTAGTGTAGCCTCGCTTTTTGGTACTCTTGTTTTTGAGCACTGCACCATCACTTAATTCCCGTTGGCTGAACCTGAAACCTATACATTTCATCGCATCCGTTCCTTGGTTTTCTCCCCCTAAAGATTTCAACACGTGTTCCCTGGGAAGGATATGTTCCCACAGATTGTGATAAGTAATTTCTAGGCTCGATCTTTCGTTCCTCCCATACATTGAAACGGTTCATTCCCAAACACCGTATTTGCCGGGCAGAACATTTGTTCATCCCATAAATCGAAATGGTTCATTCCTAAAAACACGGTAACGCGGTATTACTGGATTACTGGGCAAAATATTTCGCTCCTCCCATACATCAAAACGGTTCATTCCTAAAAACACAGTAATGTGGTATTACTGGGCAGAATATTTCGTTCCTCCCATACATCGAAACGGCTCATTCCTAAAAACACGGTAATGTGGTATTACTGGGCAGAATAATTCGTTCCTCCCATACATCGAAATGGTTCATCCCTAAAAACACGGTAATGTGGTATTGCTGGGCAGAATATTCCGTTCCTCCCATACATCGAAACGGTTTACTCCTAGACACGGTGATGCGGTATTTGCTGGGCTGCATGTTTTGTTCCTCCCGTGAACTGAAAATGATACGCTCCTAAAGACTGTGATGTGTGTTTGCTGGGCTGCATGTTTTGTTCCTCTCCGTGAATCGTCGTGGCGTTGCATGGATTGTGATGGCAGTCGTGGCATTGCAGGATATGCGCTGAGACGCTTCCTTGTAGACACTTCTCCACTTTTCCCCTTGACATCTCCCCTTGACTTCTCCCCTTGACTTCTCCCACTTCTCCCACTTTTCTCCTTGACATCTCCCCTTGACTTCTCCCCTTGAGACACTTCTCCACTTCTCCCCTCCCGCTCAGACGCTTCTCCCCTTCTCCCTTGATGGTTGCGGCTAGGGTCTGAAGAGTATCCACATACAAACTTAGCAGGCAAGGTGCACCTGTCATAGCACACACACATACACGCACACAACATTGCATAAGCTTGCAAACTTAGCAGGCAAGGTGCACCTGCCATGGCACACACAAACACACACACACACACATACACACATACACGCACACAACATTGCACAAGCTTGCAAACTTAGCAGGCAAGGTGCACCTGCCATAGCACACACACACACACGTACACGCACACAGCATTGCACAAGCTTGCAAACTCAGCAGGCAAGGTGCACCTGCCATAGCACACACACACACACATACACACATACACGCACACAACATTGCACAAGCTTGCAAACTTAGCAGGCAAGGTGCACCTGCCATAGCACACACACATACACATACACGCACACAACATTGCACACGCTTGCAAACATTGCAGCAATTATACATACAAATGTACACACGCTTGCAAGCTCGCTGTGCATACACACACATGCCAGGCTCTAAGCCTCAACATCACCAGCTTGTCAGACAAGGGCGCCATGACATTGCACTCACGCATGCCAAAGCAATTTACATTTGCGCACAACAGGCTTGAACCTGAACCACACCAGCTTGACGGACGAGGGTGCACCTGCCATGGCACACACACGCACACACACTTACGTATGTAACACACACACACAAACACACGACAGGCTTTGAACCTGAACCACACCAGCTTGACGGACGAGGGTGCGCCTGCCATGGCACACACACGCACACACACTTGCGTATGTAATACACACACACACGACAGGCTTTGAACCTGAACCACACCAGCTTGACGGGCGAGGGTGCACCTGCCATGGCACACACACACACACACTTGCGTATGTAATGCACACACACAAACACACGGCAGGCTTTGAACCTGAATCACACCAGCTTGACGGACGAGGGTGCACCTGCCATGGCACACACACGCACACACACTTACGTATGTAATACACACACACAAACACACGGCAGGCTTTGAACCTGAACCACACCAGCTTGACGGACAAAGGTGCACCTGCCACGACACACACAGGCACACACACTTACGTATATAATACACACACAAACACACGGCAGGCTTTGAACCTGAACCACACCAGCTTGACAGACGAGGGTGCACCTGCCACGACACACACAGGCACACACACTTACGTATGTATTACACACACACACACACACACACACACACACACGGCAGGCTTTGAACCTGAACGACACCAGCTTGACAGACAAAGGTGCAACTGCGGTGGCCCTAGCAATAGCTGAGTCAGCACCTGGGCTGGAGGAGCTGGAAATGGCCCTTAACGAGATCACACCTCAAGGTGTGTGTGTTTGTGTATATGTATGTGGATGCTTGTACGTGTGTGTATCACACCTCAAAGTGTGTATGCATGTTTTATGTTTGTGTTAGTGTGTATGTATGTGAATGTATGTGTGTATGTGTGTATGTGTGTATCACACCTCAAAGTGTATGCGTGTGTGTATGTGTGTGAATGTGTGTGTATCACAACTCAAGGTGTGTATGCGTGTGTATATGTGTGTGTTTGTATGCATTTCCCTTGCTGGGCAGCACTGGTTGACAAAAAAGCTTGAATTGGGGTATTCGTTGCTGATCAGAACCAAAAGGTGGTGCAACATGACGCTTCTCGTAACTGCAGCAAACAACCTTGCAAAGCCAATGTCTCATATATTGCATACCCCGCTTGAACCTACACACAGGTGTGGGGAGTGGTTTTCTCTTTTTTCTTTTCCCCCGCTTGTACATACATGTGACACACACACACACACACACACACACACACACAAACACACACACACACAAACACACACACACACAAACACACAAACACACACACATAAACGTGTGTGAACACACATTGGTGGCTTTTTAAAGGCCCCCAATCTGTGTTCCAACCTGCGCTGTGTCCTGCTGCAGCACACATGTGTACTTTTGGTGGCGGCCGCTTGTGGAGGCGTTCAAGTGGAACAAAACTTGATCTTTGTTTCAACCTGCGCTGTGTCCTGCTGCAGCAAACATGTGCACTTTTGGTGACGGCCGCTTGTGGAGGCGTTCGAGTGGAACAAAACTTGATCTGTGTTCTAACCTGCGCTGTGTCCTGCTGCAGCACACATTTGCACTTTTGGCGACGGCCGCTTGTGGAAGCGTTCGAGTGGAAAAAGAATTGCTGTTTTTTAAACTTCGCTGTGTCCTGCTGCAGCACACATGTGCACTTTTGGTGGCGGCCCCTTGTGGAGGCGTTCGAGTGGAACAAAACTTGATCTGTGTTTCAACCTGCGCTGTGTCCTGCTGCAGCACACATGTGCACTTTTGGTGACGGCCGCTTGTGGAGGCGTTCGAGTGGAACAAAAATTGCTTTTTTTTAACCTGCGCTGTGTCCTGCTGCAGCACACAGGTGCTCTATCGGTGGCGACCGCTTGTGGTGACTGTAGTAAGTTTACAAAAGGCCCAAATACTCTGTATTTGTCTTGCCGCTGCGTGCAAGTGCACGTGCAGTGCATTTGGTGTGGCATATGATAGGGTGCAAGGCTTAACATGATAATTTCCTTTCATATGAGTCGTCCCATGCAACCCCCCCCCCCTCCCCGGCCAACAGTGCCAACGAGCCTAACTTAGCCACATCTCCCCATCCACTTCGCCTTTTTGGGACCTGTAATTTGCGCTGGATAGCTAATTGTTTTCTTTACACGTCAACAAAACAAACAGGCAGAAAGACCCAATGGGTGGCTCGCTAGAAAAGTATCCTGTATAGTTCACCCCGCAACTCTGGTGTAAAAGTGAGGGTGTGAAATGGAATCGAAAACGCTCCAGCTAAAACTCCTTGCATGTTGAACTGCAATATGGTTCACCAAAATCCGACCAGGCCACCGACTGGCCACATTTAAATTCTATTATACTCTTTGTTTTGGTCCGCAACTCTGAGAGCAAAAACTAGGCTGAAGCTGGAAGCGGGTATAGAGCGACAGATGTTTCTGTCTTTTTCCCCTGTGTCCCTTGTGTGAGTGCCTTCCACTTGCCGGCGTTCCCAGTACCCCTGCCCCAAATGCAATATAGCAGCATCATTGTATAACATTTATAATGCTTATATCCTGAAGCAGAGGTCGATTGGGGCAACTTCAGAAATGCACCTTTTCCCTGCCAAAGTGGGTGCAAGATAAGTACCGGGCCCCACAGAACCCCCCAGAATGCCGAATTTCCAGGAAGTGTCAGTGGCTTAGATATATTATCAAATTTCTTGCATTCAGATGAGGTTTAGGGGGCATTGAATTGGGTGGATATCTTATTGGCACTGTCTGGGGTGACTGGTTTGGCGTGGGGACGACCTATGATATCTTATGAAGTATCAAATTATTAGTGTATGATATCCTCAGGAATTTAAGAAATCCACTGTGTATTCTGTTTTTTTTTGGACCCGAGAAATTGGTTCTTGAGAACCCTGCAAGGATTTATTTGTATAGACGTTGCCAAGTGAGGAAGAGACCCACATACTTTTTCCCACACCACCTAAACCAGAAACACACACAAACGTACACCCCCCCTTCCACACACACACACACACACACACACACACACACACACATCCACCCACCCCCACCACACCAACACCCACCCCGTATGTGGGTGAGGAAGAATTCAACTCAGACTTCCCCGCCAATTCAACCCAGACTTCCCCGCCATTTGCCTAAATAAAAACCTCGTTCAAAAAGCCTGAAAATATCATATTATGCGGGGTCCGCATAAAATAATATTATTATATCCTAATTATATGATGGGGTCGCCTCGCACCCTACATAGAAACAGGCCAACGAAGCATAGATAATGGACACGTTTTTATGTCCCTGCTGTTTTGTGCTGGTGCGACGGAAACAGTGGAAACGAGTTGGCAATAAGCCAGCAAAGCAACTTAAGTCTTTATTGCTCCTGTAGCAGGTCCCTGATGTTTTGTGCTGGTGCGACGGAAACAGTGGAGACGAGTTGGCAATAAGCCAGCAAAGCAATTAATTTTTGATCTCTCTTGTATCAGGCCCCGCTGTTTTGTGCTGGTGCGACGGACACAGTGGAGATGAGTCGTTTAAAGGCCAGCAAAGCAGCTTGGCCTCCGAAGTATCATGGACCTACTTTGTGGCCTTGCTGCTGTGTGCAGGTGCACGAGCGGTTGCTGTAGCGGTGGCAGGAAAGAAGAGCCTGTGGAAGCTGAACTTGCGGGAGAACGAGCTTGAAGACAGAGGGGCTGTGATCGTGAGCCGGGCTATGATGAAGGTGTGTGTGTGCGCACGTGTCTGCGCTGACTCTAGACCTGTGGAAAGAAGGAAAGAAAGTGGATGGGGGAAGAGCGGGTGGAAGCTGGACTTCCAGGGTAACATGAGTTTAAAAGCACGAGTTAAAAGACGGAGTTTAAAGACAAAGACTCTGCATTTTAGCGCGATGCTCTCTTTGTGGAGGGTCTGAAGTTTGAATGCAGAGTAGAGTGTGTGATTTGTGTGCGCGATGGGAGCTCAATGCAGCGTGCGCGTTCTGTGTGCACATGCACTGTGCACGGTACGTGTCACTGTGCACGGTATGTGTCAAAATCACAATTATTGTGTGTGTTTATGTGTGTGTGTGTGTGTGTGCGTGCGTGTGTGTGTGTGTGTGTGTGTGTGAGCACAGGCCGGCCTTCTCAACGGGTGCAAATACAGAGCTTCTAGGGGGGGACGGTCATGAATGCAGAACCAATTCTTGTGATGTTGTGAATTGTGTATGCATTTCCAGCCACTGACTTGGACATCTGCAAAGTGTCTGCAATGGGGATGATGTGGAGTGTTGGCAGCCACGTACGCTACATTCAATTTAGTTGTGACTTGAGAAGGTGCCTGTGCTGTGTGTTGTTGACTTGATGTGGCAAATAGATGAAGCGTGTCGAAGCAGCAGTGGATGCATATTTAAGTGCTGACACACACACACATACGCACACACGCATACAGACATACACACATATGCGCACATGCAGGCGCCTGCACTGCGCGTCATTGACTTGTGTGGCAATCAGATGAAGCGCGTGGGAGCGGTGGCAGCAGCCAAAGCCTCAGCTGGGTTAGCTGGTTTGGAGCTATTGTCCTTGGATGAAAACACGGTGTCTGAAGCGGGTTTAGACGAGGTGAGTTGCGGCAGATGGTTAAACAATTTTAAGCGTTCAAGCTTATATCCATGGTAAGTAAATAGGATGTGCTTTGTGTGGCGACTTATTCTCAAATTCTTCGAACTGCCTCACTTCTCAACGTGAAATTGGTTGCTCAACAGTGTGAGAAGTATGGGCATCTTAAAACAAGGCGAGAGCCATCACTAGTGAATGCACGAGTGCAGGAGGTTTTCTTTTGTACAGGAGCACATCTTGATTCAAATGCTTCAGGTGGGATTCTGTATGTTGCATAGACCGCATGCTCAATTTGCCATAACGCGCATAAATCATATTACCACCCTGTCTTTCATCTATTGATCATGTGGTTTCACCAAATGTGCTTACGTCTTAGCTTGATGTAGGAGTGGACGTCTTGCTTGAAGTTCGTGTATAGACATTCAACGAGTACATGTACGTCTCCTTTTCAATCTGCTGGTGAAGCTCTGCATCCATTGAGTTGGTGCAGCGCCCAATAAAACGCTTTCCTTGTCCATGACTACGCTCTCTGCGCTATCTTTTTTGATGTACCAAGCCTCACTGGCACGCTTGTTCCTTTTACCTAAGAAGGCTTGCATCATTACAACACAAAAGGCATGTCCTGCAATAATGCTAGTATACTTGTATATATACTGTATACTAACAAAATATACCTGGTAGTAGGAATAACACTCGAAGACATGTGCCAAGACACAAATCCAGCCCAATATAAAGCTTAATGTCAGTGCATGGGATGTTGATCTGGGCACTAAGCCAACGCATTGTTTTGTGACAAACGCACAGGTACGGCAGGTGATGGAGTTGGCCGGAAAGGCTGCTGCCTTGGGGCCTTTGGAAGAGAATATGGAGGAATCTGATGAGGAGATTGACGAGGAGGAGGAAGAGGAGCAAGATGACATGGGCTTGTCCGCAATGTTTGCCAAGGCTGGCATATGAAACAGGCCATGCTATCTCCTTCCAATGGTACTTCTTGATCCTCTATTGTTGCGTTGCAGACTCAATATTTGCAGGAGGCCTTCTGACTGTTTATTCTGCCATTGACTGATCACAGTGCTTATTTAGTCATGCTAATGTTGATGTGCAGTCGATTGAACTTCAAATCGTGTCCTTGCTAATTCCTCTCAGTTAAGTGCTCGAACAATAGAAGTGAACAGGGCATCACCCCCGGCGAAATTTTGCAAGGTTGTCGTTTGGTGTCCTGCACCACCAATTTGCGGAGTGCCATGCATTGGAACCATTTTAGCCTAGCCAGCCCAGCTGTCGCACGTTAGAAGGAAAAGAAAAGAAAAACCACGCAGGCAGCAAAACACTCCCTGCATCAATTAGGAAAAGGAGACACATTGGCCCGAAGCAAGTTGCCGTGAGTCTCCCCCACCAAAGGAAAAAGAAAACTAGTGGGGATCTGGAGGGTGGCATGTTTGATTGATGGCTTTATCTGCAAACTCTGTAAACTCAATGGAGCCACTTTATAGAGAAGGGCTTCTTACCAGTGGGGATCAGGTGGTTGGGAGGCAGAGACATGCTCAGATGTTTCTGGTGGCTGGTTGTGTTCGATCTCATTTTTTGTAAAAGTGCAAGTAAATTTCTACGCCGGGGAGCACCAGCGTGCATTAAGGAAAGGCTCTCAACTAGTTTGTATAAATTTGTTGCGCTTTTACTGATGATAACGGTTTAGTACTTGACTTCTTATGATTGCTGTGGCGCGTGTAGGCCTGTAAGCCCAATACTGTGGAGTGGTCGTCTTATGTGGCTGCTGCAATTTAAGTCTGTTGCTCCTGATATAACGGTATTGAGGGGTTTTGCGGGTCCTGTTAAGCAAGGCATGAGCAGCTTATGTTGTTCTCTTGGGCTCGTAACGTGAGATTGACATGCTGGCGCAGCTGCGCTTCTGTAGGGGACTCTGAAAAGAAAAGAAAAGAAACTACGGAGGCAGTGAAAACCACTCCCCACATTAATTAAGGAAAAGGAGCCACTTTGGTACCGAGAACCGTAAAGCTCCTACACCGCGAAAAAGGAAAGGAGGGAAAACCTCAATGGGGATCAGGAGGGTTGCAGGCTTGGCCTGAAACCGGCTCCTGATGAGAGTTGATAACAGTACTGGAAAGGGCACGTCTAGTATGGACAAGTTTAGCAGCAAAGTTCACAGAGTGCACATGGAGCTTGGAGGCAAGCTTCTTAACTCTTTGAGAATCGAGACCCGGTTCTTTAGAAGGCTTCAGAGTGTGGGTGTTGTAGATGGTGCCACCCACATCCAAAAGGATGATGTGGAGAGTAACGGAGGCTCCTTGGAGAATGTGCAAAGGTCTTTGTGCTGTTCCTTTGCGGCGTTCAGCTGGTTTTGAGGTCTGGTGTCCTCACAGTACTTGATCTCGACGAGGTGGATGTTGCGCCGAGTTTTGTTGAGGTCTTTAGGTCGGTGCTGTCTGGGGTTGTGGCTGTACTACTAGTGGCTGGCGGTGCTGCTGAGGTGCTCCCAGTCTCCCTCAATTGCCCCGTGCCACTCCAACGAACCCACCCCCCTACATTAGTTTGTTGTTTTTGTGTTTTTGCAGCGATGGGAGTATCCAGCACAAAATCTGGGCGACTGGAGGTAAATCTGTCTTAATCTGGAAAGCGGGGTGGGAAGAGCCATTTGGGAACAATTCTTCTTTCAGCTGTTTCAGGAATCTGGAGATTTTGCATGGTCATCCGTTCGTTGCTGCCTATATCTTTGGAGACAGTGCATGATCCTAAAGAGCCTGTTTTGCTGATAGCTTTAAAGATCATGCGGCATGCTATGTTGTGTCTTTCGGTGATCATGTTCCTTATTTGCGTGTGTTGGCACCCAGAGAGGATGTGCAGGGCACTGTCTACATGTGGACAGAGGGGGCAAGTTTGACTTGTTGAGAGTTTGAACAATGCCGCATGCTTTTAATTATATAGGGTGCCTGTTCTGTATTTCATAATGATACATTTGGTCTTAAAGGGGACATCGGATGATGTTAGGTAAGCATTGCTAGTAGCTCCATTGGCAGTGCCGTCCTTTATGAGGGTCTGGTAGTACGCATGGTAGTTCGCTTTAGTTTTGGCATTTCCCAGTTTATGGAGAAAATGCATGTGTGCTTGAAGGGCGTCACGGTGGTTTGGTAGGTACCAAAGCTTTGGGGGAGGAGAATGGGCCATGTTTGTTGTATGGGTATGAATATGGATTTGTGTTTGGTTTTCTATGCCTTCTTTTGCAAGCCAGTGGATGTTGTAGAAGGGATTTCCCTCAGGGCCTGCTGTTTTGATGCAGGTGTCTGCAAAGTCGGAGTAGGTGGTGGCTGACTTTTTAGCAAGGGCGTCGGCATGCTCATTACCGATAATACCAGCATGGGAATTTACTTTGAAGAAGTGGATAGGCGATGGTGATTGGTGGATTGCTTTAGCAATGGATTGAAGGACATCTCCTTGGATGTGGTGGCGATGGAGATTCGGGTGTGAGAGCTTCTTTTTAATTTGGTGCAGTGATGTAAGGCTGTCAGTGGCTATATGTGAGTAGCCGTGTATGAATGCAGCTGCTATAGCTGCTAGATCTGCCCGTGAGATGGTGTTGGTTATACCCATGCCTTTTGGGTTTGCATAGTGGGAAACATTTAAGTGAGGGTGGTATACGCCTGATCCGGTGTCTTGCCCTACTTCATTCTTTTGGAGGCTGCCATCAGTGTATGTCCAATCCCGCCAATCTTTTACCTTACGGGTTAGGTTTTGGCTGGAGCTGTTTTGGGGTGCTTCGCTGGTATTACAATTATGAGGTTGGTCAGTGCTAATCAGGGCACTTGTTTTATCTGGGCCTTCTGAGGCTTGAGGGTGGTCATTGGGTAGCTTATTTAATTTGTTGAGTCCTGAGTGTTGTCCGGAACCTAAGGCTGTCTGGTAGGGATGGTTATGTACGTTTTGCAATTCCCATTTTGCCTCAGGGATTTCTTTGGTAAGTTCTTTTAGCCAGTCTTTGTTATGAGCATTGAGGCAGACCCTGCCCTTGGTGTTCCATATGGCAATGATCTTGTATTCCCAGGTGTGTTTGGAAAGTGGTATTTGTTTATTGTTCCAGAAGGGCACTTTTGCATATTGGAGTTGGTTTGATGGGATGGTGCCCAGGAATTTACACATGTGTGGGTATTTGCGGCAAAGTGATGCATAGGGATTTGTGGTCATCTTTTTATTCCAGGAACTGGCTTCGCCAGCTTATTGAACGAGACTAGGCAAAACAACCTCAACTGAAAAACCAACTAACCAAATCACACGAATTGTCACTGCCAACAATTGAGCGTGACAAGGGAGGAGAAGGCTGTACCCTCTGTGCTGACAGCAGCAGAGTAGATGGTGTGTATTGTTGCTAAGAGCATGGTATGTTCATAATAAATGGGATGGCAGATGGAAAACCCGGAAAATCGGGAGGAGACGGCATTGGTATTTGCCCCAGACACTTTGTCCCTTGGGTGCTCACTCCAGTAATGGGGGAATTTGGGGTCATGGTCAAGGGGGGACGCCATTCTTTCTTCAGTGACCAGGTCCCACTTTTTAAAGGCAACGGTGATGTGGGAGGGGAGTATCCGTGCAAAAGAGTCTTTGATTTTTTTGTTCGTATGTTTAGAGGCAGAGGTGTCTTTATGTGCAATAAGGCCTAAAAGTTCTGATGCAAAGCTAATGGGAGGAGGTTGGACGTGATTGTGTTGGCCGCTGCACTTTGCCTTCTCAAAGGCCTTTTGAAGTATGTTAAGGCACTCGGGATTAAGCATACCTTTACACTTTCCGTCGACATTGTAAATACAGGCTACTGTGTCAGTGTACACTTCAGGAAGCATAGTGTCATCTGGGTAGGATAGGGTACTCTTTTTTTGATACTCCATGAGATCAATGGTTGTGATCCAGTACTCACAATGCCCTGTGACCGTAATGTCAGCCTGTGGGTTGGTGGGTTGGATATCAAAGCTAACTTTGGTTCGAAGATCGACATTGTAGGGTTGGTACTTGTTGCCCTCTTGGATGGCAGAGAACCCTTGTTTTTGAAGATCATTTAGGTGTTCATCTGGTGCAGGCTGAGATAAGTTTGGTGCGGCGATGTGCTCTTCAAACTTATTGAGGCTCTGCTTGAAACTTTTACACGTGTTTTGTAGTTCTTCTGGATCCCAGGTTGGGTTCCAAGAGACTTCCACAATCTCTCTTTTCTGAAAGTGGATACGACTTTCATTTTGATTCAGATTGATACAGGAAGGGCAGGCCCATGAATCATTGGCATCAATAGCTACCCTTTCAGTGGCGTTGCAGCAGCTTGTTTTAAGCAAGCATTGCCAGTGGTAGGTACGTTTGCAGATGTCACAGATGTACATGTCTTTAAAAGGGGGGGAGAGGTCTGGAGATTTGAGTCCTAGATGGTAGGAGCAAATTTCACAGCTTGCGCACTTAATTTGGCACCAGGCAATAGTCTTACTCGATTTGGGCACTAGTCCAACTGGTTTAAAGAGGGGTAGGGCCATCTTTCAATATTCATGGGGGCATAGTAATTGTTTCTGTCTTCGGGGTGTATCATCTCTGTCTCTTTTTTGGGGGTGAAGAACATCCAATTATCTATGTGCGGGATGTCCATATCATCATAGTAGAGTGTGTTGATGGCCTCTGTGGGTGTCATTGAAAAAGCCTTGTCCTACTTGTATGCCCAGAGTTCTTGTTGATTATGCGTGGTGCGCAAGGGGGTCAGGTTTAGGCTAGGAAGGTCATGGGGTATATCGAGGATCTCACATCTTCTTTTCCTTTGGGGTCTGCGCTATGGTGATGGTGCTGGGTGGTCTGCAATCTCAAAGGTTGGGTTGTTGTGTATCTGGTAAGTTATTGGGTTGATGATATTGATATGCTGGATGGGAGGAGTGATTATTAGTGTGAACGCTTGTGTTGCATGGTGGTTGTGGCTAGTGATTTGTGAGCGTGTGGTGCGTTTGTTTGGCTGACTGTTTGTAAGTTGTAGTTCAGTAGGCTGGTGGTTGTGGCTAGTGATTTGTGAGCATGTGGTGCGTTTGTTTGGCTGTTTGTTGGTTGTAGTTCAGTAGACTGAATTATTATTTGTGAGTCTAAAGCAACAGTGTCTATGATTTGAGTCAGGGGCGTATGTTGCTGACTTTCTGTTTGGCTGCGTGTCCTCTTTCTGGTACCGGGGAGGGCATCTTGTGTATGCCGTGCACGCTTTGCTTGTTGGTCTTGGGAGAGAGTGGCCAGTTGGTAAGTGGGTGCAGGTTCAGAGAGGTAGGTAGTAGCTGTAGCTTGTGGCACTGGTATTGGCGATGTGCTTATAGAGTTGTGGTTCCTTTTTGTCTGGTTGGATACCCTTTGTGAGTAGCGTTGTGAGCGCGGGGTTTTTGTTTGTGGTGAAGGTGGAGGCCCTTCCACCGTTGTGGCGAGGGAGTGTTGTGTTTGGGGAAGCTCAGTAGTCAGCACCACACACACACACACACACACACACACACACACACACCTCGTTTTCTACCACTAATTGGGCTGTACTCCGAGAATGTGGACATGAACCGTTACTACTGGTTTCAATCAGCTGTCAAGCTTTAATAGTATGCTTAATACCAATAGTGACACTTTGCGGAGGGTAGTCCAGGCTGATCTCAATTTACAGCCTCGTTCAAGTGCCTGCTGGACAGCTAAATTGCTAAGCGCTTTTCAGGGACTGCGTGGGTGTGAGTTGTGTGTACGAGCTGTTCAAACTGGGCATGCTATTCCCAAGCAAGAGTTTACTGCAGATTTGAAGCATAGGATGAGAGGTGCTTGGAGAGACGCTGAGTTGGTGGACCCCAACATGCACAACAACAAACTGGCCACATATCTTTCTTGGTTTGCCACCCCTTTTTCTAGAAATGAGCGTATGTCGATTAATGTAACACGGTACCTCCATCTTGATCTGTCCAAACATGTTATGCGCAATATACGTAGATTCCGCTTGCGTGCGCATCTTTGAAAGTTGAGGCAGCAGCGTGGCTTGAAGATGGTTCTTGCGTATGTGACCAATGTCCTGGTATAGATGAACATGTTCAGAACGAGGTGCATGCTCTTTTATTTTGCCAAGACCATCGAGTTTGTGAGCTGAGGAAATATTTTTCCTTTCTGTTTACACCTTTTGAGGACTTTTCAGCAGCCCAACCTTTTTTGCTGCAACAGGTCAACAACCAACCTGTTCATGATTTCCTTTCTCAGCAGAACAACAGACTTCCTTTTTCTTTCTGGGCTTATTATGGATTTTTTTGTGGCTGGCCGAGACCAGTCAGCAGCCGATCAGCCAAACAACCTGGCTGAAGGTCACCCCCCATTGTAACCATATTAGCTTCCCTAGTCTTTATGTTAGGTGCTTCGAGGTTGGGTAGCTAGACGTGCCCTCAGCCCGTTGCCTTTGTACTCCTTGATAGCCCTGAATCTCCGTGTATTAACCTTGTTACTACCGTGATGTAGGCACCAAAGTACACAACTCTCTTTCTTTCCCATGCTTGACTTTCATCTTCGACTTACTCGATAATAAAAAATTAGTCAGTGTCTCAGAGTACTAAATCAATGCTTGAGGTGTTATTCTTTCCTACTGCTGCAGATATTGCTGGGCTATGCTGCAACGCTTAGCGCAATTGCTACAGCGAATTATGGCTTCAGCTTTAGCATTGCACACCAGGCATTAGCTACAGCTGCCGAATTAAGCAAGCCTTCTTTGATAGCCATTCAATTTAAAATGAGGCTAAAGCAACAGGAATGAATAACATCCTAACCACTTGCAGCCTTGCAGCAAACCGCGTGTACTGTTTGGCATCACCAACATGATTACTGTAACAATGCTGGAGCAAATGGAACACAACCCACACAAGAAAGGAACAATTTTTGTATATAAGTAACTGAGAACATGCAAACACCTCTATTTCTTGGCATCAGCAGCATAATTATTAAGTATTTGACAGCAACTATAAGTGCTAAAAATACAACAACGGCTACCTTCTGGCAAGCTGCCTTCCGTTTCGTTCACACTGGACACTGCATTTATGGCCGAGCTTAATGGTACAAAACAAGGCACGATTCAAAATTTGTAGCATGCCTTCCACAACATGCCTGCAAGGGGACTAGGTGCCTGTACACATGCAAGTTACATACGCACATTCTTTGTGCAACCCAAACACAAGAGAGGGCAGCAAACCAACGTAGATCTACTGGCAGAGGCAGAGACAGATACATTTTGTCACCTGTGCTTTTTTCCTGCTAGCACAAGAGACCTTGAGCACCTCCTCCTTATTGCGGTACTTGTGTGCTTATAAATGAGACGTGAACTCCCTTGCCCATAACTTCCTTGCAGCTGGAGTAGAGTGCGAAGTAGGATCTTGTCATCTGTACAAGCTTCGTCTCTCTGTGCTCCGGCTGACTTGCTTTTTATAAAGCTGCATCGCAGAATGAAGAGAGAGAAAAGCACAAAAGAACATCAGTCCACAAGGAGTCCTCTCCTGTAGTTCCGTCTCTACCAGAAGAAAACGGAGACACAACATGCCTAAAACAACAAGCACATTACGTCACTCACTACAAGTATCACGCACTACACACACAACTATGGCACCACGCACCACACACACAAACACACACACACCTATGGCACCATGCACCACATACACACACCTATGACATCACGCATCACGCATCACACACACACACTTACACACACACTCACACATACACACACACAGACTCACACATACACATACCTATGGCACCACGCACCACACACACACACACTTATGGTATCACTCTCTTCTGCTCCGCTGCACTTGTTCTCTTGGCACTCCTGGTTTTGTGAGGCTCTCTCAGCCTCTTGTTTCCTGTTTCTGACTGAGGCTTCTTATACACACACATCCTGAGACATATCAACAGCTTTTTCTCGTGCTCCTTGATGCTTTCTCTTCGCGCTTCTTCAAAACAAACGTTCTCTTTCTCTGTAAACTTTTCTCTACAAACATCAGTTTCTTGTTTCCTCTAGATTCTGTTTCTTTTGTTTAGCCAGGTGTAGTTTCAGGCTTTTTCCAAACTTACGCTGAGATGCCCTTTGAGGCATATATAGTGATGTAACCTTACCTTACCTTATGGTATCACGCACATCACATATCACATATACCTATGGCACTACACTACGCACACACACCCCCTATGTCATCACACAACACACATATGGCACCACGCACTACACACCACACGTACCACATACCTATGGCACCACGCATCACATACCTATGGCACCACGCATCACATACCTGATCTATGAACGCTTTGACATTAAGTCCGCCAAGTCGGTCCTGCCCACACTCCCCTCTGGTGTACATGTGCAAGCGCCCACCACTTTCTCCGGCTTGGCGTTTGTCCTGATGCCTTATAACAAATCTGTGTGCATGTAGGAGGTAAGAATGTATTTGCAAAAGTGTGTGTATGCGTGTGTGTGTGTGCGCAGGTGTGTACTATAGCGTCTGGTGGTGTTTAATACAACACGGAGGGTACCATCACCACCTAGACTTAAAATACTGAGAGTTTTGCAATGCGATCCTGCCTAGACTGCAGATTAATGCCTCTACGAACAGAATCAGGCATACCGAGCAGAGCAACGTACAACAAAATACCGAACTCTTGTCAAGGCACTAGATCTCACCCTGGCCTGGAAGCTGCAGCATTAAAATGTAGACATGTAGAATATGTAGGGTTGGCCAAAACCACACATTTATAGTCAGGTCAGTCATTCCTGTGAGAGTTCTTACCCCAAAGCTCCCACCCACTTTATGCAGGACCTCAAGCTGGACCTAACTGAGCACCCCTGCATACTCAGTTTGTGGCGGGAGGTGCCCAGGTGGGCAGGGTGGAAATCCCTGCCAGAAAGGGGATTTCCAAAAGCTCCCCTCTCGTGCCAGCAACTTACCAGGGGTGTCTGCAATAATATTGGGGACGTTTTGGTGAAGGTCCGGGGGTCTGGGGTGACGGTCCAGTTTTGGACCCCCCTTTTAACAGGGAAAAGTGCGAGATTTCATAAGTCGGCAACCACTAAACCATTTGGGGTCGCTATTGTTTTGCTGGGCGCATGTAAGTTTATAAACAATGTTCAATCACTCAAATATTTGTCTACATCCCGGGTTTGAAAGAAACGACGAAAATCGACAGCCCTTACCGCGTAAAACTGATTGGCTGAGTTGTGTTGAATAGTTCATCTGGCATTGTTTGTCAAAGCAGTCTGTGCTCAAAGGCGCTGACCAGAGACTTGTAAAACTTTGACAGCTGTCGCTGCCCACCACGGCCCAATCCCAGCATTCCAGACCATAAAACTTGACAGGGCATGCCTTGGGAGCATACTGAAGGGCTCCCGACAGTCAGATGGTGGCCAGGAAGCGTGTTTCCAGGGTTTCCAGAAATGCACCATTTTTGCCCAGCAAACAGGCCCACGCACTGAAGTCCTTTAGGGGCAAAATTTCACCCCCCTTTTCTTTGCTCTGATGGGTATGGTTTGACCCTTAACCTATCTGAGAACAAAAGAATTGGTGTAATTCGGACCAAAACCTGCATTTCTACACCCATACCACCTTTCTGACAGGGAAATGGCACAAATCCAGCCCCCCACTCTCACCCTTGACCCCAAACTCATTAATTTTTATGCAGAAGTGTTACATGAAATGTATAGAGACCATTGGGTGACCTCAGATGTGCAGTTCAGTAAAGGGGCATGAATTCCCCCTTTTTTGGGTGGGCAATGGCTGACTTGATTTATAGATATATACGGTGTATATACGGTATTTTTGGGCAGGAAAATCACCATACAAACGGTCATATACGGGGTGTATATACGGTTCTGGCCAAGCCTAAGAATATGGAACGCTTACTCAAATCCGACAATGTTCATGGAAGCAATGGTAGCGCGTGGTGCACGCCACTTTGTCTGGAACAACAGCAATTCATGCACCGCAGAATATAATGGTAGCGCGTGGCGCACACCTTTTTGTCTGGAACAACGACAATTCTTGCACCGCAGAATATAATGATAGCGCGTGGTGCACGCCTATTTGTCTGAAACACTAACATTTCATGCACCGCATAATATAATGGTAGCGCGTGGTGCACGCCTTTTTGTCTAAAACACCAACATTTCATGCACCGCAGAATATAATGGTAGTGCGTGGTGCACACCACTTTGTCTGGAACAACAGCATTTCATGCAACGCAGAATATAATGGTAGCACGTGGTGCACGCCTTTTTGTCTGGAACACCAACATTTCATGCACCGCAGAATATAATGGTAGTGCGTGGTGCACACCACTTTGTCTGGAACAACAGCATTTCATGCAACGCAGAATATAATGGTAGCACGTGGTGCACGCCTTTTTGTCTGGAACAACGACATTTCATGCAACGCAAAACTCGCCCTGACTTTTGTACAGCTTGAGCATAATGTAGGGGTGCTGCTTATCCAGGTCTGCAGTACATACATGAGCTGTTGCGCACTGTATAGGATGGATGCCTGCTGCCGAAAATGCTCATTTGTAGTGGAATGGAAGACCCTGCAACTCCACCAGAGAGAAAGGACGTGCAGCATGATGGTTTTTGGGGGATGATACGGCCAACAAGCGTCACCCCATTTCATCAGCTGCACGTCTCTTCTTCTCTTCAAGGAGAGTTTTCCTGACTACGAAACATTGTGTATTAAGCCAAAGCTCGTCACAAACCTCACCTGGCAGCCTCCAACTTCTGTACGGCCTTGATGGGATCGCCAAAGTAGGGGTGGGGCTGTGTCTTTTGTAAGCCCAGGTCACTGAGCCGCTCCCACATCTCCTCTGCACACATGAAGTGCTGAAACATGTTTATTTTAAATCAGGCTGTATGAAAGGAAGTATCGATGAGGCTTTTAGAAAGCTGTATGAGAGGAAGTATCGATAAGTATGAGAGGAAGTAGCGATCAAGGCTTCCAGGAAGCTGTATGAGAGGAAGTGTCGATAAAGGCTTGCAGGAAGCTGTATGAGAGGAAGTAGCGATCAAGGCTTTTAGGAAGCTGTATGAGAGGAAGTATCGATAAGTATGAGAGAAAGTATCGATAAAGGCTTCCAGGCCGCCAGGGTTCTCCCCGCCTCGTGCATTTCACGTCCATCTAAAATTGTAATAACAGCATGAGGCCATTCCATGAGCTCATTTCCCCCCTTCCTTTCTTTTCCTGTTTCTCTGTTGGACCCAAGATTCATCGCTTGGGCTCTTATTGGCTGTCGAACCTAAGTAAAGACTTTTTACAGCACTCAATGCAAAGTTGGATTCCTTTCCTTAAGCATGTGGGGAGTACTCATGAACGCTTGCGTGTGTTTTACGGCATATAAGGAGTACTCATCAGTGCTTGCGTGTGTATTACTTAGGGTTGGCCAGAACCATGTATTTATAGGTATATACGGTGTACATATAGGTTTTGTTAGCAAGGAATCATCATACATACGGTCATATACGGTGCAATGTACGGTTCTGGCCAACCCTAGTACAGCATATGGGGAGTACTCGTCAGTGCTTGCGTGAGTATTGCCTTCATCCCTCTTGCTAGCAATAAAAACGAGAAATTGGCCCCAATCACAAGGTTACGATGTCACAAAAAATTGGCCCCAATCACAAGGTTTTGATGTCACGAGGTTACGAAAAATTGGCCCCAATCACAAGGTTACGATCACAAGGTTACGATCACAAGGTTGCGATCATGATCACAGGGTTACGATCACGACCACAAGGTTACGATCAAAATCACAAGGTTACAATCACAAGGTTACGATCACAATCACAAGGTTACGATCACAAGGTTACGATCACGATCACAAGGTTACGATGCGTAGTGGCTAGATATTCATCATTGGGAATTAAGCTTGCATACTCTTGAACCCTTAAATTGATTTCCCCCCTTGTGTGTAACGAGAATTTCACGTTAGTAACACCCAAGTGATTCTTTTTCCTAAAGTTATGTGGCTGCGTATTTTCATCGGATTCCGTCAAGATCTGCCAACTCTATTATTAAATAGGCAGCATTCCAGGGCCTTCGCTTATCAAGAGAGTCTGCCATGACATGAAAATTGTCGAGCTCAGTGCACAACACATGAATTCCAGTTCTTGTAGTGCAGCTAAAGTGATATGCTGCTTTATCACTCTTGCATCTTATCTGTGTTTTTTCGCTGTTTTTCCATTCTTTAATTCCTTGTTCCTCACAACTTGCTCTTACACTTGTTTTTCCTTTGTGTTTCTTGCTGTTCCTCTTAGAGCAAGTTGCGGGGGATATTGAGCACTTGTGTTTATTCCTTGGTAGCAACAACCACTTGTCAAGGCTTTCCTTTTGCTACATTCGTGGACGCCTTCACACAAGCACGTACCTTCTTCTAGCTTGCCGCCTGCTAAATCTATGAAAGCCAGCACCACAGTTGCGAGCGCTAAGTCTGGTCCAGAGCCAGGCTCTGTCTGGTCGGGCACATACACACTGCGCATCTGAGCTGGAAGCGCAGAATGCAACACGTACTGCCTGCTACCTGCAGGGAAACAGGTTTTAAGTGTAATGATTTTACTTTGCAGCAACAACAGCAAAGAGCATGGTCGTCTTTTGTTGTGTGTCTAAGCTGGAGGTTTGGAGCGCAGCACAAAACAATGCCTGCGAGTGTGTATGTGTGTGTGCGTGTGTGTGTATGTGTGTGTTTGTGCGCTACTGCGTTACCTGCCTGGTTTTCTCAGAAACATACCGTACCGTGTTGCGCTTGGATGCTTTGCAAATGAATAAATACATTTTGAGGCCTCTCGCAAAGAATCAGGCCAAATAAAAAAGGGTTTTCAGGCCTCAAAAAACTTTCCAGAATTCCTGACGGGGACGATTTTGGGCTCCGCAAAGGACACCCATCCCGTTTCTTCGTATGCAGAGTGCAGGATAAATCACATCTAGGCTGGTTGGGTACATGCCCGTCCTTGTGAGAATCGTACTGACCTTATGAGTTAAACAGACAGCAGGCACTGTTATCAGGTGCTCTTTGCGTCCCGTATTTGCAGTGGTACTTACAAAAGATGAAAAGGTTGAGAGCAAGAACATCGGCTTCCACACAGGTTTCAACAAGATGCAAATTTGTGTTTACTGCCCTCTGCCTGCTGCCAAGTTGTACAACGCTTTTCGTCATGATGAGGAATAAAAGAATAAAAAACACATTTCACCGACGCAAACAAATCAACTGTGTCAATCCTTTACAAGGATTCCTTTTGTTTCGTGCTCTATGCCTTTGCCTCTGCCTCTGCCGCTCACTCTTTAGCTACAGCCTCTTAATTGGTAGTTTAAAATTGTGCTTTAGTTTCCAGCACTTGTGACAATTGTTTGTGCACGGCGTGATGAGAAGTAAGCAAACTTTTTGACCGACACCCAACACAATAAAAGCCAATCACCCTTTTGTTTACTGCTCTCAGTCTGTCGCTCGACCTCCAGCATCTCTATACCAAACACTGTCAGCATCCGCTTCTGGGCCATGGGTATTATGACCTGCAAGGCATGGCGTATGGCATATGGCATATGGCATATGGGTATTATGACCTGCAAGGCATGGCATATGGCATATGGCATATATGGTGAAGGCAAAAAGTTGAGTAGGCATGTATGGTGTAGGCAAATGAGTTGAGTAGGCAACGAGTAGGCAAAGGGGTGTACCGTGTATATTGTAGACAATGCGCAGTGGTGCAGGCATTGTTGTAGGCAATGACAGGCGTTGTAGACAATGCCAGGTGTTGCGGGAAATGTAACCGTTTCAATGATATGTGCAGGTTTTTGACATGAAAGGTGTGCCTTTTTGTATGGGGTGTTATGACCTGCAAGGCAACACACACACACACAAACACACACAGGCATGTATAATGCAGGCAATGAGCAGTGTTGTAGGCAACGACATGGGGTTATAGGACCTGCAGGCATGGCATGTATAACGTAGGCAATGAGCAGTTTCGTTAGCAGTACTGTAGGTGGAGACACATGTTGTGGGCAGTGCTGTTGTCTTGATGAGACCTGTGTAAGCAACAACCTGCAAGGCATGCCATGTTGTAAGCCATAGGTGTTATGGCCTGCAAGACGTGGCATCTGGCATGTATGTAGGGTTGGCCAGAGCCATATATATACACTGTATATGACCATAACATTTGGTGACTTTTCTGCCAAAAATACTGTATATACACCATATATATGGTTCTGGCCAACCCTGTTATTGCAACCTGCAAGGCATAGCACGCATGTTGCAAGGCGCATAAGTTCAAGCCAAACAAAAAATAACGACTTTACTGGCTTAAAAGGTCGTGATGGTTTCTACATCATACCAGCTAAGATCCCCATGGGCACCGTTTTTGAGCAGTGATTATTCACAGCTGCAACGCGTGTTTTGTGCGTGTTATGTATCCCAAAACATGTGCGCATGTTCATTTGTTGTCATGGTCAACGTGACTGATTTTGCTGGTGATTGTGCATATGTTCTTAAGAGTGGGCCTGCGCAACCTGTCTTTTTCAACCAACATCAATTAATTAATTAATCAATAATAACAGGACCGAGTTCCATCCTCACAATCAACATAGGCCTTACGTACGATCCGTCCACTGTACCTATAACAAGCACCAGCTCACACCATGCAGCAGCCTACATGCAGCAGCAGCAGCAGCAGCAGCAGCTTTCTTACCCACAACCCCACCCTGAGCAACAGCAACAAATTTCCCAGCCCAACACACACCACCAACTGCACTCCCTCCCCCACATTGATAGCACTAGTCCACACCTTGCACCAGCCCGTTCACTCCATGAAACAGCCCAGGCCCAAAACCAAATACAAACTCACCACATAAAGCAGCACAGGCCTGGAACCACACACAAACTCACCATCCGAGCCTTGCTAATCTCCTTGAGCCCTCGCCTCTAGACAAAAGCACACGTACCCTTGTGCAAGCAATTGACACCTTCCGTGAGTGTCAACAGGCGGACCAGGATGCAACCCACCTTGTATGCAAGCAAGATTACACACACAAACACGCGCAAACACACACGTGCACACACACACACACACACACGCACGCACTCACCGACGGTATTTTACTACTCCCCGGCAAGTCCTCTCGCCCGGACTTGGACACAAACTCTTTCATTAGCACCTCTCGCACTTTAACGTGAGTCACAGGCACCCACGGCTTTTCAAACTGATGGAAGAGCATGTATCGTACCACACATCCCACCAGGCCTTCAGCATCCTGCGTAGTTGCATGTGTGCGTGTGTGTGTGCGTGTGTGTGCGTGTCTGTGTATGCGCGCGTGTAATCTTGCTTGCATACAAGTGTGCAACGCTCGTCTAGCTCTCACTCTTTCCTACGACCAGACAGTATCAAGCCTGGGATAGGTCTACTCTGTAAGACCTGCATATGACCTACGTATGACCTAATACCTGCGAGTCACAACGACCAGACAGTATCAAGCCTGGGATAGGTCTACACTGTAAGACCTGCGTATGACCTACGTATGACCTAATACCTGCGAGTCACATCAACAAAAAATGTATCGGCAGTAAACGCCTCAAAAGATCTTTATTGGTCTTCTCAGGTCTTCTGTTCAAAAACACCACTGCCCTTTTCTTACTTGGCATCACACCATCACAGAACTTGTAATAATACGCCTTCTCATACAGACTCATACTTCCTAAAATTGATAACAGATCTGGTTGGGGGAGCTGGTTCCAGGCCAGCTTATTCCCCTGCTGATCCCCTTTTGCCATTTTCTAATAAGCAAAGGAGATTTACCAGCGCAAGAACAGGAGGCCTCAAGGATCATAACATTTTTGACGTCACGTGTCAATCGAAATATAAATTACATATTCGGAATCCTGACGTCGAGAGCTGTTGATTGGTATATAAATGAGTCGATTCTGAGGGGGTCAGGAAATTTTGGGGGGGATTACCATAATTTTACTGGGCTACTTTCACAAAATATAAATAAATTTTTGGAATCCTGAGCTCAAGCCCAATCGATTGGCACCCTTGTTGGATTGGGAGGTCTGGGTGCCTGGTCATAGAAATGCATGGAATGTCCCCAAGTAGGCCGCGGAGGTGTGTTCAGGCAAATTACCAGCAATTGATTCCAAACTTGCAGTTTACGCATTGCACTATGCATAAGCAGCATGATTGAAGTAAACAAGTGCTTTGTAAACAATTAAGCCTTGCCTGTTTGTCCAGAGGCAGGCCTTCAATTGTGTGCTTCTCCTCCTCTTCTGTGTATTGGGCAATCTGCACGTGCACAAGAATGCGGGAATGCATTGCCGTTCCTCCATGCAGGTGCTTGTACACGGTGCAGGTGTAAAATTGCAGGTGCAAAAGTGCAGGTGTAAAATTGCAGATGTAAAATTGCAGGTGTAAAATTGCAGGTGTAAAATTGCAGGCAGCGCTTGATTTGATTTGATGCACGCTTGCATGCGAGTGTGCACGAATGTGTGCATATATGTGTATATGCGTGTGTACGTGTACGCTTGCATACGTGTGTGCATGCGGACGAGCGTGCGTGCTTGCGTTCTGCCGTGCATAGGTGATGCTGGAGGCAATGAAACAGACAAAAGATTCTATGACAACTGCTCACACCCCGCAATCTCAAACAGCCATGGGCTGTGAACATACGCGGAAACGTTGGGCGGAATCTGTGCACACAAATGTTGCCTTCAGCAACGCGTCCTTCCTTCAGATTTTACAGTGTGAAGTATTGCGATTGTCTTTATGATGATGAGCAAATTGCTAATGTGTCAAAGAGCCAAAGCAGAGAAAGCTTTGTGTACACAATTGTACGATGCTGGGCACAAACATGCGTTGAACTAAGCTACCTTAATAAGTTACCACACATGTGTGGGTGCACAGAATAAATGTACAAGCGAGCACGTGTGCCGTGCACAGGCCTTCATCGTACCTTGTGCGTAAGATACTCAACATCATGGGCTGTAGGTTGAGAGGCCACCCGGGGGACGTGAGGCACTACATGTGTAATGTCGTTGTATAAGCAAATTTGTACATGTTAACATATGCACTGTGCGCATGCAAATGTGCATGCACATGTGCGAGCGTGCGTGCGCATGTGTGTTATGATGTGTGTGATAGTGTGTGTGTGTGTGATTGGGTGTACTGTATGTGTGTGTGTATGAGTGTTAAATGGTGTGTGTGTTTGTATGTGTGCGTGCGTGCGTGCGCGTGCGTGTGTGTGTGTGTGTGTGTGCGCGCGCGCGCGTGCGTGCGTGCGTGCGTGTGCGTGTGTGTGTGTGTGTGTGTGTGTGTGTGTGTGTGTGTGTGTGTGTGTGCACGCGCATACCTGGCCTTTCTTCTTCCTCTGAACTACTGCAGAGGTCAATGACTTCCAGGGGTTGCTGTTGCGTTGGGGCTGCAGACCTTCTGTACTCACTTTTCACTTCCCTCAGAAGGGAGGGCTGCCCGATAACAGAGCAAGAAGCAAAGTATCAAAGCAAAGTAAAGGAACAATGCAAAGTAACAAGGCAAAAGGACTCTCGGCCTAATTGTGCACATCTGAGAGCACCGTCATCGCACCTCTTCGTTCATCCACTCAATAATAGCGTTCCAACTTGTCTATAGAGGGCTCCGCCTGCCAAAATTTCTGCCTTTTAGCTTTTTGTGTGTTTGTTTCCGTTCCTACAGGCGGGAAAAGACTGACGACGCTGTCAAGATGTAATAATTTAATATTAAATTTCTGCCAAACTTTTTTGCATTTTTTGTGTTTTGTTTCCGTTCCTACAAGGCGGAAACAGGCCTCCTCCTGTGCACTCGCTCTGCACCATGCAGACCCGTTCTTGCTTTAAGAACGCTACCAGAAAGTCGCGGACAGATCCTCTAAAAGCAAGTCCGTGTACGGAAGCCAGTGAACACTGCCAGGGCTCCATTCAAGCTCATAACTGCGCTGTAAAGTAAGTAGTTCATAACAGTGGCATTAAACTGAGACAAAAATTGGCCGGCCAAAAATCCCTCCTCGTCGGTCCTTGCAGGCGCAATAAACGGTTTTACAATTTTCCTGTTTTTGCAAAATATAACAGTAGTGGACCGGCACAATAAGCATCACTTTACACGCAAGAAGATCGACGACGGTTTTAATAATTACTACCCCGTTTCCGGTGTTCTCCATGGTTTGCATGGTCTGCGTCGTCACTCTACAGTAAATTTTGTATGAGTACCGATTGAATTCAATCGTTTTGCCTGCAAAGGAGAGATGAGTGATTCAGACTTAAAACTTTCGGGATAAGTTAACTTTATTTTTTACGTGCACAACCTTGTTTCCCTCAAACATCCATGCAGCCATCCAATCCAGACGTGGACGGCACGTACATGTGCTTCTTGAATAACAAGGTAGCCAAATTATAAAAAATGCATTGATGTTGGTCAGCGCTGAGGAAGCCCTTAAGAAGACTGTAGAGAAGAAGACAGACAAGCCAGGGAAGAGGTGGAATGGCAAGCAATAGGCGCAAATCATCTTCGGGAGTGGCAAGGGGAGGGGGAGGGGGTCTTTTGTTTCAGCACATGAAAGCCGAAGGCCTCTGAACATATTGTAAACATTCATGCAAGCACACTGATACATACTACCATGCACACTGATACATACGCGCAAGCACACCGACACAAACGTGCAAGCACACCAACACAAACGTGCAAGCACACTGATATGTACGCGCAAGCAAAATGACACATAAGTGCAAGCTTACTGACTCATTTTTATGCACAGTGATCTATACGCGCAAGCACATGCATGCGCAGCATACGCATGCTTGCACCCACGCACACGCTTTCACACAATCTCACGCATATTTTGCTGCTACATACATCACGATCAGCATGCTATGATGCAGAAGCGACAATACCCAAAAATTTCTGGCGTGCTGAATTACTTCACTTGCATTTCGTTGATGCCTGCTACCACTCTCATGCCGCAGGAGAAGACCCTCGTTGGAGGCTAGTGCTGCAAGCAATGATCTGCAGCCACAGCCAGAGGGACATGCATGCACATGTAGCGGTGGGCCATCCTGGGTAAGTAGCCGCTCAGTTGTTGCCAGACGCGACAGCACACCTTTACTGAATGTAAACTTAGCAAACCTATAGTGACCTATAGTGAGTGTAAACTTAGCACAAATCTTTACATCATAAGTGATGCAAAATACCTATGTGTCCATGTCCTGCTCTTTCGAGTTCTCTGTCAAGTCCGCGACATGCACCAGCAACGACTGCAACGACTGTGCCTGATCGTGCATCAAGGGCTGCATTCTGTGAGGAAATCAGGTGTACGATTTTGTGTGCACTTGTAAGTGCTTTAGGCACAAGCTAACTTTGGCCGCACATGAACCAAAGAGCATATAAATAAACGTGCCCATTTGGGGCCTCAGTCGACCCCCTCTGGTATTTGCATAATACGTGTTATTGTGCGTAAACAGTTCACAAGGTCTGGTAAAATTTGTGGAGGGTCAGTTTACAAGAGTCTGATAAAATCTGTGAAAGTTATAAAGTAGTAATAATCCACGTGTGATCGCAAATCTAGTTACTCGGCGTCTTTTCCCTGCAATGAATGGGAAAAGTGGTTTTTGCTGCCTGTACTCGTTCATTTTTGTTTCTTTGCAGGAAGCAGGAGCATCCTTTGTAACGATCCACCCACATACAAAGCGGCAAAAATATGAAGGGAGGGCTTCATGGTCCTTGATTGCACAAGCAAGGCAGCTGCTGCAGATTCCTGTGGTGAGCTAAACAGTGCAATTGATGTGCGTCAGTATTTATTGCAAGCGTATGGGAGAACTCTGATCGCTTATCACCCCTCATGGCTATGTCAAAAATCAGTCTTTTACAGCCTCAGCCAGCCCGCCGGGAGGCTTATGGTCTCCTGTATGTATGCATATGTGATCCTTTCCCCTTCTGCCCTGACATATTGAGATATTGAGATATTTTACGATTCGTTTACAATGGTCAATGAATTGAACATAACAATTAAATTCTGCGAGAGGAAGTGTGAGGTAGTTTCAATTATCCCTTGTTGTTTCTCGGGGAAAATGATGAGGTCAGGGCGTCGAGACACGCCACCACCTATGCACTCTGCACCATCCTGCAGAGTCTGATACATCCACAAGCTTGGGTGTTGAACAACATTTCTTGTTTGATTGCCGCCTGTCAATCATTGTACGTATCTGTGGGGGTTGGCCAGATCTGAGTACACACCGGGCTGGCACATATTAAGACCGACCCACATACTATACGGTGAATCCTTGCCAAAAGCACCGTGCATAAATTAACTCTGGAACCCTGTGCGTATCCTTTTGTGCAGGATGTGTATAATGTGACCATCCTTGTGGAGGGGCAGTTGTCAGCGCTGATCAGCTCTGTCCCCAGTGCAGGACACTGTCAGTGCTGATCTCCAGGGCACTGATCCCCAGTGCACTGATCCCCAGGGCACTGTCAGAGCTGATCAGCGCTATTTGAAACACTGCCAGCGCTGATCAGCGCTGTCCCCAGGGTTGCGTCCAACTGGGGCCTTCCCTCCCCTGCTTTGATGGGATACTGCTGGCTTTGTTGATCCCATTGGTCCTCTCTAAACAACCCTCCTTATCCATTGCAAGATTATATCCTGCTTTCTGATAGCAGGCCACGATGAAATGAGAAAGCACGTGTGCATGAGACGTCAACGAACCCGTATACGTCTTCTCAGAAACAGAGCGCCAGTGGAAGAGGCCAACTGTGGCACCCTGGACTTCGGCCTGTGAGTATTTTGTACGCACCAAGGCAAGGCCTTCGCTCATTTCAAAGAAGTATGGCGCCTTTGTGCTGGATTCGTGTGCCTTTCAGCAAACGGTCAGCAGATCATCACCGTCCACTTTCTCTCCTTGCCTGCTCTCATCATGGTTGCACGGTCATTCCCTTTTCTTGTTGTGCGCTGCACACACACACATGACCTTCGACCCACACCGCAGGCGCAGGCGCACGAAAGGGCCAGGTCTCTGCAGACCTTTGATCGTTTTGTGATGACGCCTGACGATGCGACACCTCTGATGAAATTGTGTGTAAGATGATGATAAGATGGTGTGGACATGTGGACCTGCTGATGAGACTGTGAGTTGCCAAGTGTTATTTTCAATTCAACACCCAGGATGTTAGTAAATAGTGGTAAGGAAGAGTAAGACGCCAATATTTTAAGTTAAGCGTAAGATGTGCAACGTCTGGAACTTGTTATGTGTGTATATGTAGGGTTGGCCAGAGTTCTGTACCGTATATGTACTGTGCATGACCGTATATTTCATGATTTCCCTGCCAAAAAGCACCGTGTGTACAACGTTATATATGGTTTTGGCCAACCCTATGTATATGTGAAGTTGATAGAAGGTTAAAATTTCTTTTCTTCAGAAAAGCATTGCACATCCAATAAAAGGCTAAGGTCTGAAAGACAAGAAACGATGAAACGCTAGCAGTGAAAAACCACTCCCACTTTATTCATAGACAGTAAAAAGAACAAAAGGATTGCACGAACACTCCGCCTGGGCGACAAGGTCATCACACGATTTGCATTACGTTTTCTGCTCCTGTTTGACAATTATGTGCCTTTAAATGACGCAGATAGATAGAGAGGGCGTGAGTAACGATTGGATTCATAAAAAGGCAGGCTTAGGGATACAAAGCAGGTAATTAATAATAGTTTATGTGCTATTATTGATACATCACTTTTCTCTGCCTCGAAACAAACCAGCCAAACTTCCAACTCGCACATTGAGTGTACCTTGTGACCCGCACATTGAGTGTACCTTCAAGATAAACTTGCTCATCTCTTTGTTCTGCGTCACTAATATGTCCTGGAGGTAGACGGTACCCGCGTGTGTGTGCGTGTGTGCGTGTGTGTGTGTGTGTGTGTGTGTGCAGAGTCATTAACTGTCTTATTAGCACCCAAAAAATATCCCCTCTTTCTGTGAGGAGTCTAACTTCTAAGTCTATAGAGTGTATGATGGGGGCACATTCAATTATGATGTCAGTGAGCGGAGCTCCCATAAGCCGACTCATCCTGAATACCCACAACACCATAACAAAACTTGCAAGCAAGAAGAGTTTGGAGCCAGTGAGGAAATAATTCTGCAACAAGCTCCAGGAAAAATACCAGAGACTCTCCTTTGAAAGCCAGCCGGTAAAACGGACCATTTTACCTTGTGCTTGAATTCAAGGTCAGTTTTTTCAATTTTACGAATCTCGATTGGAAGATGGTTTGTGCGAGACATGAAACACGTTGTGGCAACGCATGGTTTCAGGAAGACGAAGTTTTACGGAGAACCAGGCCGTCCAAACTTAGATTATTGCTCGAAATAACAATTCGAGTTAAATTGTTCATAAATCAATCAGCGTTCTTGCACATTCCGTCGATAGCTATCAGGCACTACCGAGCGGCTACATTTCTTATTAAAATGAGGGTAAGGGTGTTATTATCGCTTCTGCTCTTGTCGAGTCTGGTATTGTTTTCTGCAGGTGAGTTTGTATATGCTCAATTCGTGTGGATGCAAAGCGTTGTGGGCAAGCAACAGTTTGTTCCCCATATAATACATACACGCAGGTTTCCCTTTTCCTGGGCTTCCAGGCTCCCAGGGACCCAGCTTTGCAGGTTTGTCAAGCTACTGCTTATGAGTTCAGTAAGAAACACCTGAACAGGTTCTTGCAGTGTAGCATAAAGTGAGATGTCCTCACTTTCTGCTTTTCTCCGGTTTCTGCTTCCCTTCTCCATTCTTTTTATTCCTTGGAGAACACAACTCTCTCTTTAGCATACTTTCCCCCCTCCCTCACCTCTTTTTTATAATTAATTCCTTAGTTTCTTCCCGTTTCTCCGTTTTCTCTGAGTTGTTGTGTTCTCCTTGGTAATAATGACAGAGCCCTATGCATCTTACGATGCAAGCGGAATAGGACTTTAGCCTTTAGGTCTGGATCAATTTCGAGTATGTTAACCCCCCCTCCCCCCCTTTTAACTTTTCGAGAGTCCCGAGCAAATGAGTAAAGATCTTCCAGTTATTTACATTTTCTGTTTTGCGTCCTGAAAACAGGTCCTGGAGGAATTGGCGGTCCAGGAGGTGCTGGCCTGCAGGTATGTGCCGCAAAACTGCACGTATGTTTGCAAAAGCTGCATATTAAGAAAGCGCTATGGCCAGCCACTGCTAGGTATTCTTGATAAGGACGTTGATATTGTGACTTTTGCTCTCAAAGGAGCAAACATTTTGGGCCACCAGAACTTTATTTTATTTTCTCCTCCTCCAGGCCGGAGGCAGCGGAGGAGCAGTGATGCCTTTTGGGAATCAGAATAATGGCCCTCAGCTTACGATTGCTCCGTTCAGCATCGTAAAGAATGGGCGCAAGATGCTGATGAATAAAGTATTTCATAAACTAGATTTCCATTTTTAGCGCTGTAATGATTTGCTCAGCTTCGTCGTCTAACTTGGAGGTAGGCTTTTTGTTGGACACTCCCATGGTTTTTAAATTGAAGAGACTAACCAATGTGAACAATGTGGGTTTTTCATGTGCAACGATTGTAGAGGTGTATCAATGCAATTGGTTTCAAAATTGATGGAAGAAATTTGTGAAGAAATTGCCTGGCCGTCAGCTTATCATCCTGGCAGATCACGGCGATTATCTGGTATATCTTCAGGCTGGGAAGGGCTTGCCACAAGTGAACTCAAATCTAAATAATTTCAAATAAGTCACTATTACACTGTGACTTTATTAGCTGCACAAAGCCGGCTGGGCATCCCTCATCAGGTTCCCAGTCCCAAGTCTAGAACCTAGAACACATTTTTTGCACATACACAAGTCCGCAATGTCAAGGCAAAATACCCTCTTTTAAATCCATTGGTCAGCCTTACCAGTGTCATACCAAAAATGTGGACAGTAATGTGTGTATGTTTCCGATCTTACTTGTGTGTGTGTGTGTGTGTGTGAGGGGATCCAAAAATTATGCCTTCAGGGTTTGTTACTGTGCTGCGTTGGTAATGCTGAGCCGGTGCCCTCCTCTTTGCCGCATACCGAGTAATGTATGTAGATTACTTGGTTTGCACGTAATATCTTCATGGCAATAACGATGAACATTTGCCCCATTAAAAGTCTGGTACACTCATCAGCCCATAAGCACAACATACGAGTTTACGTGACCTCGGATACAAAGCACCTTTTGGGTGGTATTTTAATAAGTAGCACATCTTTGGGCTGATGAGAATCAGGTTGCGCAATGGCAAATATATACGTAATATGTGCTTTGCAATTATAGCAACATGTTATAGCAACAATTTACAAATATCAATTTTAATACCTGTGTCGCAATGGCTTATGAGGGAGCCTTTTCCCACACGCTTGCACCTCCTATTTCTTTGGATGGTCTGCTTTTCGTTTCTTGGCTTGCTCCAGTTGCTGCTGTAGCTGCCGTAGCTGCCGCTGCTGCTGCGCTTGCTTTTCCTCTTCTGCTGCTGGTGCTGTCGTTTGAGCTGGTGCTGGCGCTGGTGCTGTTGTTTGATTAACATCATGAGATGGTGCTGCTGCAGCTAAAATAGCGCTATTTTCTGACTGCCATTCCTTGTGCCTATAGGTAACAGAGGATTTCACTGCGTTGCACAAGTAAGTCTGCTGCCTTCTCTAACCCCCCTTCCTCCTCGGTTAATTTTGTTATATTTACTTTTTGCTGTGTAGCTCTGGAAAAATAAATAACAAACTGCTTGTAGTGTAACGTACCAAGCTGGCTCCTAGCTTTTCCTGTCTTTATGGATGTCCTCTGATTATCGAAAGTGTATGGCCTAAGGTCTAAAGCACTAAATATCACTGAGCTCAAGTAGGTGATGTGTTATGGAGATCCAGCAGCAAAATAATTGGGATTCACGCCACAGCAAACTAAGCATGTACGCCAAAAAATGGCAAGCTCGAAATTTTGCACCCACAGACATTTGGACCCCAGTTGTCCCCCTTCAAATGATGCAACTATAAAATAACAGCTGTTGATGGCAACTGACCTGGAAACCAACCTTGTTTGATACTGACCACTTAACGTGGTAGCAGGAATGAAAAGAAGAGAGAAGGCAAAGCTGGTAGCCAATATGTTCAGTGTGATGATAAGAAGAGAGGATCTCTGAGAAGCCAGCATATAAGAGCCCCTAACCTCCGCCAAAGTTAAATTTGAAGCCATTTTTTGAGAATTAAGGAAGGGGGAAGGTGCAGAACACCCATGTCCACACCTAGGTTGCTAGTATGCTGCAAAGCACGCCTTGCTAAAATGTCCACTGAGCTTGGTCTTGCTGTTAAAACTGGCCTTTTTCATATGCATGCTTGAGTGTCCGCTGTGGCAATGATCTTGCCATATGAAACATTGACTCATAGCAACAGCAAACTCTAATGAACCACAATAATCCCAAGGGTGACAGTCACAAAAATGGTGTACATTAGTCATGTTCCTCTTCAAGTAACTGGAGAATTAACTGGAAACCGCTACCAGCCGAGCTGTTATTGTTGCTGCTTTCAGTAAAAATAGACCAAGGTGGAAAAATCATCCAACCTGCCAGAACTTTGCCAGAACCTTGCTAGGCTCAGTGCGAAAATTGGGCTTAACTTCAGGTCAAATGAGCCTGCTTTACTCAGGGTTGTGATCATTATTTATGCCTACCTGCTTCCTGGCTAACTTTATAGCAAACTTACTGCTCTTCCCTGTCAGTGATCAATCATTATAGCACCAATTGCCTTTTAAAGTAAGCTCACCTGCGCATGCACCTGAAAGGCCTTGCACTCATTGATTTTGTTCTGCAATTTAATAAACAATGTTGGCTTTTTACTTTTTACAATGTAAGCAGAGCTACAAATAAGATATCCAGCGGCAGTCAAAACTCACTACCGGCTGTCCCTGGCGGTATTGACGACCTGTCAGCAAGTAAGTAGCAAAATCCACAGAACTCTGTGGCAATTCATTTACCTTGAGGATGAAGGAATTGTCTCCGCCAAATTGACAAGCATCCAACTCAGTCAAAACGGTGTCATTGTCAACTGTCTTAAGTCTTAAGCATCACCCGGACATCAGGTTGATTGGCCTCCATGGCCACTGCCTGGAATTGTGTTATAAATGAGCTGGTACGGGTAAGAAACCAAGCAATATTGTAGATTGCCAAAGACCTCAGCAGGCGTCAAACCTATATTTCAAACGCTCGGGCCTTCCAACAAAGCTCACTTCATCATAGGTTGGCATCCAGAGCATCTCTTTGTTGGACACCATCATGCTCCCCAAATGCAGACATAAAGCATTTAGAGCAGACATGTAGACAAGGTAGGGCGCTCAATTGCTATTTCAGGTTGTCTCCACCGGTGGCACAGCGTGTGTGTGTGTGTGTGTGTGTGTGTGTGTGTGTGTGTGTGTGCGTATGCATGTGTGTTTGTGCGTGTGCGTTTGCGTGTGCATGTGTGCGTATGTGTGACAAAGCCCCAAACTGTGCCAGCTTCCTGCATTACCGACAACCCCAATTCCTTCGCCAAATGTGGGAACCATCTTGTGTAAGCTTAGCACGGCACTAGAGCTAACACCAAGGCAGGAGGAGTTTTACGGTACCCGGTACCAAAGTGGCTCCGAGCCTGGAGTGATTTTCACTGCCTGCTTTTTTTTCCCTTTCTAACACCAAGGGATGATTTCTGTCTGTTGCTGCTTGTGCTTTCCTCTGCTCACAGCCTCACTAGATATTAGCCCACCTGTTCTGTTTCATCTCTCACCATCCACAAAGCAAGAGGGCTCTTGACCAATGTGGAATTTGCTGGGCTTGCCACGTAACCCAAAGCATCTGTGGTTGCGATGACTGGCAGCTTACTAAGCAGCACCTGCATGCTTGAACAGGCAAGAGTGTCTTGTTTGCATAACTTGGTTTGCTGGTCCGTGCACTACATCTGATGCATTGCAAACTTTGATCTACTCAAAATTAATGTTGAGCAAAATATACTTTCAAGGAAAAACCACGCAGGCAGTGAAAACCACTCCCCACATTAAATAAGGAAAAGGAGCCACTTTGGTACCGAGTACCGTAAAGCTCCTTTACCGCAAAAAGGTAAGGGAAAATTAATGGGGATCAGGAGGGTTGCAGGCTTGGCCTGAAACCGGCTCCTGATGAGAGTTGATAACAGTACTGGAAAGGGCACGTCTAGTATGGACAAGTTTAGCAGCAAAGTTCACAAAGTGCACATGGAGCTTGGAGGCAAGCTTCTTAACTTTTTGAGAATCGAGACCCAGTTCTTTGAAAGGCTTCAGAGTGTGGGTGTTGTAGATGGTGCCGCCCACACCCAAAAGGATGATGCGGAGAGTAACGGAGGCTCCTTGGAGAATTTTGCAAAGGTCTTTGTGCTGTTCCTTTGCGGCGTTCAGCTGGTTCTGAGGTCTGGTGTCTTCACAAAACTTGATCTCGACGAGGTGGATGTCACGCCGAGTTTTGCTGAGGTCTTTAGGTCGGTGCTGTCTGGGGTTGGTGGCTCTACTGGTGCAGAGGTGGTCCCCCTCAATTGCCCCCTGCCACTTCGAAGAACCCACCCCCCTACATTAGTTTGTTGTTTTTGTGTTTTTGCAGCAATGGGAGTAACCAGCACAAATCTGGGTGGCTGGAGGTAAATCTGTCTTCATCTGGGAAGCGGGGTGGGAAGAGCCATCTGGTAGTCATCTGGGAAGCGGGGTGGCTCCCAAACAAATTTACTTTCGGCTGTTTCAGGAACCTGGAGATTTTGCATGGTCATCCGTTCGTTGCTGCCTATATCCATGGAGACAATGCATGATCCTAAGGAGCCTGTTTTTCTGATAGCCTTAAGGATCATGCGACATGATGCTATGTTGTGTCTTTCGGTGATCATGTTCCTTATTTGCGTGTGTTGGCACCCAGAGAGGATGTGCAGGGCACTGTCTACTTGTGGGCAGAGGGGGCAAGTTTGACTTGTTGAGAGTTTGAACAATGCCGCATGCTTTTGATTATATAGGTTGCCTGTTCTGTATTTCATAATGATACATTTGGTCTTAAAGGGACATTGGATGATGATTAGATAAGCATTGCTAGTGGCTCCAGTGGCAGTGCCGTCCTTAATGAGGGTCTGGTAGTATGCATGGTAGTTCGCTTCAGTCTTGGCATTTCCCAGTTTATGGAGAAGATGCATATGTGCTTGAAGGGCGTTACGGTGGTTTGGTAGGTACCAGAGCTTTTGGGGAGAAGAATGGGCCATGTTTGTTGTATGGGTATGATTTTGGGTTTGTGTTTGGTTTTCTAGTCTTCTTTTGCAAGCCAGTGGATGTTGTAGAAGGGATTTCCCTCAGGGCCTGCTATTCTGATGGAGATGTCAGCGATGTCGGAGTAGGTGGTGGCTGACTTTTTAGCAAGGCGTTTTAGCTACAGGTGTAGACAGATTGAGCTACAGACGAAAGGTTATCTTCCTTGGTCCTGCAAGGCTTTTCTTGCCGCATTTCAGCTGCAAGATGCTAACAGGCACGTGCATAACCTAAAGCCTAAAGCCATGGAAGACTTGACACAATCTTACATGTTCAAATTTGCTTGAACAGTTGCTGAACTATGAGCCTAATGCTCAGTCGGTTTGTCCGACTCATTGACCTCAGGGACAAACATTTAAAGTTTTGGACACCTTTTCTGATGGCCAGCCACCCCTAGAGAGCGCAATAGCAACACTCTTACTTATCACCACCAGTGGTGCGCACTACCTGCACAAAGAGCTCTGGTTACCCATCCTCTTTATAGGCTTCCCAGATACATGCTTCTTGATCTTCCTCGAGATGTTATTCGCAAAGTGGCTTGCTTCAGAATTCGTGTCCACACCCTTCGCTTTTAAACAGCAACTTGGAACTCCACTTCTTCCCTTGCTTGCAACTTGTGTGAGGCTGATGGATGTCCAGGATGGATGTCCAGGAGAAACATGTTCTCTTTCACTGCACGCACCCTCAGAGGATTTCTCTCCGCAGGAAATACGCGTTCTTACTTTCACAGGATGTGTCTGCTTTTTTACACCAGGAAAACAAAAAACTCCATTTTCTCATTATTTATGACCTAATATTCTTAATATTACTTTATGAACGGGCGAGCAGTCATACTTCTTGACTGAAGGGCTTTTTCTTGTAAACCACGTATAACCTTAGAATGTCCATCTCTCTTTTGTCTCTCCTTCTCTCCCCCCGACCAACTGACACATATACACACAAGCAATTAGCATGTCTGCTCAAAAGTAAACACAGAGCGCCTTCCCAGCGCCTCGTCCTTTACTCTGCTGTTGCTCAAGAGGTTTCTCTTCCCAGCGCCTCGTCCTTTTCTTTGCTGTTGCTCAAAAGGTATCTCAGTCCTCTTAATCACTGTGCCTCGGCCATTTGCGGCTGCTCGGCCGGCTGCTCCGCCACGCTGCCCTCTGCGGGCGTGTCAGCTGCCACGAGCGCATTGTACCGGTTGGCGGCGTCGGTCAGAACCTGACACAGCAAAAATCGTTATCTGTTAGCAAAGTACTATCGCGACCACTAGCAATACATCATGATACAGTGAACCCATTCAGTTGGTGGTGATTGATAGTGTTCCAGAGGGGGGACACTGGGCAAAAGCCAAAACATGCTCCTTTTTGCATGAAAGGTGCAACTACTCACACGTCACTTCATCAAATCTAGCTTCAAACTGATACTGACTTCATAACTACCCGAGCATGTGTTCAGATTTAGACAACTTGCCCTGCGTACAGAATGACAGGACTAAAAGCACACGTCGTGCACCTGTACCCTAGATGGGTGCTTTCCAGGGGAAATGGCACAATAATTTGCATATCTCGCCAACCACTTGCTCTTTTTGCTCCATTGCTTTTGCAATGATCTTTATTTATTATAAGGACTTCAAAACACCAAACATCACTCAGTTTGGTGCGCTGGCTGGACGGATATAGCATATGCCTGCTCAAAAAGTAGGGTTCACGCCGCGGCTGCTGAGGCAGGTGGCCCTAGCTGGTACGTTTCAAGCTCATCTGCATTGGGATCTACATATCAGAGCTGAGTGTAGTGTCCCCCCTCTGATAGTGTTGTATAGATAAAAGTTTTGTTAGCTGCAACGCTTGGCAGAATCAGAACTGCCACACAAGAGTATTGCAACACTACTTTAAACAGGTACTGAACCATCCCGGCGTCTGCAGCACCTATATTACAAGGGCCATAACCACATCTTTACTTTGTACAAAATTACTCGTGACAGGGATTCAACTCAACTTGTTAAACAAACATGTTATCTGTCATGCACAATGCAAATACTCGGCCAACCCTGCAAGCACTGCGACACCTACAAACACACCTCAGAGTTGTTATTCCCAGTGCTTTGGCGAATCCCTAGAGGCACCCTGACACCAAACGCAGACCCACCTCATTCAGGCGGTAGCCAGACCCCAGCAGTGGAAGCCCATTGTACACCATTTCCAGCCCTAGCACGCTGTACGCAGGCAGCATGGTCTTCATCTCGATCACCATGTCGTCTAGCCACCTGTTGGTTTAAAAAGGGTTTCAAAAGTTGGTTTTAGAAGTTAGTTTCAAGCACGCTGTACGCAGGCAGCATGGTCTTCATCTCGATCACCATGTCGTCTAGCCACCTGTTGGTTTTAAATTTTGGTTTCAGAATTTCAAAAATTGGTTTCAGAAGTTAGTTTCAAGCACGCTGTACGCAGGCAGCATGGTCTTCATCTCGATCACCATGTCGTCTAGCCACCTGCTGGTTTTAAATTTCGGTTTAAAAGTTTCAAAATTTGGTTTCAAAAGTTAGTTTCAAGCACGCTGTACGCAGGCAGCATGGTCTTCATCTCGATCACCATGTCGTCTAGCCACCTGTTGGTTTTAGAAATTGGTTTAAAAGTTTCAAAAATTGGTTTCAGAAGTTAGTTTCAAGCACGCTGTACGCAGGCAGCATGGTCTTCATCTCGATCACCATGTCGTCTAGCCACCTGTTGGTTCTCAAAAAAGGTTTTGTGCTGATTGGTGAGCGGTCTTACGATGATCTTTTAGCTCCAGATCGGATGGTGCAGAGGTGAGGTGGCCGCTATCCAGTTACCCTGACCCACCATGAATACTTGAGGCCTTTACGATACCAAATAACAAAGCGGCATTTCCTTGATGTGGGGAATGGTCTTCTGTCTGCCTTGCATATTTCTTTCTACTTCTTGGCATGTCAGAGGCTAACTCAAGGCACTTTGAAGCTAGTTCAAGCTAACATAAGCCGATGTGTCTAGCTGCCTGCCTGTTAGAGACAGACAATTCTCAGCCATTAACAAATAGCCTGCAGGTCGCGGGCTCGCTGTCTCGTGCATGCACACATACGATAATCCACGTGCCATGTAGCCAAAGAGAGGAGGTCAAGCACACACACACACACCCCTCAGCAAGCACAGCCACTCAAACGGTCTTTTTTAGGCCTCGTGCATTTTACATTGGCTTCACCCCGCTAAAACCCAGCAGGTACGTCACAGCCATATACCGTTTTGTGCACGCAGACATGTAAGGTTGGCCAGAACCATATAAATAAATGTACGGCCATATATAACTGTTTATAGCTCTTTTTGCAGCAAATTTTCTAGTGTTTCTACAGTTTACAGTTTAACACTGTGTAAAGCATTTACGTGTAGGTATATAAATGTATTTATGGTTCATACGCCGTATGTCTACGTATATAGAAACCTCAAATAAGGTCCTGGCTAACCCTACAGATATGCACAAACACTTACAAATGTGAGACCTAACTATGCACACCTGCTAATACCCAGCAAGTACGTCACAGCCATATCCCTTTTTGTGCACGCAGATATGCGGGCACTAACAAATTGGAGGCCAAACTCACGCACACGCACCAAGTACGTCGCAGCCATATCCCTTTTTGTGCACGCAGATATGCGGGTGCTAACAAATTGGAGGCCAAACTCACGCACACGCACCTCTCATTAGGCTTGACCCCACTAATAGCCAGCAAGTACATCACGCACACGCACCTCTCATTAGGCTTAACCCCACTAATAGCTAATAGCCAGCAATTACATCACGCACACGCACCTCTCATTAGGCTTAACCCCACTAATAGCCAGCAAGTACATCACGCACACGCACCTCTCAATAGGCTTGACCCCACTAATAGCTAATAGCCAGCAAGTACATCACGCACACGCACCTCTCATTAGGCTTGACCCCACTAATAGCCAGCAAGTACATCACAGCTGCGGCGCCGTCAGGGCCCAGCTCTTTCAGAGAGACGGGCGTCAGGAATCGTTGCAGCCTGTCAGCCATTTCGATAGTGACCGGGGCTTGCAGGTACCGGCCCAAATACAGCGCTTGGGCTCCCATGTCTTCGGGCGTCAAATACCTGTGGGTCAGGAGGGTGCAGTTTTTGGGTGTGTCTACAAAACAACAGGCTGGAGCAGGTCACATATACGTAGGGCTGTCCAGAACTGTACATACATACATGTGCACCGTATATGACCGTATGTTTGGTACTATCCCTGCCAAAAATACCGTATATACACCGTATGTATATGGCTCTGGCCAACCATACATAAACACAGCTTACCTACTTTGTACCCTATCTGCTGTGCAAGCTATGCAACTAATACGCGAGAGTAGGACAGACACCATGTACACACACCTCATCATCTGCAGTACAAGCCACGCTGCAGGTTGGTGCCAAATCATAGACTGACATGCAACTGAGCGAATCTGAAACACACCTCATCTGCCGAGCCAATGAAGTGTACAGTGTGGAGTACCACTCTCTGCTGGGGCGTGCTGTGAAATTGCTCAATGCCCACAGCAGGCGTGTGTACTCTCCAACAAGCACCGTCTGCGCAGCACATACAAGGTCACACAAGGTCACACATACAAGGTCGCACACTTTTCAAGCACGTCGATTGGCTGAACGAAACAGGATGCATGGGATCAGACTTGTGCGATTACGCCGACTAGAGCAATTTTGACCGTATTTACGGTATTGTACCAAAAATACGCCGTCTCTTACAAAAAGACGGTCCGTACCGTACTCATATTACCGTACTGTCTGACCGTCTGAGCACAAGCCGCAATGGGATTAGGATCAAAACACGCGTGGACCCAGTCAGTGGTTAAATTCTTGGCTGGAGTGCAGTTAACATTTCCCAATAAACCTTCAGTCAGTGGTTAGGTTCTTGGCTGGAATGCAGTTAACATTCTCAGTACACCCCGCAGTTGATTGGTATGGTTTCAGCCGCACTTTTGACCACGGCTGATCCTCAACTGTTTCAACCGTAATTCAGCTGAGGCCCATGAATTCTCTGACCAGTGTGGGTATGGTTTCAGCCGCACTTTTGACCACGGCTTATCCTCAACTGTTTCAACCGTACTTCAGCTGAGGCCTACAAATTGTCTCTGACGAGTGTGGGTGCTGTCCCTATATCCTGAACAAGCACTGTCTGCTGGTCTACGAACACTGGTACACCATATGATGAGGCCTCAGAGGCGGAAATTGTTTTCCAAGAAAGTCAAAGCGTGGCGAGGGAGTTGTTGCCTACTAGGCTCAGTGAAGCGGGACTCAGCTGTCACAGTCTGTCTACTAGACTTCAGTACTACTAGGCTCATTGAACTAGGCTTCAGTACTAATAGGCTCAGAGAAGCGGGACCCAGCTGTCACAGTCTGTCTACTAGGCTTCAGTACTACTAGGCTTCAGTGAAGCGTTCCCAGCTGTCACAATCTTTGGCGCCAATCCTCTTCACTTGCATTATAATGTAGGGCCAAACAGCAATAAACTACTGCAGTGTGTCGATTGCCGTACGGGAGGATGAGAGTGGCCGCTCTGCCACGGCCCGTAAAGCATTTCAGCGTGCTGCCTTTCCCTCTGCCTCTTCATGTCTCCCCAGCAATTCAATGCATCGAGGACTAACATGCAAGTCCTCCTTCCCTCCCTGTCTGTTTTCCTCACTGTCTTCTCACTGTTTTTGTCTCACTGTGTCTTTCTCACTGTGCTCCTCTACCTCTCCACAGTGTCTTGTCCTATCTGTCCATTTCTCTCACTGCGCCCCACTTTCTTTGTGTATCTTTGCCTCAGTCTCTGCCCCTATTTTCCTCACTGTGTCATTCTATCACTGAGTCCCTGTCCCTCTTTTTTCTCACAGTGTCTCTTTCTCACTGTCTCTGCCCCTCTCTTAATCCCTGTGTGCTTTTCTCAATGTGAGACCTGCTGCTTCTGTGCCAAAAGAACATGCAAGCACCTCTTTTTCCCCCTCTTAATATGCATAGGAAGATGCGTCAACAAGGGGCTTCTGTCAGCCACTGCTTTCCCCTATCTGCTGGTTACCTTTTTGTCCTGTTTATGCGCATGTTAGCAAAGGAAAAAATTCTCTCTCTCTCTCTTTCTCTCTCTCTTTCTCTCTCTCTCTCTGAGTTGCAGCCACCGTTTCAACCTTCTGCCCGTCTTCTTGCACTCAGTACACACATCCTCTTATTAAAAAGGCAAACACACACCTTCTTGGCATAAGTCTTTCTCTCAAAGTTGCGGCCACCATTATCCCTGCCCTCTGGCGCAGATGGTCCGCTGCTACTGGGGCTGGCTGAACCTACAAAGATCAAAGTAGTAAACGTTACTAAAAAACTGTTTTAAATGAGCTGCTGCTGGATGCACCCACAAGAGACAAACTTCATTGACATTGCTAGCATCAAAGCCAGTGTTTCCAAAGCTACTGCTGTGCTAACTAGCCGAAACATGCACAGCATCACAAGGAGGCTAATTGCCATGTACGCTGCATTTGACAAGATGTTTTGCTTTTTAAATATGCCGCACATTCACACATTTGCATACAAAACACAGTTCTGGCTAATTCTAGGAGGTAGTATTGCTGCGGCATAAATACAGTATTATTATACTGTATGCAGTACTGGCTCAAACAACGGTTTTATTACGGCATAATTAAGAGTACGCACATCAGTGAAGTTGCTGACATTGTCATTGAATAGGAATAGGAAGGAGAAAAGGAGAAGAAAAGGGGGAGAAATGAAAGGAAGGGGGGGGGGGGAGTGAAAGAAGTGGAAAGAGGTAAAAGATAACAAAACAAAAGGTCTAAGCAGGGTTGTCCAGTTCGGGGGTTAGTCGAGGTTGGGTTCGCAAACTTTCACTCATTTTAACAAACCCTAAAAACGCCAATCGTGAGCTGTTAATAATCTGTCGAACTTTATCAGAGGTGGTCGACGGAGGACTGAAAAGGGTGTGTTTTTGAAATGTTCCCAGAGTATGCGCACCCCAGCTGGCAGTTTTTAAGCTCAGTACCCAGAGGTAGCCTGCTTTGAACACCCAAGCTTGAAAGCTGCCAATAGGGGTGCACGTGTCTAATTGCCCGCGGCGTGAACCCAACATTTCACCACCAATCTGTCATATCTCACCACCAACTGACCCGGTTTGTGTCATTTTTATAATAATAGCATTTTAATAAAGAATATCATTGCAACAAAAATGGGGCAAGACGGAGCAGTAGTTGGCCAGGTACCCCATTTTGGCCCATTGCCCTTTAAAATATCAGCACAAGGGGTGCCAAAAAGGGTGGAAAACCAAATCCGACCAAATCCGGTTTTCAGCATGTCAATCGATTCCTGATCATAAAAGAAGCACTCCTGTCGTGTTTTGAGGTGAAAAGAGGCCCTGGGTAGAGTGTGGTGGCTCTATACGTAAACATTCAGTGCCAAAATTTGAACAGGATTTCTGCCCAGACCACTGGGGTGGTCCATTTGGCCTCAAACTTCATGAAACATCTAATTATGTTATTTAAACACGATTTGCATCGAAAAAGGAACATTTTCAAGACTTTTGCTTTGTCGACCACCTCTGGAACTTTATGCCCTTTTTCAAAAATTAGGGTCCAAAATTGTTGTCAAAAATGCAGGAAAGAACCATAGATGGCCGATAAACGTTCCAATTTTTCAAGGACTCTGATTTTTTGTGGACTGATTACATAATAAATGTATTCAAGACAAATCAAGCATGTTTTGGACAAGTATGACCACAGAAACCAGAAAAATCCTCCATTTTCAAAATTGCACATCGAACTGCTCAAACAGTTCGAGAACTTCCACGAACTTTATCAAACTCTTGCTCCCAAAAAATCAAACTGAGCAACCCTGGGTATAAGTATTACCTTGTTGAGTATTACCTTGTTGGTTTCGGTCAGGGCCACGTGAGAAGTTGCGCTGAGGTTGCTGCTGGGGTGGGGTGATGAGTATGATGCTGCTGCCCAGCACCGCATCTAGTAACTCCTATATATGTGTGCATGCATATTTGTATGTGTGTCTGCATATATCTGTGTGTGTGTGTGTGTGTGAGAGTCCTAGTGATGAGTAGGATGCTGATGCCCAGCACTGTGCCTAGCAGCTCCAGTGTAACGTGTGTGTATGTGTGTATATGTCTACACACCTATATATGTGTGTGCGTTTGTGTGTAAGGATGAGGAGTAGGGTGATGTGTATTTGTGTGTGGGTGTGCGTGTATGAGTATGTGTGTGATTGAGACCCTTTATGCATGCGTACGAGTCCATATAATATGTATGATAATAGTGCCACATCCGCGACGCTCTGACAAGCTTGCAACATGCACACAAGTACGCACAAATCCCTGCATTACCAATAAAGCAACCCCTGCACCACTAATAAAGAGGGTGCGAGACGCCCCCATAATATGATTATTATATATGATATAATATGATATTATCATATCATACGGGTTTCACATAAAATTATATTTTTGAATGGCGCTCAGCGCGCTGCAGACGCCTGTTTAACTGGGAAACCATTTGGGATATGACGGGGCCCAGATGGCAAGTATCAACAGAAGCTCCTGGGGACCTGCTACACCCTGCTGGAGCTCAAGTCGCAGCTGGAGACTAGAAGCAGAAAGACCATTGCAGGCTATGATGCAGTCATCACCGACCAGGAACATCAGCCTTGTGCCCTGAAGCGCCAGCGTTGCAACCACCTCATTAGCCCTTGCAACTTATCCCAGTCAATTGAGCAGCATGATGGGCGGTGCACAGGCCCTGCTCAGCCTCAAGAGGAGCTGATGGAGGACCCTGATGAGGGAGCAGGTGGGCCTCCCCCAAAAGCACAAGGCACGACAAATCCCTGTTTGCCCTTACATTCCAACATCCAAACAGCAGCAGGACTGCCACAAAGAGCTCATACGCATTGTCATTGATGCTGAGCTCCCATTCAAGAAGCTGGACAACCCCCGAAGGGCCAGCAGGGGTCAGTCAAGGTGCAGCTTGAAATGGCGGCCTTGGGTTAAATTTGAGCAGCAGCACCAGGAGCAGGAGTCACATCAGCCGTCTTGTTTTAAAGTTTGTTTGGCAGCCTTAGACAATGGAAAAACAGGCAACTAAAACAATGTTTGAAACATCTCAGCAACGGACCCAGACGGACTAACTCTTTAAAATAAACTGCTGGCTTTTCCTTACTTATTTGACAATTTTCTTCTCAAACAATTTATGCAGGGTTCTCACCCATCAACTCTTAGGGTCCAAAAACCCCAGAGTGCACAGTTCGGGATAAATGTTTGGATTTTCTATAAATAGTATATAATATAATATGACAATATCATATGATATCATAAGATATGGGGAAAATATCATATTATGTCTCGCACCCTACTAATAAGCGCTAATAGGGAAGCAAACAGGTGAGTAGTGACCATTCGACGCAGTCACCGCTTCCCCCCCCCAACCCCACACACCTGGCTTTGGCTGCCAGCCGGAAGCACAAAACGTTCATCTGACACATGAGAACATTTCCCCTCCCTACCCCCACCCCAACGCACCTGGCTTGGCTGCCAGTCGTTCTCTTTTGAAGTTGTGCCCATCAGCACGAGCAAATCCACAAAATGTTCGCGCTCAAAATAGCGTGCACGCGCCACGTAGGACTCCGCAACAACTTGCATCCAGTCTGCAGTCAGTGTGCAGTCAGTGTGCAGTCAGTGTGCCAAAGTCAGTGTGCAGTCAGTCTGCAGTCTGTGTGCAATCAGTGTGCAGTCAGTCTGCAGTCAGTGTGCAGTCAATGTGCAGTCAGTCTGCAGTCAGTGTGCAGTCAGTGTGCAGTCAGTGTGCAGTCAGTGTGCAGTCAGTGTGCAGTCAGTGTGCAGTCAGTCTGCAGTCAGTGTGCAGTCAGTGTGCAGTCAGTGTGCAGTCAGTCTGCAGTCAGTGTGCAGTCAGTGTGCAGTCAGTGTGCAGTCAGTGTGCCAAAGAGGCCTAGTGGTCAATACTATGAACTATGAGGATGGAATGATGAGTGAGGGTTGAGTGAGGATCGAGTCTTGAGTGCGTGACGAGTAAGGATTGAGATCAAGTGATAAGTGAGGGTTGAGTGAGGATTGAGTGATGAGTGCGTGGCAAGTAAGGATTGAGATCAAGTGGTCGATACAAGAGCATAGAGGCGGTCAGTCAGCAAAAGTGCACTGGCAGATAGGATCTCGCAAAAGAAACGTGAGTGGAGGGGGCGCAGCTTTGGTGTCGGGCACAAGCAAGAATAAACACAAGGGTCTTGAACCTGAAATAGTGTGCAAAAATGCAAACGGTACACGTTTAGAATGGCACACGCACAACATACCCACCCACAAACTCAAACACATATACAAACAGAATATACACGTACGCACACACACACACCTACACCTACACCCCACCACACCCAAAAACCCAGCTACCCCCTTCCCATACACACACTTCATTCATTTCACATCCAGACCAATACACCTGGGTTAGGCCATTGCTCATGCGCACGAACATGGACAGCACAGGCGCCAAATAGGTACAAAAATCAAATTAGGTTACTACACACGACCACACCTTCTCATTTTGCTGGCGCATCAACGCACCTGGTTTGGGCACGACGCTCATGCGCACAAACATGGACAGCACCAATCCGACGGTCTCATGGTACCAGGCAGGTGCGCATTCCAGGGTATTGGTGCAGAACTGCGTGTAAATATGTGCGTGTATGTGTGTGTGTGTGTGTGTGTGTGTGCTCTTGTGTGCTTGTGTATGTTTATGTCTGTATATGTTTACCCCTACGTCAACATCAAACGAGTGTCGGGGGTCCAGCAGGACTATGATATCTGCTACGTGCAGTCACGTCCAAAAATACACACAGAAAACACAGAACACACGTTTCACCCATATACCTCGGCTAAGAAACAAGCATCAGGGCTGACTCCCAGCAGCACTATGGCTTCTGCTATGTGCAGTCACATACAGATTTACACACACAAAACACACAACGCGCAAACATTCTACACACATACCTCGGCAATGAAACGAGCGTCAGGGGTGACTCCCAGCAGCACTGTGGCTTCTGCTATGTGCAGTCACATTCAGATTTACACACACAAAAAAAACATACGCGCAAACATTCCACACATATACCTCGGTAACGAAACGAGCGTCAGGGGTGACTCCCAGCAGGACAATGGCTTCTGCAATGAGCCCGTAGTCATTTGGCCTGAAGCTGCTCATTTGCTTGATCGCATTCTCCATCAATGCTTGCACAAGCTGCAGCAACACGAAGTGAGCAGCACACATGATCAGCAAGCCATGTCCCGTAGCAGCGTATGTCCATCATCGTGCACAAGCTGCGGCAACACAAAGCGGGCAGCACACACACACACATTAACACAATAAGCAATCCATGCTCTGCAGCAGCATAAGCCCATCATTGTGCACAAGCTGCAGCAACACGAAGCAAGCAGCACACAGACACACACACACGCACACACACACGCACACACACACACAAACACACTAAGCAGACATATTACAAGCACACATCCACGCACACGCGCACACACCTCTTCTGAGTACAGATTCAATTTCCCCAGGGAGCTCAGCACAATCGCGGTGTGCTTGGGTTGAAATGAGGACATCAGGGCGAGGCACCTGTTAGTACAGTAACAGGGTTTGTGCACCGAATTTGGCTTGTTTGCGCCTGTTAGAACAAAACAAAGGGCTTCGTGCTCTGGAGTTTTGGCACCTTTGCGCCTGTCTCAGTGCGCAAGGGAAAAAAGAAAAATGTGACGCACGGCAAGACCGCAGCGCTGTAAAGAAAAACTTGCACAGCACACCATAGTCCACAATCAGAGGCAACTGTTAAGCGACCGGTTTATTTTTTTTCTATACACCCCCTTTTCCAGGAGATCAATTCAAGGGGTGAACTTATCAGCCTTACCAGCCCATGAGTACGGAGAGAAAGCCGTCAAAGGCAACACGCTCCTCTGGGTCTTGAGGCCGACCATCCTGGGCCAGCTGTGCGTGTGTGTGTGTGCATGTGTATGCAAATCTGTGTGTGTGCGTGTGTGTGTGTGCATGTGTATGCAAACTTGTGTGTGTGTGTTTGTGTGTGTGTGCAGTGCAGTGCAGTGAAGGAGGAGCAGGTGCTAACAAAGGTGTGGTACTTAAATGCACAGCATGGCCTACGTTACTTCGCAACACGGGAGAAATGGGCACAACCCACGTGTAGGGTTAACCCTAAGGGTCTCCTGTGTGCTTTGCGGGGGGGGAACACAGAATGTGCGCATGAGAGAAAATGCGCGCAGGGAGTGAAAACAAAATGTGCGCAGCTCGGATGTGCAGCAGGGCTACCCCAGGGCCTGCTGCGTTCATTAGCTGTGCTGTGGTTTAAACAGTGATGTAGGTCTCTTGTGAAAGAGGGCTAGTGCTGAGAAGAGCAGATATGCGCCCTCAGCAGAAGAAGACCGTGCTCAGTCGTAAGCTCAGGCGTGGTGCGTGTGTGTGTGTATGTGTGTATGTGTGTGTATGTGTGTGTGTGTGTGTGCGTGAGTGTGTGCATGGACGTGTGTGTCTGTGCCTGGAATTGTGTATTTGATGTCCATGGATGTGTGTGTGATGTGCATGGATGTGTGATTGTGCACATGCATGTGTGTGAATTATAGGGGGGAAATCACCTTCTCACGTACCTTGCCAAGAACAGAAAAAACTGAATAATGTCTGTGCGTGTGGCATGCGTGCACGTACGTGTGTGCCATCAAAGACGGATAACGTATACACAGTCCCAAAACTTCACAATATTAGGGTCACCACATATGAGCGTGCACTTTTTAAATCTTTTGTGAAAAGCAAGGAAGCTAGACCGACGTACCAGGTTCAGCACAGTGCTGATGTTGTCACAGTCCATGATCGAGCTCTTGGCCTCAATCACTGCGGCAAGCTCGCGCCAGTTGTGGCATGCATACACTGCGTCTCGGACCTCCTGCATTTACATCACGATTGATGTCTGTATATATATATGGTTCTGGCCAACCCTACACAAGCAAGAGGCAAAGGGAAATTGAATGTAAGGCGAGTCTCAGCAGCTTGAGCAGGTTTGCACCCTGCCATTTTCGACAGAAGGCGAGTCGCGAAATGCCTCAAGATGCAGGCTCAGACTACATGGTTGTGATCCTTGGCACGAAACTGAGCATTGTGTTGGACACCCTGAGGCGGCTTGCGCCCTTGCATTTTCAGTGAGCAGTTAGGCAAAGACGAGTCAACAGATGAAGGAAGCAACGTGAGTTTTGCCGTCATCACGTGGGAGGAAAATGTGCAGGTGTTCATACTTGACACAATGTTCACTATAGGGGGGGACCTTCATACTTGACACAATGTTTAAAAAAAGGGAATGGCCTTCATTCTTGACACGAGAGTGAAAGGCTTTACTTCTTTTGATGCTGATCAGTGAATCTAGGTTATCCCCATGAAATGTCGGAGCATACCTGTTGAATATTATATGTGTTCTCGTCATTTCAGCGTCAATGTGTGAAGGCAGTTTTAGGACGCGACGCTATGAATCAGCGCTCCTGTCAGTGCTCACAGTCTAACCAGGGAGTGCTTATGGTAGCGTTGTTGCTAGTTTGTTGACCGACAATACATGCAAGCATCACAATGGCGTAAAAATCTGACATCAGAAGATGGACGAATAGGGCGATAATAAGCCTCCCACTCAACACTCAACACACACACACACACACACAAAAACCAATAGACCCTCCAAGACACGACTGCCTTCCCCCACACAGAGCCCTTCCCTGCACCCACTTAAGACTCACCAATCGCCAAACAAGCTGCACTGCTGCCATCACCCCCGTGTGTGTGTTCGTGTGTATGTGTGTGTGTTTGTGTGTGTGCGTCTATGTGTGACTATGTGTGTGTATGTGTGTGTATGTGTGTGTTACCACTCTAATCGTTTTGACTCACAACATAGCATGCCATCACAGTACTCCACAAACACACAAAGCACACCGTCACCACACAAACGGCACCTTCAACATACACTTGGTACACTGTGTGTGCCCCGCCCCACACATAACCCTTTCCCTGCCCTCCCAGCATCTTGTGCTCACCCCCCATCGACCACACCACACATGCTTTATGCCTCACCCTGAACATCGCCACTTGCTCGTAGCTCATGGCTCCTTGGCGCCCACCCTTGCGGTCACCACCCTGTAGAACAAAGGGACGCAGAAGCAGGCAAGTTGAGGACTAATTGTCGCTTGATGAATACCTTTACCTGCTCGCCTGCACAGGGAATCCATGGCCCCTAGGATCGCCCTCAAGGGAAAGAATTGCAGATTTGGTTTAAAAGAACACGTGTCGAAGGTTGGACACTGCTCGTAGCTCATGCATCACGGCCCATGTAAGCCAAGGTATGGGCCTGTCAAATTGGCCCTTAAAGCGCAGCACACAAAAACATGTACCCTTTAACTAAATTACAATGTGCACCCCCACCCCCACCCCCCCACACTCACTTGCTCTCCACCCTCAGTGTAGCGTGGTCCCATTGAAGCCATTTCTCTATCTCCTCCTCTTTCTCCACCCCCACCCCTTGCCCGATCATAACCACCTCCTCCACGCCCCCCCTCCTGCCTTCGTTCTCCACCGTAGTTACCCCCTCCTCCACGACCGTAGCTACCGCCTCTGCCACCACCACCCTGCGGTATATATGTGCGTATGCATGTTTGTGCTGTGTGTGCATGTGTCTTATTATGAATTAGCGTGCGTGCGTGCATATGTGAGTGTGTGTGCGTCTTGTCCACTCCTGCCACCACCACCACCACCACCATGTGGGAGCAGGCTTAATGCATGTATTGGAGTGCTGCACAACCACTCGTGCATACGCAAGGCAAATGCAACACGACATTTGCAAGCTGCTGCCAGTAACCATAACACATCAGCGTCAGCCTCGAGTACAGCATGTTGATGCCCTCCCTGGCCAAACGCCATGGCCAAGGGCAGTATGCGCGTGAGGAAAGGAACGAGACTTCAACACTCATCCTGCTTACATTATGGACCCCAATGATCATGCACCACACCTGAGGGCGTTGCCCATAGCCGCCACTCCTCTCGCTGGCTGGCGTGTAGTCAGGGCGCTGTGGGACATCACCATATTCCTGTGCGTTCACAAGGTGTGTAATGAACGTGCGAAACAAAAAACACTCAAAAAATTTCTCCACATGTGCTGCTTGCTTGCTGCTTGCTTTCGTGTGTTATTGTAAATTGCAACCACGCACGTGGATAGCAACTCACATCATAGGCTGAGCACACCACTTGTGAGTACTGTACTTTGCCTGCATGTGCATGTTTGGGCACGGCCGCCTGCACGGAGAGAGAGGAGAGTGGTGAGTGCCATTCAGCAGCCCATGTGCATGTGCTAAACCTAGGCTACCAAACAAGTGAGCCAAGTGAGCAGTAGCGCTCACACTCACGCTCTTGTGGTGAAGGGACCCTCCACACAGACTCGATGAAAGCCTGGACAACGGGATAAAAAAGGGGGAATGTGAGTGCCGGAAGCATTCCATAGCTTGCGCGTCGCACACCACCACAGTTCTGATGAGCTTGCTGCACGCACTTGTTCGCAAGCAGCATTATGGCCTCCTCTCGTAAATGGTCTTCTCTTGTTAGCAAATAGAAAAGTAATCAGGTTACCGGAATAAAAAAAAGATGTAGGCCTCGCGTGTACCTCACAACGCAGCAGGGTCTTTTTGCAGAGCTCACCAGGTGTGGGAAGGCGCTTTAAAATGCCCTGGAGTTTGAGTTGGGGTGTGTCGCACACCATGCTGCAGGACTGTTTTGCATCACCAGGAAGTGACCTCTATGATCTGGCATTTATCCAGCATTTATCCTTCTATCTGTAATCTGGCTTTTATCCTTCTATCTGTAATCTGGCTTTTATCCTTCTAACAAGTTAGCGTCTGGCTGTCCTTCTGTATAACCCCGCCCTAAGAGCTTACAGAGTCTAGGAGTCCACACAGCAAGTGTACAGAGTCTGTTTACTTAGTAAAACCCCTAAGTCCGAATCCTTAATTCTTTTACAAACCGTAGGCTTTCAATTGAATCAGGTAGAGTGCCTCTGTGATAACTAGGTTTTCAAGCTTCCGCTCAGATGCCTCCCAGAGGCATTTATACCGTGTACCCCGATACACTTTTCTAGGGACCACCACAAAGAGGTACCCACTTGGACTTTGGCCCCCCTTAGTAGATGGAAAAGTAATTATACAATTAATACGTTTTTGACAAATCAACTGCCCCAACTTTAATGGCAACCGTCTGGTTGAATTGGGTGTGTCTGCACAATCTTGACGAGCTTCATGGTATGCCCACTTAAATTATCTGCCATCCTCTAGTGTGCATGACAGCTCGCCTCATTAACGGTAATTGTTCTGATCTGGTGAACGTCTTACGATCCACGCAAAGACACAATACGGCCAAAGTGGGCCACACGCATGTCGGACTCTCATTCAGTTAAATTGTGCAAGAAATGAACACCACCAAAGGTGCTTTTTGTGCATGATGAGCACATCACACGGATGGACGGACGACTGCGCTGCAACAAACTTTCCAGGCTTATTTTAATAGCTACCTACAGGTCACCCTATGACCACCAATCTATGAGCTCCACCCTATGTCCGCACGTAGCGTGTGCACCCTTTCACCAGCAGTCAGTCCTGCACCGAAACAAGCGGAAGAGCCTGATTGCTTTAGTTATCTACTACAATTGAACCTTTGCAAAGTCCTGCTGATGGCAGGCCAGGTAGTGCTGATGGTGTGCCTCAATTCGCTGCTGAGCAGCTCGGGGGGCGAGAGCAGGACGCTGCCCTGATTGGCCTGAGGGGCCTGTGTGATCTGAGGCCCGGGCGGGATTGCACTGATGCATGCTGACCTGATTGTTTAGAGTGAAAATGGTCTAAGTAGTGGCCAGAGCGATAGTGTTCAGATTTTGGCCGCAAACGCACAGCAAAATGCCGGACCTTGTCCAGTCCAGCTCTCATTGTTAAATTTAGCTATGAAGTCAACTGGCTACGCAAGCAGAACACAATAGCCAACCGACCGGGGTAGCTGCCCTGAAATTCTAATGGCTTGTGGTCAGGCCAGACTCTTCGGGTTGCGGGTTTGAATCCGCTTGGTAGCGTGAGTACTTCGCTGTCCGACAGCTCTGTCTCCGTTTCCTTAATCCATGCTTCAGGTGTTATCACCCCTGCGTAGTTTTTTTCTTTCTTTTCTTTTTCTATTAAGATCGGGCACCTTTGTTAGCTAAGATCCGGTCCGGCACAGTTGGAAAACCCTGAATCAGAATTCGAATACCGTGGCTTGAACAAGGAGTTCTGCTACTATCATAATAAACTGTAGTGCAGAAAGGGTTGTGTGAGTGAGAGTTCCCTCAAATGTAGCAGTAAGATACCTACGTGAAAAACCTGCCTGAGCTGTGATAAAGGTCAGAGTGGTAGGGCGCATCAACAAATGCAGTAATCTACATCTCAGCTGCAGTTCTATTCAGCTGCAGTTGTAAAGAGTGTGGAGAATTTGCAGCAGCAATGTTAGAACGCAGATAGTGTAATTACTCCCGGCATGGATTAGGAAAGGACATTGTTTTGTGTTCTGCACAACCCAATGGATGTATCATACAGGTATCATAACTACCTGATGGACCATCAGATGAAATCGCCTGGTTCATCCAGTGACATCACCTGGTCCATCAGGTAGTTAGGAGGCAGAGGCCTGCACACCGCCAGGAGTATTGCTAGGATTTTTGTGAGGATTGTATTCAATGTGATTTTTGTTGCGGATCTGATTGCATGTAGGCTCAATCTTTTCACAAGTGCTGTGGCATGTAGACTGGTAACTCCAAGGCTGTGGAGTGGGCTCCTTGTGTGGCTGCTGTGGATGGTGCCTGTTGCTCCTAGCAGGATGATGTGAAGGGTTTTATGGTGTCTAAGTAAGCGAGGCATTAGCAGCTTATTACAAGCTTTCTTCTGGCAACCCAAACGTGTTTGTTTGCTTCATAATATACCAAGCACAAAGACAACAGAGACGGGGTTTTGAGGAGGCGAGGTGATAGAACGGAAAAGTAGACAGCGCTGGCTGTGACCTCACTACCAGCGGAGTCGTTTCATTTATTTTATCATAATCCTTACAAATTTGCAATCCCCATGACAGTGTTTTAGCCTATCATTACATTTTAAATGCCAGCGTCAATAAAAGTAAACAGAAGTAAAGGCAAGGATAAAATAACGGTGTAAACAAAACAATATATAATATGTTATCCACCTTAAAGCATGAATAGTTCAGTAACAACTGAATTACTGATTATTGTTGTAAAAGCCGCCTGTTATCCCTGCCACATCCTTGAATTAACCAGCTAATTATGTAAATGTAAATGAACAAAATACCAAAGGGTAGCCACCAGTAAATTTAGATTTACACAGAACAAATACCATTAATAATACCAATTATGCAATGGCTGCGGGTCAAAATCCTTACTTTCATTTACTAGAACTACTTAGAGCTGTTCATATTCCAGTGCTTTTTTACGCATTGAATATACAACCCACACTGCTGCGGATACTGCCATGGCTGCAGCTAAAGCTGCAGTTAACATTGCAGCAAGATTTCCGTTGCTGATTGCACGAGGCTCCGTTACTTCCTGCATGTATGGAAACGTATAAAAGACCACTTTGTAAAATGCTAGCTGGAAACTAGATAATTAAAAAAGAAGAAGATTTATGGCAAAAGAGTTGATCTGAGGCAACCGCTTGCAAAGACTGGTTTTTTCATCATGTTATGAAACCACCCAAGTTCCAAAGCAGCAGAACCTCGACACTTTCACATTAAAACTACCACTAGCATTTTTAGTATAAGTGCTACAGCAAACAACCTAAAACCAAGCCCTATGTGCGTTATGTTATCTGTCACGGCACCTTTTAAACACGACCAGGCCGTCCTATCCTCTTGCCAAAACTTACAAACCTCATACCTTGGTTAGCTCTGGCCTAGCAGCTTCAGCCAGGTTGTCCTTGTCTGTCTGCACCATGAGCTCAACCTGTAAGAAACGGTAAGGAACAAAAGAATGCACTTTTTGCTTCAATTCTCTACTTGACAGGGAGGATATATAACGTCCCTCCTAAAAAAACACACAAGATAAAGAGTTTTTGCTTAGCAAAGATCAAACAGTAATGATACGGCTAGTAATTTAAAGAGGACAGCATAACCATCATACCTGGAATGAAACGAATAAGGGCTTCCTCCCTTGGAGGACAGCATAACCATCATACCTGGGATGGACGCATCATACCTGGGATGGGACGAATAAGAGCTTCCTCCCTTGTACAGGCTGAACTGGCTGTTGATTTTGCTGATTTTGCTGATTTTGCTGCGGAGTCATCTGTGCTCCTGGAAGAGAGTCCAGAAGGATCTGATTAACTTGTGCCCGTAGCTGGGACCCCACATCCGTCGGCTGCTGCTGCTGCTGCTGCGGCTGCGGCTGCGGCTGGGGTTGGGGTTGTTGCACAGCTCCATTCATGGGCTGGGGTTGGGGTTGTTGCACGGCTCCATTCATGGGCTGCATTGGCTGCGCTTGCTTCAAGCGCCTCCCTCCTAAGGCACCCAAACCACTCATGAGCTGAGTGGCGCCAACAAGCTGCCAAAAATATGTGTTGGGTGAGTATGACTGTTTGTAACAAATCAATCAGATCTAGCTATGAGTTTGTTGCAATTTGGCTGCGACATAGACGGTGAGGCAAATTTCTAAAAGATTGCACCACCCATGAGCTGAGTGGCGCCAGCAAGCTTCCAGAAACGTGTGTTGGGTGAGTATATTTATTTATAATAACAAACGAAGCAAAAGGTCGATTGTGTTTCACGTCTCTGTGTACTCCTCATAATGATATGCTAAAAGCTTCACCTCTTCGCCAACCATCATGTTTGCCGCCTGACCCAGGGCCTGAGTGCCCATCTGAACCGGATTGGCGCCTGCTGGAACCTGTCCCCCACTCCCGGCTGGCATGCCACCCATTTGCTGTGTTCCTGGGAATGGCCCTCCCATCATCGGGCTGGTCAGCTTCCGATGCTGCACACCTGTGAGAGCAGGAGTGGCTAAATCAGTATACACCTAAGTTCCTTTGCAAGTACTTAACCTGGGCGTACCCCCCGCTTAAGGTGCCACGGCTTGCAATCAAACTGCCACGCCATTAGATAACTCCAAAGTAGTCACAAATTGAGCAGCCGAGACAAAGCTCGCATCAACAGGCACCGATGGGGGATCTGATGGGTTATTGGTAGGATTTGCTGGAGTCTAGGGCTTGAGGAACATGGCTAAACATTGATGTTGCCATTGTTTTTCCTAAGTTTGCAAGTGTGAGCACTGAGAGTTTTAGTACGTATACGCTGATTCTTATGGTGCGGCCTTCCTTTCAAACTTATTTGAGGGTGACCACTTCATTTACACTTAAAAATCACTACAAGATGGCTGTATACTGTTGTACCTGGACGCTGCAGGATTTTCCTGGTGTGCTCGCAGCATGCCAACAGAGCGCTTCCTGCATATAGGAAACTGACGTTCGATTCGAATCCAAATTTATGGCGTTCTGAAATAAATTTGCACAACTACCTGCGCAAAGGGTGACGAAGTAGAGACGCAACATGCTGGCCAAATTGGGTTATTCTGGACAAAAACCGATTGTTCCTGAAAATTTTAATAAAATACAAACATCACGCCCTGTCACCCTGGTTGATGCCACAAGGCCTTGATGGATGCCATCGCTTTTCCCGACTACGCGTTTTTCGCACCAACAAAATTATCTAATGCTGCATTTTAAACCACGAGGTGAATGAAAGTAATAGAGCATTTGTGGGGCTCCCTGATTATGCAGGGGGCATAAACAGATGTATGCTCAGCGGCTGCAAGGCGGTGGCACCATGGAAAGTCTACACTTACATGCGAGGGTGCATGCGGGGGTGGGATTCCCTTCCTCGGCATCCTAGGGCACGCATGCATCGCTGCACTCGCTCAATCAAGGCGTGCATTAGTGTCAATGCAACTCCTTCTATCCCCTCATACATGAAGGAGAACTGATGAAACAAGTTGCAAGGGAAGGGCTATGGCGCTTTTTGCGAGGCGCTCAGATCGTATCAGTTGCATTGCAGGCATATGCACAGGGCAAAAGTTGTTTTACCTGGAGAATTCTCATGCAAGATTGCTGTATTTGGCTGCAGGGCGGCAGCCTACCCCGACCAGGCCCTAATGCCCCTCATGGGCCACGCTCTGCACGCCTCGAGCTGCCAAAAATACGTGTCGGGTGAATGTTACTGCTTGTTACAAACCAATCAAATCTACTTCTATTGTTTCTAAACAAGCTGTCTTTGTAATGCAGTCAGGCCACTCCCTACTACCTTTTTGGCTACAAATAATTAATAGCTTAGAATGTAGACATGTTGGCATGTATAATGAAAGGATAGATCTGTTGGCACGTATAGTAGGAAGAAGATGACCATAACCATAACCCAGCAAGTGCACACGGGATGAGGTTGGCAGCTGCTGCAGATGCAATGCTCTTAACAACAGACATGCTGCCTGTGAAGCTGATCTTGGCGAACCCAGGGTGTGAGATAATCATAGACAGAAACAAAAAGTGGTTCTATTTCGCTTGAATTGTGAGATGCATAGGGCTCTGTCATTATTACCAAGGGGAAACACAACAACTCAGAAAAACGGAGAAACGGGAGAAAATTAAGGGCTAAAATATAGAAAAGAGGTGAGGGAGGGGGGGAAGTATGCTAAAGAGAAAGTTGTATTCTCCAAGGAATAAAAAGAATGGAGAAGGGAAGCAGAAACCGGAGAAAACCAGAAAGTGAGGACATATCACTTTATGCTACACTTCAAGAACCTGAGTTCAGGTGTTTCACACTGAACTCATAAGTTCTATTTCGCTTGCATCGTGAGATGCATAGGGCTCTGTCATTATTACCAAGGCAGACCACATTCGTGGTTCATTAGTGCATGGCCCTGGTTGGAAGCAATTTATTGGCAATAGGCCTCTCAATGTATGCGTGCATGGCCTGGCGCCGATGAGCCTGGAAAATATGATCAGGAAAACCCTCCTTGGCAATGAGGGTAGCACCCCCAGAGCGAAGGGAGTGCAGGCCGTATCTGTCAGTAAAATCTGCGAAGGACATGTGAGCAGCATCAGCCAAAGCTTGCAGAACGCGAGCTCGAGCAAAGGAGTAAGACTAGAGCTGATTTGAGGGGCAAATCTTTTCAAAAGAACCCTTCTTGAAGGGGCGAAATACGGGAACGTGCTTTCCCAGGGATCCTGCCTTCACCAACAAGGATGTTAAGAGAGAGACTGGGCAGGAAAGGGACTTGCCCCGAACGATACATACTACTGAGCCTAAGCGAAATTGGTCGTTCTTCCTTTTGGCCAAGAATATTTCCATGTGAGAAGAGTAGAACCTGACTTCATCTGCAAAAATCTGGCAAGCGCAGTCATATCTCAGAAAACCAGAGAAGCAAGCCATAATAAACGTTGCAATTTGGAGGTTGAGTAGGGTGGAACGGCTTGGCTGAAGCAGGAAACAGACTGTTATTGTACAGAGGTCAAGAGACAAGGGAGATTTTCTGAATTGGCCTCCAGAGAAAAGTGACCTCTGTGCGCAGGAACGAACCGCTTGAACAAAGGAGTGGCTGGTCACATCATCTAAACCAGTCATATTATTATGCGCGGTCAAACCTCGGCTGAGAGCAAAACGCAGAGTCTTCGACAGAAACATAGCAACGTGCATCGGATCAGCTGGCAAGAAAGAAAGCTTGTTTTGTTGACACCAACTTCTGAAGCGAAACCAGTGGGCGTTATATCTGAGCAACGTTTTTTGACAACGTGACTGAGAAATGCAGCTCAAAGTTTATGTGTATTCAGCTTTCAAGGTAGGTGTAGGGCATTCACCAAACAAAAACTTTGAAACATCGGACTCAAGGGTGCACCTGTGTCCTGCAAGCATAGGAGGGGATTGGGATTGGTTGAGGAGGGGGTTTAGTGGAGAAGCACAAGACGGCCAGAAAAGTCCAGCGCATAAATGCACGCGGGGCTGAGGCTGTGCTGGGGCCTGGAGTCAGCAGATTCTCTAAGCGTGGTAGCACGCGACAACCGTGTACAAAAGGAAA
>Ga0307942_1000040_pt1 | contig 62238 bp, 61 predicted proteins | sample OrgLakmetagen175_FD_201846 | JGI IMG/M metagenome (GOLD analysis project Ga0307942, IMG submission 201846) | Saline water microbial communities from Organic Lake, Antarctica - #175 | ecosystem: Environmental > Aquatic > Non-marine Saline and Alkaline > Saline | place: Antarctica: Organic Lake... | reverse complement strand
TGACCTGCCGTAAAGCGACGCTTTTGGTTGGCAGAACAAGCAGTTACCGGGTCGGGAGCCTACACAGGCTCCCGACTCTTTTATAGTCAGCCGGAAAATCCGGCTTTTCAGAAACATCACCTGATTTTACGCCTGGTCGCGGGCTCTTCAGGTGACGATTGAGGTTAATACCATGTCTCAGGAATTCGTAATTGAAGCATTTCCTCGTGACGATCAGGGGAGAGGTGCGAGCCGCCGCCTGCGTCGCGAGGAAAAGAAGATTCCCGCCATCATTTATGGTGAGAATAAAGAAGCCACTTCTATCTCTATCTGGCACAACGAGCTGAAAAAAGCTCTGGAGAACGAAGCGTTTTTCTCGCACATCCTGACGATCGAGCTGGACGGCAAGAAAGAAAGCGTCATTCTGAAAGATCTTCAGCGTCATCCTTACAAGCCGCTGCTGACTCACGCTGACTTCCTGCGTGTCGATAAGGACCACGAGATCCACGTTAACGTACCGCTGCACTTCATCAACGAAGACACTGCACCGGCTGTGAAACTGGAAGGTGGCGTGGTAACGCACCAGATCAACGAAGTGGAAGTGGTCTGTCTGCCAAAAGACCTGCCAGAGTATATTGAAGTGGACATGGTCGCCATCGAGATGGATCAGGTGATTCACCTGAGCGATCTTAAACTGCCGAAGGGCGTCACCATCGCTGCCCTGGCCCACGGTGAAGATCACGACCTGCCAGTGGCCGCCATTCACAAGCCTCGCGCTGCGAAAGTCGAAGAAGACGAAGACACCGAGGAAAGTGAAGAGCCAGAAAAACCGGAAAAGAAAGCCAAGAAAGGCGAAGACAAGGACGGCGGCAAGGAGTAATAACTCCAGTACTGAAGGGAGCAACGGCAGATGGCTCAGGATATCGTCATGGTTGTTGGCTTGGGAAACCCAGGTCCTGACTATGCCAGTACCCGCCACAATGCCGGCGCCCTGTTCGTCGACGCGCTGGCCCGTGAAGCGGGCCAGACGCTTCGCCCTGAAAAGAAGTACCACGGGCTCTACGCCCGCATTCAATGGCAGGGTCTTGACCTGCATCTGTTGAATCCTTCCACCTTTATGAATCGCAGCGGGCTATCCATCAAAGCTCTGGCTGATTTTTTCAAGATAGAACCACAGCAAATTCTCGTCGCTCACGACGAACTCGATATCCCTCCCGGCACCGCCAAACTTAAAAAAGGCGGCGGACATGGCGGACACAACGGCCTGCGGGATACCATCGCTCACCTGGGCACCAACGAGTTTCAGCGACTGCGCATCGGTATCGGCCACCCCGGCGACAGCCGCAAAGTGACCGGCTATGTACTCGGACGCCTCGGCAAGCAAGAAACCGAAGAGTTCAATGCGGTGACCGATGAAATCATTCGGGTACTGCCAGACGCCGCTGACGGCAAACTCTCCGCAGCCATGAATCGGCTGCACAGCTTCAAACCGACACCCTGAATAACCGCTCACTCGCACCCACTCGCGGACACCGGTATAATCCGGCCAAATTTTTTAGACCCAGCAGAGGCACTTCATGGGATTTAACTGCGGCATCGTCGGCCTTCCCAACGTCGGCAAATCCACCCTGTTCAACGCACTGACCAAATCGGGCATTGGCGCGGAAAACTTTCCCTTCTGCACCATCGAACCCAACGCCGGCGTTGTGGCCATGCCTGATCCCCGCCTGAACAAACTGGCGGAGATCGTGAAGCCTGAAAAGGTGGTGGCAACCACTATGGAATTCGTGGATATCGCAGGCTTGGTGGAAGGTGCCTCGAAGGGTGAAGGCCTCGGCAACCAGTTTCTGGCCAACATCCGCCAGACTGACGCCATTGCCCATGTGGTGCGCTGCTTTGAGGACGACAATGTCATTCACGTTGCCAACAAGATTGACCCCGCCTCAGACATAGAGATCATCAACACAGAGTTGGCTCTGGCGGACCTGGAAACCGTCGAGAAAGCCATAAAGCGGGTTCAGCGCGTCGCCAAGGGCGGCGACAAAGAGGCCAAAGCCCAGTTGGAAATGTTCGAGCAGTTGCTGCCGGTGCTCAACGAGGGCACGCCGGTTCGCAGCATGAACCTGGACAAGGATCAGATGGCGCTAATCCGTGAGCTTTGCCTGCTGACTGTTAAACCAACCATGTACATCGCCAACGTCAGCGAAGACGGCTTTGAAAACAATCCGCACCTGGATACGGTTCGGAAAATTGCCGACTCTGAAAACGCAGTCGTCGTGCCCATCTGCAACAAGATGGAAGCCGAGATTTCCGAACTGGAAGACGATGAAAAGTCGATGTTCCTGGAAGAAATGGGCATGGAAGAGCCCGGCCTGGACCGCGTTATTCGCGGTGGTTATGGCCTTCTGGACCTGCAGACCTACTTCACTGCGGGCGTAAAGGAAGTACGCGCCTGGACCGTCAGAATCGGTGCAACCGGCCCCCAGGCGGCAGGCGTCATCCATACAGACTTTGAACGCGGCTTCATCCGGGCCGAAGTCGTCAGCTACGACGACTTCGTTAAGTACAACGGCGAAGCCGGCGCCAAAGACGCCGGGAAATGGCGACTGGAAGGCAAGGACTACATCGTAAAGGACGGCGACGTTATCCACTTCCGTTTCAACGTCTGATTCGGTCGGCTTTGCCAAGAAAACCGGCCAACAGCCTTGACAGACAAGGTTCAAATCACGAAAATATCCGCCTCGTTTGGGCCTGACTCTGTAAAGAAAGCCCCGCAACGAAATGGCAAGGTAGCTCAGTTGGTTAGAGCACGGCACTCATAATGCCGGGGTCGGCGGTTCAACTCCGCCCCTTGCTACCAGACTTGATAAAGCCCGACTCGCGAGAGCCGGGCTTTTTTATATCTGTATGCCATTCATTCTCGGCGCGACTCGGGCGCTTCGCAGCCTCCTGCTCTTCTTCACGCGCCAGGAACCTCACCTGCCATGGAACCGGACTGCCGGTCAGTTCTTGCTTATGGCATACTCTTGCGCATTCCGTCCGGCGGAATAAGACCAACAAAAGGAAGCAACACCATGAAACTGGAAACCCTGGCCCTGCATGCGGGCTTTAACGGCGATCCCACGACCAACGCCGCCACCACACCAATTTACCAGACCACATCCTATACCTTTGACGACACCCAGCACGGTGCTGACCTGTTTGACCTGAAGGTGCAGGGCAACATTTATACCCGGATCATGAACCCTACCAATGCGGTCCTCGAAGAGCGTATGGCCCAGCTTGAAGGCGGTGTCGGTGCGCTGGCGGTAGCCTCCGGAATGGCCGCTATTCTTTATGCTCTGCAGACCATCTGTAAAGTGGGCAATAACATCGTCAGCACAGGCCAGCTTTACGGCGGCACTTACAACCTGTTCGCACATTCACTGCCCAATCAGGGCATCACCTGCAAAATGGTCCGCCACGATGATTTTGACGCGGTGGAAAAAGCCATTGACGACAACACCCGCGCCCTCTTCTGCGAATCCATCGGCAACCCGGCTGGCAACGTCGTCGACATTCAGCGCTGGGCCGACATTGCCCACAAACACGGTATCCCGTTGATTGTGGACAACACCGTTGCCACGCCCTTTATCTGCCGCCCCATCGAGCACGGTGCCGACATCGTGGTGCACTCGCTGACCAAGTACATCGGCGGACACGGCACCACGGTTGCTGGCGTCGTGGTTGATTCCGGCAAATTTGACTGGGCCGCCAACAAAGCGAAGTTCCCCATGCTCAACGAACCGGACCCGTCCTATCACGGCGTGGTGTACACCGAAGCACTGGGCGCCGCGGCCTTTATCGGCCGCTGCCGGGTGGTTCCGTTGCGCAGCACCGGCGCCGCGCTGTCGCCTTTCAATGCGTTTTTAATCATGCAGGGCCTGGAAACTCTGGGCCTGCGAATGGAGCGTCACTGCGAGAACGCGGAAAAAGTCGCCAACTTCCTGCAGCAGCACCCGTCCGTGGAATGGGTCAACTACGCCACCCTGTCAGACAGCCCCTACAAGGCTACCTGCGACAAAATTTGTGGCGGCCGCGCCTCAGGGATACTGAGCTTCGGCATCACCGGTGGTCTTGAGGCTGGCGCGAAATTCATTGATGCGCTGGACCTGATCTACCGGCTGGTCAACATTGGCGATGCCAAATCGCTGGCCTGTCACCCGGCGACAACAACTCACCGCCAGCTCAATCCTGAAGAGCTGGCCAGCGCGGGCGTCAGTGAAGATCTCGTGCGCCTGTCCATCGGCATTGAGCATGTGGACGATATCATTGCCGACATTACCCAGGCGCTGGACAAAGCCATAGCCTGATAAGAGCTTGCCGGGTGCGACTAATGTCGTGCCCGGCTTTCCCCGTGATTATCCTTATCCGCCTTGTAACCTTAGTGGCGCCGGATTACCCTTCTAAATATTCTATAATTTATTGATATAAGTCTCAGCGCTATTACCTGAGCTTCAGTGATTCCAGGAATCAGCTTCAGCGAACCTAGGAGAGTCCCACTGCCATGAGCGACAGTGCCAAGCCCCGCGTCACCAGCGGTTCGAAATTCCGGAACGAGCATGGCTTTTCCGCCATCAAGGACGGAATCAAGCGCTCAGGTTCGGGCATTATCGACACCAAGACCCAGCGCAAACCTTCCTGGCTGCGAGTGCGCATGCCCGGTGGTGAGCGCTATGAGGCCGTCCGCAAGAACGTGAGCGAGCACCGCCTGAGCACGGTATGCCAGGAATCCCACTGCCCCAATATCGGTGAATGCTGGACCAACGGCACAGCCACCATCATGGTGATGGGCTCCGTCTGTACCCGCGCCTGCCGCTTCTGCGCCGTGGACACCGGCAACCCCAACGGCTGGCTGGACCAGGAAGAGCCAGAAAACACTGCAAAATCCGTGGAACTGATGGGGCTGCGCTACATCGTTCTCACATCGGTCGACCGGGACGATCTGGATGATGGTGGTGCCGCACATTACGCGGCATGCGTATCGGCTATCAAAGAGCGCACGCCGCATGTAGCGGTAGAGGCCCTGACTCCAGACTTTGATGCGGTGATGGAACAGGTTGAGAAGGTCGTGGACTCTGGTCTGGACGTATTTGCCCAGAACGTGGAAACCGTCAAGCGCCTGACCACGCGTGTTCGGGACCCCCGCGCCGGCTATGAAAAAACCCTCAGCGTTCTCGCCCACGCCAAACAGTACCGCCCGAACGTGCTGACCAAAACCAGCCTGATGCTGGGGCTGGGCGAAACCGAGGAGGAAATATTGGAAACCATGGATGACCTGCGGGCCATTGGTGTCGATATTCTGACCCTGGGCCAGTACCTGCGCCCGACCCCGAACCACTTACCGGTGGAGGAATACGTTACCCCGGAAGACTTCAACCGCTATCGCGAAATCGGCCTCGAAAAAGGCTTCATGGAAGTACCATCAGGCCCCTTGGTGCGCTCAAGCTATCGTGCCGACCGGGTGTTTGAGAAGAATAATCTGGGGCTGGCGGTGCCGGAAATCCCGGGTTCCACCCCCCCAGGCCAGATAGCGGTCACCCAGGTCGAATAACCGCTTTTCCCGCTCTGCACCGGTTCAGGACCGGGGAAACACATTTGTGCCTTGAATCACACCGAGAAAAACCGGACAATCTCCGCACTGCCAGCCTCTGGCAGCATGGAAGTCCGGGAATGGTTACTTTGCAATCCCCTTAAGTACAGATTCCCGGAGCCAACCCTTTCGTTGAGGAACACGAGACAACAGCTATGGATGCTTACATGATCAAGAAAACTTTTATTGCACTGTCTGCCGCAGCAGCCCTGACACTCTCAGGCGTCGCGACAGCACAGGAATCCGGGTCCAACAACCTGATGATGGGCTTCAACCCTTTTGGACTTAGTTTCGGTGGTTTTGGAGTCAGTTCCAGCCAGGTTACAGCTTCAGCGCCCTCCTACATAGTTGGAATGCGGACCAGCGACCAACTGATGCCTTTTGGCTATGTTTCGATTGCTGACAACGGCGGCAACACAGATACTATTTTCGGTATTGGCGGTGGCGCTCGCTTCTATCTCGATAACATTTCCCAGAACGTTCGCCCCTTTGCCGGCGCCTCAGCAGGCATTATCAACGCAGCAGACACCGGCTTCGGTATTGGTGGTTTCTTTGGTGCCGAGGCGATGATCACCAAGGCTATCTCCATCAGTGGCCAGGTTGGCCTCGAAATTGCCGACGATGGAAGTGCTAACAGCGACACCAACTTCCAACTGGGTACCGCAAACGTGATGTTCAACCTGTACTTCTGATCCAGGTTGCGGCGGCGGTGCGCTTACCACAAGGGCACTGCCGCCACAGAATCCGCCAGCGCCTGAGGCGCTTGATCGATTCCCTGGCGAAAGCATCAATCAGGGTCAGCGTCGACTAGCGGTTTATGGCACACTCTTCACTCTTTTTCACTGTGAAGGGTAACTCTCACGATGTCCTGGATTCGATCGTTTTATGACCGGCTGATTTTCCCCCATCCTGTTCTGGTGTTACTGCTGTTCGCCGGGTTGTTGGTGATCGCCAGCCTGCGGCTGGACCAGTTCCGCCTGGACGCTTCCGCCGAGTCTCTGGTACTGGAAAACGACCGGTCACTGGAGCAGTACCGGGAAGTAAACCGCCGCTTTACCAACTCCGATGATTTCCTGGTAGTCACCTACACGCCCCACGAAGAGTTATTCAGCGAAAGCGGCCTGGGCCTGCTTGCATCGCTACGAGACGACCTGGCGGCTTTGAACAACGTCAATTCCACCAACAGCATTCTCAATGTCCCCCTGCTCCACAGCCCGAACCTGACCCTGGATACCGTGGACTCGGAGATTAAAACCATCGACCAGGACGGCGTTGACCCGGACACCGCCCGAAAGGCGCTGCTTGGTAACCCGCTCTATCCCAACCTGCTGATCAGCGAAGACGCACGCACCACCGCCATACAGGTCAACCTGCCCACCCCGGAACGCTATTTCGAACTGCTTCGTGAACGCAATAACCTGCGGGACGCGGTCGATAGTGGCGAAGCCACGGTGGAAGAACAGCAACAACTGGAAACCGTCAACCAGGCCTTTATCGACTTTACCAAGGCCCAGGGGGAAGAGCGGGACCGCACCATCGGTCAGGTGAGAAGCATTCTGGACAGCTACCGGGATCGGGCGGAGATTTATCTGGGCGGCGTGCCAATGATCGTCGCCGACATGATTCGCTTTATCCAAAACGACCTGTCCACCTTCGGTATTGGCGTACTGCTGTTCCTGGTACTCACCCTGGCGATCATCTTCCGCCAGTGGCGCTGGGTGCTGGTGCCGCTGCTGTGTTGCAGCTTCACGGTGTGGCTGATGATCGGTTACCTGAGCTGGGCGCGCTGGCCGGTCACAGTGATCTCCTCCAACTTCGTTTCGCTGCTGCTGATCATGACCCTGTCGCTGACCATCCACCTGATCGTCCGCTACCGGGAGTTCCAGCACGACGACCCTGAAGCAGAATCCCGGGACACCCTGCGGCGCACTCTGCTGGCCATGATCAAACCCTGTTTCTACATGGCCATTACCACCATCGTCGCTTTCGGTTCACTCACGTTCAGCGACATCCGCCCGGTGATCGATTTCGGCTGGATGATGACCATCGGCCTTACGGTGGCCTTCTTCATCACGTTCATAATATTTCCGGCCCTGCTCGCGCTAATGCCACCGCCATTGGACGACCGGGTGCGTTCGGATCGGGTCCCCTTTACCGATCTGTTTGCCCGGTTTACCGAGCACTTTGGCAAAACCGTCCTGTTCGGTTCTGCCATCATTGCGTTGCTCTGCGTCATCGGCCTCAGCCGCCTGACGGTGGAAAACAGCTTTATCGACTACTTCAAGTCCAGCACTGAAATCCACCAGGGCATGATCGTCATCGACGACCGGTTGGGCGGCACCACCCCTCTGGACGTGGTAATCACGGACGAGAAGCCCCCGGAAAGCAAGGCCGGAGGCGACCCCTTTGCCAGCGACTGCGATCCGTTTGCAGGAGATTGCGACCAGGCGGAGGAATACCGGGATACCTGGTTCACTTATCAGAAGATGAACCGCCTCAGTAACGTCCACCAATACCTGGACAGCCTGCCGGAAACCGGCAAAGTACAGTCCATCAGCACCACGCTGGACATTCTTGCCCAGGTTAACGGTGGCCAGCCCCTGAATGCCCTGGAGCTGGCGTTTGTGCCTTCCGCAGTGCCCGACGACCTGACGGATATACTGCTGACGCCCTACATCAGTGAGGAACACGACCAGGCGCGTTTCAGTATCCGCATCCTGGAGACCTCTCCGGACCTGCGACGCCAGGAGCTGCTGGACCGCATACGCAACCATCTGACCGGGGAAATGGGCTTCGAGAACGACCAGATCCAGCTCACGGGCATGACAGTGATGTACAACAACATGCTGCAGAGCCTGTTCGATTCCCAGGTCAAGACGTTGGGCTTAGTGTTCCTGGCGATCATGGTCATGTTCCTGATTCTGTTCCGGTCGATAAAGCTGGCGCTGATTGGCATGGCGCCCAACCTGATCGCCGCGGGCTCGGTGCTGGGACTGATGGGCTGGCTGGGGATCCCGCTGGATATGATGACCATTACGGTGGCGGCGATTACGGTGGGGATTGCGGTGGACGATACCATTCACTACATCCACCGTTTCAAGACGGAATTCGAGAAAGACGGTGACTACATCGCCACTATGCACCGCTGCCACCGAAGTATAGGGCAGGCAATGTTCTTTACCTCGCTGACGATCATTACCGGGTTTTCGATTCTGGTACTGTCGAACTTCATTCCGACCATCTACTTCGGATTGTTTACTGGCTTCGCTATGTTTATGGCTCTGGTGGGGGCCCTTACGTTATTGCCTCGGCTTATTGTGCTGGTCAAGCCGTTTGGTCTTCGGGGGTAGGCCATAAAGAAACCGCCGTGGCCATAGACCAGGGCGGTTTTTCAGCCTCCGGGGGGCTAACCCGGAAGAGGCGGGTATCACTGCATCTGCTGCTGCATCTGGCGCTGTTGCTGCATTTTCTGCATTTGCTGCATGCGCTTATTCAGCTTTTCGCGCTGCTCTTCGGTAAAGACGCTGTCTACCTTCGCTTGCATCAACGTAGATAGCGCTGCGATTTCACCAGTGACTTCACCAAGCTCTTTCGCATTCTCACGAATCGCCTCTTCATCGTAATCCGGCTTGATCTGGCCCTGAATTTGCTGCTGCAGCTGCTGTGCCTGGCCATTCAGTGCCTGAATTTCCGCCTGCATGCCGTCCAGGATGCCACGGATTTCTGTCTGCTGATCGTCACTGAGACCCACCATCTGGGCCAATTGATCTACCTGGTCTGGCTGGCCGCCGGACTGTTGGGCTATAGCCGGAGCACTCAGGCCCAGCGCAATCAAAGCGATTCCGAACAGTTTCACAAGTTTCATAAAGGTCTCCACAAACAATTGATTAGCGTATTGGGTTTTTCAAGCCCTACACCCTAGTACAAAACCAACCCCGATTTCACCCTGTCCCCCCGATTTTTGTACACACGTCCCATTGAAGCCTGCCAAAGCGCCCGTCATACGCGGGCTGACAGAAATGTGAAAATTTAGTCATTCCCGTCCATAATGGCGCGGTTCAGCCACCCCTCTAATCATGACGCACTCATAACGGGAGTCACCCCCATGGCGATTAACTGGTTTCCCGGGCACATGCATAAAGCCCGCAAGGAGATCAAAAAAGTAATGCCACAGATGGACCTGATCATTGAGGTTCTTGACGCCCGCCTGCCTTTTTCCAGTGAAAATCCGCTGGTGCCGGCACTGCGAGGCGATACTCCGGTGATCAAAGTGCTGAACAAGCGCGACCTGGCCGACCCGGATGTGACCGCACAATGGCAGGCATGGCTGGAAAAAGAGCGTGGAGTCAGAGCCATTACCATGACCCAAAACCAGCGTGGCGAGGCTCTCGATATAATCCGGCTGGCGACTGAAATGACACCGGGGCACGATCGTCAGAAAAGCGCCCTGAGGGTAATGATTCTGGGCATTCCGAACGTCGGGAAGTCCACGCTGATTAATACCCTTGCCGGTCGCCCTGTCGCGAAAACCGGCAATGAGCCCGCGGTGACCCGGGCCCAGCAAGCCATCAAACTGCCTGATAACGTGCTCCTGTACGATACGCCGGGATTCCTGTGGCCCAAGCTGTCACCGGCGGCCTGCGGCTACCGGCTGGCTATCAGCGGCGCGATTCGCAGTGCCGTGATCGAGTTCGAGGATGTGGCGCTGTTTGCGGCCGATTATCTGCTGGACGCTTACACCGATCAGGTACTCGAACGATACGGCTTTGATGAACGGCCAGAAGATGGGCTCGCCCTGATGGATGGTATTGCCGCAAAACGGCGTTTTTTGCGGAAGGGTGGTGTTCCTGACCTGCACAAGGTGTCAGAAGTGCTGCTGAACGAATTCCGATCCGGCAAGCTGGGGCGGATGTCGCTGGAGACCCCCGCAATGATCGAGCGGGAAACCTCAGAAGCCCAAGAGACTGTCTGACCGGTTTTCCCGCTAGCCGGTGGACTCACCGGTGAGTTCAGACTGCCGCTCGGGCTGGGACAGCAATCGCAGCTCTTCCGACAGCCCGGAACGCCACGGGAGCTGTTTTATACCAAAGGTGTTTCGTATTTTGGTGCAGATCATGGTGGCATTCACCGGTTCCAGAGTCGCCCAGCCTGGCATCTCATCGACCACACGCAGGCCGCTGGGAATACCGGGCAGGCCTGCCATTGCCAGCCCCAGCTCATAGAGCGAAATATCTTCCGCCCCGGCGTACTGATAGGTGCCCCAGACTTCAGCACCACAATCAATCTGCTTGACGATGGCCGTCATCACTCTGGCAAGGTCACTGACGGTGACTGGCTGACCGCGACATTTGCCCGGCAGTTTGATGGTTTCAGAGGCCGAAGCCACGCCCTGCATCTTGCGCAAGAAACGCCCAAGGCTCCAGCCCGTGCGTAACAGTATATGGCGCGTCAGCAGGGTGCGGATCGCCTGCTCACCCTCCCACTGCCAGCCTCCCAGCTCGTTAACCGGCTGCCCGGGGTTCGACGCTATATAGGCGCTCTGTTTGCGACCATCGAAGACATAGCTGGAGGAGAGCTGAAGCAATGACATGCCATGCTCGCTGGCGTATTCGGCCAGCGCCACTGGCAACGAAAAAGACGCCCTGTGGGCGAACTCCGGGTCACTCTCGGCAAGTTCCGGGTCGGCAAGCCACAACGCATTGACGATCAGATCCGTATCGTCCGGAATCCAGTCCACCAGTGTAGAGCGCTCCACGCTGTCCAGTTCGCTGATCAGTAATGGACTCACCTGCAGGTGCGTTTCACGCAGATTTTCCAGCAGGACCCTGCCGAGGGGGCCATAGTCATGAACAACAAGCACGTGCACAGCGTTTACTGCCTCCGTTTGAATCTCTTGGTTTCGTTCGCCTACGATTGTACTGTATTCACTCACTCTCAAAGCATACAACAACAGGACTTGCCATGCTTAAACAACAAAGCCACATTGTTGCCCCTATTCCCGATGAACTGCGTACCCGTGCGCTCTACACGGTTGATGAATTACGCCAGCGCGGTAAAGCGGACAAGGAAGCCATCGACAAGCTGTTTGCTCTGATTGTGGACCTGACCGATAACGGCCTGGACTTCTTCTTTCTGGAGCCTCTGCGCCGACTCAACGCCGGAAGCATGCTGATGGGCATGGCAAAAATGGGCATCAGCAGCATGTTCAAGGGCAGCAAAATGGTGGTGTACAAAGTTCTGAAAAAACTGGATGACCGGAGCCTGGCGGCGATCCTCGACTTCATCGAGGAAATCATTCACGAACCCGAGGCACCCTCACAGTAACGCCTGTCAGCAGCTCATAACCAATGGTGCCTGCGTGTTGGGCCACTTCGTCCACGGACACATGCCGGCCCCATAACTCTACTTTGTCGCCAGGCTGAGCATCCGGCACCTGAGTCAGATCCACTGCCAGCATATCCATGGAGACACGCCCGATCAGGCGAATGCGACGCCCGTTAACCCACGCGGGCGTATCAGTGCCCGCGTGGCGCGGATAACCGTCGCCGTAACCAATGGCAACAATGCCCATCCGGGTGTCCTCAGAAGCGGTCCAGGAAGCGCCATAACCCACGAACTCACCGGCCTTGAGGGTGCGTACGCTGGTCAGCTCAGCCTCCAGCGTCATCACCGGCCGCAGGCCCAGATCGGGGCCCAACCTGCCAATCAGTGGCGACGCCCCGTAGAGCATAATCCCTGGGCGGCTCCAGTCGAACAACGCCTGTCCGTCATGAAAATGGGCGGCAGAATTGCCCAGGCTTTTAGCCAGTTCCGGCCATGGTTCTACGGCCCGCAGAAAGCACTCAGTCTGCTCAGTGGTGCGATCACTACCCGCGTCATCCGCACAGGCGAAATGCGTCACGAATCCCGTCACTCGTCGCACAATCCCGGCCGACGATAACGAAGACATGACACCGTCGATATGCTCAGGTGAAAAGCCCAGGCGATTCATGCCGGTGTTTACTTTTATCCACAGCACCGGTGTCGCTTCCGCCCCGGCCAGCCATGGCAACTGATGGTCACTGTGAATAACCAGCTCGAAGTTCTCACGGGCACTGGTGACAACATCCTCCGGGCTGTGGGGGCCCTGAAGCAGAACCACAGGCACACGGATACCTGCTTCACGGATCACCAGTGCTTCTTCGATACAGGCCACGGCGAACTTTGGCGCGTCGTCCTGCAATGCCCGGGCAACGTCGCGAATCCCATGGCCATAGCCATCTGCCTTGATCACCGCCATCGCGCGGGCATCACCGGCTAACTCAGACGCTTTGCGGTAGTTGTGGCGCAGCGCATCCATGTCGATTCTGGCAACTGTGGCTCTTGGCATCAGTAATCACCGCCGTAATCGCCATGGGCCAGGTCCTCAAACTTGGTGTACTTGCCCATGAACGCGAGGCGGACGGTACCGATGGGACCGTTCCGCTGCTTGCCGATGATGATCTCGGCAATGCCCTTGTCAGAGGTGTCTTCGTTGTAAACTTCGTCACGATAGACAAACATGATGACGTCAGCGTCCTGCTCGATGGCACCGGATTCACGAAGGTCGGAATTCACCGGCCGTTTGTTCGGACGCTGCTCCAGACTTCGGTTAAGCTGAGAAAGCGCCACCACCGGGCAGCTCAATTCCTTGGCAAGACCTTTCAGCGACCGTGAGATTTCAGAAATTTCCGCAGTACGGCCTTCGGTATTGCCGGGCACCCGCATCAACTGAAGGTAATCCACCATGATCAGCCCCAGATGACCACCATTCTCACGGGTGATACGGCGGGCGCGTGAACGCATCTCCGTAGGACTCAGCCCCGGCGTATCGTCAATATACAGTGGTTTGTCCTTGAGCAGGCTGACGGCAGAGGTCAGCCGTGGCCAGTCATCCTCTTCCAGACGTCCGCTGCGGATGCGGCTCTGGTCTATGCGCCCCAGAGACGAGAGCATACGCATCACCAGTGCATCGGCCGGCATCTCCATACTGAACACGAGAATCGGCGCCCCGGTGGTAATCAAGGCGTTCTCGACAATGTTCATGGCAAAGGTGGTTTTACCCATGGACGGGCGGCCGGCGACAATCAGCAAATCCGACGGCTGCATACCGGACGTCCACTCATCCAGATCCTTGAAGCCGGTCGTCAGGCCGGTCGTAGTCTCACCGGACTCGAACAGCGCCTCAATGCGACCAAGGGCTTTGGTCAGGATCGGGTTAATGGTCTGGGGACCCGTCCCCTCCTTGACCCTCGACTCGGCAATCTGGAATACATTGCGCTCGGCTTCATCGAGAACTTCATTACTGTTGCGGCCCTGCGGATTAAACGCTGAGTCGGCAATTTTTCCCGACACTTCCACCAACTGGCGCAGGATCGAGCGCTCGCGAACAATGTCTGCGTAGGCACGGATATTGGCAGCACCCGGCGTCTTTTCCGCCAGCTCTGCAAGGTAAGACAATCCGCCCGCATCCTCGATATCCCCGGCGCGATCAAGAAACTCAGCCAGCGTAACCACGTCCAATGGTTCACTTTCGCCCGCCAGGCGCTCTGCGGCTCCGAAAATCAGACGATGATCCTGACGATAAAAATCAACGGCGGAAATAATCTCGGAAATCTCATCAAACCGGCGATTGTCCAGCATCAGGCCACCGAGTACCGCCTGCTCGGCTTCAACGGAATGGGGCGGGACTTTGATGCGGCTGGTTTCCGGATCGCTGGAAACCGCTTGAAAATTGGGGTTGGCCATGTGTACGTCTTCGTCCGGGTTGCAGTAGCGACTAGCATACACCAGAACGCAACAGGCCCGGAATTCCACATGTAAGTGGAACCGGGCCTGTCTTGCTCAGGGCCTTCGAAACCTGCCTCAGCAGATCCGAAGGCCCGGTGTTACCGTCAATCCTTCTGGCCGCTTATTCAGCAACGACCGCCAGGTTGATTGAAACGGAAACATCCGAGTGCAGCTGCAGCTCAATTTCGTACTCACCCACAACACGCAGGGGGCCTTCCGGCAGACGAACTTCGCTTTTTTCTACCTCAGTACCGGCAGCGGTAATCGCATCAGCGACGTCACGCGCACCGATAGAACCGAACAGCTTGCCTTCTTCGCCAGCCTTGGAGGTGATCGTTACCGATACACCGTTCAGGGCCTCACCGCGAGCCTGGGCAGCGGCCAGCTTTTCAGTGGCAGCTTTTTCAAGCTCGGCGCGGCGCTCTTCGAACGCCTTCAGGTTGTCCGCAGTCGCGGGAACAGCCTTGCCGTAGGGCAGCAGAAAATTACGACCGTAACCAGCCTTTACCTTGACCTTGTCACCAAGTGAACCAAGGTTTGCTACTTTTTCGAGCAGAATAACTTCCATCTCGTTAACCTCTTCGTGCTTTATTCAGCCGGACCCGATGGCTTCATTCGCCCCCGGATGTCCAACCAGCTATCCACAAACGCCAGAACCAACAACACAATCATCAGACTCGGGCCCAGAAACACCAGTGCCATGTAAAACAACACCAGCCACTGAACGCTCAACCCTTTACGACCTACAGCGCCATGAACCAGACCCAGCCCCGCCATAATCAGCGGCAGCCCGCCAGCCCAACCCATCAGCATGGGGTTCAGCCCTATCAAAGAACCGCCCACCATGATCGCCACGCAGATTACGGCGATGACCGGAGACAACCGCAGAGCATGAAACTCTGTGCGAAATCCCCCGGGGTTGTAAAGCCCTGCCTGCCAGGATCTCGCCAGCATGGTCATGCCCACACCTGTTAACAGGTAGGTGCCCGCCATGCTGGCGTTCATGGTTTGCCGAATGACGACCTCCAGATTATCTCCGAAGCTCTTGGCCATTTCGGCGTTAACCTGCTCGTAAAACTGTACGCCTGCCTGAACCAGACTATCGATCAGTTCGGGGTACAGCATGGGCAGCAACAGGCTGGTTATGATGGCCAGCAGGCTGCCCGACAGCAGAGCTCTGTCCCAGGTCAGCGATGATCTGAGCACTGATGCAATCAGCATTACCTGAAGCAACACTGCCAGAGCCGTCGGATCTTGCCCCAACCAGCCCCAACCGAGAGCCGGGAGCAGTGCCCAGAGACCAATATTGAGCCCCTGCCTGACGCCAAGCCTGAGAATAACCAGGCCAATAACTGCTGCGCCGATCCAGAACAACAGGGGTATCGCTGTCGTAACAACGGCAACCCCGCCTGCCTGCAGGGGACCGCGCATTACAAATTGTGCCAGTGCACGCATGGTCCCGAGTCCTGTGATTCTGTTACTTAGGTATCGTGGCTGTCCGAGTACGGCAGCAGTGCCAGGTAGCGGGCACGCTTGATCGCGGTAGCCAGCTGACGCTGATAACGTGCTTTGGTGCCGGTGATACGGCTGGGCACGATTTTGCCGGTTTCAGTAATGTAACCTTTCAGTGTGTCCAGATCTTTGTAATCGATCTCTTTCACACCTTCTGCCGTGAAGCGGCAGAACTTACGACGTCTGAAAAAACGAGCCATAACTTAACTCCTCAACTCCGGTGATGGTTTTACTCTTCGTCGTCCTGGGTTTCGGTTTCGGTCTCGGTCTGACGGTTCTCGTCAGACTCGGCCGAACGACGCGGGCGTTCATCGCCTCCACGACGGTCTTCACGGGACTCGGAAGCTTTCATCGGTGACAGATCGGTGTCGGCGCCGTCACGGCGCAGGATCATGTCGCGGATGATGGCATCATTGAATCGGAAGTTGTGAGTCAACTCGTCCATTGCGGCCTGTGAACACTCAACGTTCATCAGTACGTAATGGGCTTTGTGAATCTTGTTGATCGGGTATGCCAGGTGACGACGGCCCCAATCTTCCAGACGATGTACCTGTCCGCCATCTTCAGTGATGACGTTGGTATAACGCTCGATCATCGCGGGCACTTGCTCGCTCTGATCCGGGTGTACCATAAATACGATTTCGTAGTGACGCATGAGTTCTCCCTACGGTTTGGACAGCCCCCTGCAGAATTCAACGCACTGAAACAAGTTCAGTACGGGTCCAGCAAGAAGCAAGGAGGTGGCAGACAAGCTGCCGATTTCTTTTGCTTTTCAGTAAAAGCCGACACCGAATTGACTATAATAAGAAGACAATACGACGCCACCCCGTACAAAAAGGGGTGCGGTATTCTAGGGGTGTCGGGCGTTCTATGCAAGCCGTTGTCGAAGTGCTTCGTACAGACAGACCCCGGTAGCCACCGACACATTCAGGCTGGCGACATGGCCTTGCATGGGAATGTTGATCAGCAGATCACAGTGCTCACGGGTAAGCCGACGCAACCCCTTGCCTTCAGCGCCCATGACCAGAGCAACAGGCCCTTTGAAATCAGCCTGATAGAGAGTGCTCCCGGCCTCGCCTGCGGTGCCGATCAGCCAGACACCGTCATCACGAAGCCCGCGCATGAATCTGGCCAGGTTGGTAACCCTCACCAAAGGCACGGTCTCAGCTGCGCCACAGGCCACTTTTCTGACCGTAGGTGAAAGCGAGGCGGATTTGTCTTTGGGCACAATCACCGCCTGCACGCCAACCGCATCGGCGGTCCGCAGGCAGGCGCCGAGATTATGGGGATCGGTGACGCCATCAAGAATAAGCAGAAAAATAGGCGCATCCTGCCCGGCCAGTACCTGTAACAGATCGTCTTCGGTCCACTCACGGCTCTCCGCTACCTGGGCCACTACGCCCTGATGAACGCCAGAGACCCGCTTGTCCAGCTCTTTGCGGTGCACAATCTGCCAGCCAACCCCGAGACTATCCAGCGATTCGGTGACGCTCTGCACACGCTTGTCCTGGCGGCCTGTCTGGATCCAGACCTGCTGCAAACGCCCGGGCTCCTGCTTAAGCACGGCTTCGACCGCATGCCAGCCAAAAATAAAGTCTTCAGACACGAATTACTTCCCTGGCTTTCCTGGCTTTCGCTTGCGGTCGCTACCGGCGCTTTTGCTTTTGTCTTTCTTGCCCTTGCCGTCCAGAGCAAGCTTGGCCGCATCGGCGACCAGCTTGTCCCGTGCTGACATTCCGCCATCGCTGCTGGCAGGCGGCGCCTCTTGCTTGGGTTTGCGTGGGCGGGCGGGTTTATCAGTCGTTTTAGCGCCGGCCCCGGGCTTACTCCGGCTTTTGCCTCGGCCCTTGTCTTTATCTTTTGGCGCTCGCTTGGCGATAGTGAGTGCGTCCCGGTCCGCCTGGCGATGCTGTGGCTCACTGGTTAGCTCCAGATCAATCTTCCGATCTTCCATACCGACACGAACAACCTTGACGCGCACGTCGTCGCCCAGGCGGAAACTCTGAGCCGTGCGCTCACCGATCAGGCGATGCTTGGCAGCATCATGGTGGAAGAAATCACCGGAAAGCGTGGAAACATGAACCAGGCCTTCAATATAAACGCCTGACAGCTCGACAAAGAATCCGAAAGGCACCACTGAAGCAATAACGCCGTTGTACTCCTCGCCCACCTGATCTCTCAGATACTCGCATTTGAGCCAGGCCATCACATCTCGGGTCGCATCGTCCGCCCGGCGCTCTGTCACTGAGCAATGCTCGCCCAACTTCTGCATGCGGGCGTGATCGTAAGGATAAACGGCCAATTCCGGATCGAGCACTGGCGGAGCCACAATATCCTTCGAGCCCTGCTCGCCGTGAATAACGGACTTGATGCCACGATGAACAATCAGGTCCGGGTAGCGGCGGATGGGCGAGGTAAAGTGGGCATAGCTGGTAAAACCCAGACCGAAGTGGCCACCCTCATCAGGGCTGTACACCGCCTGGCTGAGCGAACGTAGCATCACCGTCTGGATGACGTTGGCATCGCTGCGTTCGGAAATGCTGGACAGCAGGGCCTGATAATCCGACGACGTCGGCTTGTCACCGCCGCCAAGCTGAAGTCCCAGCTCGCCTACGAACAAACGGACCGCGCTCAGGCGCTCTTCTGAAGGCCCATCGTGCACCCGATAGAGAGAAGGCACCTTGTGCTTTTTCAGAAAACGCGCTGTCGCCACGTTGGCGCACAGCATGCATTCTTCGACAATTTTGTGAGCGTCGTTCCGGGTCACCGGCACAATTTCCTCGATCTTGCGACTGGCATCGAAGACCACACGGGTTTCCGTGGTTTCGAAATCAATGGCGCCGCGCTCAGTGCGGGCCTTGCGCAACAGTTTGTACAACCCATACAGGTTATGGAGATCCGGCAGCACCTCGGCGTACTGCTCACACAGCCGGTAACCCGGCTCGGAATCCGGACGCTCCAGCATATCGCTGACTTTGTTGTAGGTCAGGCGAGCCTTGCTGTGCATGACCGCCTGATAAAACCGGTAACCGCTGATATTGCCGGCGGCGCTCAACGTCATATCCGCCACCATGCACAGGCGGTCAACTCCCGGGTTGAGGGAGCAAAGCCCATTGGACAGCTTCTCCGGCAACATTGGCACAACGTGGTCCGGGAAATACACCGAGGTGCCCCGGTTGATGGCTTCCTCGTCAAGGGGCGACTCCGGGCGCACGTAGTGGGACACATCGGCGATGGCGACAATCAGCCGGTAACCGCCTTTGGGGCGCGGCTCGCAATAGATTGCATCGTCGAAATCCCGGGCCGTCTCATCGTCAATCGTCACCAGATTTACATTCCGGATATCGACGCGATTCAGCTTGTCCTGTTCCGTGACCTCGTCAGCGATCGCTGCCGCTTGCTCACCCGCTGCCGGCGGCCAGCTGTGGGGAATATCGTAGGAGCGAATGGCGACGTCGATTTCCATACCCGGCGCCATGTGCTCACCCAGCACCTCAGCTACTTTCCCGAGCGGCTGCGTGCGCATGGAAGGCTGTCGCAGTATGTCGACCACCACGTACTGGCCATGCTTTGCACCGTTGATATGCTCGGCAGGTATCAGCACTTCGTGATTGATCCGGGCATTTTCGGGCACCACAAAGGAAATTCCGCTTTCCTGGAATAACCGGCCGACGGTCTGCGTTGTGCGGTATTCCAGCACCTCTACAATCGCGCCCTCACGACGACCCCGATCATCTACCCGTTCAACCCGGGCAGCAACACGGTCACCGTGAAATACCAGCCGCATCTGGCGGGCCGTCAGAAACAGGTCGCTGCCGTCGCCGTCCGGCACCAGAAACCCGAAGCCGTCTTTGTGGCCAATCACCCGACCAGACACCAGGTCCGCCTCTTCGAGCGGCAGGTAGGCGTCACGGCGATTGCAGATCATCTGGCCATCGCGGCACATGGCGATCAACCGACGCCGCAGTGCTTCGATGCTCTCATCAGAATCGAGGCCAAACTCAGAGCAAAGCGTCTCATGGGTCGCCGGCGCCCCACGCTCTTTCAGGTGCGCAAGAATAAACTCCCGACTGTGAATCGGATTATCGTAGTTGCTCGCCTCACGCTGGGCATGGGGGTCTTGACCGGATTTTTTTCTGGAAACCATTCGTGTCCTTGTGCCAGCTGCTCCAAAGCAGCCGGTGACTTAAGTGTGTCGTTGATGTCATGTTTACCCGAAGTATAACGCTGCCAGCCTCCTGCTGGCTAACAAGCCATCAAAATAAGGGTGTGAATCAGCGCGATTGACGAAGAAAAAACATTTGACAGTTTTTTGGCGAATGATTAAAGTACGCGCAATCGGACAACGGTGCTCCCGTTGCTGCGGCAGAATGTCCGAAAATTCAATGATCTAAAGCACGCAAAGCACGCTGATCGCATTGAAGCCCAACGGATAAACTGCAAATCACCTGCCGAGGTGGTGAAATTGGTAGACACGCTAGCTTCAGGTGCTAGTGCTCGCAAGGGCGTGGAGGTTCAAGTCCTCTCCTCGGCACCATTTCTTCCCCCAGGAAATGGCATGAATTGCGCAAGAATTGCGCCTCAAGAACCACCAAGTTATTCACACCCTATTAATGGTATCCAGGTCGCCTCCTTGCCCCCTGAATAGTCATTGTCGATAACGGGGCTACTGAATCTGCCCCGCCAGGTATTCAGACAGGCGCTGGTAGGAATATTGCACTCGAGCGTAGCCTGCCGTCGGAATCGAGCCAAAGTCTTGTCCGCAGTCTTCGTCCCCGCCGTATCGCGCGAGATAAGCCGTACTTATCAGGTTGGGCTGGTCGGCAACGAACGCATCGGACGCTGCCGTTGGATAATAGAATCGCCACTCGAACCCGACACTGCTGCTCACGCCTTCCGTTTTCTGAAATTCCTCATTCTGAAACGCATACCGCAGCGGGCGATTGAACTCGACCTCGTCACGAGTACGAGTATCCAGTTCCAGCCCCAGGTTGGTAAAACCACTAGGAATTTCCAGAGTGCCGGTTAAAGTGAACGGCTGGAATGCGGAGACCACCTGCGCCTCATCAGCCTCATCAGCATCAGAGTCGACAATGTCTGCGGTACAGGATTGCGGTTCTGATACCAGGTCGACGATTTCCTCATCAGCGCCATTAACCGTGCGGGTATACCCGATAAAAAAATCCGAGCTGAACGCGTAATCCGGCGTCAACACCTCGGTTTTGCCAGCACTGGTGGCCGTCAGGGCACTCACCTTGCCGTTAGTCAGCGTCCAATGATATTCGATTTCGGGTGGACCACCCAATTCTGAAGCATCCTCCAGACCGTGACAGGTAGTTCTGGTTTCGAAGGCAGCGGTGCCGCTTTCCCAGTCGAAGGTCAGGCGCTCGTCCGTGCCCGCCTCATCATAAAAGGTGCCGCTTTGCTGATTCAGTGACAGGGTCGGTACCCACTGGGTTTCGGTGGCCGCGATTTTTCCGTCGGCATTGATAACCCGGACGATCTCCGTCAAAGATGGCGTCATACAGCCGTTCGCGACAACCGACGTCAAACGACCGTCCTCCGCGTAGTTGAAACCCAGCTCCGCCAGCGCGTCCAGACTGAAAAAAGAACCGGGCAGATCACCACGGGCAAAGACCGTCTGGCCGCTGACAATCACAGAATCATCCAGCTCCAGTTCGATTTCCGGCAGGTTGAGGCTAGCAACATCCACCGCAGCGTAGTCACCTCCCGCCGCCGCCTCGTCAACTATCCCGATAATCGTGAGCGCGTTCCGGGCAAATGAAATACCCATCAGGCCAACCGCTTCGGCGCTCAGGAACCGCCCAAGACCATCACCGTCGCGCAGGATATCTTCGTAGTCCTGCGGCAGCTGAGACGCCAGAAAACGGGCAAACGCCCCGGCATAAGCTTGAGCACGCTCATCGCCAGAACGGACATAATCGCTAACCATGTTGATGTTGCCCAACGCTAGCGCGAGCGCGCTGGTGCCCACAAAAAATTCCCCGATGCCATTGATCCGGCGCTGACGAACCAGAGTTGTGAGCGGCGTTACGTTGCGCACGCCGGGAGGCGCGCTGAGCATGAAAGCCTGATCCAGCAGCTGATTACCGGCATCGGTCTGCTCTACCGTCTGCCCGGGCAGCGCAAGTGCAATCAGCGGATAATCCCTCGGGTCGAGATCCGGCGACACCAGCGGGTCTTGCTCCAGTTCCGACACATCCAATGAAAACTTGCCATCCTCACCGGTCATCGCCGTTGGCTCGCCACCCGGCAACTCCAGCTCAACGCCTGATTCGTTTTCCAGCGTGAGCGGCCCCGGGGTGTGCTGGCCGTCCCCATCCAGGTCCAGCCAGACCCTGGCATTCTGCAGGTAGCCATCGATGACACGACCGGTATAGAGCGTGCCTGCGATGTAAGTTTGGGCATCAAAGTCCCGGCCATCCGCCGGAGAGGAATCAGATTCCTTCTCACAGCCGGTCAACAGAAGCGGGAACAGCATTATCGTAACGGGGAGCAGACGTTTCATCGCGGCAACCATTATCCTTGTTAGAGGTTGTGCCGCTACTTTAAGGGATGTTGCCGATTTGAACCTTGATAGGTTTGGCAATTTGTAAACTTTGGTAACGATTAGGCGCCGCCCCGACTGGCAACGGCGCATCGCGGAATGATCAGAATGAGCGGGCGACGATTTCCTTCATGATTTCATTGGTACCGGCATAAATTCTCTGAACACGGGAATCTGCCCAGGCTCTGGCAATGGGGTACTCCCACATATAGCCGTAGCCGCCGTGCAACTGCACACATTCATCCATCACTTTGCACTGAAGATCGGTGGTGTACTGTTTCAGCATGGCCGCTGTTGGAATATCCAGCTTCTTATCCAGGTGCAGCTCGAGGCACCGGTCACAAAATACCCGGGCTGCGGTGATTTCCGCCTTGAGTTCCGCCAGCTTGAAACGGGTGTTCTGGAATTTGATAACCGGTTTACCGAAGGCTTTGCGATCTTTGACGTAATCCAGCGTCCACTGCCAGGCGGCTTCGGCGGCGGCAACGGCGGTTAGCCCCACCTGCAGGCGCTCAGCAGGCAATTCCTGCATAAGCTGGAAGAAGCCCTGCCCTTCCATGGCACCCAGCAGCTTGTCTGCGGGCAATTTTACGTCCTGAAAGAACAGCTCGGAGGTATCCTGGGCCTTCATACCCACCTTGTTCAGGTTCTGCCCCTTCTCGAACCCCTCCCAGGCGGCTTCCACCATGAACAGGCTGATGCCCTTTGCACCTTCTTTTGGGTCGGTTTTGGCCACCACGATGACCAGATCCGCCATCTGGCCGTTGGTGATAAAAGTTTTGCTACCGTTGAGCAGGTAGTGCTCACCGGAGGCATCCTTCACCGCCGTGGTCTTGATGCCCTGAAGGTCGGAGCCTGCGCCGGGTTCGGTCATGGCTATGGCGCCAATCATCTCGCCGGAGACCAGCTTGGGAAGGTAGTGTGCTTTCTGCGCATCCGACCCGTAGTTCAGGATATAGGGCGCCACGATATCCGAATGCAGGGTCCAGCCGATGCCGGAGAGCCCGGCACCGGAAACCTCTTCCATAATCACCGCGCTGTACCGGAAATCTGCGCCCGCGCCGCCGTATTCCTCCGGCATTGTCGGGCAAAGGAACCCAAGCTCACCCGCTTTGGTCCAGAGCTCCCGGCTTACCTGTCCGTCTTTTTCCCACTGGGCATGGTAGGGGGCCGCCTCCTGCTGGAGGAATTTACGGACCGAGTCCCGAAAGCCTTCAAGGTCGGCGTCAAAAAGGGTGCGTGGAATCATGATGAGCCTCAGCAAAACTGTGTTGTTGTCGAACAACCAGTTTTGTCCGGAGGTGCGGCACCGCTCAATGATGAAAAGCGTCAATCGGGCTGACCAAAACCATCGTTAAGAAGGGCTGATCAGTCCGCTTTTTTGGCTGCCAGGCGGTCTTCGCCCCAGCGGGGCATCAGGTCCTGGGGCAGGTCCAGGTGGTCGAGTAGCCGAGCCACGATGAAATCAACCAGATCGGCAACGGATTTGGGCTGGTGATAAAACCCGGGGCTGGCCGGCATGATGATGGCGCCCATGCGAGTCAGGCGCAGCATATTCTCAAGATGAACTTCCGAATAAGGCGCTTCCCGCGGCACCAGAATAAGCATCCGACGTTCCTTGAGGGCCACGTCGCCCGCCCGCTCTATCAGGTTATTGCTGGCACCGGTGGCCAGTGCCGAGAGAGTCCCGGTGCTGCACGGACAAACGATCAGTGGCGCTTTCGCTCCGGAACCGGAGGCCGGTGGCGAGAACCAGTCTTCCCGACCGAAAACAATCACTTGCCCGGCCTCAGCGGTCGCATAGGCTGACAAGGCTTCCTGCATGGCCGCGGTATTGCCGGGCAGTTTCAGATCGGTTTCCGTCGCGATCACGATCTGCGCCGCCTTGCTGATCATCACGTGTACCTCGCACCCGGCGGCCACCAGGCACTGTAACAGTCGCAAACCATACTGGGCACCGGATGCACCGGTGAAGGCCAGGTTGATTACACGTTTTTGGTTGGAAGCATCGGTCATATTTTGTGGTCCATTTCAGGCAGGTTCAACCAGATCTACGTTCCAGTTCAGCAATCAGCTTCTGGTGAATTCCACCAAAACCTCCATTGCTCATGATGACGATATGACAGGGTGCCACTGCCTGACCCGCAACTCGCTCAACCAGTGCCTCCAGACTGGACTCCACACTATGGCGCTGCGGATCCGGATCATCACTGGAAGCGATCAGATCCGGCAGCCAGTCCAATTGGTTAAGGTTGGCCCACACCACCCGGTCGGCAGCGGCAGCGCTGGGCAATAGCGTTTGCTGGTGAACACCCTGCTGCATGGTGTTGGAACGCGGCTCTATAAGAGCCAGGATCGACTCAGCACCCACTTTGTTGCGAAGCCCTTCCAGGGTGGACGCTATGGCGGTCGGATGATGGGCAAAATCGTCATACACCTGGATTCCGCCCACATCGGCCAGTAACTCCATCCGGCGTTTGACCCCGGAAAACCGGCTCAGAGCGGCAACTGCGTGATCCGGCGTCACCCCAACGTGACGAGCGGCGGCAATCGCGGCCAGTCCGTTTCTTACGCTGTGCAGCCCGGTCTGGGACCACTTGACCGCAGCCACCGGCTGCTCACGGTGAACCACCATGAAATGGCTGCCATCCTCTTTGAGCAGCTCTGCCCGCCAGTCGCTCATATAGGGTACTTCACTGCCCACAGATGTTTCCTGGATGTTGGTCCAGCAGCCCAGTTCCAGCGCCTTGTCCAGGTGCTGATCCAACGCTGGCCGCACAATCAGCCCGTTTGAAGGTACCGTTCGCACCAGGTGGTGAAACTGGCGCTCAATGGCCTCGACATTGTCGAAAATATCCGCGTGATCGAACTCCAGATTGTTCAGGATAAGCGTGTGGGGCCGGTAGTGGACAAACTTGGAGCGCTTATCGAAAAACGCGCTGTCGTACTCGTCCGCCTCAATCACGAAGAAATCGCTGCTGCCCAGCCGTGCGGAAACCGGGAAATCATTGGGCACACCACCCACCAGATAGCCGGCATCGAAACCCGCCTGCTCCAGAATCCACAACAACATGGCCGTCGTGGTGGTTTTGCCGTGGGTGCCCGCAACCGCCATCACCCACCGATGGCGCAGCACTTCCCGGGACAGCCACTCCGGACCGGACATGTAATCAATATTGCGATTAAGCACGGCCTCTACTTCGGGGTTGCCACGGGACATGGCATTACCGATCAGAACCAGATCCGGGGTGGGCTTGAGATGATCAGCGCTGTAGCCTTCCATCAGCCCAATACCCTGGGCTTCAAGCTGGGTGCTCATGGGCGGATAAACGCCCTGATCAGACCCGGTCACCTGATGCCCCAGCTCCCGCGCCATAACAGCCAGGCTGCCCATGAAGGTGCCACAGATTCCCAGGATGTGAATATGCATTGTGCTGATAGCCTCTTGCGCTTGACCGGTCGATGGAAACCTGCAAAGCCTCCCGCATAGTCTTCGGGCCGTCAAGCGCTGAGTTATAACGTTTGGCTCATGAAAAAAAACGACGATTGACGTATCATCTGCGGCATCTGATGAAACTGCAGGAGCTTCTCCCCGAAATGGCCATTCGAAACGCATTCTACGCCCAGTCAGGCGGCGTCACCGCCGTTATTAACGCCAGCGCCTGTGGCGTTATCCAGACCGCGCGCAAGCATCCTGAACAAATAGGCAAGGTCTACGCTGGACGAAACGGCATCATCGGTGCACTCAAGGAAGAACTGATAGATACCAGCCTTGAAAACGACGAGGACATTCAGGCCCTGATTCACACACCGGGCGGGGCCTTCGGCTCCTGTCGCCACAAGCTGAAAAACTTCTCGGAAAACCGCCGCGAATACGAGCGCCTGATTGAAGTATTCCGTGCCCACGATATCGGCTACTTTTTCTACAATGGCGGCGGCGACTCTCAGGATACTGCGTTCAAGGTCTCCCAGCTTGCGGAAAAAATGGGCTACCCCATGACCTGTATCGGTGTTCCGAAAACCGTCGACAATGACCTGCCCTTCACGGATTGCTGCCCGGGCTTCGGTTCGGTGGCGAAATACATCGCCACATCCACCCTGGAAGCCAGCCTTGACATCCGCTCCATGTGCGATACCTCAACCAAGGTGTTCATCCTGGAAGTCATGGGCCGGCATGCCGGATGGATTGCTGCGTCCGGCGGCCTCGCCGGCGCAGGCGAAGGTGAGCCACCCCACATCATACTGTTCCCGGAAGTGCCATTCGAACGCAGTCGGTTTCTTGAGAGGGTGGAATTCTGCGTGAAGGAATACGGCTATTGTGTTGTGGTTGCCTCCGAGGGAGCGCAATTCGAAGACGGTCGTTTCCTGGCCGACGCCGGGGCAAAAGATGCCTTCGGCCATACTCAGCTCGGTGGCGTCGCACCGGCGCTGGCCAACATGGTAAGGCAGGCCCTGGGTTTCAAATACCACTGGGCGGTGGCCGATTACCTTCAGCGCAGCGCCCGCCACATTGCCTCAGCAACGGATGTTGAGCAGGCTTATGCCGTCGGCAGGGCAGCTGTCGAAATGGCCCTGGCCGGAAAACAGGCGCTGATGCCCACCATCGTTCGCGAGCAGTCGCGCCCGTATCGCTGGCACATTGGCGAAGCGCCGTTGAGTGAAGTTGCCAATCAGGAAAAGAAGATGCCCATCCACTACATTACGGACGATGGCTATGGCATCACACAGGATTGCCGGGATTACCTGGAGCCGCTGATCTACGGTGAGAACTTTCCGCCGTTCGACAATGGCCTTCCGCGGGTAGCCAAGCTGAAAAACCAGCTGGTCGAAAAGAAACTGAAGGCCGACTTCCAGATCTGACGGGCCTGCAGAACGAAAAAGGCGCCACAGATTAACTCTGATGGCGCCTTTTTTATGAGTGGCTGATCAGTTGGACGTTGCGCCAGCCCTTTCGAGGAAGTCGGAGAAGTGATCAAACCCACCAATATGTTGCTGACCCACAAAAATCTGGGGGACCGTATGCACCGGCTTACCGGTGGTCTGGGACAGGTCGTGCTTACTGATTCCTTCTGCCTCAATGTCGACATAGCGGTAGTCTAACTTGTTGGTCTCGCAAAGCTGTTTTGCAAGGGCGCAAAAACCGCAGGACGTACGGCCAAAAATCGTCACTTGTTCCATTGTTCAACTCCTGATCCGGAAAATAGACGGCATTTTTGGGCCGCTTGTACGATTGCATTATGACTGAATGGCGACTGGAAAATAAAATTGACGGGCTGAATGATACCGATAGCAATAGTCCATGTGACCAATACTCGCGGCGTTTGCTAACCCCTTCTGGCGTCCGGTAGGCTATCGGACCCGTGCCGGTATTCGGTACTGACCGTTAGGGTAACACGTTGGCCTATCTCACCCTGTTTTTCACCGCCCTGGCAGCGGCTACGCTTTTGCCGGCCTATTCCGAAATACTGGTCGGAGGCATGGTCCACCAGGGCTATTCGCTCTGGTGGATCTGGTTCTGGGCTACCGCCGGAAACACCGCAGGATCGGTCATTAATGGGGTTATCGGCAGGCAGGTGGATCGCTTTAAACACAAGCGGTGGTTTCCGATGTCTGATAAGCAGCTTGAGAAGGCCCGCAACCGATTTAATCGCTACGGGCAGTGGTCTCTGTTGCTGGGGTGGCTGCCGATTGGTGGCGACGCGCTCACCCTTGTCGGCGGCATCATGCGAGTACCCTGGCTGAATTTTGTGGTACTGGTCGCTATTGGAAAGGGACTGCGCTACGCCCTCGTGGTCTGGCTGGTGCTTCAGGCCTCGGGCGTTCCCGGGTCGCCGTAGAGATAGGTTTTCAGTAACGGTTCCCCATTAAATTCGGCGTTGAGCACCGCAATAAAGGTATAGACACCAATGAGCTTGCGGTTCAGAAACACGAACTCTTTCGGCGGCACCTTGAAATAGCGGCTGATGGCAGAGCGCGCCGCCTGGCGGGCCACTCTCGATGGCAGATCGCTCTGTTTCCAGCGATATTCCCCGCTATCGTTCAGGGCGTAATCGGGCCACTCGCTCTGATTGGGCGACAGTGGCTCCAAAACCGACATACAGACTGAGCCAAACTTGTCCAGAACCTCGTTCGGCCAGTCTCGGCTCATGAAATTGAGTTTTATGCCGCCGTCTACCACACCTTTGAGGTCACTCTCGTAGGACGCCCGGATCATCTGGATAACCGGGTCCAGAAATTCTGGCGAGTACGCCTGTACGGCCCCGAAATCCAACAGCACGATCTGGTCGTGTTCATCGTCGGCCCCGCTTTCGCCGGCGATACGGATACGGTAGTTGCCAAAATTGGGGTCGGTCTGGATTTCGCTCCAGACGAACAGCTCGCGGAAAAACAGCTCCAGCGCCGCTTTTCCCAACGCACTCCGGCGCTCCAGCGAGAGCTCGCGCACGGCCGGGGAGCTGACCGAATGACCCCGTTCGAAGGTTGAGGCAATCACATGGGCAGTGCAGAATTCATTCAGCACCCGGGGTACCACAAACCGGGGATCGTCTTTGAGCATCAGCCGGAACTTTTCAGTGGTCTGTGCTTCAAGCCCGTAATCCACCTCCCGGTGCATCATGTTCCGGACTTCTTCCAGCCAGTCTTTAAACTCCGGCCCGAACGACACCAGCCGGGCAATCTTGAGCAGATGAGCAACCGAGTTGAGATCACTGTCGACGGCCTTATCGACCCCCGGGTACTGAACCTTAAGAACCAGCTCAAGCCCGTCTGATTTGCGTCTTGCCCTGTGCACCTGCCCCAGAGAGGCGGCTCCGATGGGTTCCGGGTCCACCTCGAGTTGGTCCAGCCTGTCAGCACCCAGTTCGTCTTTCAGCACCCGCTCGATTGCCGACCATTCCAGCGAGGTTGTCTGATCTTCGAGGGTGTGCAGCGCTTTGGTGACTTCGTCCGGCAGGAAGTGCTCACCATAGAGCGCCATGACTTGTCCGATTTTTACCACGCTGCCTTTGAGCCTGCCTAACTCGTCTACCAGAAGCTGAGCCTGGCTGGACAACATGGCACTATGCCGTTCTTCGCGCTTCTCTTTGTCGCTGAACCAGTTCGTTGCCATGTGCGACGCCACACGCGTGCCTGCAAACAATCCCGCCTTGGTCAGCGACAGCCGACGTTCGAAACTTCCGGTTTTAATGCGCGCAACGGAGTTGCCTTTGCGATTGGATGACATCTGAATCCTGTTCGGGCCTGACGAATTTTGGGTTCTGAGCCTTCTTAACCATTATACGGATCAAAACAGCCTCCGGTGCTACCAGCCTTCGACCCGGGAAGCGACCTGCACTCCCAGCTTCTCTAACAAAGCGTTACTCAACCCCTCACTGACAATATGCATATCGACCTGAGGCAAGTAATCCCGCACCTGACACATGGGCATACCCGCATGGCCGCAGGGATTGATACGTTCAAAGGGTTCCATGTCCATATCCACATTCAGCGCCAGGCCATGAAAGGAGCACCCGCGCCTGATCCGCAAACCCAGCGAGGCAATCTTGGCTTCGCCAACGTACACGCCCGGCGCATCCGGCCTGGGCGACGCCTCTATACCTAACCCACCAAGGCACTGAACGATGGCCTGCTCAATGGCATCCACCAGGGCGCGCACACCGAGTTTTCGACGGGTCAGGTCCAGCAGCAGATAAACCACCAGCTGGCCGGGGCCGTGATAGGTCACCTGTCCGCCCCGGTCTACCTGAATCACCGGAATATCCCCGGGCGCCAGAATATGCTCGGCCTTGCCCGCCTGGCCCTGAGTGTAAACCCGAGGGTGCTCAAGAAACCAGATTTCATCCGTTGTCGCAGGACCACGATCCGCGGTAAACGCTTTCATGGCCTCCCAGGTTTCCGAATACGGCTGCTCTCCCAGCGTTCGGATGATCAGCTCGGCCATTCGGTCAGAGCACCATATGAACGCGGCCGCTGGCCTTAAGCTCTTCGAACAGTGCTTTGAGCTGCGGCTCGCCGGTGGCCCATATGGTCAGATTCACAGAGGCAAAACGGCCCCCACTGCTGTCTTTGACGGCGACCTTGTTATCAGCCACACCGGGCGCGTGGCGCTCGACCACCGACACCACAAACTCCACAAAGTCCGGCGCTGAGTCCCCGATTACCTTGATGAGGTAATCACAGGGGAATTCAATTTTCGGCGCTTTCGGATCACTCATTGGATCTGACTCCCGCGGTGCCAGGGACACCGTTATTCAAACAGCTGAACGAAGAAAAGCTTGATGGCATCCCAGATGCGCTTGAAGAACCCGCCTTCCGGCACGTCGCTCAGGGCCAGCACTGGCTGATCAACCACTGTCTCACCGTCAAGGGTCACTTTTACCCGGCCAAGCTCATCCCCTACCGACACTGGCGCCTGGATCACGGTATCCAGCTCAATCACTGACTCAAGGGAGTCGCGGGAGCCCCTGGGAATGGTCACATGAACGTCGTCGAGAATACCAACGGAGAGCTGGTCGTTCTGGCCGCCCCATATCTTGGCCGCTATCAGTTCCTGTCCTGTGCTGAACAGGCGTTCGGTCTGATAGTAGCGGAAGCCGTAGTTGAGCATTTTCTGCACTTCCTGCGCCCGGGCAGAAGTACTGCTGGCCCCCATAACAACGGCAATGAACCGGGTGTCGTTGCGCTTGGCGGAAGCCACCAGGCAATAGCCTGCCTCTTCCGTATGCCCCGTTTTCAGGCCATCGACACTGTCGTCCCGCCAGAGCAGGCTGTTCCGGTTCGGCTGGCGAATGTTGTTAAAGGTAAAATGCTTCTCCGCATAGAGCGGATAGGTTTCCGGATAGTCATTGATAGTCGCTTTCGCCAGCAGGGCAAGATCGTTGGCCGTGGAAAAGTGATCCGGAGCCGGCAGCCCCGTGGCATTGGCAAAATTGGTTTCGTTCATGCCAAGCAGTTCTGCCTGCTGGTTCATAATGTCCACAAAGGCGCCCTCACTGCCGGCGACGAACTCCGCCAGCGCTACCGAAGCGTCATTGCCGGACTGAATGACCACTCCCCGCAGCAGATCTTCCACAGACACTTCCGTACCTTCCTGAACGAAAGTACGGGAGCCTTGGGTGCGCCAGGCATTGACACTGATCGGCACCATGTCTGACATCGAGAGCCGACCCTCATCCAGCTCGCGCTCGACGATATAGGCCGTCATCATTTTAGTCAGGCTGGCAGGCGGCAAACGCTCGTGGCTGTTTTCCTCCATGATCACCCGCCCGGAAAGCGGTTCCATCAGGACAAACGAGCTGGCTGCAATCTGCGGTGACGAGGGAATCAGCACCGACTGGGCGAAGGCAGTAGCCACCGGCAGCGAAACCAGCACCAGTGAGGCAATGATGACGCGAAACAACCCGGGAAACAGTCTGGATGATAATCTGGAGAACAATCTGGGGAACATTCTAATAGGTGCCATGGGTCCGTTCGATATTGAGTGAGTGTGTGTTTATTGGTTGTCGGTCAGCAGAATTGACTCGTCAAATCCCTGATCCTCCAACAATGTCTGCGCTTCGAGGGCTTCGCCTTCGTTATTGAATGGCCCGACCTGTACACGGTGGAAGCGGCCTGATGCAGTGACCACTTCTCTCACACGCATGGGGTTGCCCACAACCCGACGGGCCCGATCAAGCAGGGTTTGCGCCGGATCTCGCTGGCTGAATGATCCAAGCTGAACAAACAGCGCCCGGTTTTCGTTGTCCGCTGTCCGCACCGGGGCGTCACCAAAAGGCCGGCCGGCCATGGTCATCGAACCATCCGACCTGACGTTGATCGCCGCCACCTCAACCCGCGCGGTGCCATTACCCAGATAGCCCAGCTTCTTGGCTGCGGCATAAGACAGGTCGATCAGGCGGTCACCGTGAAAAGGCCCCCTATCATTGACCCGCACGATCACCGAGCGACCGTTGTCGAGATTGGTCACCCGGGCATAGCCGGGAATGCGCAGGTTTTTATGCGCCGCCGACATGGCGTACATGTCAAAGGTTTCACCATTGGATGTTTTGTGGCCATGAAACTTTTCACCATACCAACTGGCCGTGCCGCGCTGGACGTAGCGCTCATTGGAGCCAAGCACCTGATAGGATTTACCCCAAACGGTGTAAGACGACTTGTTGCCAGCCGACCGGGGCGGCTCATAACGAGGCGTTGCATCTGCCAGGCCGGACACATCGAAATCACCCTTCGGTGCCCTGTCCTGGTTGATGGTATACCGCGACGAGTGATCAGCCGGCGACGTGCCACATCCTGACAACGCCAGCGCTGCCACTATCACCATTAAAAAAAACGTCTTGCTCACAAGTAACTACCCGCCTGCCTTTTGTTCATCATGATCATCACCAGGCTTCAGGGCCTCTGCAAGCTGGTGAACTGCCATCGCATACAAGTGGCTGTGATTGTAGCGGGTTATCACGTAAAAGTTACGGTATGTGAGCCAAAGTTCATGTTCGTTTTCGGCTTCCAGGCGCAGCGCCCGAGCCGGCAAATTATCGCTGACCGGCTGCGGCACCGGCAAACCCGCCTTGCGATAGTCTGCAACCTGCAGGCTTGGCTTCAAGCCATTAGTCAGCAATGGCGAACTGTCGGGAAGTTCCGCATCCAGGCGATCGGCCACTGGTTCACCCGGCTGCCAGCGGTGCTCGCGGAAGTAGTTAGCCACACTGCCGATGGCGTCCACCGGATTGTCCAGAATGTCAGTCACACCATCATCGTCGAAATCCACCGCGTAATGCCGATAGCTACTGGAAATAAACTGACCGTAACCCATGGCACCGGCGTAAGAGCCTTTCAAAGCGGTCGGATCCAGGCCCTGCTCACGGGTCATCAGTAGATACTGCGCCAGTTCGCTGCGAAAAAACCGGCTTCGTGGCGGATAATCGAACGCCAGCGTCGCCAGCGCGTCCAATACCCGATAATTCCCAAGGTAGCGCCCGTACCAGGTTTCCACGCCGATAATTGCCGCCACAATCTCCGGCGGTACACCATACATTTCTTCCGCAAGGGCTAACGAATCGGCGTGGGTGGTCATAAATTCCCGTCCCTGGGCAATCCGGTCCGGACGGATAAAAATCTTTCGGTAACTGTGCCACTCCAGGGTTTTCTCTGCCGGCCGGCTGATGGCATCCAGAATGGCCTGCTTACGCTGTGCTTCGCTGAGCAGGCTCTCAACACGACCAGCCTCGAAACCGAAATCGTCAACCATGGTGCGGATAAAAGCCTGCCCCTCAGGCGTTTGCTGATACTGGGCAGCGGCCGAAGCAGCTGAGAACACCAGGCTGCACAAAAACAGAATCCAGGCTCTCGATAAATTTCCCACGGGAACTCCTCGCAAACAACCGACTCAAGCGCTGATCATGCGCCGATGGGTGTGAATGGACATCAGAACGCCGAACGCGGCCATGAGGGTGACGCTGGAAGTGCCACCGTAACTGATCAACGGTAAAGGCACGCCTACCACCGGCAGCAGGCCGCTGACCATCCCCACGTTTACAAAGATGTAAATAAAAAACGTCATGGTTAGCGCCCCGGCCAGCAAGCGGCTGAACGAATCCTGCGCCAGGGCGGCAATATAAAGACAGCGGAGAATAATCAGCAAATAAAGCCCGAGCAGGCACACCATGCCTATAAACCCGAACTCCTCTGCCAGCACCGCCACGATAAAATCCGTGTGGCTTTCCGGCAGGAACTCAAGATGAGACTGGGTGCCCTGCAACCATCCTTTTCCATCCAGGCCGCCGGAACCAATGGCTGTTTTCGACTGAATAATGTTCCAGCCGGCGCCCAATGGGTCACTCTGGGGGTCCAGAAGCGTCAGCACCCGCTGCTTTTGATAATCCTGCATCACGAAAAACCACATCAGCGGCGCCGACACGGAAACCAGGCCAAAGAAGGCACTGATCAGTTTCCAGCTCATACCTGCAAAAAAGATCACGAAGATACCGGAAGCACCCACCAGCAAGGAGGTACCCAGGTCCGGCTGGAGAATAATCATCGCCATGGGCAGCAGCACGATTAGCAGGGATACCGCGACATATCTCAGTCGCGGAGGCAGAAATCGTCGTGACAGGTACCAGGCTGCCATCATCGGCACCACCAGTTTCATCAGTTCTGAAGGCTGAAACCGGGGCAACCCCGGCAGCGCCAGCCAACGCTGAGCGCCCTTGGCACCCGCTCCGAACAACAGTACGGCGGCCAGTGCCAGCACACCTGCCGCATAAAGCCAGGGCGCCCAGCGCCGGAATACCGCAGGATCGAGCTGCGCAAATACCAGCATCACGATCAGCGCAACGCCCATCCGGATGCCCTGCGCCTTCACGACAGCCATATTCTGGTCGGCGCCGCTATACAGAACCACCAGGCCACCTGCAACCAGAATAACCAACAAAAACAGAAGAATCGGATCGATGTGCAGCACTGACCAGAAGCGTCTGCCAGGCCCGGACAACGATTCGTTTTCAGGCTGATCAAAAAGTTCGCTTACCGCCACCAGTCTTTCACTCCTGTCCCGGATGCAACCACAGACTCTTCAGTTTCCGCATAGTCCAAAAGCCATGCATCAAACATCGCCCTTGCCACCGGCGCCGCAGTACCGCTGCCGCTGCCGCCGTTTTCAACGATCACCGCCACGGCAATTCTGGGGTTGTCGACCGGAGCAAATCCGACAAACATGGCATGGTCCCGCAATCGTTCACGAATTTCCTCTGCGTCGTATTCCTCATCCTCTGCCAGGCTGAATACCTGAGCGGTGCCGGTCTTTCCCGCCATGCGGTAGGACGCTCCGCGGCCGGCACCTCTGGCCGTACCTTTGGCGCCGTGCATGACTGCGGCCATGGCTTCCACGACAAACTCCCAGGTATCCGGGTTTTCCAGAGTAATGGACTGGTGGGTTTCCTGAGGCAGCACGTCCTCAACAGAACGGTCCCCGCTAACGCCTTTTAAAAGGCGCGGCTCGGACCAGGAACCACGGTTGGCAATCACCGAAGTCGCGGTTGCCAGTTGCAGTGGCGTCGCCAACATAAAGCCCTGCCCGATACCCAGGTTTACCGTATCGCCGGGATACCAGGGTTGATTGTGAACCGCGCGCTTCCAGTCCCTGGAGGGCAGAAGCCCGCTCAGGGCGCCGGACACATCCAGCGTTGCATCCTCGCCAAACCCAAACTGGGTCAGGTAGTGGTGAATGGTATCCACGCCCATCTCGACCGCCATCTCGTAAAAATAGATATCGCAGGACTGGGCCACCGAAGCCTTGAGGTCTACCCAACCGTGACCGCCACGTTTCCAGTCCCGCCAGCGCCGGCCGTTGGATTTAAGCTGGAAATAACCGGGGTCCCAGATGGTTTTGTCCCGGGTAGTGGCGCCACTGTCCAGCCCGGCAACCGCTAACATGGGTTTCAGCGTCGACCCGGGCGGGTACTGCCCCCGCAGTGCTCGGTTAAACAATGGCATGTCCCGACTTTCGCTCAGCTCACGGTAGGCTTCCACACTGATACCGGTGACAAACAGATTGGCATCGAACCCGGGCACGCTGGCCAGCGCCAGCAGGCCGCCCGTGGATGGCTCAATGGCAACAATGGCACCCCGCCGTCCGTCCAAAAGTTTGTGAGCGAGCCGCTGCATACGCAAGTCCATGTGCAGCTCTATGTCCTCGCCCGGTACCGGGTTCTGGCGCTCAAGCACGCGCAGAGTGCGCCCCCTGGCATTGGTTTCAACGTTTTGGTACCCGACCTTTCCGTGCAGCAGCTTTTCGTAGAAACGCTCGACGCCGGATTTGCCAATATAGTTGGTGCCGGCATAATTGACCGGGTCAATGCGCTGCAATTCCTGGCGGTTGATGCGACCAACGTAGCCCAGAGCGTGGGCTGTCAGTTCACCGTGGGGATAATAACGAACCAGTTCCGCCGCGACTTCAACCCCTGGCAGCTCGTGTCGGTGAACCGCCAGCCGGGCAATTTCCTGTTCGGTCAGATCGTATCGAAGCGGCAGGGCCTGAAAGGGGCGGCGGCGCTCCTCTAGCCGGCGGCGGAAGCGCTCCAGATCTTCTTCGGATACGCTGAGCAGCTGCCCGAGCTTGGCCAGTGCCTGGCCCATGTCACCCACGCGTTCGGGGACCAGAGTGACACTGAATACCGGTCGGTTTTCCGCCAGCAGCATGCCGTTACGATCGTAAACAAGCCCCCGGGGCGGGGCGACCGACTGGACCTGAACCCTGTTCTTATCAGAAAGCGTGGTATATATTTCGTGTTCAACAACCTGCAGCTGATACATGCGGGCGATCAGAATACTCAGCAGTGAAAGCACCAGAATGAGCATAGCCATCGCTCGTCTCTGGAATAATCGCCTCTCGGCCGCGGTGTCTTTGAATTCTCCCCAGGGCATGGCAGTTTCCTAGGCCCGGTGATATGGGTGGTTGCGGGTGACTGACCAGGCGCGATACAGCTGCTCGGCAAGAAGAATTCGAACCAGCGGATGGGGCAAGGTAAGATCCGACAGTGACCAGAGTTGGTCTGCCCGCTGGCGACAGGCCTCGTCCAGCCCGTCCGGTCCGCCGACCAGGAAGCTGATGTCCTGACCGTCCTGCTGCCAGCTCTCAAGCTGACTGGCCAGCTTCTCGGTAGACCAGCTTCGGCCACCAACCTCAAGAGCAATAACCCGGTCCCTCGCGCCCACTGAGCCGAGAATGGCCTCGCCTTCACGCTTCATCAGCCTTGAGATGTCCGGGTTTTTGCCCCGATGGGCCATGGGGATTTCAGTCAGTTCAATCGCAAGCTCAGGCGGCATACGTCGGGCGTAGTCACTGAAACCCTGGCTGACCCAATCGGGCATTTTCTGCCCGACACAGATCAGTTTCAGGCGCATACTTATTCGCTTCCTGCCACACCCAGATTCGGGGCATCACGCCAGAGGCCCTCGAGATCATAAAACTCCCGGGTTGCGGGCATCATTAAGTGAACCACCACGTCGCCCAGATCCACCAGAATCCAGTCACTCACACCAGAGCCCTCGATGTTGCCGGCTCGCACGCCCTGCTCTCTTGCTTCAGAGACAACCGAGTCTGCGAGTGATTTTACGTGGCGGTTGGAGGTTCCCGAGGCCAGCACCATATAATCGGTAACACTGGTCCGGCCCCTCACATCGATCACGCTTACGTTCTGCGCTTTAATCTCACCAAGCGCATTCACCACCATTTCGCTAAGCTGCTCTGCCTGCATAATCACCCTGTTGAATATGAGACGGCCGGATTGGCCGCATCTAATGTCATCTTAATGACTGCATTATATCACTAAAAGTTCCCGCCAAGTCACGCGCCGTATAGCCCGAACTCACAGATTCTGCGCCACACCAAGTCTGGCATCAGGTATCGGGGAGAACGACCATCCCCAATTCGTTCACGGATACCGGTTGCGGAAATATCCATCAGCGGAAGCTCAAGAGCCAATACCCGGCCGCTGGAACTGTCGTGCAAGTCGCTAACGGTGTCTGCAGCACGGGCAGCCATCAATTCTGCCGGAGCGCTTCCGGGGGAAATATCGTAACCGGGACGAACCACCACAATAATATGGGCCAATTCAGGAATGCGCTGCCACTCCCGCCAACGATCGAACCCGGCGAACGAATCCGTGCCCACGACCATGACCAGCGGTTCGTCGGGGCCGATTTCTTCCCGGATCTGGCGCAGAGTGTCGGCAGTGTAGGAGGCACCCTCGCGCTTCAATTCACGGTCATCAACCACCAGCCCCGGTTCTTCCAAGATGGCAAGCCGCAAAAGCTCAAGGCGGCGGTCACTCGACGCGCCCGGTGACTCACGGTGTGGCGGTATATGACAAGGCATCAGCGCAACCTCCGGGACCTTCAGGTGCTCCCTGAGCTCGACTGCCAGGCGCAGATGGCCATGGTGGACCGGGTCAAATGTGCCGCCATAAATTACTTTCATAACGGATCAGGACCGCACATGGCCGTCACCGAACACCACGTACTTCTGGGACGTCAGCCCTTCCAGCCCGACCGGGCCACGGGCATGAATCTTGTCAGTGGAAATACCGATCTCTGCACCCAGGCCGTATTCGAAGCCATCGGCAAAACGCGTTGACGCATTGACCATCACCGAGCTGGAATCAACCTCCGTTAGAAAACGGCGAGCGCGGGTGTAGTTCTCAGTGACGATGCTGTCAGTGTGCTGCGAACTGTAGCGATTGATATGATCAATCGCCCCGTCAAGCCCGTCTACCACCCGGACTGCCAGAATCGGCGCGAGATATTCTGCGTGCCAGTCATCTTCCGTCGCCTTAACGACGTCCGGCAGAATTGCCAGCGTGCGGGAACAGCCTCTCAGTTCAACCCCTTTCTGTTGGAAGCTTTCAGCCAGAAGCGGCAGCAGGTCAGCCGCAACCTCGTCATCCACCAACAGCGTTTCCATGGTGTTGCAGGTGCCGTAACGCTGGGTTTTGGAATTCACAGCAATGCTCAGTGCCTTTTCCGGGTCGGCATGGCTGTCGATATAAACATGACACACACCATCCAGATGTTTTATGACCGGCACCCGGGCATCGCGACTGATGCGTTCAATCAGCCTCTTACCGCCGCGGGGAACAATAACATCCACATAGCGCGGCATGGTGATCAGCTCGCCTACCGCCGCGCGATCCGTCGTTTTAATAACCTGAACCGCGCGCTCCGGCAACCCTGCCGCTGCCAGGCCACGAGCCAGGCAGGCGGCAATGGCCTGATTGGATTCGATCGCTTCCGAGCCGCCACGCAGAATGGCAGCATTGCCGGATTTGAGGCAAAGACTTGCGGCCTCAGCCGTCACGTTGGGGCGGGATTCGTAAATAATGCCGATAACACCCAGAGGCACCCGCATACGGCCAACTTGAATACCCGAGGGCCGATAGGTCATATCGGTAATCTCACCAATCGGGTCTGGCAGAGACGCCACCTGGCGCAGCCCTTCAATCATGCTGTCAATGCGCGCCGGGGTCAGCTCAAGGCGATCCAGCATCGCCGGCTCCAGGCCATGACTTCTGCCCCGCTCAAGATCGGCGGCATTGGCCTTCGCCAATTGATCCCGGGCGCTTTCCAGCGCTTCCGCCGTTGCCAGCAGAGCCTGATTGCGAGTCACCGTGGTTGAACGGGCAACTGCAGCCGCCGCCTGGCGAGCCTGCTGCCCGACATCCGCCATATAAGCTGCGATATCCATCAAATTACCTTTTTTCCCGTTTCAAGTACCTATCCCAAAAGACTACTATACCCGCCTGGCACTTGCTAAAGCGCATGCGTATAACGTGCACCTGCATTATGCTGTCAAACACGGACGCCCGGGAGAGGACGGATACCATGGCCCAGATGGCCGAAAATTTCCTGCTTAGCCGACTGGCACGAACAGGATTTGTTTTACTCATCGCCATTGCACTTTTGGCGTTGGCTCAGGGCGAGCGCCTGACGGTCATTGCCGCCCTGCTTGCGGCAGCCGTGGTACTGACCAGCAGCGCCTTCAGTGCGAATAGATCAGAGGCGCCCTGGCCAACCGCTCAAAAAATTGCGTTTGGCGCCCTCACGATCGCATTGGTTTCCAGCCTCTGGCTTGGCCCCTGGAGCCTTATTCACTGGCTTTACGCAGTGCCTCTGATCGCGTTTGCACTGCTTCCGCTGGTCTGGGCCACCGCCGTGAGCGCCACCTGCGTCATTCTGGCGATGCTGGCCATTTCCTCATTGGCCGGCATGCCGGAACGACACCAGATGATCAGCGCCTTTCTGATGACCATCGTACTATCCTGCCTGCTTGTATTCCTGCGCGAATACAAATCCCGCCAGCTTGCCCCCTTGCGCCGGACCGACGAACTGACACAGGCCGCCAGCCGGGAGTATCTAACCGCAGATTTGCACAAGGAAATCCAGCGCAGTGAGCGGGAGGGCACCGATATGTCCGTCATCATGATTGGCCTGGACACGCACCTGAGCGACAGTGACCCTGACGCCGATATACGTTCTATTCTGCCACGTATCGGGCGCTACCTGCACTCTCAGCTTCGGGATTTTGACACCTACTACCGGGTGGCAGACCTGCAGTTTCTGATCATTCTGCCCGGCATCGCTACCGCCGATGCGGCCGCCCTGGCTGAAGCCATCCGCCGGGGCCTGAAGTCGCTGCTCATCTCTCATCAGCTGGATCTAACTGTCAGCGCCGGGATTGCCGGGCTGAACATCGGCGACGACGCGGACAGCCTGCAGAGCTCGGTTGCCAACGCCCTCAGGCGTGCGCAGCAGCAGGGAGGCGATCGGGCCCAGGCCTACAGCGCCTGGAATCAGACCAGAAACGCCAACCCCGGAAAGTCAGCGGGAGGCAAGTCACCTTGACCGAAACACGCCTTAGAACATACACCCATCTTACGGGCTACACCCTGGCCACCCTGTTTATTGCCAGCCTGGCCATACAGAATCTGCGTTATGGATTCTATGGCCTGTTTTTCCTGGCGGCAGGCATGGCGCTGCTGACGCTTGGCGGCGCCGGCTATACCTTCGTGTCCCGCCGCCACCAGCTTTCCGCCAAAGGCCATCTGTTTATCCTTGCGGGCGTGAATAGCAGCCTGGTCGCCGCGATGTTTGCTCTGTCACCGCCGGGCATCAGCCACTGGGTAATGCCGATGGTCGTGTTCAACCTGCTGATCCTTCCGCTGCGCCAGGGTCTGATTCTCTCGCTGGCGCTGCTGATTGCGCTATGGGGATTTTTACTGGCAACCGACGGCCCTGTTCAGGCTTTCACCGTCAGTGCCGGTGTGTTTGCCCTGATCAGTGTTGCAGCACTGTATACCTGGCATTACGATCATATGGCGCAGTCTGCAGAAGACCTTGCCACTACCGACCCTGTTACCGGCGCCCACAATGCACGGTTCCTGGACGAGACCCTGCAGAAAGAAATCAGCCGCGCTACTGTTACGGGCCATTGCCTGTCGGTCATTACCCTGTCAATTGATTACGCAGACGAGGTGGAAGACCTGCACGGGAAAGATGGTATGCAGCAGTTGCTGAAAGATCTGACCCAGCACCTGTTTGGCGTCATCCGCGCGGGCGACACGCTTTACACCCTTGAAAACGGGCAGTTTTATCTGATCCTGCCTTTTACACCCGAAGAGGGTGTTCGGGTCATTGCCGAGCGTATCAGGCGGACCATTGCAGAACAGAGCTGGCCATTTATCGGTAAGGTTACGATAAGTCTGGGCTGCACCACCCGCGCCAGCGCAGACAGGCGCACGCAGGATCTTCACCGCCGGGTTCGGACTGCACTGTATGAGGCCCAGAAGCGGGGGGCAGACTCTGCCTGGTACAGCAAAGGCGACGCGGTCGAATCATGAGCGCCGAAGGTTTTCAGGCGCTGACAGACTGGCTTGCCCTTCATCCTCACTGGCTGGGTTTCGCCCTGTTTATCACTGCTTTTCTGGAGTCCCTGGCGCTGGCCGGCATCGTCATTCCCGGTGTTGCCATATTGTTTGCCATCGCCGCTCTTGCGGGGCAAACCGCCATGCCGCTTGTAGCCGTCCTGATATGGGCGGGCGCCGGAGCAATCGCTGGTGACGGGCTCAGCTTTGCCCTTGGCAGGCAGTTCCAGGGAAGGCTGGACAAGCTCTGGCCCCTGAACCGCTACCCCGGGCTTATCACCAAAGGCGAGCGCTTTTTCCGAAGTCACGGCGGCAAGAGCGTCATTATCGGCCGGTTTGTCGGTCCGATACGCCCCATCATTCCGCTTGTCGCGGGGGCTCTGCTGATGCCCTGGCGACGCTTTCTGGCTTTCAATCTCTCATCCGCAGTCGGGTGGGCGCCGGTTTACATTTTACCTGGCTACCTGGTGGGCAGCGCCATGGCCAGCGATATCAAACCACCCCCCCATTTTTATCCCGTGGTGGCGATCAGCCTGCTGATCCTCACCGCCGTTTACTTGTTGTTTATCCGATTCCAGTTTGGACTGGGAAGAGACAGCCGGGTTTACCAATGGCTGGCCAACCAAATGGACACCTACCAGGCAACACACCGCTTCTGGCGCCTTTACTCCAGCCAGAGGCCGGATCATGTCGGCGAGTTCCCGTTACCTTCGCTGATGCTGGGCCTTGCCAGCATGGCGTTCTTCATTATCGTGTCTCAGCTATCGCTGACCACAGATCTACTGACACCTTTTGATCGCATTGCGGCCGACTGGCTGGCACAGTTGCGGCACCCCGTTCCCGACAGCATTATGGTGGCTATCACCCTGTTTGGCGATCCGGCCGTTCTGGTTTCAGCCGCGCTTCTGGCGGTTCTGGTTATGGTGTTTCGCGGGTTCTACGCGGTGGGGCTTCACGTCGCGGGCGCAGCACTGCTGACCTCACTGCTGATCTGGCTGCTCAAGGATGCAACGGCAATTGCTCGGCCAGACCTTGTTCTGCAACCGCCTTCATCAGAAGCGTATCCCAGCGGACACGCAACCGGCATTACCGTTCTGTGTTCACTATTGGCAAGTTTTATCGCAAGGGAGACCCGTCCCGGCAGGCGTTGGCAGTATTATCTGATATTCAGCGTGCCGATTGTTCTGGTAGCCATCAGCCGGGTCTATCTTGGGGTTCACTGGCTGACAGATATTATCGCAGGACTGATGCTGGGGCTGGCGATCAGCGGGCTGGCAAGAACCAGCATCAGCCGTTTCGATAATGCACCGATTACCCTGGATGTATCACTGATAGTGGCAGCGACTGCATGGGGTGCAGTCTGCATCGGATATGTGATCCATGAGTGGCCCCAGGCCATGATCCGGTACGCTCCAACCTGAGACGACAGGTCAGCCGCTTTCCTCCAGCGCCTCCAGCAGGTCGTTGAGGCGGCCCAGCCGCTCCAACGGATCCTGAAGCTCCACCAGACGCTGTTTTTCCTGTTTATCCAGCGGCAATAACTCGGTCAGCCGCCAGCCAACGTCCCGGGCATCGTCATAATCCACTTCCATACCCAGGTCACGGATCACTGGATGGAGAAACAGCGCTTTCAGTACCGATGGCAATTCAGCGTAGCGTTCCGGAATCATCAGCACATCTTCCGCCACCAGACACTCGACATCGCCCACATTGAGACCGTCGTCCTGTTGCCACGAACGCACCACCGATACTTTGCCCTGGCCTTCCACAGTGATGCCCAGCAGGCCACTGTCGAGCTGCTTGAAATCGATAATGCGAACATAGGTACCCATATCGTAAAATGCCGCCACTTTGCCGTTTTCCACGCCATCGCGCAGCAGCACGATCACAAAACCCCGGTCTTCTTTCAGACACCGGGTCAACATATCCAGGTATCGAGGCTCGAATAGCTGCAGAGGAATCCTGCCGCCGGGCAACACTACAGAGTTCAATGGAAAAAGCGGTACATTCATAGTTGGAATTGTCACCAAATATTACACTTCGAAAGATCGACTACCATGCCATATCTTCAGTGAATTGACAGCAAACGGTGCACTTCATCAACGCGGGCCCGCGCTTTTGTCAGAAGCTGAAGGCTTTTGGACGCATTGAGTTCAAGCTCACCCAGCCTGCGATAGGCCGGCACCTGGTCAAAGGCAGGCAGGTCGGAATTCTGCTTGCCACCAATCATGGAATGAAGCTGCGCCACAATCACGATGTCAGCCAGCTGAGGCAAAGATTCGCTGCTTTCCCAGGCCCAGTTTTCAGCATGTCGCACGGCATCCAGAAACGCGACTGGAAAGGCCCAATTCTCAAGCACCGCGGTTCCCACATCACTCCGCAATTCCTTGATGGCATGGTCCAGATTGGCCTGATCGGCAAACAGGTTCACATGGCGTTCCGCCTGAACCAGGATCGGCACTACACCAATATCATGCAGCAGCCCCGCCAGCAGAGCCTCTTCCGGGTCAACAGACGTGGCACTGTCTGCCAGCACCCAGCACAGCGCCGCAACCTCCCGGGAATGGCGCCACAACCGGTCCATCTCCTTCTGAAGTGACGACCGTTTTGACCGGAACACCTCTCGCATGGAAAACACCGTCACTAGTTGCCGGGTGGTGCGCATACCCAGCCGGATCACCGCCTCCCGGACATTGCGCACATCGGAAAAACCCCGATAAAGCGGGCTGTTGCAAGCCCGCACCAGTTTCGCGGCCATGGCCGGATCGGCGGACACCGCATTGGCTACCTGCGCTGCGGCAGTATCTTGACGATCCACCAGGCGGCGCACTTTCCAGGCAACGTCCGGCACGCTGGGCAAAGTAAGTTGATTGGAGCGAAGTTCCGCGTAGAACTCCATCAACAGGTAATGCTCCTCACTCTCGTCCTCACTATCTTCCTCACCGGAAGATTCTCCGGAAGCAATCTCTACCTGCTGAACCGGCGCCGAGCGCAGGAGCTGGGTCAGCATTTCCTGCCGGATGACCAGAAACTCGGAGGGCTTTACCGCCGTCACCGTGTACATTCTGGGCTGCAGTCGGGCAATGGGGTTCACCGCCTTCTCCGACCCCGCGTCAATCAGGTACTTGCGTCCGTCAGCGGATTCGAGCTGCACCTGGCCAGATATCAGGAAAAAGTCCATGCCGTCCCGAATACCGCGCTCAATGATGCGCTGGCCAGGGCCGTGGCGGCGCCGTTCGGCTCTGTTCACCAAGAGCACAAGCTGATCGTCCGTTAGCCGGTCAAGCGGTTGAAACTCTTTTAGACGACGCAAGGACAGGCTTTCCTGGCCGGCCATAGACTTCTCCCCCTGATCCGATAATTTCCATAGTCAGTTACACATTGTAAGCACGGATCATCAAAACAACCATCCGCACTCGTCTGTGTCTACCTTAGGGGATCCGGGAAAACGGGACGGATACAGAAAGGCCCGGGCGAATCGGATTCGGCCGGGCCTTTCTGGTTAACTAACCGACAGCAAAGACGGCTATCGGTGACTTATCAGAAGAATGACCAACCGCCGTCATCTTCTTCTTCGACATCATCTTCGACTTCAGGCTCCGGCTGTGACTCAGCGGCGGCACTGGACGAAGAAGAGGAGCTCTGACTGCTCGAACTGCTGCTTTTCGGGGCGGCGGCCACCTGAACTGATACCATTCCCAGTGCTTCCTTGGTGGAGTCATCCAGCACACCAGAGGCCGTCAGACCGTTGTCTCTCTGAAACTTTTCCAGAGCGCTTCGGGTCTTGTCATCCATCTTCGGGCTGACATTGCTAATCGCATAACCAGCGCCGTAAAGAGCGTTTTTCAGTGCAACGGTGTCATTAGCCATGGCCGCTGGCGACGCTGCCAGAGCCAAAGACCCTGCCATTACCGCTGCCGCCAATTGGCTTCGAAAATGTGTGAGCCTAGCCATAAGTCACTCCAGTATGCGGTGATTAGTTGTTGTCGAACCAGCCCCTACTTAGGGGATTTAAAACAACAGGCTATCACATCTCAGCTGCGGTCAGCCGGCTCCGATTGTTGTGATTCTGTAGCCAAACCGGGCAGTTTTGTTTCTGTCGCTGCGTTATCCTCACTGAATTCACGAATGAAAATACCCCAGAAAGCCATAAAGAGCGCAGCAACCAGTGGCCCCATAACAAAGCCGTTAATGCCGAACATGGCCAGACCACCCAGAGTAGAAAGCAACACGATATAATCTGGCAGCTTGGTATCCCGCCCTACCAGAATGGGGCGCAACAGGTTGTCCGAAAGGCCGATTACGATCGTACCAAACGCCGTCAATATCGCCGCCGATACAGAATCCCCGGTCGCCGCCAGGTAAATGGCCGCAGGCACCCAGACCAGGGCAGCACCAACGGCGGGCAGCAGCGATACGATCGCCATCACCACACCCCACAGCAGGGCCCCCTGAATGTTCAGAAGCCAGAAGATGAAGCCGCCCAGCGCCCCCTGAATGATTGCAATCAACAGGTTGCCTTTTACGGTGGCTCGGGTTACCTCGGCAAATTTTGCAAACAGCAGACGCTCACGTTCGTCCCCAAGCGGCAATGCTTTGATCATTAATTCAATCAGCTTGTCACCGTCCCGCAACAGGAAAAAGGCCAGGTAAGCCATCAGCGCCAGCCCCAGAAAAAACTGGAAGGTGTTCTGTCCAAAACCGATGGCCTGTTTCGCCAGCAGTTGGCTACCGCCGACAAAAGCACTCACGGCCCTATCCCGTACATCGCCAAAATCCATCCCGAATTTGGCAAAAAAGGCCTCAATAGCGGGAAATGAACTGACGACCTGATCAATGTACTCACCGGGTTTCAGCTCACCATCCTGAATTCTCTGATAAAGCACGACGCCCTCAGCCACCAGGGACGTCACCAGCGCCAGAACCGGGATAATGACGATGAAAAGACACAGCAAAAGCGTTAGCAGCGCAATAAGATTAGGGCGATCACCCATTTTCGTCGCCAGTTTCTGGCGCACCGGGTGGAAGATCAGCGCAATAGCGATAGCCCAGAAAATCGGGCCAAAAAAGGGTTTCATCAGCAGAACGAACGCCAGCGAAACCCCGACCAGCATGGCGAGGAAAGTCCGAGTCTCAAGTTTTTCGTACATGCAGAGTGGTTCCGATGCCCTGATCAAAGTGAAATCTTGGACGGCAGACTAACATGCCGTCATGGCCAGTGTAGCGGCTTTCAGGTTATAGTTGTCGGTTGTTGGTTATTCGTTGAACAGGTTTAAAGTTTGGATAACGAAGAGTTTACCGTGGAAACCGCCCTTGAGGCCGCAACGGCTCTGCACCGCGTGCTGGCCGCCAGAACCCATCGTCGCAAAGTAATGGGCCAGGACGTCCTTGTCCCGGGTCAGCTGGGCGAGGCGTTGCATCTGCCGCGGATTATCCATCGCCTTCAGGCCAAGCAGGCCCGACAAAGAGACCGTGGCCTGGAGGACTTTCAGGAGCTCTGGCCAACCCTGTCTCTCTCAACCCGCGACAAAGTTCTGCACAGAATCGGCTGGTATGACCCCAAGTCTCTCGACTGGGAGGATAAGCGTTCCAACCGTCGCCCCGCCACCGACACCGATCAATGATTCAATTGGTCAACGGACTGTTACCGAAACCAAACACGCCGAATTTCAAACTGCTTTATGCTGAGCTGTGACGGTCGACGGATACGTTGACCACGCAACCAATCAGTTAGGAAGTCGATGGCATGCGTATCCTGAAAACCGATGAGAGCCGTTTTGCGGGCTTACCGGATTATCCATTCACACCGAACTACCTTGAAGCCGAACCCGGGCTGAGAATGCACTATGTAGATGAAGGTCCTGTCAGCGCAGATCCGGTGGTCATGCTGCACGGTGAGCCGTCCTGGTCGTATCTCTACCGTCACATGATTCCGATGGTGTCCTCGGCCGGACACCGGGTACTGGCGCCGGACCTGATCGGATTCGGCAAGTCCGACAAACCGGCCGACATCAGCGACTACAGTTACGACCGTCACATCGCCTGGCTTTCCAGCTGGCTCAGAGCCCTGAAACTGCAAAACATTACCCTGGTGTGTCAGAACTGGGGATCGCTGCTGGGCCTCCGCCTGGCCGCCGAGAACCCGGATATATTCCGCTGTATCATCGTAGGCAATGGCATGTTGCCTACGGGTGAAACCTCGATTCCTGCCGTATTCACGCTTTGGAAAGCGTTCGCCACCCACAGCCCCTGGCTGCCCATCGGGCGCATCGTTCAGCTTGGGACTGAACGCACGCTCAGCAAAGCCGAGCTTGCCGCCTATGAAGCGCCCTTCCCAACGTCTGAACACAAGGCCGGAGCGCGGGCATTTCCAAAGCTGGTACCGGTATCCGAAAACCACCCTGACAGCATAGCCAACAAAGCAGCCTGGCGGGTCCTGGAAAAATGGAAAAAACCATTTATCACCTGTTTCAGCAGCGGCGACCCCATCACCCGGGGCGGCGAGCGCTACATGCAAAGGCGCATACCCGGCGCCCACGGCCAGCCCCACATTACGCTGCAGGGTGGCCATTTTCTGCAGGAAGACTCCCCTGAAGATTTTGCACGGATTATCATCGATGCCTGCAAATCTGAGCTTGCGGCCTGATCCGAGCTTGCGTCCTGAGAAGCGACGCTAACCGAAGACCGTCACTGTCTGGCGGCTGGTAGCCACCAGCTCACCACGGCTGGTCCAGATGCCGGCCTGAGTATGCCCATAACCTGCCCCGGCCTGGTCGATGGTCGCGCGATACAGTAGCCAGTCACCGGGCCTGACATCGGGCCTTGGGTGCATGATATCGAGCGCCCAGCTCAGGGAGCTCGCTGGAGCCGGTGATTTCAGGTGGGGCAGAAGTGCCGGTGGCCAGGCATCAATCAGCGCCACAATGTGCGCATCGGTCAGGGTTTCCGGCGGTTCACGGAATTGCATCCAGCCACCCATCTCACGGCCGCCCTGACCGCTGAACGGCATATGACCAAAAGCCCATCGCATCTCGATATGGCGGGTAAACTCGGGCGTCACATCCTTGATGTAGGGCAAGGGCTTACAATCTTCGGGGGCCGGGGCTTCTGCCGCGGACTGCGGCTTTACAGACACCACGGACTCCCGGCCGCCGCCAAAACTGGCAAGGGCGACAAGCAGGGGCTGACCGTCCTGATCGATTCTGCCCGTCGCCTGGCTGACCGCCTTGCCTTCCCGCAGTATGTCAGCGCTCACAATGGCAGGCGCCTCCGGCTTGACCGGACCGACGAAAGACACCTGCATCGAACGCATGGGCCTTCCTTCAGCCACCACGCTGGCCATGCGGCTAAACACCAGCGCAGCCGTCAGACCACCAAAACTGGCGCGTCCCTGGCTCCAGCTCGCCGGGATCGTCACGCTGTCTTCGGCCGCACTTATCTCCAACAATTCATCAAACGTCATTCGTCCGCCTCATTAGCATCCTATTTGTATCAGCCACGAGCTTGCCCAAACTTGCGAACCGGCGCAACTGCTTGCCCGGCAAGTACCTACAAAGTGTTTGACGATTTGGATATAAAAGCACCAGAAAAACGGTTATACTACTGCGCACAAAACGCATTGCCAGGCAATGCCCTACCCTCTGAATTCCGAGAATATGAATGTCTGATTTGACTTTTGCCGAACTCGGCCTCGATCCGGCGGTGCTTGAAGCCGTTGAGGCCGTCGGCTATGAAATACCTACCCCCATCCAGGCGCAAACCATTCCTGCGCTGCTGGCTGGCAAACATGTCCTGGGCGTGGCGCAGACCGGCACCGGCAAAACCGCTGCTTTTGCTCTGCCCCTGCTTAGCCGGATTGATGCATCCGTCGCCGAGCCCCAGATTCTGGTACTGGCGCCGACCCGTGAACTGGCTATTCAGGTGGCTGAAGCCTTCACCACTTACGCCAGCAAGTTCCGCAACTTCCATGTACTGCCGATTTATGGCGGCCAGGACTTCCACCCCCAGATCAAAGGTCTGAAGCGTGGCGCGCAGGTTATTGTGGGCACCCCGGGACGCATGCTGGATCACCTTCGCAAGGGCACCCTGAAACTGGGCAGCCTGAAGGCGCTGGTACTGGACGAAGCCGATGAAATGCTGCGCATGGGCTTTATCGATGATGTTGAGTCGATTCTGTCCAAGACCCCGGCAAACTGCCAGCGGGCGCTTTTCTCCGCCACCATGCCGGCGCAGATCAAGAAGGTTGCACAGACCTACTTGCGGGATGCCGTAGAAGTAAAAATTGAAAGCGAAACCCGCACGGTCGAGCGCATCTCGCAGTTTGTGCTGCCGGTTTACGCCGAGCGCAAGCTGGACGCCCTCACCCGGATTCTGGAAGTGGAACCGATTGATGCCGCGATTATTTTCGTGCGCACCAAGGCGGAAACCATCCTGTTGGCCGAAAAACTCTCAGCTCGCGGCCATGCTGTGGCCCCGCTGAACGGTGACCTGAATCAGCGCCAGCGGGAGATGACGGTCGAAGATCTGAAGAAAGGCAAGAGGGACATGATCGTTGCGACAGACGTAGCTGCCCGCGGTCTGGACGTGTCTCGAGTTACCCACGTTATCAACTACGACGTGCCGTATGACACCGAAGCCTATATCCACCGTGTTGGCCGTACCGGGCGTGCAGGCCGCAATGGCAAAGCCATTCTGCTGGTAACGCCCCGTGAGCGCAGCTGGCTGCGCACCCTTGAGCGCGCAACCAACTCGCCGATGGAATCCTACCAACTGCCAACGCCGGTTGAACTCAAGAAAATGCGGGAGCAGCAGTTTGAATCCCAGCTTCTTGGTTTTGCCGAAGGCGGCAAACTGGCCAAGGCCATGGGCTTGCTGGATGAACTTGCCGAACGCAATGAGATGGATATTGCGATGATAGCGGGGGCACTGGCCTGCTGGATGGATGCTTTGCAGCCAGGCTTGCTGCCGCTGGAGCAGCCGGATGCATTGCCGGAGGTATCGGCCTCGGCACCGCCGCGCCGGGACAACAAAGGTGGTCGTCCGGGCGGACCTCGCAAGGGTAATTTCAAGAAAGGCCCCGGTGGCTTCAAAGGGAAACCACCCGGTAAAGGCGGTAAGCCACCCGGCAAGCGGCCACCCCGCAGGGATTGATCAGACGGCCGCTGGCCGCTGATAGACTACGAAACTGTAGTCATAGGGATTGTTGTCGGACGCGGAGAAATCCTCCCGTCCGATTTCTTCCCATTCGCCCCAGTTAACCTCCGGAAAGAACGCATCGCCGTCCACTTCGGCGTGGACCTGGGTAACGTAGATCCTGTCCACCATTGGCAGAGCTTCGGCGTAGATCTGGCCGCCGCCAATGATCATCACTTCGTCCCCATCTTCGATTTCAGCCTGAGCTTCGGCTTTCACCAGGGCTTCTTCCAGTGATTTTGCAGCCGCTGTGCCTGCGGGCGCTTCCCATTCGGGATTACGTGAGATCACCACGTTCATCCGCCCCGGCAGTGGCCGGCCAATGGAATCCCAGGTTTTCCGACCCATGATGATGGGCTTTCCCATGGTGGCCTGCTTGAAGTACTTCAGGTCACCCGGCAGGTACCAGGGCAGATTGTTGTTCTTGCCTATCACCCGGTTGCGGGACATGGCGACTATCAGGGCTTTTCTCATTCCTGGCCTCTTGGTTTGGAGCTCTGGCTCTTGAGCTCTCGGGACTTTGGGGCTGCAAAAGGGCGGGTAGGTACGTTCAAAAAACGCTACAAGCACATCCATGTGCGCTTGGGCTCCGCCATCCATGGCTCCGCACATTTTTGAACGTACCTACCCGCCCTTTCGCGGCAGACTCACGCGTTCGCTTTTCCAAACACAGCAGTTAACTGTGATCAGAGTAATTTACTGACTCTAATCCAAGCAGGACCGACGCCCTGCTTTGATTCGTCAGAAATTCAATCTCCGTCAATTTGAACGCAGAGCAGTGGGAGGGGGCTTCCGAAAATGTGCGGAGCCATGGATGGCGGAGCCCAAGCCGCACAGGGACGTCTTGAGGCGTTTTTCGGAAGCCCCCTCCCACTGCCCTGCAGCCCCCAAAACCAGAGGTCCGGAACCCAAGCTAGAGACAACTAGATAGCAATAGGCGCCTTAATACCGGGATAAGGCTCATACCCCTCGAACTCGAAGTCCTCAAGTTCGTACTCAAAAATACTTGCCGGTTTACGCTTTATGACCAGGTTGGGCAACGCCCGCGGTTCGCGTTTCAGCTGCTCGAAGGCGATCTCGTCGGTCAGGTGATTCTGATACAGATGGCAATCGCCAAAGGTATGAACGAACTCCCCCACGTCCAGATCACACTGCTGGGCGATCATATGGGTTAGCAAGGCATAGGATGCGATATTGAACGGCACGCCCAGGAACAGGTCGGCGCTGCGCTGGTATAGTTGACACGAGAGCTTGCCGTCGGCCACGTAGAACTGGAACAGGCAGTGGCAAGGGGCCAGAGCCATGCGGCCTTGCCGGACGTTGTCCTGGGGACCGATGGACTCGTCCGGGAGTTCTGCCGGGTTCCAGGCGGCGACGATCAGGCGACGGGAATCCGGCCTGGTCCGGATCTGCTCGATCACGTCGCTGATCTGATCCACGACCTCGCCATTCGGGCACTGCCAGCTTCGCCACTGCTTGCCGTAGATAGGGCCAAGGTCGCCATTTTCCAGCGCCCACTCGTTCCAGATGGAAACCTTGTGCTCTTTCAACCAGTTATTATCGGTGGAGCCGCGAAGGAACCAGAGCAACTCGTATATGATGCTGCGCAAGTGGACTTTTTTGGTGGTCACCAGCGGGAAACCCTGCCGGAGATCGAACCGTAGTTGCCTGCCAAACACCGACCGGGTGCCAACGCCCGTGCGGTCACCTTTGTTGAATCCATTGTCGACAACGTCCTGCATCAGGTCGAGATAGACTTTCATTCGGCGTTTCTCCGATAGGCAATCAACATCAGGGCGCCACCCGCGAGAATCATCGGGAAGGACAGCACCTGCCCCATCGTCAGCCAGTCAAATGCAAGATAACCAATCTGGGAATCCGGCTGACGGACGAATTCGACTATAAAACGGAAGACCCCGTAAGCCAGAAGGAACAGACCCGATACCGCCATCCGGGGGCGTGGCTTCGCCGAGAACCACCAGAGGATCACAAACAACGCGACGCCTTCCAGGGCAAACTGATAGAGCTGGGACGGGTGGCGGGCCAGGGAATCGGGAGCTGTGCGAAACACCATACCCCAGGCTGCATCCGTGGGTTTCCCCCAGAGTTCACCGTTGATGAAGTTGCCAATACGGCCAGCGCCCAGCCCAACAGGCACCAGCGGTGCGACGAAATCCGCAAGCTGCCAGAACCCGCGACCGATTTTCCGACCGTACCACCACATGGCAAAAATAACGCCCAACAGGCCACCGTGAAAGGCCATTCCACCTTCCCACACTCGCAGCAGCCAGAGCGGATCCGCCAGAAAAACATCAAAATTGTAGAACACCACATAGCCAAAGCGCCCGCCGAGTATCACCCCCAGCGCGATATAGAACAGCAGATCGCCCATCTGCTCTTCCGTAATCGGGGACCAGGGTTTGCGGGCCCTCAGCCTGCCCAGCCACCAGCCGACCAGGAAGCCCACCAGATAGGTCAGGCCGTACCAGTGGATTTTCAGTGGCCCCAGCGACAGGGCGACCGGATCAATCTGCGGGTGCTGCAACATCAGTAACTCCAGACTCGGTGATAACGGGTAATAAATTAAAGATCAGATCAGAAAGCCAATACCCACCACAACCAGCAGAAGGGCAAAGATCTTTTTCAGAAAACGAGCATCCAGCCGGTGTGCCAGGTTCGCGCCAACCCGCGCAAACAACACGCTGGTGAGCACAATGCCTGCAAATGCCGGCAGATAGACAAATCCAAGACTCAGATTCGGCAACTCAGGATGGTTCCAGCCAGTCCCCATATTGGCAAGAGCGCCCGCCAGGGCGATAGGAAATCCGCAAGCAGCGGAGGTTCCTACTGCATTCTGCATGCGCAGGTTACACCAACTCAGAAAAGGCACGGTTAATGTGCCGCCGCCAATGCCGAAAATAGCCGAGGCCCAGCCAATACCGGTGCCCGCGACGCCTAGCCCGACCTTACCGGGAACATCACGGCCCGGTTTCGGGTTGACGTCCAGCAGCATCTTCAGCGCCACCAGAATCACAAAAACACCGATAATCAGTTCCAGCGAGGCGCCGGAAAGCATGGAAGCGGTGACGGCGCCCAGAACGGCGCCAATCACAATGCCAACCACCATTGACCGCACGATATCCCAGCGCACGGCCTGGTGCATATGGTGTGAGCGAATCGAACTGATGGAGGTGAATACGATGGTGGCGAGGGACGTTCCAATGGCCAGATGGGCCGCAATCTCCGCACTGACATCCTGCAGCCCAAAACTGAAAATAAGCACCGGCACGATCACCAGCCCGCCACCAATGCCAAAGAGACCGGCAAGGGTTCCGGCGAAGGCACCGAGGGCAAGGTACAGGGCAATTACGGCAATCAGTGTCATCTTTCGGGCCACACGCACGCGAAAACAGAGGCTGGTATGATACACACCGACGCTCTATTGTTCACTCGCCTGTTCACTCACGACGGAACCCGAACCTGCATGTGTCTGATCGTATTTTCTGTCAACCAGCACCCGCATTTCCCTCTGGTTATGGCCGCCAACCGGGACGAATTTTTTCGGCGGCCGACGACGGCCATGGACTGGTGGCAAAGTGATGTGGCCGGGGGGGAGATTCTGGCCGGACAAGACCTGCTGTCTGGCGGCACCTGGCTGGCGGTAAGCCGAGATGGCACGGTGTCTGCCGTGACTAATGTAAGAGAAGCCAGTGAGGCCACGGCGGCCAGAACGCGCGGGGAACTGCCATTGCTGGCGCAGAAACATGGCCCTGAGGCGTTGACCGGAATTCTGTTGCCAGATCGTAACCAATACGCCGGATTCAACCTGGTGCGGGTGGACCCCCTAGGCGGGTGGTATTTCAGCAACCGCGATGCCCATCCCGGCCGTCAGATTTATCGGGGCATTTTCGGGCTCAGCAACCATCTGCTGCAGACCCCCTGGCCAAAACTGCTCAGGCTTCGCGAAGCGGTCAGTGACTCGCTTCGGGACACGCCTGCCGGTCACGCGGACCAACTGCATGACACCCTGACCCGGCAACTTCAGGACACTACGCCCGCCCCGGACCGGCAGTTGCCGGATACCGGAGTCGGCATCGAAACCGAGCGTTTTCTCTCTTCCCCGTTTATCAAAAGCGAGCACTACGGGACCCGGGCAACCACGATTGTCAGCATCAGCCACGGAGGTGAAATCGTCGTGACCGAGAAAAGCTATGGTCCCAATGCACAAAAATCAGAACACAAACAGTTTCGCTGGCAGCGAACCACCTGAAGCTTTGATATAATCCGCCGAAATCCGCGAACCACCGGAGGCCCCGTATGGCCGCTGAAAAAAGCACTGCGTCCATTGCCGACTTTGAGAAGTCACTGGATGAACTGGAGAAGCTGGTCAACGATCTTGAGCGGGGCGAGCTGTCGCTGGAACAGTCTCTGACGGCGTTTGAACGTGGCGTGAAGCTGACCCGTGAATGCCAGCAGGCCCTGAAAACCGCCGAACAGCGGGTCGATCAACTGGTACAGACCAGCGACGGCACACTGGAGACCAGGCCATTTACGCCTGACGACTCTGACTGATGCAGCCGATTACCACATTTCTCGAGCACTGCCGTTCAAATGTCGATACCACCCTGGCCAACCGGCTGACCACTTCCGAACTCGGATCTCCGAGACTTCTGGACGCCATGAAGTACAGCGTTCTCGGCGGCGGCAAACGGGTTCGCCCGGCCCTTTGCGTGGCGGCCGCCCTGGCGGTGGGTCAATCCGAGGATGCTGCCCTGGTGCCTGCCTGTGCCATTGAGCTGATCCACGCCTACTCTCTGATCCACGACGATCTGCCTGCCATGGATAACGATGAATTGCGCCGGGGCAGGCCCACCACCCACATTGCCTTTGATGAACCGACCGCGATTCTGGCTGGCGATGCGCTGCAGACACTGGCCTTTGACTGGCTTGCGGATGCGCCGATGCTGGACGACCGTACCCGGCTGGCCATGGTTCGAGAACTAACGAGGGGCAGTGGCCATCAGGGCATGGTGGGTGGTCAGGCGATTGATCTTGAATCGGTCGGCAAACAGTTGTCGATCGAGCATCTTGAATCCATGCACCGGCATAAAACCGGCGCGCTGATAGTGGCTGCGGTAAGAATCGGCGCTCTGACGGCACCTGACCTGAAACCGGTGCAGATCGACGCTCTGACCGAATACGCCCGCACTCTGGGCCTGGCGTTTCAGGTACAGGACGACCTGCTGGACATCGAAGGCGATACCACGGTGATCGGCAAACCCCAGGGATCGGATCAGGCGCGGGGCAAACCCACCTACCCATCATTGATGGGCATTGATCAGGCCCGCCTCTACCTCGCCGGTTTACTCGAGACTACCCTGGCCAGCCTTGAATCCTTTGGCAATGAAGCCGACACGCTGAGGGCAATGGCGGATTACGTGGTGGCCCGCACCCACTGATGCATTGGCACCCATTGATACTTTGGCACCCATTGATACTGGGCCAGCCATGCGCGCACACTGGGAATCCGGGATGGATGAACGCTACAAGCATGAAATGAGACGCACCCATCCCTTATAATAGGTGCCATATTCCGAAACACCCGACAAAGATACGAGTAGATGCACGAACCATATACGTTTCAGGAAATCCCGTCCCAGCAGCCTAACACGCCGCTGCTGGACCGGATTGACACCCCGGTCCAGCTCCGCCAGTTGCATGCGGAACAGTTGACCCAACTGGCCCGGGAGTTGCGCTCGTTCCTGCTCTGGTCCGTCGGCCAGACCGGTGGGCACTTCGGTGCCGGGCTGGGGGTTCTGGAACTGACGGTCGCTCTGCATTACGTATTCAACACGCCGGAAGACCGTCTGGTGTGGGACGTCGGCCATCAAGCCTATCCCCACAAGATTCTCACAGGCCGTCGCAACCGCATGGACACCATCCGCCGCAAGGGCGGCCTGGCGGGCTTCCCCAAGAGGGCAGAGAGTGAGTTCGACACCTTCGGCGTGGGCCATTCCAGCACCTCTATCAGCGCAGCACTGGGCATGGCCATTGCCTCGCGCATGCAGAAAACCGGTCGTAAAAGCATTGCCGTGATTGGTGACGGCGCGATGACCGCCGGTATGGCGTTTGAAGCCCTCAATCACGCAGGACACCTGCACGCCGATATGCTGGTGATTCTGAATGACAACGATATGTCCATTTCCCGCAACGTGGGCGGCCTGAACAACTACTTTGCCAAGCTGCTGGCCAGCCGAACGTACAATCAGATGCGTGACGGCAGCAAACGGGTGTTGCAGGGCACTCCGAACCTGATGGCACTGGCGCGAAAAACCGAAGAACACTTCAAAGGCATGATCTCGCCGGGCACCTTGTTTGAAGAGCTGGGCTTCAATTACATCGGGCCTATCGATGGCCACGATCTGCCGTTGTTGCTGGAAACACTGGAAAACATTCGCGAACTGGACGGCCCGCAGTTCCTGCACGTAGTGACGACCAAGGGCAAAGGCTTTGGTCCGGCTGAAGCCGATCCTATTGGCTACCACGCCATCAACAAGATTGAGCCGGTACCGCCCTCCCGGCCCGAGCCGGTCAAACCGAAACCGTCGAAATCCAAGTACGCCAACGTGTTCGGGCAATGGCTCTGTGACGCCGCCGAGGCAGACGAGCGCGTGGTGGGCATCACCCCCGCGATGTGCGAGGGCTCGGATCTTCTGGCGTTTTCACAGCGCTTCCCGGACCGGTATTTTGACGTGGCCATTGCCGAACAGCATTCGGTCACCCTGGCGGCCGGGCTGGCGTGCGACGGTGCCAAACCGGTGGTCGCGATTTATTCGACGTTTCTGCAGCGGGCTTACGACCAGCTGATTCACGATGTGGCGATCCAGAATCTGGATGTGCTGTTTGCGATCGACCGGGCCGGGCTGGTAGGCGAAGACGGCCCCACCCACGCGGGCGCGTTCGACATCAGCTATTTGCGCTGCATTCCCAATATGGTCGTGATGACGCCCTCTGACGAGAACGAGACCCGGCAACTGCTGCATACGGGCATGCTGCACAACGGCCCTGCCTCGGTACGCTATCCCCGGGGAACCGGGCCTGGTGTCGAGATCGACGTTGAGCTGTCACCGCTACCCATTGGTCGGGGACGCCGGGTGAGAGAGGGCTCAGGCATTGCCATTCTGAATTTCGGCGCGCTTTTGACGCCCGCTCTTGAGGCCGCTGAAGCGCTTGAAGCCACGGTGGCGGATATGCGGTTTGCCAAGCCTCTGGACCAGGAGCTGATCGTTGCCCTGGCGGAAGAGCATGATCTACTGGTCACACTTGAAGAGAATGCGATTGCAGGGGGCGCTGGCAGCGCCGTCACTGAATTTCTGAACAGCCGGAATCTTTTACAGCCGGTACTGCAACTGGGGCTGCCCGACACATTCGTCGATCATGGCAAGCACAGCCAGTTGCTGAAAGATGTCGGGCTGGATGCAGAAGGTATTCGTCAGGCGATCAAGACTCGCTGGGAACTCACCAGGCAGACCGACCTGCTGGCAGCCGTCAAGTAAACAGCTCGGGCTGTTCAATAGAGACGGCTCAGGCTGTCAAACAGGCTTGGCTCAGGCTGTCGGGTCGTCGTCCTGATGGGTCTCAAACCAATGCCCCAGCTTGCTCTGCTTGGTGTTCAGATAATGCTCGTTGTGGGGGTTGCGGCCGACATGCAGCGGCACTCGCTCTGAGATCTCGATGCCAAGCGCGGTCAGAGCATCCACTTTGCGGGGATTGTTGGTCATCAGTTTAAGGCTATGGATGTTCAGGTGTTCCAGCATGTCCCGGCACATACCATAATCCCGAAGATCCGCTGCAAATCCCAGTTGCTCGTTCGCCTCGACCGTATCCGCTCCCTGATCCTGCAGATTGTAGGCGCGAATCTTGTTCAGCAGGCCGATACCCCGCCCTTCCTGACGCAAATACATCAAAACGCCCCGGCCCTCCCTCGCAATGCTTCGCAACGCTTCTTCAAGCTGATAGCCGCAGTCACATCGCATGCTGTAGAGCGCATCGCCCGTGAGACATTCCGAGTGTGTCCGCGCCAGCATGGGTTCAGGGCTGTCCAGATCACCCAACGTCAGGGCAATGTGCTCTTTACCGGTGTCCGGCTCTTCGAAGCCGTGCATGTCAAACACACCAAACGGTGTCGGTAGCCGACAAGTCTGGATATAACGAACAGCCACAATGTTTCCTCGTGGTTCGGTCAAACGAGCCGCGCATTCTATCACGGGGCCATCCTCCTGACGTAGTCTCCGCACTGCCCTTTCCTCTGATCTGGGTGACACACAGGATTACGAAGGTGAGTCAGAAGCAGACCAGTGTCCGCTGCGTCCGCCTTTCTTCTCCAGCAGACGAACACCGTCAATCACCATGCCCCGGTCAACGGCCTTACACATATCATAGAGTGTGAGTGCCGCCACGCTGACCGCCGTCAGCGCCTCCATTTCAACGCCGGTCTGGCCGGAGAGCTTGCACCGGGAGTGCACCCTTATGGACTGACCGTCTTCCCCGGGCGTCAGCTCCACCTTCACGGAGGACAGGTTGAGCGAATGGCAAAGCGGAATCAGGTCGTGGGTTTTCTTGGCGGCCATAATGCCGGCGACTCGCGCTACAGCGAGCACATCGCCCTTGGGATGTTCACCGTCAACAATCATGGCCAGCGTTTGCGGCGACATTCTTATCACTCCCTCGGCCCGGGCCTCGCGCTCGGTGACCGATTTAGAGCCCACATCCACCATGCGCGCTTCGCCTTTGTCGTCCAGATGCGTCAGTTTACTCATGTCATTCTCCGAAATTCATCATTTGAACTCAGACCCGGGCCACCAATAGCGGATACCGGCTACACCCTGCGCACCGCACGCGATCATCTCCTGCTCGTCGCCAGTATCAAGACCACCAAGGCCGTAAACCACAACCGGCGCCAGGGCAACCAGAGCGCGGAATTCGTCACAACCGAGCGGTGCCGTGTCCGGATGAGAATTCGTCGGCTTCACGGGTCCTAATGTAATAAAATCCGCCTTCAGTCGAATCGCGTGCTGGATTTCCTGAGCGTTATGGCAGGAGACAGCGAGGAGATAGCGGGCATCAATTGGACGGCTGCTGTGCCGCCGGGCTTCACGCCAAGGCATGTGCAGCCCTGCAGCATCCGGGAAATCCTGCACCCGGGATGCGGCGCCGTGAAGCATCCACTGCACACCACGATTCCAGTCAGCCGGTCTGATCGCCTCCGACACCAGCTCACAGTATTGCACCTGATCCAGTTCCGGTGCGCGCAGAAGGCACAGATTCTGGCCGCTGGCAGACAACGACTGTTTCAGCCTTTGCAGGTAGTCACCGGGGCCACAGGCCTTGCCAGTGATGGCGTAGCGCCGTGGCAGGCGCAGGGCGCGAATGATCGGTCGGTTCGCTGCAGGAAAGTCTTTGTCCGCAAGATCCAGCGGATTACGCCATTCGACGGACTGCCCCTCTATGCCCTCGGGCTCACCGTCGCAACTGGCCGCCTCCCAAACATCCAGGAACACACATTTATCGCCGTAATCGTGCCGGATACCAATCAATGGCTGCAGGCTTGATGCCGAAATACTCAGGCCAGTTTCTTCCTGAATTTCCCGTACCAGGGCATCCTGAACAGCCTCGCCAGGCTCCACTTTGCCGCCGGGGAACTCCAGAAGGCCACCCTGATGAACATGATCGGGGCGGCGGGCGATCAGCACCCGGCCGCCCTGGCGAATCACCCCAACCGCCACATGAATAACGCGCGCAGCGGACGACTCATCAGCCATAGTCAGGAACCCCGTAGTCAGGAACCATAGTCAGGAACCATAGTCAGGTGCGATACGCGGCGTTGATGGTGACGTAATCGTGGGAGAAGTCACAGGTCCAGACCCGCTCTGACACCTCACCCCGCTTCAGATCGATGTGAATGACAATCTCCTCCCGATCCATGATCGCCTGGCCGCGCGCCTCGCTGTAGTCCTCAGCGCGACCACCCTGACGCACCAGACACACGTCTCCCAGGAAAATTTCCAGCGCCTGCAAATCGAGACCCTCGACCCCTGCGCGGCCCACAGCGGCCAGGATGCGACCCCAGTTTGGGTCCGAAGCGAAAAGCGCAGTCTTTACCAGCGGTGAATGAGCCACCGTGTAGGCCACATTCAGAGCTTCCTGAACCGAGGCCGCCTGGCTGACTTCGATAGTAACGAACTTGGTGGCACCTTCGCCGTCACGAACAATGGCGTGGGCCAGCTCCAGATAAACCTCTTTCAACGCTGTTTTCAGTTCTGCTGCGAACGGGCTGTCGATAGTGATTTCGGGCCCACCGTACTGCCCTGTCGCCATCAGCATGCAGGCGTCGTTAGTCGAGGTATCACCGTCAATAGTGATTCGGTTGAAAGACTGCTCGCCCAACTCTGCGGACCATTGCGACAACAAGTCCGGCGCCAGCTTCGCATCGGTTGCGATAAAGCCCAGCATGGTCGCCATGTTGGGCCGGATCATGCCTGCACCTTTGCTGATTCCGGATATCGTCACCAGATGTTCACCCAGGCGTACCTGCCGCGATGAACCCTTGGGGCGGGTGTCAGTGGTCATGATGCCAGACGCTGCCTCTGCCCAGCGGTCTTCGGCCGTGTCAGCCAGAAGCTGCGGCAGCGCGTCAATGATTTTCCCGGCAGGCAAGGGCTCGCCGATGACGCCGGTGGAAAACGGCAGCACGGCCTCGGGGTCAACTCCGGCTTTTTCCGCAAGCGCGTTGCAGCAGGCGATGGCATCTGCCATGCCGCGTTCGCCAGTGCCGGCATTGGCATTGCCGGTGTTGATCAGCAAATAGCGAGGTTCACCGGCCTTAAGGTGGCGACGGGCAACATGCACTGGCGCCGCGCAAAACTGGTTTTGAGTGAAAATGCCTGCGACGCGGCTGCCGGGTGCCAGCTCGAACAGCACCAGGTCCTTTTTGCCCGGCTTTTTGATGCCGGCGCTGGCAATGCCTGTTTTTACACCCTTGACCGGAAAAAACTGAGGTAAGGCTCCAGGGCCCACAGCCATGCTCGCTCTCCTGTAGTTATAAAAAAGCTATACAAAGTCATAAAATGAAAAGCCCG
>Ga0307942_1000038_pt1 | contig 64621 bp, 64 predicted proteins | sample OrgLakmetagen175_FD_201846 | JGI IMG/M metagenome (GOLD analysis project Ga0307942, IMG submission 201846) | Saline water microbial communities from Organic Lake, Antarctica - #175 | ecosystem: Environmental > Aquatic > Non-marine Saline and Alkaline > Saline | place: Antarctica: Organic Lake... | reverse complement strand
GCTCCCTCCCCTCACCCACCCACCTGGTCCAACGCCTGTGCACGCTTCTACACAAAGGACTACTTGACTACCTCCCCCCCTCATCCACCAGCTCCCTCCCCTCACCCACCCACCTGGTCCAACGCCTGCACGTTCTTGCTGGAAGAGCTGCGGTCCAGGGACTTGCGTGGCTGGTTAGAGTAGAGTGCGGTCTTGGGGTCAGTGCACACTGCTGTGAGGATGGGCTGCCTGGGCTTGTACCTGAGGATGATTAGGTGGGTGTGGCAACAGGTGGGTGGTCGCAACAAATGGGTGGTGGAGGAAGGACGGTGGTTACATGAGTGGTGGCAAAAGTGGTTGGGTGGGTGGTGGAAAGGTTGTTTGGGTGGGTGATGGAGTGAATATGGTGGTTGGGTGCGTGCCTGAGGAGGCCAAGGCTTGTAATTGAAGGTGGTGTAGATGGTCAGGGATTGCACAAGCCTACGAGCCGTTGTACATGGCTAAGGTAGAAGAATCGTTGATGTTGGGCTAGTGGCATCGCGTGCGTCAAGAGAGTGTTATAAATGGAAGCGTGAGATGCAGTGCAGGAAAGGTGGGATGTTGGTCGAGCAAAGTATTGGACGTCTCTGAAACTGCGTGGTTGAGCTATGTATTGGACGTGTGTGTGTGTGTGTGTAGTTGAGCAAAGTATTGGACGTCTCTGAAACTGCGTGATTGAGCAATGTATTGGACGTGTGTGTGGTTGAGCAAAGTATTGGACGTCTCTGAAACTGCGTCCCTCCACATAGACCAATTCTGCAGGCCATGTAAGGCAGCAAGCAGAGGCCTCTGTTACCATCCTGGCTGCTTACTTGGCGAGCAGGCGTGCTGTCCTCCCAGTGACCGTGAATGCGATGATGAGCTTTGCATCCACTTTGTGTGCCGCTCGCACCGCTGCTGATGCTAGGGCCTCCATCTGAGAGGGCATGTGCATGCATTTTCTTGTGTTGGTATGTATGTATTTGTGTGTGCTTGTATCGAGTTTCTACGTCAATGTGTGCGCTTTGAGGATTGTGAATTTGTTGGTGTGAAATTGTGAACTGTTTTATAAGTGCAAAGTATGGAGTGTGCGCGGTAATGCAGGCGTGCACGACTTGAGCACCTTTGATGTGGTGTTGGTGTAGCATCAATTCAAGGTTTCAAAGGAGTTCATAGGTAGAAAGTACAAAAGGCACAGCAGCTTTGTTTCTGTAGCACCAATCATGCACGGTACGCTCATATTCATTATCCATGCTACCTGGTATGCAATAATAGCGTACCTTGTACCTTCCTGCTTTGCTGTGGCTGCTCAGATTTCATGGCAAGGTTTCACCGCACACATACACGCGCAAACACGCACACGTACACACACACACACACTTTTTTTTCACACACGCACCCTCTCCATCTCTGGTGCCAGTGTGAAGTAGCCTTGGGAGTCCATGAGGGAGCGGTAGAAGGCTGCAAAAAACAATGGTAGCATGTTCCATTTTCAGCGTCAGCACCCTGTCCTACAAGAACAAGTGGCCACTCAAAGCCTTGCAAAGGGGACTGGGTACGCACAGATACTCTAGCATGTGTTCAGGACGTGTGTGTATTGCATATCAAGTCCTATAATAAGGAGCAATAACGAATGGAATCAAACCTTGACAAGCACGCCACGGCAATGAATGACTGAATCAACACCACCACGCACGCACGCACCTTGGTTATCAAAGACAGCCTCAGCTGCACGACAGATGGCAGCCACAGTCTGCACAGACTCCACAGGGTACTTGCCTGCAGTGAATGATTAGACATGTGTGTGCATACTTGCCTGCAGCGAATGATTAGACGTGTGTGAATACTTGCCTGCAGTGAATAATTAGACATGTGTGTGCATACTTGCCTGCAGTGAATGATTAGACATGTGTGTGCATACTTGCCTGCAACAGAAAGCACGCGTTGATGAGAGCGTAATAGATACGGCAAAATGTTTCCAAGGTGTGAGAGTACAGTGACAAAGACACACACAAACACACACACGCTTACAACACACATGCAACTGGTACTCACCCCTGAATGTCTCTGATCCCAACAGCACACCATCAGCACCATCCAGCACTAGGTTGGCCATGTCAGTGGCTTCGGCACGAGTGGGGCGAGGAGCATCTGCATGCGTGCATCGTGTGTGCGTTTGTGTATGTTCGTCGGTGTACAAGTCGTTGTGTGTGTATATTTGTGCACATACTCTTTGGTTTTGTACGTTTGTACGTATACCTACGTGCACGTAAAAGTAATGTTTTGGCAACCTAGCTTCAATTTTCATTCTGATGACATATTTAGTACCCACGCCCCAAATTCCTCATTGCAGCATTGTTACACGACATTTGTTATGTGGCTCTGATGTAGAGGTTGATCGGTGCAAGTTCAGGAATGTCCCTGCCAAAGTGGGTGCAAAATAGGCACAAGGCCCCAAACAGCACCCCAGAATGCCAGATTTCCGGAAACGCTCGATGGTTGAAATTTTAACATGTTACATTTAAATCGGGTAGCGCGCAATGGTTTAGATGTTGAAGCAGATTACGTTCGGACCAGAAAGAGGGGTCTCTAAGTTGAAAACCTTCTTGGTACTGTTTGGGGGAACTTGGGCGCGGGGACGACCGTAAGCCACGCTATGCTTCTACACACACACACACACACACACGCACACATACACACACAAACACACACACGCACACACACGCACGCACACACACACAAACACACACGCACAGACACACAGACAGATACAAACAGACACGCACACACATACCAGTGAGTGTGTCCACCACACGTGTTACGTAGCAAGGCTTGCCCACGGCATTGGCAGCGCGCAGGAGCATCTTTTGGGCTAAGAAGACCTGTGTGCATGCAGGCATGTCAGGAGGAAGCAACAGGGGGTGAGGAAGATAGTTTCTGGACTGCACGGTCAGTGTGCAAGAAATCATTCACGGCAACAAGTGCATCAATCTGAGCACCTCCAATCCACTTTTATTTTATGTGCCTATACGCGCGTTCCCAGTGAACCCCTGCCAGACACCACGTGGTCGGCGTCAGACCAGCTCAGGTGTGGCGTCAGGTGTGGCATCAAACATCACAGGTGTGGCGTCAGGTGTGGCATCAGGTGTGGCATCAAACATCACAGGTGTGGCGTCAGGTGTGGCATCAACATCAAAGGTGTGGCGTCAGGTGTGGCGTCAGGTGTGGCGTCAGACTAAATCAGGAATCGGCCTCTCAAACTCTGGAACCCATTCTACCCATTTTTTCATTTTTTCTGCCGCGCCAGGGCCAGCCACACCTTTCATGTGCAGTGCATGCACGTGCACAGCCAGCCTGTGCTGAACACCACAGGCTTTGCCAGCTCAGAAATGAGGCCACCCCCAACCTGATAAACCCTTCAACTCATCATTCTAAAAACCAACCCACACCTTTTCGTGCGCCATGCACGTCCCCAGTGAACCTCTGCTGAACACCACCGCGTCAGCCACTTCCAAGATCTCCTGATGGTTCACTAGACCCTCCATGTCCTCTAGCTTGGCCACGATTTTGCTGCTTGCCATTCCGAGCCTGTGAGTGCGCAGGCAGCAAGGACGTGCGGTGTGTTGCTGTATTGGATTTGATTTGATAGATTTACAAGGGGACGTGTGTACGTTGCTGTATTGGAGGAACGATCAACGTGGGAACCTTGATGAAAATCGAAAAAAGGATACCCCTGCCGGCAAAGAGAGCCGGCATGACACAAGCTGGCCCAGCAAGCTTCCCACACAAATTACGCACACACACTCAAGTCATGTCAAACAAATACCACCCCCTACGCCCCTCCCCTTTCAACCAGGGTTGTTCAGTTCGGGGTACGGTCAAAAGTTCGGGTTCGCAAACTTTCACGCAATTTATCGAATTCTAAAAATGCCGTTAGTTAGCTATTAAAAGTTCGTCGAACTTTATGCCCATTTTTCAAATTTTTAGGTCCAAAATAGCCCAAAATGCAGGAAAGAGTCTTAGATGGCTGTCAAACGTTCTGATTTTTTGATTATAATATATTATATACATGTAAGACAATACAAGCATGTTTTAGACGAGTATGACCATGGAAACAAGCAAAATCCTCCATTTTCGAAATTGCACATCGAACAGTTCGAGGGTTCTAGAACTTTCACGAACTTTATCGAACCCTTGCTCCCAAAAAGTCGAACTGAACAACCCTGCTTTCAGCCCCACCCCTACTCACCGCAGTCATACGGTTTGAGTTTCATAAAGTTTGAATGAATAGGAAGGTGAACAAGCTCATTGACAAACCTCAAATCAAATCTGTAGAGTCTCCAGCTTGATTTGTTTTCTGGTTATTTGCCATCAAGCTCCAAACACGTGTACCTGTCTCTGAAAACAAACTTTTAAAATCTACCCACTTTCAGTAAGCAAATCGCCCATCACATACCTACCCACACACCCACCTATCACACACCTACCTACCCACAATACACACACACAGACACACACACACACACACACATCATACAACAAACCTCCATTATGCAAATTACCCATCACACATCGGCCTACCTACACACCCACCCATCACACAAAACACCTGCAATATGCAAATCACCACAACATACCTATTACCCATACACCCATCACACTCCTACCTACCCCTTCCCCCCACACACACATCATCATCATCATCATCAACATCATCATCAACACACTCAATGGCACCCAACACACAACACCCTTCTAATACCCACCCCGTGGCACCCCTTCATGACAAGACACCCATACAACCCACGCCACTCCCATCCCAATCTGACGACACCCACCCACCTATGCAGGAGAGACTTGCAGTTGGCCACGTCAGCAGCAGAGCGTGTGCGCGGCAGCGCGATGTAGTCCGCAGCACCTGAAGGGTGCTGGGCGACCCAAGCTGCAAGCAGCTTCGCATCCTGCGCACGCTCAAAGGCAGGAACAGACAGATTGCAGTGTGAAGTTGAAACAGCCTTCATTTTGAAATGGCACTACATTGGGTGATGCGCGCGACCGAGGCTGCAAGCAGCTTTGCATCCTGCACACGTTCAAAGGCAGGAACAGACAGATTGCAGTGAAGTTGAAACAGCCTTCATTTTGAGGCGGCACTACATTGGGTGATGCGCACGACCGAGGCTGCAAGCAGCTTTGCATCCTGCACACGTTCAAAGGCAGGAACAGACAGATTGCAGTGAAGTTGAAACAGCCTTCATTTTGATGCGGCACTACATTGGGTGCTGCGCGCGACCCAAGCTGCAAGCAGTTTTGCATCCTGCGCACGTCCAAAGGAGCAAGGAACACAGCTTATACATACAGGTAAAGCAGAACATCAACTCGTGAGGCACAAAAGTAATAATTTGATACATACACCAAAATTGGAGCAGTGCATGCATAAGCGGGATTCCTATGTTACATATTACATACGCTCATAGGCATAGGGCAAGTCTTCAATCAATTAATGAGGTACAGCACACTTTTGAAGTGTTGCTTGAGTGCTTGCTGTACGGAACTTCTTGCACTGGGTGTGCGCGTACACGAAACTGTCATACTGAACTGACCCTCCTACGTACAAATGTCACCTTAATAATTCTTGCAGTGGGGTTTTTGACCAGTTGAAGGGTTTCTTCAATGCACACTGGTGTTTGTTATTAGGGTGCAGGAGTTGCAATCCTGACGTAAACTGTTCTTTTAAGCAAGCACAGTGCCAGGCGCACAGGTGTCAGGCTCACAAGACAGTGCACAGGAGCGCAGTGTTGATTAAGATAAAAAAAGACATTGCTGTCGGACAGCAAAGCTAAGCACGGTTCTAGGCAAAATTGTACCTGTGACCTCGAAGAGTGTGTGCGTGCGTGTGTGTGTGTGTGTGTGTGTGTGTGGTGTGTGCGTGTGTGTGTACGTGTGTTTTAAGTGTGTGCGTGCGTGTGCGGTGTTTGTGCGTGTGCCTTTCTCTTACACAATGTGGTTTCACTGCCCACACAGTGCTTCTATCTCTGTTTTAAACGCACCTGCTCGGTGATTGAAGGAATTGGGTTGCGTGCTCCGGCGGCGAGCTTGACAATGAGAGACACCCCTTCTAGAGAACAGGAGTTGTTGACGGTGCAGCTGACGCAGTTGTCTTCAACCTGTTGGAGCGTGTGAGTACGTGTGTGTGTACGTGTGTGTGTACGTGCGTGTGTACGTGTGTGTACGTGTGTGTGTATGCCTTACCGTCAATTCTGCGGCATCCTTCACTTTAGCCCCCTCTCTTCAATCAAACTCTGCCACCTAGTTATAACGAGGCAGGCTGACGCGCTTGCTGCCCACGCTGGTAGATATCACCTGCCTCACAAGTCCTCCTTACAAACCACATCCAGTAGGTTCCTGCCTGCCCTCTATCAGCCTCACCCACCTGGCTGACAGTGCAGCAAGCTCGCGTGGTGCCTGTGCTAGGGGGCACTACTTGCCCCATACAAAACAAGTGACAGGCCGTCATCTCCATTTAGCAGCCTCACCCGCCTGGCTGACAGTGCAGCAAGCTCGCGTGGTGCCTGTGCTAGGGGGCATTACTTGCCCCATACGAAACAAGTAACAGGCCGTCATCTCCATTAAGCAGCCTCACCCACCTGGCTGACGGTGAGGTAAGCTGACGTGGTGTCTGCCCCAGTGAACAGGTACTGCCCCACAAAGATGAGGCTGCCTGGCTGCAGGCCATTGCCCATGAAGCTGGACTTCCAGTTAAGCGGCAGCAGCTGAGAGCTGGCCTGCTTGGTCTGGTCATTAGTGAGCACCACGGTTTGGCCGTGGGTGAGGTTGATGGGGCCGGAAGGCCTGTGTGTTTGTGCTTGTGTGTGTGTGTGTGTGTGTGTGTGAGAGAGAGAGAGAGAGAGAGAGAGAGAGTGAGAGAGAGAGAAAGAGAGAGAGAGAGAGATAGATAGATAGATAGAGAGTGTCTGTGTGTGAGAGCGTGTGTGTGTGTGCAGTGGCAAGATTGCATGCAACGTGTTAGGCCTAGGGAGCGTATGTTTTGATTTGAGGTGCAAGTGTGGCAGGTCATGAATAAGCTGGAGGGCCTCTGTGTGAGGCAGTCAATTGTAAGGCGTTGTGACTATTAGGATGCTAATGTGTTTGGGGTACTTTGCAGTATACATAGTTGGTGAATGAAGAATCAATGGGTTCGCGATGTCTGTGCCCTACGAAATATTAGAGTGATACAGCGGTGTTTCGTACTTGGTGCGTACACGTGTGAATGCATTGCAGGTTTGGTGGGCCAAGGTTTGTTGGGGAATCAGGGACTATGACAACAAGAGAGACCCATTATTAGCACTTGTGCTTGCGCATGTATTCTTTGCAGGGCACCCTTGTTGGCCCTGTACCACCTACTTGGCTATCGGGCATGACACACACAGACACACACACACACACAAGCGTCCTGTTTGCTACTAGAGTTTGCGCAGCCTTCACATCGCCACCACCTCATCATGAAAATGAATAGCTGAACAGCCGGCCGCGACATTGAGCAATGCAGCAGCAAAAGCATCACTGGGCAGATGTCCGTTTTCTTGGTCAGGACGTCCAGGGTTTTCAGCTGTACTATGGAGTTGTGCCTTCACCTGTTCAGGACCGCTATACTCGTAAATAGGAGTATGCTTTCACCTGTTCAAGACCGCTGAACTTATTAGCAGGAGTAGTGCCCTCACCTGTTCAGGACCTTGAGCTCTGGGCCGTGCAGCTGGAGCATCGTCGCACACAGCTTATTGGAGTTCAGCATCGCCTTCTTCAAGTTTTGAAGAGACTTGGTGTGGAAGTCCTAAAATGTGTGTGCGCATGTGTGTGTATGCATGTGTGTATTTGTGTGTGTGCGTGTGTGTGTGTGTGTGCGTGTGTTTCTGCCCATGTATGGGATGGTGTTTCTCTCTATGTGTGAGAGCATGTTATGTTTCAATGTGTTTGTGTATGCGTGTGTGCTTGTGCATGTGTGTGTATGTGCGTGTAAGCATGTGTGTTTGTAGGTGCGTGCAGGCATGTGTGTGAGGCCATGACGTGTATGATACCAATATGAGTGTCTATTTAATATGGGTTCAATGAACATTGGAAAAATGCAGGCTGGATAATTGACTATTCGTGCGCTCTGTTGTTGGTTAGCACTCATTACCTAGTCCCTTTCAGCTTCCCTTTCTGCCCCACTTACCATGTCCCCATAAGTGAAATCAAACCTTGCAATCTGCAGGGGGCGTAATCAAAAGCAAACGTTCAGGCGTGACCACGTGCCGATGTGCGCAGTGAGGGTCGGTGCTAGTCATGTAGAAGCAAGCGTGACTGTGCGTATGCTCACATGTGCTGTTGTACTGCAAGCAATTTTGAGCTAGAATGTCTACGTCGTACAGTACGTGCGTATGCTAACATAAGAAGATGCAACTGACAATGTCTGGAGCAGCAAAGTCTGGAGCAGCTCCCCCCCACCTTCATGCCCGCATGGAGCATTTGCTCCAGCACGTCAACATCCTGCGACTGAGGCCCGATCGTGCAGGCCAGGCGGGTTGAAAACACTCCATCAGAAGGGTCTGCCTGTGTGTGTGTGTGTATGCGCGCGTGTGCGTGTCTGTGAGCATGTATATGTGTGCGTACGTGTGTATGCGCATGCGCGTGTACATGCGCGTGTGCGTGCGCGTTAGTGTGCGTGTGCATTTGTGAGTGTGCGTGTTCATGCGTGTGTGCGTGCGTACGTGTATGTGTGTATATGCGTGTGCATGTGCGTGTGCTTGTATGTGCATGTGTGTGCATGTGCGTGTGTGTCCGTGTGTGTCCGTGTGTGTCTGTGTGTGTCCGTGTATGTCCGTGTGTGTGTGTATGTGTGTGTGTGTTTTTGTGTATATATTGTGCATGTGCGTGCACGTTAGTGTGCGTGTGCGTGTATGTGCATGTGCGTTTGCGTGTGCTCGTGTGTGTGTGTGCGTGTGTGTGCATGTGCGTTTGCGTGTGCTCGTGTGTATGTGTGTGTGTGTGTGTGTGTGTATGCCTGTGTGTGTGTGTTTTGTTGGTGCTTGTGATTGATTGTGAGCGTTGCCCAACACGGCTGCCCATGCTCATAAATCGATTCGGGTCTGCGTCTGTGGCGGCCGTGAGAGCAGCCAATTGGCCGGACATTGCCTCCGACAGTCGGCAAAAAAACCGAGAGCGACCGGCACTCACTATCAGGACCTCTCTGATGTCCGTGGGGAGGTCGCAGTAAATACTACTGCCTAAACCGCTCATTTCTGGGTTTTTAAAAGTTTTGGTCACCGCAGGGACTTGATCTGTCGTGGCTCTCGACGAACGTCCTTTGCCTTATTCCTTTGCGACAAGTTAGTTCCAGTCTAAAGCCTCAAATCTTATATTTTGTACTTGGATATTCTTGGACTGTTCGGCCTGCAATCACAAAAAAACAGGCACTGCAGCTTCTACTTTCAATTGAGAATTCATATACCCTTCTTTCTTTTAAGCTAGCATGCCGCGTGACATGCAGGCCACGGCGCGGTATCCCCCCATCCCACGCCACAAACCCTTCACATTCTACACTGCAGTCCGTAATGCAGATCCAGAGATGGTGGGCAAAAGAGGCCGAGAGTAGTTGCCCTAGATCTGTGGTTGCACCTTAACTGCAGATCATCCAGCCGTACATGTTGAAAATTGCTCGTGCAGCTGGCCAAAATCATGGCCGCAGACCCTTTCTTTGTGACCCAAGACAACGGTGCTGGCGCACCCCTCCACTTTGCTACCACATACCGGCATCTGGACATGGTGCGTGTTTGGTCATTATGTTTCTAAAACAAGTGCCACGTCTGAGACCGCATGTTTTGCAGTGACCTGTTAGGCGTTCACACTATTTGGAAAACAAAATTCCCCTTGCATTATCTATCCTGTTCCAGGTGCACCATCTGCTGAACAATGGTGCAGAAGTAAACCAGGGGGACCAGAGGGGCCTCACCGCCCTTCATCGTGCTGGCCACCTGGTGCGTGAGGATGTGTACTACTGTAGGGCCTCAGTCGATGATCGTGCATAAAACCATCTAGCGCATACTCGTAATAAGCTGAGTCTAACTAGTTACGCTGTTCCTCCCCTTTTGTCCAGGCACACTTGGATGGGTACATGGAGATGTACGAGTACTTGCTGGTGAGTTCACCAGCCCTACTGCTAGCACATTTAAAGGCTGTAACATTCATCTCACCAAAAGCAGGAGCATGATGGCAGGGGTTGTTGTTGTGAGTAGAAGCCATTGTTACTTGTTACATTTCAGATTGGTCAGTGTTCATAAGCGCAAAATGTTCAATTGCGTGCCTGTTACAAGCTGATGTTTGTAAAGCACACAAAAAAGCTGGAAACTCCTGCATTTTATTCCTTCACAGTCCCGCGGTGCCGACCCAAGCATCAAAGCAAAAGAGTTTGAGCCATACCTAGCACCAGGCAGATGCCCAGTGCCATCAGATATGGCCTGCGACGAGGAGATAGGAGAAGCGCTCAAGCTGATTGAGGCGCGCTACAAGGCCGTCCCCAAGGTTTGCCTTACTTTGTTGCGGGCAATGTTTCAAGCACAGGCCTCCTGTGTACTGAAATGAGATCACGGCAATTCGTGATGATGATCCCTTGCAAATTGCGTGTTAAACTGGAATCACAAATCACGATCTGTGCATGCCACTTTTCACAAACTGGGTGTTGATTCTTGCATGCGTACAATTTAGGTAGCAAAAGTAACAAAGTGCTCTAAAATCATTCACACCTGCCTGTGTTGTATCTCACCCGTAACATTGATGCTGACACCTGTAGCTCTAATGCTGAGGGACGAGAGACACATTCATCAGCTGGTCAAAATAATGCCCTCTGTTTGCTATATGAATTGTGTAGGGGTTGGCCATAACTGTATATACACACCGTATATGACTGTATGTATGGTGATTCCCCTGCCAAAAAATTGTATATACACCGTATATACCTATAAATGTATGGTTCTGGCCAACCCTAAAATTGTGTCACCCTGAAATGAATAACGGGCAGGCTAGCGTGCCTCACCCTGACATTGGAGACTGGTGGGCCCTCTATGATTACGGGCTTGAGGCGATCAAAGCGTGGCCCCTTGACTTCAAGCCGAGCTACCCTGAAGAGATGAGGAGACAGGTAGATGGCCTCTCACGATTGTTATGGTCATCTGATCATTGGAAAGTCACCAAACTTATATGCAACGTGTCGTCTCAGATGTTATCAATCAGGTTGTATGCCACCTTTTATTGCAGCGTGAGCAGAAGCAGCTTGCCGAGCGACGTGCAGCCAAGGCTGAGCAGCGCACAAAGTTTTTGAAGGAGCTCGAGACCAACGGGCCTGAAGCAGCAAGCGCACTGGCTGCCTTATTTCGAGCTGCGGCTTTGAAGTACGTGTTTTTGATGTTTTGATGACAGTAGGAGTCATCTTGTTGCTGGATCAAACAGTTGTAGCACAGCAACGAGTGTCCCTGAACATTGACGGTCCATGCAAAGCTTCCTTAACGCTGGTTATCAGTAAGTAGGTTGAGCCAATACACAAGGCTCGTGTGAATTTGGAAGGAATACCTAAGGAATTAATTGAAGCAGCAGTGTTAAGGGTACTCACTGCCACGCTGCATGTCTGCAGGGATAAGGCAGGCAAGGAGGAGTCCACTGCGCCTAGCGGACCTGATCCCTCAAAACCCCTTGTGGCTTTTCTATTCCCTGGACAGGGCAGCCAGGTAATGGCTGGACAAATTTTGAGCTGGGCTAAATGTATCAGGTGTCAAGCCAGTCAGAAAAGGCTTCATGAAAATGCGGCAAGATCTATATGACCCGATCTAGAAACTGCGTGCCTGATGATGAGCAGCAAGTGATATGGATCAAGCACTTGTCAAGGGAACAAAAAACGGCTGGTCAAGAAATTAAAGAGGAGGATCTTGTGTAACTTGGGAGAAGGCACGTGTGTGTAAGTTGGTGTATGTGTGTTGGTGATCAGGTCCATTTGTAGCATGCACAGCAAGGTGCCCATTCTGGCATGTGCAGGTGCAATGGATGAGTGCCAGCTGCCTTCCTCCTCGTTTCTGGGTTGCAGGAAAATGTGTGTGTTGGGTCTGTGATACCCTGCTTTTGCACGTGTCCTGGAAACTTCCACAGCACCCCAGCAAAACAATCCTTACCTGCCCTACAAAAAAAAATGTGGTGTACGCTGAAGCTGTCTGCATTTGCAGTTTTCCATCGTTTGGTCATTGAGTACGCAAACGCTCATTGCATTAGCACACGCCCAAAGTGAAAGTCCAAACTGTGTTTTGTATCTGGCGCATGATCAGGGGATGGGATTTGCACAGCACTCGTGTGTATGGCCATCAGATTTTGTGTGTTGCAAGCGTTCACGAGGCAGCCAGTGTCTAGGCTCCCCCTCCGTCCGCTGACTAAAAAAGCCTTACCAATACGAGTTGCAACCTTGAAAGTATGCCAACCATGGCAGCAAAAAGATGGAGTAGCTGCCATCTGAAAGTCTACCGGTCTGTGTTCAGACTCGTTAAGGTCACAGGTGGAAATCGCACATAACATCAGACAAGATACTAGGGGTGTGCTCTTAGAGAAGGGGAAAATAAGGAAAAAATATCCATACTTCAGGTCCATAAGAATTGGAAAAATGAAGAAAGTTTTGCAATGCTACAAGCTTCCTTGGCAGATCTTCTGACAATGCAAGTTTAAAAGCACCATAGCAAGCAAAAATAACACACATTGCGTGATCCAGGATGTGGGCATGCTTGCCCAGACAAAGGATATCCCTGCTGTCCAGAACATGCTTGAAGCTGCAAACCGCATCCTGGGCTATGATCTGCTCGATCGCTGCACAAACGGTGAGCACTCGTCCTTTGTGTCTGCACTGCAAGTACACTGCGTGTTAAGACGCAAAATTAAAGTCTTTGTACACACATTGCGACGCATGGCACTTCTGCAGCTGCACATACTCACATACTTAAAAGTACAGTACAAACGGCTTGTTTCCTCATCTCTGTTTCTCCACACCACCGATAAAATGGCAGGCACCAAGGCAGACCTGGATGACACAGAAGTGGCGCAGCCAGCTCTGTTTGTAGCCGGCCTTGCTGCTGCAGAGCGCCTTCGTGCACAAGTGAGTGCAAAAGCCTTGGTCAAAGGTTGATTTCTCATGCTCGCACAGCTGCAAACACCCCATTAGGGACATCTGCACAGCCGCGTGACCACTGCTCTATTTGTGTATGGGATACAATTCCTGAGGATGAAGTTCACTGTGTTGCTGGTCAATGGGGTGTATTAGGATGAAAAGCTCTGCTGTCAATGCATCTGTTTATCATGCTAAGTTTCTCTCCTCTGCTTCTGGTGTCTCTTCAGGATCCCTTGGCGTTTGCCTCGTGTGGCGCAGCAGCTGGACTGTCACTTGGAGAATACAGTGCTCTTGTGTTTGCTGGGGCCATGAGTTTCGAGGATGGGTTCAAGGTGAGGGTTGCTAATGACACTGACTGATTTCTGCAGCTCAACGTTGTGAATAGCACTGCCCGCTGCAAGTGCTTTGATCTTGCAGGTAAGTAAAGCTGGCCAACAAAAATAAAAAGCAAATAAGAAACTACGCAAGGCAGTGAAAAACTATTCCCCACATAAATTAAAGAATAAGCCATTTTTATACAGGGTACCTTTGAAAATCTCTCACCAAAGAACAGAGAGAATAAAGATCAGGAGGGTTTAGGCTTGGCCTGAAACCGGCCCCTGATCATAGTTGGAATTGCCAACATTAAATCGTTACAGTATGCACGACAGGAGGACCTGCTCCGGCTCGGATCCACCGAATGTTGGAGGGGAACCTACACTTGGCCAACCATTCAGGACAGACTCAAAAGCACTGCCCAAACACTCTGCCAAAAAATTGAAGAGAGAGAAAGCTGCCTACAAAAAATTGAGAAAACTGGCTAAAGATAGCTGGGCCGTTGTCACCCTTACTTGCCAACTAAGAAAGCAAGAAGCGATGTTCTAGAGGCAAGGAAGAGGGTAAAACTAAACCTAAACACTGACTAAAGCCCGGGTGTAAAAAGGACAGTTCCCACAGCGCAAGCTGTGGTAAGACAGTTCCATACAACATTCGGTTGCACTCGCCTCCAAGAACCTGAGCACTTCTGCAGCAAGCTGCAGAGTACTCTGCAGTTTCTTCTGTATTAGGTGTGTGTTAGGTTCTGGTGAGTTGCACCAGTGAAGCTCAAAGCAGCTGCATTGGGCATCTGCTTCATGAGCTAGCTAGCACGTAACTGTCCTGTGTAATTTCTCTGCATCGCATCTTGGGTGAGCAAGTTGTATTCGCTTGTGAATGCAATGGCAGCAACGGTCACGAAAAAGACTTTGCAGTGCTTCCATGCTTCCAAGTTCGTTGAGCAATTGGCAGCCTCTTTTTGCTAAACAGCAGCAACTCAGCTGAAAAGGCCTGAGATAAAAATAAGCCTTCAAGTCTCAAGATAGTGATTTCATTTACAAGCTATCAAGCTTAATGAGAGTGATGTCATTAGCACAACAGAAGCCATCAGGTTTCCTCTCGATCATTGATAATGTGTCTCTCCTTATCCTTATGCTTTTCAACACGGACACACAGCTGAGCTCTTTGCCAATTCAGTTGCTACCTATATTGCTTGCGTGTCTATCTTTCTATGTACAGGTCGTAAAGCAACGAGCACATTCCATGGCTGCTGCAGCTCGCTCGTCCGGTGACGCCCCTCACGGCATGCTGTCTGTCGTGGGTTTGCCTGATACTGACCTCGAGGACATTTGCAAGTGAGAGCAACCCTCTTTCATTCCAGAGCAGATTACAGATGGAACTGAGGTTAAGAATGATTATAAGCTAAGTGAAACATTACTGTTGACTCTTTTGTCCTTAAATCAAGAGCTCAATCAATCTGGAGGCACACAATTATCTTAGTTCAATTGCATTTGTTTGCTGTTGCAGGGACTCCATTGCTGCAGTAGGCAAAGCAGGGACAGTTTGCCAGCTTGCAAACATGCTGTTTCCCCAGGTATGTTAAGCGTGAAAAAATTTAAACTGCTATACTTCAGCTCCACTTTTGAAATAAATTGCTTTCCCCCTACAGACACCTGTACCAAAAAGTGCTTGCGCTACTCCCTATATGATTCTTCCCCTTAAGTATATATGCTGACACATCTTCAATACGTCCTAGGGACGTGTGGTGTCTGGCCACGTGGCAGCCCTCGAGCATGCGGCGGGGATGGCAAAGGCTCGGGGTGCACTGAAAGCACAGTAAGTGGCGAGGGAGTGGAGATGGGCATTCCAGGGGGGCTTAGTTCACAGGGGTACCATGGACCACATTTACACAAAGCAGAGCAAGCAAACATTACTGAAATTTTTGGCTGTAGGTTTTATGGGTAAATGGTGCCAGTAGTCATCAGGAAACTGCTTCTACGATTGATTTCAAAATTAAATTGCCGCCAGATAGGCTTTTGGCATATTTGCAGACTCTACGCATACTTGCAGGCTTTTGGCGGTGAGCGGTGCTTTCCACACACCTCTGATGGAGCCTGCACGTGCCGCACTGGCAAAGGTACGTGTAACAGATACCAGCTCCTATAGACACTCCAGATGCATTACCAATTACCTACCATAATATAGTAAGCAGGAAAGGGAGCCCTGAGTGAGTGTGCACAGGCAGACCAAGCAACTTAATTTGGAAGCTCCCAATAATCCAATCACTCCCTGATCAACAACAGGTTCTAGCAGAAGTGCCTGTCCACCCCCCACGCATTCCCGTGCTGAGCAACGTGACTTTCAAGCCCTTTCCAAATGATGGCCAGCAGATCAGGGAGCTTCTGGCACGTCAGCTAGTGGAACCTGTGCAGGTGGGGAGTTAATTAAACTGAACAAAAGTTGCAAGAGCACTTTGTAGTGCAGATTCAGGCTTTGGTTGACGATGGTCAGTATCTGCCATTGATCTTTATTCTGCTTGCAAAAACATCACACAGTAACTATACCCAGTAGACCTGTTGAGTCACAGTGTAACACTTGAATATCGGTTTTTGGAGTGAAGCGAGGTGATGTAACTCATACCACTGCTTTATATCTGTAACCTCTTGAGCTTCTCCATTTTTTTAACCCCTTGGTCCTCAACTCTTCCATCTCAATTTTTCTGCTTTTATCCTTCTAGACTGGGCAGTTGTGGACCCTAGTATTTTTGACTACCGTAGAAGTAGTTCTCGTAAACACTTTACCACTTCATCACGATGTAAGCAAAAAACAAACGTGTTTTCCTGACCAGCCTTGTTTTGCATCCCAACAAAAATGGACGTCAACCGGTGATTCACACATGTCCCTGTATTGCGTGCCCTTACAGTGGCAAGCGCTGCTGACAGAGCTTACCCAGAACAGTCTTTCCCTCATGCCACCTGGTGCAACTCCATCTGCTGGCCCTGTGAGCCTGTACGAGCTTGGTAGGTCATTGTCACTGTGTGACCTTGGTAGGTCAATGCCACTGAATGATGTTTCCAATAGGTCTTTGGTAATCAGAGGGGGGGGATATCTGGCTTTTTTTGTCGGATACAAACTCATATAAACTATGTTTTTCCTTGTGTGCCTACAGGTCCTGGCCAACAGATCAAAGCTATGGTCCGGCGCATTAATGGAGATGCGTGGAAGGCGATGACAAACCTGTCTAGCTAGGTTGTTTGTCCCCGTGAGAGGTGGTTTGCCCTTATAGGCACCATTCCATTCCGCTATTCATTACTTGCCATGCAGATATTTGTAGTTCAACAATGCTGTGTGCCTTGTTTGTATGCATACAGATATGATGCCATAGCAAGCAATTCAGCGATCTAGTGAGGACAAATTGGATGTTTGATTGGTTTAATGCCTGTTTCTTGTTGGAAGAGAATGCAAAAATTGTCATTGCTGCATGGATCAAGTCCTGTTTTAAGCAGCTACAAACATAAGCAAACTTGCCTAAAAAACGAAGGAAAGCAGCAAGGATTGGGGGAAAACTTTGTCTCCAAAGGCCCCTGGGAGTGGTTTTTCATCATCACTGCGTAGCTTTCATTTCTTTTCTATCTGAAGAAATTTGTCCTAAACTGCTGTTCCACATTTGATGCACAAGACGTGACTAAAACCTTCCGGTTAACAAATTTTGACCGGAACCAGAAAGATAGGCACCATTCACGCTCTTTCAGCTAAGAGGAACCCACCTGGTAGCTTCAAACATCCGTCTCCTGATCACAATTAGAACCGGAAAAGTCAACGACATAAGCGAATTATAAGCAAGAGCAATTTGCACATTTCGCATAATTTGCAGTTATTTGCGTGGAATTCGGCTGTGCGCCAAGACAGGCCCTGTCTCCTTGGAATACGTCAGTACTCACTAGCAAAAACAAAGTGTAACGAAAAGGACTGAGCTTCGAAATACCGGATGCGGATATATCGGATTCGGATACCATCAGAGGCAAATCCAGAGTATATATATCGTTACACAAAAACAAATATTTTGTGCTGTCTAATAAATCGAGAACGATCAGTTTTCAACTTGCATTTGATTAAAACCACAACCGGTGGCACAGGTGGCAAGATTGATATTTTATTACGCTAATCATAAATAACGAATACTTAATACAAGGAAATGGGGTACATACGAGGGGAAATCTGTTTGCGATTCGGGGGCGGGAAAACGTGGCAAATAATCTAGAGTCTTCTTTATTTCTCAGTCTCGAATTCTGGGCTATGTGAATTTCGCCCGGTCACGCAATGTGACAGTTGAAAGCATAGGTAAAATTTTATTACTTAAATGTCAGAAGACCATGGCACTTGTTAACACGTTGTTTTTCCCTCTCACCTTGTGCCTGCTTGTCCTATCACAAGGTGTGGAGTGGAAGCAATGTGCACCTGCAGGCGCACCAATCGAGGTTCAGGTGTGTGCTGGTTGTGTGCACTTCTGCAGCTCTTGATATTCCATAATTGGGCGACAGGATTCAGCGCTCCTCACCATTATTTAACAGGAGGTGATATTGATTCCCGAATCTCCTCGCAAAGGTCATCCGCTAGGAATCTTCATTCGAGGTAATGTGATGTGTATGTACGCTTCAGCTGTGACTTTCTTAAGCACCTGAAATGCACATCAAGTGCGAGGGTTCCAGTTGCTAATAAAGCCGTGTTCACGGTACTGTCATCAGTCAAGATTACAAGACCTCCTGACAGACACGTTGATCACCTTGTTAGGTCAACTCTCTGGGCATGCCAAGCAAATTGAAGGTGAGTAGTGGGAGGGGAAGTTTGCAATCAAATAATTACAGAATCCTCATCATCTCTCGTCCTTGAATCAAATTCATGGCTGATTGATTAGTATATCCTTCTCTCTTACGCCCCTTTTCCCACAGGCGGTACTCTAAGTGTATCAGTGTACTATCTTGGCATTAATGTGGTAAGGTCCAACACATAAACAGAAGAAGAGGTTAAAAAACGATGTCCAGTTTGTCAAGATTTTAACCTTCTGTCCACGTGCAGTACTCCCACTCGGCGGACCTGTGCAACAACCTCCCTTGTCCCGTTCTACCATTTGGTGAAGTGGAGCTTAATAGTACGCAGGTGAGCTCCTTCTTTAGCTCTTTTATAGTGGCACTTTTTCCAGATAAATGATGAGGACAAGAGAGGGAAGGAGGGCTTCTCTCTCACCCTCATTTTCTCTGTCTCTTTAAAGCTCTCTAGCCTTTTATCATTGTTGCTAAATTTTACAGCCGAGTTGTTTTTTTGGGCTCATCCCTTGCGCCTATGGCTAAAAACTGAAGAGCAATGGCATAGAACACAAGCTCCCTTTTACTTCCAGTTTGCTCCTCGTATCTATTTACCTGACCTTCTGTCTCGCATTATTCCACGTAGCCTCCCATTTTAACTCTCAATGACGATACATTTAAATGCATCTTCTCTGGTAGGCGATGCCGGTATGGGCGCCATCTGGATCCTACAGCATGCGGTGCGGTTGGGAAGGGAAGGGCCAATACAAATTGTTGGTGTATGGTTATAACATGTGAGAAACTAGAAGGTGCTTAGGTGCAACAGCTCAAAAAGAAGGACTCTGAGTCATTTTTGCAAGATAAGGTGTGATATGTCAAGTACTGTCCTTGAACATCCGCACTGACACCTGCCCACAAAACAGGTTTCAAGGAAAGCAGAGAGCAGAGGAGGACGGGGAGGAGGTTTTGTTGTGCACCGATATCTGGTATAGCATGCATTCAGATACCCAAGACGTTGCTCTTGAGGTGAGCTGTCTTGCGCAGCAGAAGTGTTCACACCAGACCGTCTAATGCCTTTACACGCACACGCACATACACACACGCAAATACATGCTCTCTCTCTCTCTCTCTCACACACACACACACACATACAAACACACACACACTCATGTTTGCTTGCTTTCACATGCTTGTATGCAAAATTGTACACAGAATACAAAAGAGTCATACACACCCTACTCATACGAGTGTTGCAAGTTGTGCCCTTTTAATCACATGGTGCAGATAGCTTTGTTGTGTGTGCAGGCAAACTCAACTTGCTTGATCATCACACATGCACATGTAGGATATGGATGATGAGCACTTTGATGACCATTTAGGTAATTTTGATGACCATTTTGAAGAACTGTAATAAGCCAGGGTTGCACAGAGATATTGGAGGCGCCAATTTACTTACGGTTTGTTGAAGTAGAGCTACTACTATTTTTGCATCCAATGCAACCCTCCGATGAGTTTTAAGACACCAGCATGTATATGTAATTATGCTGTATTGCTGTATTGCGTTCATCTTGTTGTTTCCTGGTATGTAGCTAGGCAAATGAACATAATAATGGCAAGGTGAGCTAATAAAGAAGCGTGTATATAGAATTTTCTACTGCTTTCCCCTCAAGTCGTTTCGTTGCACGTTTTTTCACCACGAGATATGGTTTGAAATGTATGCATGGCAAAATGATAGACGATGAACTGGCTGGTCTGACATTCAAAAGGAAAGCAGGTAGAGGTAATGTGGTGTTGTTCGTCTGAAGCCGACACAGCCTTTTCTCTACCTTTATTCTTGCCACAGGATTACTTTGTCCGCAGTACCTTCTCTTAGAAAGGACCGAAACGCATGATTTCTAAAATTTCCCACCTGTAAACAAATGGTTTATTAATGTCATTTAATAAGCTGTGAAGCTTCCTTGAAACGACATAGGCACAATTGAGGAAAAGTTTACAGAGCAGCTGCTTGGAAAGCATGAGGGAAATGCCTGGCACACCGGGTATTGCAAGCTTACAGCCTGGGTTCAAGCAGTTTTGCGAGGCTGGTCAAAATAATCACGGAGTGATAATCACTTCTCCTCATGAGTCTTGGTACTGGATGTTATCACCTTCACCAGAGCAGACAAAAATGTAGGGCTTAAATGTTGGGCCTGGCAAGGCGTGTAAGAAGGATAATATTTCCCCAGAGGGGGTCAATGGAGCAAATGTCCAAATATGTGCCCTTTTTGCACTCGGAAGCCAGCTATCCACTGCCCCTTTATTCGATTGGTACCATTTTTGCTTTAAATTGAAGCTGGCATTATGAGTTACACGAGGATATGCTTAAATTCATGTGGGTCGCTCTGTGTGCAAATTGGCAGGGCTGAAAGCCCACAGTGGCCACCAAAACCCTAAGAAGGTGCATGGGAAAACAGCATATGTTGGCCCACATCCCCAACTAGTTGACCGTTTCACTCCATTTCTTCTGCAATGATGTCTGTTTATTATTAGGACTCTATAACACCAAAAATCATGTGATTTGGTAATGTGGGTGGCCTGCTATGGAGATTTTGTGGTGAAAAATAGGATTCACGCCACGGGCAATTAGACGCGTGCGCCGGAACTGGCTAGTTTCAAGCTCAGGTGTTATAAGCAGCTACTTCTGGGTCCTGAGCTTGAAAATAGGCCAGTTCCGGCGCAAATACTCTAGCCACATTCCTAAAGTACCCCTGTTTGGGACCTCAGATGACTACCTCTGGGATTTTTTGTAGGTGCTATAACTATGAGTCTGGTACAACACAATTATTACAATGTTTGCCCGCATATGTCCGCAGCCTAGATATCGCACTTTCTGACTGATGGCTATATCTGCAACATCTTAAAAAAGACAAAGAATTAACGGAGCTCCAGGCACTAAAAGCTACAGAAAGTTGTCAAGCACAGGAACACTGCTGAGCTATGCTTAGAATCAAATAGAATACACGCTTCAGCCAGACTGCTAGCCTCACACCTGTTGCACTCTACAAAACGTCAATTTGTCTGATACGCACAAATGAAAGAGCCTAGCTTCTACTATTTTAGCAGTTTTTTGAGCGGAAAAGTACACAGGTTACCGCAAGCAGGTTACCGCAAGCAGGGTACAGAGGGTGGCATTCAACTCTACGCGGTGATCCATCACTAACACCAGATGTCATTTAAGGCTCATGCACTCCCATGCAAAAGCTTTCCATACAGTCTTTCTAAAGCTTTAAAAAGAAGTGGTGCCCTGCTTCTCCACGTGCTCCTCCTCCTCTTCTAGAGCCGGGCCCCAGACCGAGGCCGAGGGGGCCACCACCTGCATACATAAACGGACAGTGGAACAAGACGCCAGAGACCATATAAGGTGCAGGTTAAAAAGCAAGCATTCAGGGTCCTGAAGACCCTCGCTTGTCTGAGTATTGCGCCTCACTGTTCTGAGTTAGAGTCTGCTCTGTGAGCAAGAAACGCCCCCCATCCCCCAAACCTGAAAATTGCCAGGCATTGGGCGTTTGTGGCATTATAGCCTGATGTTTGGCAAACATATCAAGTATTGAGCCCCCAAAAATCTACACAACAGCTCTCTTGTCATTTTAATTCCTATTTGATACCACCCTATTCATGTTATAAACCATCGTAGGTTTTGTGTACACACTCCTCAACTTTTAAAAGCGGACGTGGGGCAGAGAGTGATTTGCTAGGGCGCTGACCTGTAAAGTTGGCCTGCACACCACAGCAAATTGAGCATGCGCAATTAAACGCCAAGCTCCATAATCTACGACCACAAAATTCTGAGGCACAAACAAAGTGGAGCTTGCCAATTTGAAGGCATGTGAGCCACAGAGCACATTAGGCTAACGTTGCCCAGTATAAGCCCTCGATTGCCCCTCTGGTACAAACCTACCTCCTCTGCGAGACCCAATCGCCAGCGGGTCAATGGAGGGGCCCCCACCTGGAAGACCACTTGGAAGTCCACCTGGATTGAGGATAAGGGCAGGTGGATGCTGGTGTTTGACTGTTAGGATAAGGGTTTAGGGCAAAGGTTCAGGGTTAAGGGTTTATAAACCTAACACTAAGTGGTTTATAGAAGCTCAAGCTCAAGCAACAACATACTTTTACGAAATGTGGCAATCTGCGTTACATCATGATTTTCTCCCACAGCTCTTTTGCGCTATGGGCACTACAAAGGCACACACATCATAGCAAGGAAATTTAGGCTTGTGCCTAGCCAAGTAGAAAAAGCTGCCTGAATCAAGGGCACTGGTTACACGTTACACTAGATGGAGTTTGAACCTTTGAACTTAAGATCCTTCCACCTAATCACTCCTTCCACCCTAATGCCCCAGTCTATTGCCTTCATCATAAACCCTACTCTGTATATCATTTTAGTAATTTGTGCCTACCTATATGTTCATCCTTTTTATATAGTATTTTGTATTAAAATTTCGAACCCACCGCCAAACATGCCAAAAGAGGGGGATGCCAGACCGCCAAAGCCGGGGCCTCCGGGAAGCCTGTCATAATCCCCGCCTGCATTTGTTTAATGTTACGGAGAAGATTGTTAGATGTAGCCACGCAAGACCAAGCAACAAACAACTTATTTCCTGTATTATTGCAGCAAGATGTAGAAGAGGGAGAGGCAGAAGGATTTCCTGGTGAAAGGAGTGGACCAGCGGGAGCAGGTGCCGTTGTTCGGACACACTTTGCCAAGCCACTTAGTTTCACACATACAAACGCTGGCTAAGTTGACACCTTCAATTTTTATGGAGTCTGTACGGTAGGCAGCCTCCAAAGGGTTGCAACAAAAGCAACGTGGCTTGATATAACAGCCATGCGTACGTACGTACTTACGTGCACATTCCTCAGGCATTAAGGAGGGGAAGGGAAAAGGGACACAGCTAGGCCTCATTGATAATCATGTTATAATGTTTACCTCACGTTGCCCATCCTTCATGCGCAATGGTGTCCTCAAGATATCCTAACAGCTGCCGCTGTATACCCACCAAAAGGAAGAAAACATAAGGTGTACCCTGACATCTTGCAGGATCCCGTGTCCACCTTTCTTTTCACTGGCAAAAGACACGGGACGTGCTGAACCTTAAAGCTGACACCCTATTTACCTATGATGTTGGGGGGGTAAGTGGGGCCCCTGCTGGGGAATGCAGGGCCAGGCATGGGTGGGCCGAAACCCGGTCGAAGGTGTGACTGCGCCCGCGCACGCTGCTGGCGCTGTTTGCGTGCCTGTTTGTGCGCAGTTGTGCACAGTTGTGGTTTGTGTCGATACATGATGATGATAATTGATGTGTCTGAATGCAAGGTAAGCCCCCAAGGCTAGCTCTTCCTTTTTCATAACATGCACCTTTTCCAGAGCATGCACCTCATCCACAGCATGCACTTCTGACTATGTGGATGTGCAATAGGACCATAAAAAGGCAATGCACTGGTTTCAAGTCACTCGATACCGCAATAAGGTTTGCTGCAGATCAAATTCGGATCTCTGGCGGTGAAAACCTAGGTTCTTGCATAGAAATGCATCAAAACACCCCGCAACACTCGCACGTTCACGCACGCATCACACTTATTTGAAATCCACACCCTGATTCTAACTCACACTTAAACACACACTTAATACACACACAGACACTCACAAAAGCAAACACACACATACGTGCAAGCATAAGCACAGACAAACGCAAGTACGCACAAGTACATGCACACACATATACATACACGCACACACATACCTGCCACTGGACAGCAAATGCTTGCTTGTACCCCAAGCGCTCAGCCATGCTCCGCTCTTCTAGGCTGGCACTGGGGAATTCGCGAAGGAACGCAGGCTTCCACAAGTGATCTGCAGACGCCAGCTGGCGCAGCTCTTTGCAGGTACTTGCAAGCGAGGACAGGTCACGCACCTGCATAGCGTGTCAGCAAAAGGCATGTAAGTTTAAGAACAAATTTGTGCATACGTTACGAATGAAATGCGAGTTACAAGCTTGACAAGCATTCTCTACAGACGCTCTCTGCAGGTGCAGGTGCAGGTGCAGGTGCAGGTGCGGTTGCAGGTGCAAAAGCAGGAGAAGACAAATTTTGATTGCGTGCGTTGGCTTTTTGGTGCTTTGGTTACAAAAGACGGGCACTGATTGACTGACGTGTGGGTACATAGCAACTGCCACAACCTGATCAGAGTCAATTCATGTCCCCTAAGGTGGACAACTGAAACACTGTGCATGCTGGTCAAGAATAAAGCTAGAAACTAGCTCTTGCTCAGACGTAAGCCCCTGTACACCGCAAGCACCTCCTCTCTCTTGCACACAGCAACTTGGTCACAGTTAAGTTCAGCACGTTTCTCCCTATTAATTCCTTCTGGCCTGATCATAGTACTTGACGCGACTTAAGGGCAGCTCCCACAGAATTGCATATTGGAGATGCTGGCAGAGATGCTGGATCATGAGACAATTCAATAATTCAGAGCACGGAGCATTCAAGGGTACCTCTAGGATGGACATCACTGAGTCCTTGAGCTCCAATGGTAGTGCTTGAAGCCCTACGGGCGGGAGCAAGTCCACAGCCTGCAAGGACAGTGCGTGCACAAAGGGGGTTTGGCTGTTCACAAATAAATCAAGTCCACAGCCTGCAAGGACAGTGCGTGCACGAAGGGGGAAAATGCTGTGCAAGCACGAGGTTTGGCTGTTCACAAATGATTCAAGTCCACAGCCTGCAAGGACATTGCGTGCACGGAGGGGGAAATGGCTGTGCAAGCACGGGGTTTGGCAATTAGTGAAAAGCACCAAAGCTGCAGTTACAAATATTGAGTGCCTGGAGATTCCGAACACAGACTTGTTAAAAGAAGATACCTTTTCTAGTATCTAGAGCTTTATCTAGTGGATATAATGGATAACAGCAACAACACGGCTCACTCATCAAAACCCATACAAAATGCATGCCTGCCTGCATGTGTGAGTGTGTGTGTGTCGGTGTGTGTCTGTGTGTGTCTGTGTGCGCGCGTGCCATACTGCACGCAAGAGCTCACCTGGAAAGACTTACTCAACAGCCACAGAGCCAGATCGTCCGAAAGGAGTCTCCACAAAGAGCGCAGGTCCTTATAGACACCTGCAATGTGGCAGAGAGAGGCCAGAAGCACGGCCAGCAACCACCCATTAACTCAAACAGAACTCAAAACAAAGCACAGCATCTTTCGTGAAAGAGTTCACACAATTAACGAGAGGCTGTGTGATAAATAGTGCCTGGCAAACACTTTGTAAAGCATTCATAACATGCAACATATTACACATACCAGGCATATCCTGTGGTGGGGAGTGGTACTGTTTTACTCAACACCTTCCGTAATTTACGTGGGGGAACCTACACTGTCTGCCAAATTCTCTCCAGTTTTTTTACATGTATCAAGGGTGATCACACTCTCACGGATCACAGCTACGCACGCACACAGCCACGCACGCACAACCACGCACGCACACACACACACTCACACACACTCACATACACACACACGTGCCAAGAGACATCACAGCACACAACACCACAGGTACCACTCACATGTGCCGCGCGACATCGCAGCACACGCACACCAGGCGAATGCACCACACGCACCAGGGCTGATCACACCACTGCTGCTCTCCTGCTGAAGCCGGCTGGCATCCACAGAGGCATAGGTGTCCAAATGGAGGGTCTTGACTTCTGAACCCTTGCTCTGTGCCTGGTTTTGCCCTGCAACCGGAGAGGGACTTTCTCCAATTATCATTGCAGATGCACGGAAGAAGGTTGTGACTGTTTGTGCTGCCTTGCTTCTGCCCTCTGCCCGTGAAAAACCAGATGTATGTTTAGTGTGGTCAGGCTCCAGCTGTGAAAGCACCAAGTAGCATTTAAAACCATAGAGCAAGAGGCAACTAGCTTCCACATCTGCTTCTTATTTGTACGCACACAAGCAAGAATACATGCAAACACGTAAATAAGTTAAGACACACACACATACACACACACACATCACGCAACGCACACCTTCAGCTTCAGGCCCCATCGTCGTGGAATGCACCAGCAGGGATTGTCCAACAAACACACCAGACACACACAAACAAACATACATGTGCACACAAAGCACAAAGCACACCTTCAGGCTCCGCTGTCGTGGCATGCACCAGCAGGAAGCGGCCCATGGGGACGGCGGCCACGACACAGCGAGGCACAGGGGGGGGGGAGGCTGCTGCAGCTGTGACAGCTGGTGTGCTGAGACTGCTCTGCTGTACGCTGCTCGAACCCGGAATGCTTTGTGAGGAGCTGCTGCTGCTGCCAGAGCACCAGATAAACTCCATGCGGCTTGTGCCACTCTTGGAGAGTGTGGGCAGCGCTGCAGGGGAGGAAGGTGGTCGTAGGTGCTGCTGTTCCGGCTTCTGCTCCTGTTGCGGCTGCTCCTGCTGTTGGTGCTCGCCTGCTGATGCATCCACGAACCCAAGCTCAAGCATGGCAGCATGCACGACTAGCAGCAGGAGGTGGTGGGGGGAAGGGTTTGAGAGGGTTTGAGGGAGGGCTGCTAGGGAGTGAGAGAGCTGGGTGTTATCGAAGAGGGAAGGTGCTGGTGCTGGTGCCTGCAGAGTAGTGCAGTGTGGTTCACAGATCACAGACAGAGGGGATGAAAGGGACGGGAAAGGGGTGAAAAGCCGGGAGTACAGACAGGAATTGGGGACACAGAGGAATGTTCAGACCCCCTGACACAAGCAATCATGGAACCTCAGGGCTACAAGGGTAGCGTGAGCAGCGTGACCTGTGCGCTATATGGATGGGACAAGTGGAATGAGGCATTGAATGAGACAAGTGGAAGGAATTACAGGAAGCTGGAAAGGTGTGGGAGCAGCATGCCCTCGGTTCGTACAAATGTAACAGGCGTGTATGTGCCTGCTCGTGTGAGTGCCCATGAGCAGATGGGCACAAGACACCACAGATGCACTGAACAGTTTGCGGCTTCTCACCGCACGATCTGGGTTGTCCACCTCCATCATCGTCGCTGGTGCGTCATCCCATGCAGAGGTGCAGGCCTTTTGAGCTGCAGGAGAAGGAGCTGACGTGGGTGAGGGCAAGGGGCCGTTCCCACTCCCACCTGGCAATACCCAAAGGAGGTCGCCAGAACAGAGGCCTAGGCTTTGAAGCGTGGCTCCAGGGTCTCCTGATAGAGGGCTCTGCACACAGTGGGGGAGAGGCGCACGTGTGTGTATGTGTGTGTGTGCGTGTGTGTGTGTGTGTGTGTGTGTGCGCGTGTGTGCGTGTGTGCGTGTGTGTGTGTGTGCGTGTGCGTGTGCGTGTGCGTGTGTGTGTGTGTGTGTGTGTGTGTACATGCACCCACCTTCTTGTTCAACGAAAGCTCAATTTCAATGTTTTCAATGGGTTGCTGAGAGAAGAGCTGTGCTTTGATAGCTTGTGCAGCTTGAAACAGCGAGACTGAACCGTCCAGCTCAATTCTGTGGGTTGTGCTCTCCTGAAACAGTTTGAGCTTTAGCTTGATGGAAGGCATTGCACAAATGTAATTTTTTATTTTGTGTGGCATGGAAGGTTGAATTCTCTGATGCTTTGCTCATGACCTGTGCATAGTATCAGGTGGAGATGGACTCAGAGGATGACTGCATGGTGGAGGACTTAGAGGACGGCTCAACTAGTGAGGATGAGTCAGTGTCAAAAGCATACGTCAGTCAAAGCCAGACAGTGCTTTCACTGGAGGCGACCGGAAGGTACGGCAGGCATTATACGTGCACAAAGGCAGGCACACGCGTGTGCGTGCGCGCGCGCACACACACACACACACACATACACACACACGAGCGCGCACACACACACACACGCACGCACACACACACATGCACATACACACACACACACACACACACATGCGCGCATGTGTGTAACACAAATACTCACATACATTTACACGCAGCTAGTGCACTTATGCACAAGCATGCAAATGCAATTGCAAATACAAAAACTCACAGAGAGCATTTGCACCCCATACTAATGGGTATAAATCCCCCCCCCACACGCCCACACATACGCACACGCACACACACACGCTCCCACACACACGCATACATACACCAAGCACATAGTACTCACATGCATCACACACAGCTAATGCGCACATGCACAACCACGCAAATACACATACAGCGTACATTCACACCCCACATGCACACATTAATCACCATGAACACATATACACACTCACACACAACACATACCCAAATTCAGGGTTTTTCTTGTTTCCCGTGTTGAGAGAGCATCTGGAGGCTACAGGTAGTGCACTGTTGGGTGTATGTATGTATACGTGTGTGTACGTATGTATGTCTATGCTTGTGTCTGCGTGTGTTTGTGTGTGTATGTCTGTGTGCGAGTGTGTGTGTATGAGTGTGCGCACGTGCTTGATTGGATCCATTCACTATGTGCTGTGAAAGCTAACACGTTCCGCTTTCCATTTTATCAGGCCTCACTTCTTGTTCAACGGCACCTTGGTCGAGGTGCTCCCTGGGCATTCTGGAGGTGTGTGTGTGTGTGCGTGTGTGTGCGCATGTATTTTCAAGGAAAGAGGCATTTGTGAGAGCAAGCACTGTCGGTAATTACCAAAGAAATCAGTACAGCACGCCATATTTGTTCTTCAGCGCACTGCGTGGCAGAATGAGTATTTACGTCCTCCTCTCGCTCTGACCTCTTCCTTGCCCATCTACTAGATGTCCATTTGCTGCCTTGCTACCTTCATGTAGCTGCGTTAGCGCTGTCACTGCCAAGTACTTATGAATGTTACTGCGTTTACTTGTAAAATCACGTGTTGCTGTGCTTGTAAAACGTGCAGAAAGCTGATAAACATATGAACGCTGTGTTTGTGACTGAACATGCAGAGAGACCACGACTGGTACAGGTCCTAAATACCAAGGAACTGCAGCTGTCGCTTCGATATGAGCCCCCTTCTCCCAAATTCACTCGCTCAGTCCATGGAATAGACATGGTCAGCTACAGGTAAGCTACCGGCATTTAGTATACCAGAGAGAGGGCTACCTGGGCAAGCGTCTCAAAGTGTTCTATTTGTTGCATTTGAGGGGTTCACATATCACTTAATTGAATTCGAACCAACATAGCTTTAACGCTGATTTCTAACTCAAGCTGAAGTTATAAGCCAGCAGGGCATGTGCTCAGATCCCTGCAAATTGCCCGGCATACAGATTGACAGGGCTGAACGCTCATTGAGTATATTGGGTACCCAACCCTAGTGCTGTGCTTTCCATGCGAAACTGTGTGCACACTCACTTCTTATCCACCACATAATATTTTCACTCTTTGTCTATCTTTATGTCAGTCAAGAATTTGACTGCCAAAAAGCGGTGGTATATCTGTCTGCAAGGTTTGACAGCAAAAAGTGAGGACCAAAAAGGCGCCTCCCAGTACTGAAGGAGTTAGCTAAGCTGAGTTGCTGTAACATGCATAAGTAAAGTACGATTTACTTATCGCTCATTCTTCCAATTAACCATTTTGGCTGCTACGCTACATTTGGTATCGAAGCCGAGGTTCTCGATTCGAGTCCTTCGGCCTGCAAAAACGGTGTTTCCCCCCCCCCATTTTATTCACCGCTCCAAGTGGACTCCGTCTAAATTAAAAGCCACTATCATGTAAAAACCGTACAGGTTTAGGGGGCTGTGATATGCTTACGAGGACGCAAGCACTTGAGGGTGGGGCGAATGTAACATGCATAAGTAAAGTATGATTTACTTATCGCTCATTCATCCGGTTAACCATTTTGGCCGCTACGCTACAGTTGCTAATCCAGGAATCCACACAACAGAGCCAAGATGGAAGGCTGCAAGCCAGTGGGGCACGTGCCCTACAATTATTCTGAAACCATGCCCATTTTTGGCCTCCAATACCCCCCTCTGATATCACAGCTTTCATACCACCTCATGATATTGTGTATTGTGTATTGGGTCCAAAGTTATGTAATTCCTTCTTACTCCAAGGTACCAAGGCAGTTAGCATGATTCATTTGTGAGTCTTTGGGTTTTGCGAGCCAGGTAAACCTTAATTTGCAAGCTTTGCAAACTATTTCAAAATGTCCGTGCTCTCTGTGTGTACCTCACATTTGAATGGGGATGCAAGGTGCATTTTATCAGGATCTGCAGGCTCCAGTCAAAAAAAGGCTACCGTACCTTTGCGTACTCACCCCGGTGCCCAAATCTCAGAAATATTAAAGGCAACTCCGGGTAACCCGTAAATAAAGATTTTAGCCTTCCCTGCACCAACCCCGGTGGGCATTTAGCCCAGCCTGTGCCTGTACAAGTGTGTGTGTGTGCGTGCACATGCGCGTTTGTGCTTGTGCATGTGTGTTTCTGTTTCACGTTGTTGTGCATGTGCGTGTGCGTGTGCATGTGCATGTGCGTGTGCATGTGTGCTTCTGCTTCACGCTGAGCCCGCTCCTCTTTTGCCTGCTGCAGCCTGGCTAAGTTGGCTTTCTGCTGCTCCTCCTTTTGCTGCTGCAACACTGCTTTTTCCTGCTGTAGTTGCCGACTTGACGAAAAAGCTTTTAACCGTCCGCTGGAACACACCTTTGGGCGCAACCGGTGCTGCTGACGCTGGGGCTGGTGTTGGTGCTGGGGCTGGGGCGGGGCCTGAGAGGGGGGCAGGGGGGCTTTTTCCGCTCATCGCTGTTCAGCCACCCACCAAACTTTATTTTTGCCAAACCCTGGAAACCCCGGAGCCTCTGAATATTTTACGATATCACGCCGGAGGGCAAAAAACGTTATTTACCCGGGGTGAGTTAAGAAAGGTACGGTAGCCTGTGCTATGTTTGAATTTTGGAGTAATGCGAGGTCCAAATGCAAGTGGGCCAAATATAAATTTAAGATACTCCCGGTAACTTTACCTGCCAACAACCTGAACATGTATGATCACCAGTAGTGGTGCTGGGAGTGCATAGCTATGCATCGTATACACACACTACGATCTCACTGCAGTTGCTAAGGTCCACATTAGTATGTACACGTATAGTATGTACAGCACTAAATACAAAAGCCTTCAGGACTCGTGGATGCATGCATGCATGCGTGCATCAGCAAAGAAACTCAAAAGGGGCAAACGAAGCGACCCCACGAACATGTTCAACTCACTTCAGAGGTGAACCAGATGCTTTGTCAACAAAGCCTTAACACTTATGTAGCCTTGTGCATCAAACTTAGGCGTTGCTAACCAGCATCTTTTCCGCTTACCAGCATACTTGTCATTATCGTTCTTGCATAATTGATTGAACGCCACCATACTGTGAAGAAATGCAGCAACCCCTGCCATGCTACTCACTTGCATCGTCTTACCGGCAAGCGCTCGCTGTCGGCTCGGAAAAAAAGGCCAGCAATAAATCATAGGGAAATAGAAGAGTATCGTGATCTGAGGTGCCACGTGTATTTCACGTTGCATTACTTCTTTATGTAAAACCCTTGATATTATTGATAAAGTAAATCCAACAGCCTGTAATGTGTGAGACTCTCTTAGTTTTGAGCAATTTATTACAACTTGCACTTTGCTGTGGGTTCAATCTGTACTGCAGGCTAAAGCTGCTGGATGACCAAGAGTTCATTTACTTGCAACGAGGCTTGCCCAAGGTCATGGTCTTAGATGAGCACATTAGGGCCGTTAGTTGGGGGCAGCTACAACTCGTGTTTCACACTGACCAGCAGCTGGCTTCATTCTTGAAAGTGCTCAGGTGTGTGTGTATGTGTGTGTGTCTGTTCCCTCCAAGAAGAGTCTGTTCAAGGAAAGAGGCTCAAGTCATTAAATCGGTGTGCTGTCGGGTGCTTCCATGGGATCTAAATTTAAAGATTGCTCCGAAAAGATGAACAAAATGAACACAAATACACAACGAGTTAGAACACAAATATCTTGTCCAATTACAGGCATGTGGAAGTGGTGCACGATCAGCTTTGGCCCAGGAGCGTCGCTGCTCTGTGGGGTGTGGAGGAGAAAGGAGCCAGCCAGCGCCCGGTGCACCTAGCCAGCTCATCTAGCAAACTGGGGCAAGGGCTGAGTTGCTCACAGGGCCAGATAGGTGGGTGGACACGTGACGGGCTTGCGTTACGGGTTACGGAGCACAGAGTACAATATGCGCTTTTGTAAGTAGGGGGGGAGTACCAAATAAAGCGGTGTGGAAATTTTAAAAACTGCGTTCAAAATCCTGCCAATAACTGTTAAATTCTGCGCTTGGACAAAGTAAAGCTTCACGGCTTGGTGTTTCTCTCGTTGGCTTTGTACCTCTCCACCTGGTCCCACAAAGGAAACAGCATCCCAGATATCATGGTCAATGCCAACGTAGAAACTAAAGCGCTCACCATCTTGCGGTCGTTCTGTTCCTTACAATTTACGCAGGAACCGACACATTACTTACAAGGGGCGCAGCTTGGGTGCAGCAGCACAAGACAGCTTGTGTGCTTGCCTCTGCCGCCACTGGCACCCTTCTTCTGACCGCTGCGTATTTCTTAGGCAGGGGCAGTAGAGAGGGCAAATACCTTAGAACTTAGTGAGGAAGGGATGTAGTTTTTATATTGTGTATATATCCTTGGCCATCATAAAATCTATTTGCTTGATTCCTGCATCATTGTACCTTACTTCTCAGTGGCAGCTCGGTTCCTGCTGCTGCTTTGACTCTGCTTATTCTTTAGGCACGCATTTCATTTGGATGTCATTGAATGTTGTTGGGGACCGTGTTGCTGTTTGATCCCAAACTAGAGGAGGTGTCGTATTTGAATAAGAATGGTTACAATGATTACAATAGATGACTTTCAGTCAGGTTGTTTGATCTCGTTTAAGGCTGCTTTATGTGCAGCTTGTGCACAGACGAGTGTACAGAAAGTGGATCTCCACAAGTAAGATCCCTGTTGCAGTAAACGGCAACCAAATGACAACCATTGAACCATCCATCAGCATTGGCAATGATTACACACCTTCACAACCTCCTGGCAGAGTCTTAACCTTTATCACCAATTTGGTCCTTGACGAAGGATTTGAAAGCTTGACACAAACTATTTCAGTACTGTATCAGAGGTGCATCTGCACTAGAAAACTAAGCAACATTGCAATGCCAAACAGTTGAAAAGGTGTGATTCTAGGTGCTATAACCACACAACCACCTTTCCAAACCAGCCACGTTAATTATCCTCTCTACTCTTGTTAGCTCTCTACTCGCTACTGGTTGCGTGGTTGCCGTTGGGAGAGTGGCATTCTTTGTTAATAGAAAAGCAAAAGGGCGTGGTGGTTTGATAATAAAAGGTAATAAGGAAATGCCCGACTCAAAAATTTTACATGAGATATCAAACGCCGGTACCCCCTGTAACAAAGAGCATAGCACTACAAAGGTCAGACGGGCATCATGCAGAAAAAAGAAACTGAGCGCATATTAGGTAAGAGAAAGGCTTGCTTGAAAGCTCTACACTGGGAGGACTAGCAGCTCATTAATATGATAGTAGGAGCACTCCCGTGCTAGCACCAAAAAGCCACATAATGCGAAAATCAAGTTAAAAAAGCTTAATAAGGATAAGGAGGGTCAGGGAAGGTTAAGAACCTCCACCAGACGTAGAGTCTTACTTTCACAACCAGTATAGGGCAGGTGCGGTGTGTGTGCAGAGCATGCACACCCACACCTTGGCTGCTATTGTTGCAAACGAAGTCAAACATCAGCTTCACATAGCAAGCAAAAATATCAATAAGAGGGTTTAATTGAAAAGTAGCATAGACGCTATATTCACTATCAGCATGGAATGGGATTGAAGACGATAAGACATGATAATTTGTATCAGCGGGACAGAAGAGTATCAATTCAGCCAGACAAGCACACCACATAGCGTCTGTAACAGCCCCTCACAAAATTGCTGATCAGTTGCGCGGCAGGGTCCTATTTCTGGTACTGGAATTGCACAAGTCAATTTGCACGATTTGTTACCAGAAATTGGAAAGGAGGTGTCAGTGAGAAATGTAAAAATTTGCAAAATGGTATGCTTAGTTCCCATTACTTGATGTCAATATTTTAAAACCTTTCACCATAAAACCACCACAGAACCCACAGTTACATAAGCAATGGTCATTCTTTCAAGCAACCATTCTCTCATCATATAAAGGCTAAATGCTTTGTGACGGCCTAGAGCAATTACTTGATTCCTTTCACTTGCATAGAACGCTCGCAGTCAAGTCAGTTTATAAATTGAACGTCAGGCGCATCTCGCCCTGGAATGGAAATTAACCTACGCCACAGCACTCACCACTCATTACTCTGAACCCACAGCACTCACCACTCTTAACCCACAGCATTCAATACCCACAGCGCTCACCACTCACTACTCCTAACCCATTATATTTTATCCCTGCCCAAAATGGGAATCGACCCACATCACGACACTCACCACTCTTAACTCTCAACCCATTAAATTCCATCAGTGCTCAAAACACTTCCTCCAGAGCAATTTTAATTGCAGCTGTACGTACTTATTTGCCAGAAGCCCATTCAATACTATGCCCAGTGCGTACACAACCACAACAGCAGTGCACCAATTGATCCTTCCCGTCAGTCTGAGCCGCCTTCCGGTGATGTGCGGGGTCTGAGAGGCTGCCACTTGTTGTGGAGGAGCGTCACAAAAGACCAGCACATGCAGTAGGCGGATTGCATCTGTAATGAATGAAGCACACAAGTTTTGTTTATGTGCCTTGTGTGCCTTGTTTGTGTGCCTTGTTTGTGTGCCTAAGCACTTTTTCACAGGCGCCGGTGATCAGGCACCGCAGATGCAAGATAAGGTAGGTTGGATGGAAGAACGTTTCCAGCCAAGGTAGAACATGCTGCTCTACGTTAAGGCTTGAAGTGCTTGTTGGGGGACGTGTGTTCACACAAGATGACAGGTACTCACACATTATGGCAGAGCATTGCAGATCTTACGGTGTTGTACCTTCATGAGTCATGAGCTTACTAGCTACCAGGGCGCAGCCTGCTGGTAGTTTTGGGGTTTGATTAGCACTCCACCCTTCTGCAAACCATGTCTATTGCCAAACATGCGTCTTTTCATTGATTGATGCCAGACAATTGAACATTACGGACCTCAGACGTACCCTAGGCAATTGCCGGCCCTGCTAAAAAAGGGGATTATCAAAGTCTCAGCCCCGTAGAACCGTACTATCACAACAGGCACAGGGCGAACGTGGACGCAAACAAAGATCTTGGCCTACCTGTTCTAGAGACGAGTAGGTACGCGTCAGGCAGGTGGTTGCTGTCCTCCTCAACCTTTTCCTCCTCCACCTTAGTCATGTCCACCTACACAAAGAGGCAGGGTCATAGGACAGAACAAGCTTTGGCCTGGATGCAAACTCACTCCCAACTGGCTTTTGAGTAGCTTGCATCCATCTACAAGCATGGAAACAAGGTCATTGCTCTTCTTCCATGGTGCATTAGCCTTTTGAATCAGAGCAACTCGACAGAAGTCCAAGCAAACACCTACCTCCACGACCAATAAGCAGCGCAGCCTAGTTCCAAGGCTAGAGCACTTCCACGTGTCGGCTGGCAGCGAGAAGGCGTACGCCACACTGTGCTTTGTGCTGCATGCGGCCGTAGTGTGCTTTGTTCAGTCAAGAATCAGCACTCGATTAAAACACGCGTGGACGGGTTGGCAGTGGAAGGTTACACAACGCTACCTGGTGCTGCATAATTCATGAAGTCCCGTTTCATTCCAGCATTGGCTTCCTTTCTTGCCCAAATTGTCTGCAGAGCCGGTTACTTCATAATCTACTGCATGCGCTAATTGTAAATGGTCCTTCCAATCCCTGATGTTGCAGCGAAAAGCTTGTCTTGGCATGCACACACACACACACAATTGTTCCATCTTTTTATCAATCCTACTAGCTGGTGCATGTAAAGCTTACCTAGGCACAATTTGATGTGCAAACACAAATGGCACAGCCGACCAAATTACACGCGCAATCACTATGAATTCTAACCTTAGGTAGATGCCCTCCCCGTGGGCTGCACCCGTGCGCTGCAAGCGTGTGCCACTGAGGTTGAGCAGACCTGCGAGTGGCGTGAGCACGGTTTTAAAGCCGCTAGTACCAACCCCTGGCCGTGTTGATGCCATCTAGAGGTAACTGGCAGTCAGGGTTCAGCGTGATGGTTTGATGTGGCTGCCACATAGACAGCTGTGGCTTCCTCTCACACAACTACAACTTAGATCTCGGTAGCAAACAGAAGAGGCAAGGTACACCCCTAGTTCCTTCCCTTTCCCTTTCCTTCATATCTGTTTCGTCAGGGTCTGATTAGTTGGAGGACAATGCGATGTAAACCGCAAGCACAGTGCAAAAAACTACTTGCTGACACAGGTGCCAGGGCCGGTCCTGATCTGACCTGAATTCAATATGGAGTGGAGGTTCTCAAAAGAAGTGCCGTGATAGGCGATCACAGGCTGCTGGGCGGTCACGGACGTGGAGCTCTCCAGTGAAAAAAACGCAGAGGGTTCTTGGTTCACCTCAAACGCAGGGGGGCAAACCCCTGGCTGGATCTGTTGGAGCTGCTCAGCAAATGTCGTTGCGCTGATCGGGCGGCAGTTCAGCTGTCGCCGGCTGTCAGGTAAGAGCAGCCAAGTTAGTACGGCTATGCTGGTCCGCGGGAGGGCCTGGAGTTGACGATGTAATCCCTCATCATCCACATCGTCACTCCTCAAGAGGTTTCCAACTTGGTCAAGTGCATACAAGCATGCTGCAAGAGTGAATGGAATGTTATCTATTTAGTGCGTGGATGGGTGGTTAAAGTGGCGACAGCATATGATGTTGTATTTTAAATGCTTACCATAGAAGTCCTTTTCCCCAGATTCGGTCTTGAACAGGTGTGAGGGGAAAGGTGTTGCAACTACATACAATAGAGTTTGAACAAGACGTTTGGATCCAGCAAGTAAAAAGGATGTCTCCAGGTTGCGAAAACCCATGCAAGTCTTACTTGTCGGCCTTCGGTGATGCATCAGCGCCGAGCTAAAAGCGGCCAACTGCGCGTGTTTGTTGTGAATGTGTGTGTGTGTGTGTATGCGTGTGTATGTGTGTGTGTGTGTGTGTGTGTGTGTGTGTGTGTGTGTGTGTGTGTGCGCGCGTGTGTGTGCATGTGTATGTGTGAGCGCATGAATGTGTGTGTGTGCATGTTTGTGTAAGTATGTGCATATTAGTCAAGTCATCTAGTACCTGAAGTTCTGCGTTGGCCGGGTTTGATATTAAATTGGTGGCTAGCGTTTCCATGCTTCCACGATTTTTATCAACATTAAAACATTAAACCTTTACTCACGAAAGTGAGAGCAAAAATGTTGACCCTGGTTTGACCACGTTCGTTCTGAGTGTGTTGCCCTCCTGCTTGCGGCATCACCTCTGCTACAGTCCTTTTGGACCAGAGGCCCTGCCCCATTAGGAGCAAATGTCAGCAGTTGCGCCCATCACGCAAGACGAACACGCACTGTACCACAACCTATGCCTGCTGGGCGTGTCAAGTCAAGCAGCCAAAAACGGCATTGAAATTGTCTGCCAGTCCTTCAGGAAGCCAAACCCCAGAGCCTTGGAGCTGGTGCTGTTCTACTTGTACGCAGCCATATGTGGGGAGGCTAAAGCGAACAAGGTGGGCTCTAGCTGCATCACCACGCTCACCCAAACACGTGAACACATGCAAACATACATACCTACACAACATACACGAACACGGACACACATATACATAAACACACATTCTCACACACACACACACACCACAATTCTCTTGAGACATGCGCATACGTACACACACACATGCATGCACTCGTGGCACACACATGCGTGCACTCATACGCTTGAAAACACATGCATTTACATTCACACACACACATACACACACACACGCGTGCCACATCCAGGAGTTTCGAGGCATGTGTCCCATCCCAGACAAGAGCCAAAGCAAGGAGTTCAACCAGGTGTGCTTCCTTTTCGTTTCTTTTACCATCTAGAATAGCGCGGTCAACAAGCACAATGCAACTGGAAAGAAAGATATCGAAAACCGTACCAGCACATCTCAGCACATTTTCCTGCATCCTCTGGCATGTACCGAGTGCTGAGACGTGTGAGCTCTGCTGTGACCTGTGTGTCAAGCGCTTAGGGCAGGCCATATACGGTGTGCATACGATGAGATTAACAGGGAAATTACCATACCTTCGGTCAAACTTCTTATGTCACGTGGTGTAAATACACGGTTCTGGCCTCCATACTTTTTTGTTGTTGCTTGCAGAAAGTGACTGAGTGGTTCAGGGAGCTTAAAGACAAGCACCAGCTGGACAGCATAGGCTCCATGACGGCTTCGCAGGTGCGTGGTCCTGAATTTGGAAGTGTGGATCTGGGCGGGGAATGGGGGGTCTAATGGGGGGAAATGGGTGTGGATGTGGGGAATAGATGCGGATGTAGAAGTGTAGAGGTGTGGTGGATGTATGGAAGAGTGGACATGGGGAATGGACTGTTGAGATGTGGGTATGGCTAGGGGGGAAGAAATAGGTGCACACAGAATTTTCTAAGGGCTGATGGCAAATTTCGACCTCAACCTCACGTCGTCCTCCCACCGCTCTAAAGTTTGTGCAGCAGCACTCTCTGTGCCTGTCCCTTCCGCCCAAATACATGTGTGAAGGGATCAGCTTTTATAATTGCACCAGCTTCCTTCACATGTCCATTACGCAATATTCGTTGCTCCTCTCTCACACAGCTGAGTATTTTTTGCAATGTTTGCACAGGTGCTATCAAAAAACAGGTCACCAACTTTTTGGCATGAGAGAGCAAATGCGTAAAAGCACATGTGTGTACGGCCCTATTAATTCGCTCTTTGGATTTTCCATTTTCCCTTTACACAGACCTGGCCGTTCTTGTGCACTGCACTCGCTCGCTGTAATATTTTAAAATTATCCTGGAACAAGGAAGTGCAGAGCACAGCTGCCTGCATGATCGTTGATCAATGACCGTGCATCAAATCTGCCCTCTGTGCGTGCCAGCCTGAGCTTGCATTTCTGGAGCCTTGCTGCCAAAGACATGCACACACATACATTCATACACACACATACGCACACAGGATATCACACCCATATGTCCCCGCTGCCACTGGCCCTCGGCTGCCTGCGCTCTGTATCCAGCAACCACATTTCTCCACAATTGCTGAGTACCTCATCCACACAAGAGCAGCGCACACAAATGTGCGCCACGTGTACACGCAAACATACACAAACATATACAAACACATACAACCCACACGCAGGTTCGCTCTGCCACAGGCCACAGGGCAGTCAGCACGCTCCTAGAGCTTTCCACGTTGGCGCTGCTGTTGGACTACCAGCGCCTGTCCCCTGAGGCAGCCAAGGCCTGGAACTACAAGTCGCTACCTGAAAAGGTGAGCAACGATATTTGAGTGCATAGTCGTTTGTGGGTGTGTGGGTGCGCGGGTGTGGGTGTGCGCACGTGCACTCCCTCTTCTGTTCATGTCCATCTTGCTGGTTGATCGCTATGCATTGATGTTGCATGTTGTTAATGGCCCAATGTTTGAGTGAACTGCATCAGGATCACAACTGCCAGCATGACTCAGTAGTTACTCAACATTTTGATATTTTGCAGCTTTGCAACTACTCCTAGTGACACGCAGGTGAAGTTCCTGTTACCGTGATTGCTATAGGCACACACACGTACACACAAATATGTAGCTCACGCGCACGTACAAACACATATCACGGGCACGGAAGCTTCGCTATAACATGTATACATACACACACACACAAACATGTAAACACATACACGCGCGCTCACACACACGCACGCAAGCATGTATGGCAATCATTCACACTTTATGTGCAACACCACACACAGGACCCTCGCTTTTTACCAGAGCTGGCACACGTACTACCGAGCCTGGGGGCTGTTGCCATCAAAACGCAGGCCCAGCAGTTCACCTCCCTCATGCAAACAGCAGCAGCCGTGCAGGTAGGCAAGAGAAAGAAGGAAAAGGAAGAAGAGGTGGCAGCTGTCTTAAGCTATCGTGAATTTGATCTGCCAGGGCCCCATTTGGCACTTTACATCCATATGAAGCCGATTCCTGTCTGTTTTGCGATGTCCTTTCTGTTTTTGACTGGTTTGCTTACATGTGCTCACACAGACAGCTGTGTAGGGTGACAAAAGGAAGGACAGGTCGTGGTTGCATCAGTACACACAGGTGCAGGACGCGCATTGTGCGGTAAGGACGATCAATGTGCTGTACATCACTCAGCACCTTTGCAAAAAAAGTTGATTCTCACCTGCCTGCTCATGAAACACGATCAACGGAAGGTTGTGCTCTTCAGATACCTCTGCTGGTTGGGTAAATCAAAAGGCTGCTTTTCCTTAGGTGCCTGCACGCTTTCATATACGTGACAAGCATGCCTCCTGCAATGCCGACGTCCCTATTCTACCCTCTACACCCACGCTCAGTTGCTCAAAAAGTGCAGGGTGTGTGTATGTGCGTGTACATAAACGCTCAGTTGCTCACCTTTTTCAGTCTTGGCGATTATCAATATGCTCATTTCATGCACCTCACCATACAGCCACGTGACGTACCTCGCCAATGCATTGCATTAGGTGCCTGCACGCTTTCATACATGCACACTCACACACACACACACACACATTCACATACACAAACACACACATATACAAACACATACACAGGAGACGTATGAGGGCTGCGCCAACGAGTTCAAGGACCAGTTCTACAACCTGCGTTCTCAATGCCAGCAGCTCCAGTATGCACGGGTGCGTGCGGCATTGGTCACGTTAGTGCTCATATGCACCTTCCGTGCACTGTCCCATACCTGGCAGGTGTCCACGCCATCTACTACGTTTCTGACACATGCCAATGCCAATGCCAGTGGCTACAGTGTGTGCAGGAGTGTGTGCTTTGCGTTGGATTGCATTTTGGTGCAGTGTGAGCAGGAGTGTGTGTTCTGCGATGGATTGCATTTGTGTGCAGTGTGTGCAGGAGTGTGTGCTTTGCGTTGGATTGCATGTTGGTGCAGTGTGTGCAGGAGTGTGTGTTCTGCGTTGGACTGCACTTGTGCGCGTACACCGCTAGTGTGCCTCGGGCTCTTCAACCGATCGATTGTTGAACGCCTAGCATAAGTTTAAGTTACCCGACTATAATACCTAAGTAAACACCAACGCCGGATGCCGTGGGCAGGGGTGCATGTGCTCTCGGATTAGTGCTTGCTTCTGTTTGGTGCTTGCTTCTGTTTGGTGTGTTGTGACGTGTTACTGTTACTTAAGCAGCACATGAGACCCTGCTTGGTTGTTTTAGGTAAGTCTGCTGGTGGATGGCCTCAGCCAGCCAATTTCAGGAATGCATGAGCTCCAGAACAGAGGGGAGAATTGGTGCTTTAGGCGAGAGGTGGACACACACACCTGCACAACAGGCCTGCAATGAAGCAGCGCTGCTTGTCTCCTGCCCTGGAGCTGCCCCCAGCTGGTTCTCTGTTCCGTGACATCAAAAGCATGCTGATGGTGGTGCAGCACTATCCAGCAGATGAAACAGACTGTCTTCATGGCAAAAAGGTGCTGACACAATGTGCAGTGCCTGCCTTCTACAATGTGGCCAGAAACGTCCAGTTCTGCCTGGCAACTCGAAATCAAATTTCCAACCTGCCTACGTCAACACGGTTAAAGAGGTTTGGACTCTGTCTGGCAGCTCAATCAGGTCGTTGATGCCTGCCCGCTTGTTGTGTAGCTACAGTGGTTCAGAGCTCAATTACTTACAAGTTCTAGTCACAACTGCCAAGAAACTTGGGTCTTCGCAACTGCCTAGACGAGAAGGAAGAAATAGGAGGCAGAGAAAATAAACTCAAACTAAGAAGGAAGAGCAGTTGTGAGGACCAAGGAAATAATAAGATGAAGAAACTCAAGAGGAACACAGATAAAAAGCAAGAGCGGGTGAGCGATATCACTCTGTTTCATTCCAAGAACTTGAGTTCAAGTGCTGCACACTGAAAACAGCAGTTTGAGAAATCGCACTGGTCCAGGCAGACTCTGTTACCACAAGTGGGAAAGCAGGGGGCACAGTGAAAGTCAATTGGCTCTAGTACCTCGGCATCAGGCCCCTGGTTTTAAAATGACCCACAATCGAAATTGCACGCATTACGGATGAAATCATTTCCGGCACCACAGGAGGCTATTTGATGGAGGATCAGCACGAGCGCTGCGGCTTGGCACCTCAAACGTTTTAACACCTTCCCCCCAAGACATTATCCCTACATTTCCCACATTTAGGCACCAGAGGAGGCCAGTCCAATGGAGGAGCACATCCAAACACTAACGCTGCGGCTAGGCATCTCCAATTCCTATCACCTTTTTCCCCTGACAATTCCCTCAATTTCAGGCACCAGAGGAGGCCAGTCTAATGGAGGAGCACATCCAAACACAAGCGCTGCAGCCGGGCACCTTCTCCTCTGCTTGCCCTCTGCTGTCCGGCAGCGTAGAGCCCAGCCTTGCTTTTCAGCACGCCAGTGACGTGGCAGCCCACATTGAGGAGCACCTGCAGCAGGTTGGTGCTTGGAGTTGTGGTGGGTGGGTGCATGTGTTTGTGTGTGTAAGCGCATGCAGTACCTAATCCTGAGCCGGCTGGTGCAGACATCGTCACGTGCCCCGAATGCCATATTAACTCGAAAGGAGGGAGAAAACACATGACACAGAAGCCGGCTGCATTCGCCTGTACCCAACAAGAGGATGCATTCGCACACTATCCATGGTGGCATTCACGTGTTGGCACAGTACACGATATATGATGCACCTGCACCTCAATGCCTGTGTGCCCGACCTCAACGCCTGATTGCTCGACCTGAACGCCTGATTTCCCGACATAAACGCCTGTACGAACGCACGCACGCCTGATTGCTCGACCTCAACGCCTGATTGCCCGACCTCAACCCCTGCATGCCTGGCCTGAACGCCTGATTGCTTGACCTTAACGCCTGATTGCCCGACCTGAACGCCTGATTGCCCGACCTCAATGCCCGTGTGCCTGGCCTCAACGCCTGATTTCCCGACCTGAACGCCTGATTGCTTGACCTGAACGCCTGATTGCCCGACCTCAATGCCCGTGTGCCTGGCCTCAACGTCTGTGCCACTGTGCCACCTCTGCAGTACCAAGCCTTGGGCCAGCTGATGCAGGACACTGTTGGGTCCACAGTGCACCCGTATGCCGTGGACGGGGGCAAGCTAGCACGGCTGTCAGCTGCAGGGGCTGCTGCCACTCCGTTGCCAGATGGCACCTACCCTAGGTGAGTGTGAGCACACACATATGCGTGCTTACACCCTAGGTCAGTTTCAGCACAGGTATAAGCTGTACACATCTGTCAGATATATGCGTACATACACATAACCCTGGCGAGAATACATAATACATAATACATAATACACATTCACATGCGGTGAATTCCAAGTACGCACTAGTCACACTTGCCCATGTGCTTGTACCCACACGTATAGGTACGCACGTACACACTTGCACCTGCTCAAAGGCATTATCTTGTCTGTGCATAGATAGCGTGTTTCCTACACACAATCATAAACATCGAATTTGTCCCTTTACAAGACACTTGTCCTCTGGGAGTTTAATAAAATGAATAAACTGACAGCCATCAAAACATCCGGGCTTTTCAACCAAAGCACCTCTCCCACCCACTTCCCCCTCCAGGCCCCCCGCACTTTGTGCTCAGATTTTTAGTAGCCGATTGCCTGCACAGTTCTCTTGCCAAATGATGCAATGATCCCCGAGGAGTGACAGTGACAGGGCAGAGACAGATGTGTGCGCGCGCCCTTGCACTGACTACCTGTGTATCAAGCCCGCACCTTGCCCAGTGTGCTTCATTACATCAAATTGTAGCTCGATATTGTGTTTTGTACATCATGTGACTTTGTACATCATGTGACTTTGTACTCATGTGACTTTGTACATCACGCGATACACCGTTTGACAATAACTAACCGTAAGCTTGGAGTCATTTGCTGGTTATTTGCCTGAACACACACACGGCCTACTTGGGGCATACCATGCAAATATGTAGGGTTGGCCAGAACCATATATATACGGTGTATATACATAGTTTTGGCAGGGAAATCACCAAATATACAGTCATATACGGTGTATATACACGGTTTTGGCCAAACCTACAAATATGTGGCCATGCACACAGCCCAGCCCCCCTTGACCAACCATCTCAACAAGGGTGCCAGTCACCTAGGCTTGCACGCGTGATTTAGCAACTGTGTTCATTATTTATTAGTTACCAGGAGAATTCTGGAGCATCACCCCCACTCCCGACCTTCTTCTATTGAACCAATAAGTTCGATTGATTAACCCTGATGATGGAACTTTAAGTAAAATTGGTGCTTTGGGTGATGGCATCAACAACTATGATACGTGCAGTTACCTGAGTCCTGAATAAGCCTCTCACCAAAGAATGCTTTGCTCCCTCATTCCGCCTGTTCGTGTAAATGGAATTTAAGATGCCAGCAAACACTTGACTTGCAAACTGCCTGCTCCATCATCAAAAAAGGTTACAAGTTGATTTATACGGACCGTACAGGAACAAGAAGCGTGCCTTTGTGTGTGTGTGTGTATACATGCAGGCCCTCCTTAAATGAGCAGCAGGCTGCCAATGCAGGTGCTGCTGGCCTCTCAGCAGCAGCAGTAGCAGGTGCGGAGCACACTTACCTGTCTGTGCACATGCTATTGTGAATGGTTGTAAGTCTGTATGCATGTGTGGTCATTTGCAGGGTTGGCCAGAGCTATATATTTACGGTGTACACATGGTATTTCTGGAAGGGAAATCACCAAATATACGGTCATATATGGTGTGTATATATGTGTGGTTTTGGCCAACCCTACTGCAATTTTATGAAGAAATATAGAAATTTGCTCCAGTGCTCCCGGAGCGCATTTCTCAAACACACGCACACACACACACACACACACACACACACACACACACACACACACACACACACACACACACACACACACACACACACACACACACACGCGCGCGCACACACACACACACACCTGCTGCAATGCTCCCTTTGTGCCTTCCTCACGCCTGCATGCCGCTCAAATGAAGCAAGTCTTACTATGTGTATCTGAGTATGTGCATTTGTGTGTATGTCTAATATTGCGCCTTTGCTTGCATTCCTGAGTCTGGGTTGAAGCAGCCAAACCCTGACAACACTCGTTCTTGTGTGCGTACTCATTTTTGTCAATGCCGATCCGAGTCACTGCAATCGCATTGTGCAGCCAATTGCTGAGACACACGTGATCTGAGCACACACCCCTCTCTCTTCGCACCTGTTACTCGGACATACTACTCTGTGCAATACGCCCTCTCCTCTTCACTGGCAGCCGCCAAAATGTGGCCTCCCAGCACCTACCTAGGCACACTCTTTACATACCCGCTTTCTTCACTCGCAGCAGCCAAGAGAGGTGGCCCCTCAGCAGCTGCTCTAGGGCAGCCAGGGGGTCCTAGTGGTGGGTGTGATGTAGACGTGGGGGCTCTGCTGGAGCAATGGGTCTGCAGCCTGGAGCAGTGCTGTCCTTTGGTGGAGTCCCTCGCAGGCCAGGGGCAAGGTGCGAGTTGGCTGTGCGTGCTAGGACCTCACTTCAGTTCAATTCAGGCGGACTTGTTGAATTGGCGTGTGTGTGTGTATGTGTGTGATGGAGGGTATTGGCAGACTGATGTGCTCCTGTCATACATCATACACAGCCATATGTTTGCATATCGCTCACAAGCTGCTTGTACCACGCTCTTATAATGCTTGTACTAAGCTAGTACAGCCGTCGTACAATGCTGTGAAAGTCATGCTTGCTTGTTTTGGCCAGCAGCTTGTTGGCACTCTTCAGCATAGGCTAGACTTCAACATGGTTTTCAAAGGGTGACAGGGAGCATCCAAACGAGACTTGAGGGGCAATGAAGCTTACACTTCAGGGAACACGTAGGGTTGGTCAGAACCCTATGCGCATACTTCTAGCTGTGTATATTCTCATTTTTTGACGGCATTTTTATGTTATGTACGCGGCATATATAATATATATAAGCAATAAGGACCTGTACAGACAGTTGTTAAAATACAACACAATTAATAAGTGTACAGAACTCCCACAAACGGTTCTGGCCAGCCCTCAGGCATGTGAATTTTCCGTAAGGCGCAAGCTCTTGCATGAGCTGCCTTTGTGAACATTAAAAGGAGCTTACTGAATTGTGTTAATATATGGCAGCTGTACTGATGATGCAATAAAAGCAACAAGGTTTCAAGGCAATGGGTACAATACAAAACAAATCCAACATAAGATCAAGCTACAGAAATTATTAAATTGAGCCCGTTTTGCCAAAGGGTTTCTGACGTGCGAGCAGTGCTATAACAATAGCAGCCACACGGTTGTGGCTGGTCTACACATCTTCACACACACACACACACACATTCACACACACACACATTTACACACACACACACATGGGCACAATTTGCAGGTGTCAGCCCCCTGGCTGCTCCTCCCCATGCCAGTAGCAGCCATGCAGCTCTTCTGGGCACGCAGCTCAAAGCACGTAAAGCAGCAGTAGACAGTCTGACGACCATGAAAGCAGCGCTGCAAGCACAGCATTTCAGCACAGGTGTGAGTTCCTGAGGTCAGGGCTTGACATGTAAACTAGCATTCCCACGCTAAATCATGTACAAGACGTATGTGCCCAACGGCTTTCAGAGTTGAGCGTCTGCGCTTTCTTCATGGCTAGTGCTTACACCACAACAAACTGAAATGTGTATGCAAAACGCAGACGCTTCAACTCCCAAGGGACGTTGGGCACATAGTTTTTGTACGTAGTGTGCTACACCACTGCACATTTTGTGCATCCTCTCTTGACGCCACCAATGCACGCTGCTCATCATGAAGCCCCTGCCTTTACTTCATCATGACTCACTCACTCGTCATGACGCCCCTGCCTTTACTTCCTCTGCTCACTCACTGCACGTGTACACTGCACAGATCACCTCCTTCAGGAGATGCCTGCACGTGTAGCCACCGCCATGGCCTCGAAAACTGGTGGCAGCAGCAGCGGCAGCAACTCCTCTGGTTCCATGACCCCCGGCCACTCCAGCACTACACAAGGCGGCGGCTCCAGATCTATCCACACGCTGCCGGCGGCTAATAGCTCCAAGGCAGCACACGGGTCGCAAAAGTACGGGCCATCGGCTGTAATGGGCCCTATTATCCACGGGCTGCCGCCCACTCCTGTCATGGCCGCGGCTCAAGCAAAGAGAGGGGGGGTGCCTGCGCTGGGCAGTTTGGGGTCGTGGCAAGCAGGAGGGGGGGTAGGAGGCAGCAGTAGCAGCAGCAGCGGAGGCTTGCTTGGGTTTGGGTTGAGCCCAGCAAAGGGATCTTTGCAGGTATGACTCGCGCGACAAACTGCCATGCTTCTTGTATAGCACAGACTGACGGCACCTGCTTACAAAGTACATTCCTGGGAATTTGCTGTAATTCACCGTCCTGGCAAACCGCACTCATTATATCATTATATCGCACGTTCACGTCACGCCTTTGTCTTGCAGGCCCCGCGTGAGCATGATGCGCGTACAGCAAGGGCTCCCGTTTTGGCGCAGCCGCCGCCCATGTTTGGACACAAGAACACACACAGAGACGCCACAAGCTCTAACAGCCACATACCTCGGCCAGACATCAGACATCAAGGGGAGGGGCACGGTCAGCAACGGTTTGGGGCAGGTGCACAGCATCCTTCTCATGAGTCACACCACGATGAAAGGGGTGAAGGCGCGCGGGGCGGAGGAGTGCAGCTGCAACAGCAACAGCACTCGCAACAACAGCAACAGCACTCGCAACAACAGCAGCAGAGCTCCTTTCCAAGTCAACAAGGCCCTGATCTCGGTCTACTAGATCTCGACTCTGATGATGGGTTTGGCGGCGGTAATGTGGACAATAATGACGGACGGCCTGCGTTTAGTGGTAGTGGGAGGTGGTCTTTGGGTGATGGTGATGGGAATGCAATGGATGGAACTATGGATGGGATGGATGGGAGTGCCGTGCTGAGTCCGTTGGTGCAGGGTGGGGAGCCAGGCATAAATGCTTTTGATAACCCAAACCTAGCCATGACGCCCATGAACCTGTTTAGATGACAAGTTGGCTTTTTGCCCGAGGAGCATGCGTGACGACTACTGACCACCGTTGTACATACCGTAGTGTGTGGTTGAGCCTGCTAACAACTTTGTTCACAAGGACACACAAGACATTTTTTGTCACTGACTGGCTGTGCTACCATCTGTTTTTATGCGTTACGTTACCTACACAATAAGTGGCAAACAGGAGCAAGCTGTCCGGCAGCGACGGCCTGCTTTGTTCACCATGTAAATTTTTGCTGCCGCCTTCTTCTTGCAAACATTTTCTGCTGGCCTCAATTCTGGAGCAGATACACGATTTTGGTCCTCCCCAACAGATGCAGAGCCTTACGACTTACGACTTACGACATCATCCCACCTGGAAAGTAAGAAATAAGCAAAGATGTCTTCAGGCTTTTCAATGTGGGCAAGGTGATTGGCTTGCACACCACACCACTGGTGGAGAATTGCTCAGGTTTATGAGGAAATTACACAAGCAGTGAAACAGTGAAACCATACCCCTCATTTCTAATAAGGGTAAGGAGTACTGCCATCGTAATAGTAGACGTCTTATCCTGAGATGCCGGTCTGGACACTAAAAGAGTGCATGTTAAACTCCCCTCTACTGCCTTATAATTTGGCTGGCTGCTCTGGATTGAACAGAACGCAATCTTGCAGCACTAGTAGTATGAAGTGCCTATGTTTCCACACAAAGATGGAGCAGCTGGGTACCCAACGACAGAGCTAGGGATTTCACAAGGTGAGAGATTGATGTTTCCTGCATCATCCAATGTAATCTGTGCACAGCTCTGAAAGGGTACCATCACACCTATGCTCATTTGACCCACCTTGTGGTATTTAAGGAGGTTGCGCGTTTACGGTAAGAAAGAAGGCGGCTGGGAGCACTTGCAACTAAAAGGAGACATACAATGCGCCGCCCAACGTTAAATGTGGTAACACTTCGGCTGGTGGCTGAAAAAGGATTTACTTGACCGAATAGTAACCAAGGACCAGCATATACGACCTCCTGCAAGTCCGTCGAAGGCCTCCTTTCTACTGTTCCGCGGCAAATGACCAATTGATAAGCTTAGTTTGGTTTATTTTATTTTATTTGATTGATATGTATAATGCGCTGTGTGTAGTGCGCCTCCTAGCCTTCATGGCCACCAACTGGGAATCTCTCACCTGGAAGAAAGTGGTTAACCAAAGAGTGAGTTCCTCTGTCCCCTGCTTGCACACACACACACACACCACACACACACACACACTTGCAAACACAGACACACACACACTTGCAAACACACACATACACACACATTAACACACACATTAACACAACACACACACACACACATACGCACGCACACACACACACACAGGGCGAGGATATGGATGTGTCTTCTTGCTTCTGTTCAGAGCTTGCTTCCTTCCTTTCTAGTGAGAAACTGGAGTTTGGCATGTCTTGGGTCAGGCAGGGCGCAGTAGGTGAGAATCTGTCTGATATACCGATTGCATGTAAACCAAATGTATCATACATATAAGGCTACACCAAAATGCAATTGCGCAGGCACACTGTCAACCCCTGCTGATATCAGGCCAATCGTGATGATGGACTTGCTTGGTAAAACAGATCTAGGACCTTACCTCTGCAGACACATTGAGGCAAAGAGCCACACACCCACCTTTAAAAGGCTAGACACTGGACACCCCTCTGTTCAAGCAAATTTACCACAGCAATTGCTCCACTAACCATGCTGTTAGCCACAAAGATGCAGAGCCAGCATCAGAGGATGCTCGCCGGCGCAAGCGTGATTAAGAGCACTACTACAGCTCTGAGTGTAGTGCAAAGATAGAATGGAAGCTTACTTTGGCCGCTGTTGTGGCTGCTCGCCAAGCTACTCCAAACGTGCCATACCTTGATCTGGATCCACGCTGTGACAATCAGGTAACTAAACTACCGTGCCACGGCCGAGAACCTTTTTCAAGGGGTGCAGATCTGATACAAAGGTTTACAAAGGGGGGAGATCTGATACAAGGTAGGAGACTGTTCAGCTACCGTTCCAATCTCCTTTTCTGACCAATTTGTTTATAGGTCTACAAGAGATATCACAGCCTCAAGTGTGAAGAGCGCAACAAGCAACATATCAGTCAACACGTCAGAGACTTTGTCACAGTGTACGTGCAACAACATCCCACTGCGTCGCCACAGCGCGTTGTAGCTGCATGGCATGCCTTCTACTTTGCCACAAACGACATGGCAGAGCAAGGTGTTTCTGACGTTTTCATTCGGCAGGTACCACCTCTCATTTAAATTTGCGCCTGTGTTTTGTAAGGACCTCACTATCGTGATCAGATCAACCCACTGATTGTCAACTGATTGATTGCATGTGCAGATGCTAGGCGAGAGTGAGCAACGTGACTTCTATCTAACTGTCCAACACGTCATGAACATTAAGCAAAAGCTGCTGAACAGCAGCGCTCTTGCTGATGGTGCCTCTGTGACTGAATGGGTGGCGTGCTCCAGCTCTGGGCTTGTGTACCAAGAACTGGCAGGAATTGTTTTTGGCAAGCAACTTCTCTTGTTATCATTATTTCCTTTTTGCAACATAAAGGTAGCTCTCTGCACTTGTTGTAGGTCCTTCACCCAACCGAGAAGAAAGAAAACGGCCTACCTGCCCAAGTGCAGCCTCTACTTTTGGCAACAGCATCCCCTGAGCAGCTAGCTTTGGCATTATAACACGGGCACAATAGGTACTAATATTTGTTTTGCTCAAGCGGGTTCTCACTTACCACGTGTTGTTTTGACTCACCATGTGTTGTTTCGAAATTTGGTAATCATGATCTTTGTAGGCCGTTGATGATTGACTCAACGTTCAGCACATACCGGTACGCTTACCCGCTAATTAAAGTGATGGTCATGTACAATCATTTCAATGGTAAGACCACTTGTAAGGCAGGGGTTCCCCATAGTTTTTTTCAAGCGTGCATAATTTGAACAAGTTACACTATTTTTAGGTGTGCCAATTGCGTGGGCCATCGTTAGCAGCTCCACAGCTGCAGACACACACGTGTGGTTGCAAGCACTAGTGGACAAGCTCAGAGAATCGTACCCCGCTTGGCAGCCGTCTTGCATTTTGGTTGACGACTGTGAAGCACTGATGAACGCAATAGCGTGAGTCCTACTCCCTGCTGTTATACCAGCTTTACTTAAATATGCTTTGTTGTGTGGGAGAATAAAATACAACTGTTCTTTGTGCTTTTGCAGGCTTGCGCTACCAGGTGTGCCCATTTACTTGTGCAACTGGCATGTGAAGCGCGCCTGGCACAAAAACCTTCTGATGAAGGTCAAAAACCCAGATGTGCGATATCAGATGTGGACAAGGCTGCCTAATTTAATGCAAGGCTGCCCTGCAACGGAGGAGCCACAGGAGTGGATTGAGCAAGAAGTGTCACGATTCTGTGCTGATTTCCAGCAGGAGCAAAAGTTCCCGGCCTACTTTGCCAAGGAATGGGGGAAAGATAAGCTAGGTGAGTTTGAAAATCTGGAGCTGTATCCGCATCACACTGATCCAAGCCGATCTCATCATATCAGTGAAAAGCGTGCTCCATCCAGGTACGACTCTTCCAACGATCCCTACCAGCCCTAATCATGCTGTACGCATTAATGCTTTTGAATGCACATTTAGTTCTTTGCTCTTTCAATCATGCCTTGCAGGTGTTACCTACACTGTGCAAGGATCGGGATCGTGGAAATCGTGCACTTGTGCCGTGGGATTAAAGGGGTACGTCTGCAAGCACCTTGTGAAGGCTGAGCAGCTTGCGCTCCACTCCAATGAGGACCTGCATGCACGCTTTGGTGTGACCATGGGCTCCAGTGCAAGGAGCATCAACTTGGATTCTGAGGTGACCCTTACTATAATTTGGTAGCAGTGATCAATATAGTGTGCAAGACTGCATATGGCAATGAAGCAGCGCATCTATTTAGATGTTCATGTTGGTCATGAAGTAAGGTAAGGTAAAATTACATCACTATATATGCCTCAAAGGGCATCTCAGCAGAAGCTTGGCAAAAGTCTGAAACCGCACCTGGCTTAACAAAAGAAACAGTAGCTAGAGGAACTTGGAACAGATGAAGTAAGCATTGGAACGTGCCTGCCACTTTTCATGCTCTCTTCCTCTCATTACAAATCAGAATGAGATAAATAGTTGCTACTGTTTGAATTTTTTCTATTACCCATCCAATTTTTCTCACCCTAACAACTTAACATTCATGACCTTGTGCTTCGTACCTATTCCATACATTTTTACGGGCAATGATTTCCAGCACTTGTTGCTTGCCAGAGGTCGAAGAAAAAGTGAAGGGCATCTTGACCAAGGAGCAGGAGCGGCGAAGTGAGTTGAAAGCTCCACTGAGCCTTGCATTTGGTGCTGGCGCAGAACAGCCTCAGCCACAGCCACAGTCACAGTCACAGCCACAGCCACAGCCTCAGACACAGGCACAGCTACAGCAGCAGGCACAGCCACAGCAGAGCCACAGCATGAATAGCCCATCTAGCCATCTAGCCACTCAGATCCATCCTTCAAGCGCCCAAAGATCACAATGGCAGTTAAAGGCCTGACTCCACGTCGAAAGGCCATATTGCTGCCAGCAATGGAGTCTTTGCAAGGCAGGTTCACACGTGCCAGCGGCAGCCACCAGCAGCTTCAGACTGCCGTCAAGGACATCACGTTCGCTGCTCATACACGGGCGCCTGTTCTGAAGGTGAGAAACACAGCGGGTGGCGCTATGGTAGCTAGTGCAGCTGTAGCATCTGCTGCAGTGCGTGACACCCTCTCTGCGGAAGCGGTCAGCGCAGCTTGTCTCCAACTTGCCAGAAGGGGAGTCTCAGAACAGGCAGCGGTTTAGACCCTTTTTTGAGGTTGGTGGTAGGGGGGGGGGGAGGAGTGGGGGTCGATGTACCTCACGTGCAGCAGCAGCTGTTAACTCAGCGTTAGGTGCAGCAGCAGCAGAAGCAGCTTTGCCAGCAGAGGCAGAAGCAGCTGTAATGAGAGCAGCAGGTGCAGCTACACACCAAATGGTGCAAGTGCAAGGTGTACACAAGACATGCAAGGCAAATGCAGCCCTCATGTGCCAGGTGTGTTGTTGGTTTACTTAGAATTGCTACTTTTGTATGACTTTAAAAATAAACCGTACAGCAATAATTTACGTATTCATTGACACGCTTGCAGGTGCTGATGAGGACCTGCCTCAAGCTCAAATCCCTGCTCAACTAGTGCATCAGCCCCAAGATGTACTCCTTAGTAAGTATGTGCATTCATTTTGCTGTGTGTGGGGTTGGTAATAGCATTTCCAAAGGGCCTTGCACAACTACGGTTACCTTTCTGAGTAGGATGATTCACAACTTGTTGTTGCTAAGCTTACGTTGAGGTCCCCTGCACCTTTTTTGGAAACGCATCTATCCTTGCCAGTGACACTTGTACATGCCGTACAAGCACTCTTTACATGCTCCGCTTCTCAGGCCTACCAGGTATTAATCTGGCCACACTGGCAGGAGTCGAGCAGGCCGGTAGCAACGCATCAAGTGCAGACATACCCCACGGAACGCTCAACCTCTCAAGTGGGAATGGTGAGACTTGTTCCAAATTTCAACCTTTTTCCATGCTAGAGCTGGGCAAATTGGTTCAATGCAGAATGTGACAACTAAGTACTGGACTTTTCACAGGCCTGCCAGGCATTCAGCTTGGCATCCAGCTTGAGCCCTTGACTCTGTCAACAGTAGGGGCAGCCATAAGTGGTGAGTTTATTATTTAAGTGATAATTTCTGGTGCAAGCATAATGCACTACTGCGTGCACATTGGAGTTGGAAGAGCTGCCTCCTCAAAATATATGCTAGGTGCATTTAGATGATCCTATCCAAGTTATAAACCGTACTTCCCTTTCTCTCAGGCATGCCACATGCCTACACACCTCTGCCACAGCCGGGCCCTTCAGACACAGAAGGTGTAATTCAGTTTCAGCATTCAATTGAATCCTTCCAATTACCATTTCTCCCATTTTGCACTTCATTAATTACAATTTGCATGCACTCCTCTCTTAAACACCTTACACCCCTTAAAACACCCTTCCATAACAACAATACTTATGTGCTTCCAGAGCTTTCTGGGTGGCTGACACGCGTGCTTTCTAAGACGCATCATAACTTGTTTCTTTTATACCTAGCTGATAATATTTCTGAAGGTGATATCAAAGGTTCTGTTTTGCAACATAACTCAGAGTTATTAGTGCAGCTGTCGATCTTTTTGATTGATTTATTTGTTGGGACCTATAAATTGAGCAGCCATGCCAGGCTGGAGGCCTTTGTAATCCAAACTAAACTAAGACGCATCACTTGCCTGGAGCACCCGGTGCGTCTGTGCACGAAAAGTTAGGGTGCAACCTTATGCTGCTTCCATTATCAAACTTATGCAGCACTTAACTGCCCATATGAATTGCCCATAATAACTGCCGCAAGCAACGACCCTTATTTGAAACTGAAACATGTATAGAGTAAGGTGTAACTAATAATAGTTAGGGTCCATTATCTATGAGCTCATAACAATTATATGTAAACTCCGATGCACACCCTGATTCAATTATTGCAGGGCCTCCTTCCTAAGACAAAGATATTCAAGCTGTGCCAAAAAAGCCCTAGTGGCTGCAGGCTTTGATTTTGTTGTAGCGTTGAAATAGTTGTACATAAGAGACCGCTTGGCTTCCTTTTCCTCCGTTAATGTAGGCGCGACTTTTTTAGCTAGGTTGTTCTTTCTTAGTGCTGAAACCATTTCATAATTATTGCACTCCCTTTATGAATGAGCTGGTACTGGTACCAAATGTTTAGAGGAGCAGTAACAATTAAGGGCAGAAATACATTGCACCATCATCACGTCTAGCCTTCCGCCACTCAATCACGTCTAGCTGCCCCATTTCTGATAAGGACAGTCTAGAAGTTAGTGAGTAAGAAATCTGTATTCAGTACACGTCCAACGGTGTGCTCATTGCCTGAAAAGAAGCTGTCCATCTGGGTAACGTTGGTTGGCAGTTGAGGGGTTTTGCAACCTGGACCTGCCAGCGCGAGCGTATCAAGGGGACCCCGGAAGAATTAGGCATCCTGTGTTTTAAACTATACTGAATAATCCTATGAATTGAAACGGTCTGGAAACCTGCAAATATTGCCTCTCAAACAAGTCTAACTGCCCCGTTTCTCAGAACAGTCTGGAAATTAGTGCGTCAGAAAGCGTCCAAAGGTGAGCTCATTGTACGAAACGGTGCAGTCCTTTGGGTGGACGATCATCGAACAGTTTGCGGACTTTTTCACTACCAAGTGTGGGGACTGAATCTTTCAGCTATAAATTTCTGCACATTGGGTTAATCGCTATTGTTCTCATGCTTCACGCCAAGCAATTGAGGAGTTCTTTAGCAGGGGGGTTTGGGAAACAGCCCTCTCCCCCCCCCTCTGTTTTAAAGTCCAACAGGAAGAGGGCACCCCGTTGTCCACAGGCCACCCCCAACACCCAGCCATCTGAGTTTGATTTAGGAGCTAGTAAAACCTCCGTAGCGCAGGGCACGTCAGAGGCGGACGCAAGCCAGCAAGAAGAGGCGCAAGAAGAGTTCCGTGCAGATGATGTGAGTACAAGCTTGCAGCGATTGTGGGTGCTTGCTCAGCCACACAGCCACACACACACACACACACACACACACACACACACACACACACACACACACACACACACACACACACTCACACACACACACACACACACTCACACACACACACACTCACACACACACACATACACACACACACACATACACACACACAAGTGCACACCTAGAAACAAAAGCACAATCAAACACACACACACACACACACACACACACACACACAAAAGACGCTTACATCAATACATGCACACACACACACATACACACACATAGACTTGAAAGTACACATGTAGATGCAAAAGCGCGATCAAAAATGCACGCACTTCCATGTGTACAACATGCATAAACATACACAAAATTTTAGCACACGTACGACAGACAACTAACACAATCAAAACAATCATGCATCTGCAACCTCAGGTTCTCCCAGAGGACTTGGCTGACGCCATTTCCCAAGCTGCAGCAGCGACAGCAGAAGCGATAAAGAGGGGAAATTCACGCTGCCAGGTGTGCGCATGCGCTTACTAGTAACTGTAATCAGAAGGAGCATTTAAAAGGGGAAACGGCCTTCAGTCAAGGCGTTTGACTTCTAGCCATACCACCACGCGCCTACAATCTCTTGGCCAATGAATGAACTGCATAACCCATCTCAATCTTGCACTGCCTGTCATAATACGAATGTGCACTATTAAGAGGGTGTCTTGAAACATGCGTGCTTTGCACACCATCAACTGCGCAGGTTCAAACGAGTTGACACTCGTACTTGTAAATAGAGGCGAGGTTACACGCACACTCAAATGCACAGCTAGAAGTGTCTACTTGCCTTTGCTTGCTTCAGGTTGAAATCCTGCTACCTACATTCTGGGACCCTATCTCGGGTGCGTGGATTGTGTCGTGGTGACTTGCACAACAATTTTTACTGTTTTACCTCATGGTAAGGTTTCAAACACGCAAGCGTCTGTGCCCCTGTGTGATGTACCGCAGCCGTCCAAACGGTGGACCGCCTTAAAAAAGCTACACACAGCAACCTGAAGTAGGACCTCGGGGGGAAAGATCAATTGATGACCCCGTGACCAAGCTCACACGTACACATACACACGCACACACATGCACGCACACACACACACATGCACACATACACGCACACACCACTTACGCACCGCCTGCAGGCCCCCTATTTCCAAACAAGGGAGACCAAGAGCGGTTTTGGCGCATCACAAAACGCTTTGTAGACGAACTAGGAGATGCGGTCTTGGAAGGGGGCTGCTCAAAAAATGTCAATGCGGTGAGGCTACTCCTGGTTGTGAATTTACGTTTTAAATTCCGACAAGCCTTCTTTGCACGTCCCACCCCAACATGCCAACGTCAGAACCATGTTCTTACACCTTTTCTTACACTGCTCTGGCTCGCCGGGAGGCTTGCGGTATCCGAGCATACAGGAAATGGCTGGAAACGTTACACGAGGTCGCCTAGAAAGTTGAACGGGCTTTATACATATCGTCTCTGATGGGGCTCGCAACCTGATTGGTTTCTTGACATTTTAACAATTCCAGTGTTTAATGACATGCGGTGTCCAAGGGCGAACGCATCCCTTGAAAGGAGTATCGTGTTGCACAGCCACTAACAGAGGAGGCCAAGACGAAAGCAAACGAAGAAGTCTTTGAGAATATTTTGCAGGCTCTTGAAAGTGTCCGGAATTTGCTGTCTTGGTAAAAATGAACAAGCATTTCAGCACAGACCTTATAGCGAAAGAATGTGCAGGCCACGCATGAGCTTCTTCAATGTTATAGGGTTAAGCCTGATCTTGTTAGAATGTAATCCTCTGATTGCGCACCCGTTAACGCACACGCACCTGACACGTGACACACAGGTACGCACGCGCACGCGCACGTGGCATGTGACACACACGCACACGTACGTGGCACACTCTGCTTCACACCACTAGGTGTACCCAGACTCAGGAGTTTCTGCGATGCTTGCGTACCAGTGGAAGGAGGACGGGCGCTTCCGCCTCAGCAGTCTCAATGACCGCAAGCCTATCAAGCCGTGAGTCCCTCGTCTACATTTATCAGAAGAGTTGATCTACACAGTAGTTCCGTCTACAGTTGCAATATCTCTGCCACACACATGGCCATTGATTAAGAATAAGTTGCTCTAGACAGTCCAGGGGCCCCTTCTCCAATTGGAATATATTTGTCTACCAGAAAACTGCCTTCATCTACTTCCAGACTAACGGCATTGCAAATGTGGGGTATGGTTGGGTTACACCGGCAGCCAGATAGACAACAGATGAGTTAAGGTAAGGTTACACCGCTATATATGCCTCAGGGGGCATCTGAGCGGGAGCTTGGAAAAAGCCTGTGACAACACCTAGGTAAACAAAAGATCCATGAGGAACATGAAAACATGAAATAATGAAAAGTGAGAAGTGAGTTAAGCTTGGTCGGATGAGAAAGGGTTGCAGTGGTAATCGCTCACCGCTTGAGTCAAGGAAAGGAAGCTAAAGCAATCCCTGCCGAAACGTTACTGATCGCAAACCTTGCGCATTAATGCACACGTTTTACCAGAGCGTCTTCGTATGCAGCATTGCTGCACCCACACGAGTGCTAAGCCTGCACACCTACATGCACACTAACCACACCAACACAAAAATCCACCCAAGCAGGGAAGATGAGCTAGTCGTTATCGTGGCCCCAGACCCTCCTGGAGCGGACGAGTGCCTGAACATGATCCGACAGGTGTGTGTGTGTGTGTGTGTGTGCGTGTGTGTGTGTGTGTGTGTGTGTGTGTGAGAGAGAGAGAGAGAGTGTGTGTTTGAGTTTGTGTGGGCCCTGGGCACTTCATTTTCAGTACACGTCCAGGACAAACACGCATCCCTTCCCCCTCCCCCTGCTTCACGCGCTTTTCCATTCCTGCTTACCCAAAGGCGTGTGCTAACTGTGGGCAGTGTGGCCATAGGGAGAGTGAGCAGAAGTATATCACACACACACCATGCACGTGAAAAAGAAAGCCGCGCGTGTCTAATGCTTCATCTAGCAATGTTTCCAAACATGTGCACGCTCGCACACGCAGATAATAGATAATACCAACGCCGTCAGGAGGACACGAAAGGGTCTGTCACCCTTGTGCATGCAAACCCACAGACCGCCACTCTCACACAAAAACACGCACAGGCCCCCCACACTTGAACACACATGCGCACAACATACATGCGCTTGCACACAGATCAGCAGCAAAGAACAGGAGGAAGGGCTCCCAGAAAAGCCCATCATCCTCTTCAACCAGAGGCTAGCAAGGTGCGGCAAGATAAGGGGGTGCTTACTGATGTGTCTGCAGTTGTGGCAATCAAACGTAGGGGCTGTACTACTAGTGAACTAGTGAACTAGATCAGGGATTGATGATTAAAATTGTCTGTACACTGACTCTTCGGGTGATACCCTATCAGATTTTAGGATTGCTTCCTTTGTGTCATCCGTCCGTGTGTTTCTGCCCTTTGACCTGGGGCCTTTGTGTGCACAATGTGTACGCAGCGTTGCGTAAAACACTGATGCTTGCCACACATTTGCGTAGGGTTGGCCAGAACCGTATTTATATCAGTGTTGTGCAACTACGCCGTACTAGAGCAATTTTGACCGTCTAGACGGTCCGTCCCGTATTTGTACCGTACATGACGGTGCTAGTATGGTATGCTTGAAAAGTACGGTCCGAACCGTACAAGGACGGTCCGACCGTACAGTACGATTTTGACCGTAATTGGGCCGTTTGGCTCCAATTTCGGCCCTACACTATTGTTTTCTTTTAGCAACAGTTACTCATTAATAAACTACAAATTATTGAACAGAAATTAAGCACTGCGTCCGACTTTGAGTTTCCATGCAAGCCACTGCTGGGCCCTTCCCTTGAGCTGATGCAGCCTCAACCCAGCCCCAGGGTTATCCAGGGAAGCATTTTGTGGCGTCAACACATGAGAGGAGCATGCAGAAGGTGAAAATGGGAGGTTTTGGGGCGAAGAGACCATTCTGAGGCCATTTTTGCACTGGCAGTGCCAATTTGGCACCGTACCGTACAAAGTACGTAATTTACCATCTAGACGGTAAAGTACAGTCAGCAAAATACGCTAATACGCTGTCTTTTTCAAAAATACGGTTCGTACCGTCCTAATCGTACCGTACCGTCTGACCGTACTTGTACAACACTGATTTATATACACCATATATGCCCGTATATTTGGTGATTTTCCTGCCAAAAATACCGTATACACACTGTATGTATATGGTTTTTGCCAACCCTACATACGCGCTATGAAATGACACACAGCATGTCATCTCTTTAGTGACGACCTGGGGCTGGGCTCCAGCGCATGCCCACAAACAAAGCAAAAACCACGGCTTACGCTGTATGCGTGCACGTGTCCACATTTTTTACGCATTGATGCAGACCTTTCCTGCCATGTTGTTTGCAGTGGTGATGTGGGTCTGGGCCTGAATGCCCGACGCATGCGCAACAACGTGCTCAAGGATTTCGCGATCACCTACTCCCTGCGCCCACTGGGCCTCGGGGATTTGGGCACCGTGTACAGACGCTACCCTGGCATGTGGCAGGTGTGGCATGCTGTCTCTTTTGTTGCATTTGGGGCCGGGTTTGCAAGTTTTAGTCAATCCAACTGAAACGACTAATTGTGACACGACAGGTTGACGGTGTGCACAAAGTGGTGGAGCTCTCCCAAGGAAATTTTTGTAGCATGCAATATAGAACCCCTCCGTTCCCTCAGGTCACCCAACAGACTTTGAAACCATGCTCTCAGACATTCGACTCAATAGCTGGTCCTGGGCTAGTATTGCTATTTAGTCGCTGCAAGCACAGGCTCAAAATCCAGCTACTTCATTAAACCCCTGTTTCCTTGCACTTAAACCGCGTATTCACGGTATTCTCCTCAATTGCGAACCTTGAAGTTCCTACTCATACGAGTGAAATTTCCTACTCATAAGAGTGAAAGCACGCAGGCCTGCACCCTGAACAGATGCATTGCTGCCCTGTGTTGCAGGTATTCTTGCAAGACCCTCAGCAGCCTGGACGCTACCGCCTTGTCGCTGAAAAGCCAGCAAGGCCAGACGGTGCGCTTGATGAAGACGCAGCCGCACAGGCAGCGTTGAATGAGAGAAAAAGAAGAAGAAGAAGAAGAAGAAGAAGAAGAAGAAGAAGAAGAAGAAGAAGAAGAAGAAGAAGAAGAAGAAGAAGAAGAAAAAGCAGAAAACCTCCGCGGGCAGTGACAACCACTTCCCATAAAGAACGAGGCCTCTTTGCAAGTTATTGAAGAAGTACAGCCCTGGCGTGAATATGTTGAACACTCCTATGAGAATGTGCTTAAACCTAGCTTGCGTCTTGTCAGGAGCTTGTCAGGCAAGGAACATGCATGCTCGTGTACACGTTGGTAGTAGACATGCTGACAATTGTGCCCACAAATATTTCGAGGCAATGAACAGCATTGGAAATGATCACTTTCGGAATGTTCAAGACTTTCTAGCTTTTTATTCTTCCTCACACACAAAAATTAACCTGCACAGGCATTGATGAATCAGGACCTTTGATGTGATCATTCATTAATTTGTAGAATCGCTCAGTGGAGCATAAATGTGTGCCGTTTGAATCTCTCAACTTGGAATTGACAACAAGGCTGCTTGCCACCACTTGCAGGTGAATACCTTGATTACTTGGTGCAGGAGGCGATGGGCGGTCTTGACGCAGAGGGCAAGGAGGGCGAGCAAGGGGGAGCTGGTGGTTTCTTTGGGCAGCTCCAGCGCATAGCAAAAAGTCTGAGCTATTTCACGCGTTCTCTCTCAAAGTGAGCGAGGGTATGAATAGTGCCTTGCTAGTGGTGCATTCTCAATTTTGTAACAATCACAGCCAGGTGTAAAGTTGGATCCCTTGGTGACCATAGCGTGACGATAGTGTTGGACCTCATCCCTGACCTGGACGATCTGTATTGCCAGACCTTGTGCAGCTTTTTCGTTTCTTATTTTCAATGAAAAACACCATCGCTCAAAAGACCTCTCTAAACTCGAAGGCAGCTGGCACGATGTAACCTTCTAGAGTCTATTCTTGTGCAAGGTGTGGAGAACAGAGCGATCACGGGGGTGAAAAGAACAAAACGGTGCCGTCGGTAGTGTCAAGAAAAAAATGAATGCAGACAGTGTAGACACTACTGGCATGGATTAGGAAAGAATGTTGTTTTATGTTCTGCACCATCGCATTGGATGCAGAAACACAAAACATCTCATCTATAGAATAAAAATAGTAGGAGAAGCTTTGGTTGCTAGTGTCAACACGTTACTCCAGCAAGAGCAGTACCTGTTATATCTAGCTCATACAATAAATTACCTGTAGGTAAGAGCAAGAATACAAGGCAAGGAATTAAAAGAGATGCACCAATGCAAGTCATGCTATAAATGGGCACAGACAAAGACAACAAAAGAAAAACGTTGGACAAGAGGTCTCAATTCCTTGAGGCCTTGAAGACAGACTGTTTGTACACCATGAATACGCAGGGGGAAGTATGACACAGGCTGTCACTGCAGGACCCTCTATTGTCTGATCATCAAGAAGCAAAAATTACAAGGCTGCCCTCGACATTGCAGGGCATCTTGCCCTGCTGCAATGAGGTTTTCAAGAACAGGAAAAAATGCATGCAAGCAGCAAGAGACACATCACATCGACTAAAGAGAAGGAGCCATTTTGGTACCACAGAGAGCGCCACAGAATTTTTAACAACATACGAGCCTTTCTTTTCTTTTTTTCTTTCAAGCAACATACGAGCAAGCATCACAACCTTTACACCGTAATATGACGGCCAGCGAAGTCCATCACTTGCGACTCCGCCTCTTTGCATTATATAACAACTGCTCGTGTGCTTTCCAGCGTGCCTCCACAAGTGATTCTTGGAGCACTGGCCAGTACGGTGCATGAACGGCAGCCACCTGTGAGATGATAATGGTAACCACACACGGCGCAGGTAAGTGGTAAACATCATTACACAATCAATTGGGATGGGCCGAAATGGTAAAAACCTTTACAATGAATTTTGCTGACATGGAGCTGAAGCAAAGTTGGGATGAGCGCCTTCAGCAAACACATACAATTTATATCCCTTAATCATGCTGGCTGTGTCACCACTGCCAGCAAAGTACTTTTTTCTTTTTCTTTCCTTTCCTTTTCTTACAATTCATCAGAGGCTATCTGCTGATGAAGTGCCCAAACGTGCTCCTTTTTAACATTCAACGTCTCACACATCACTTCATCAAATTGGAACCGATTCAGCTTCAAACTCGTTATAAGCTACCTGAGACATGCCCAGGTTTAGTTAAGTCACTCTATGTACGTAATGACAGGACTAATTGCAGACGTTGGGCACTGAGACTCAAGATGGGTGCTCTCCATGGGAAATAGCATATAGATCTGCATATCTCACCGACCACTTGGTCTTTTCACTTCATTTCTTTTGCAGTGACAAGACTTTCAGTATCACTGAGTTTGGCAGCAGAAATTGGGGTTCACAGCAAAATGAGCATGAGCCCACAGATTGGCAAGCTCCAAATTATACACCCACAGCTTCATAGTATGTAACAATTGGAGCTTGCCAATTTGGGGGCTCATGAGCCAAAGAGCAAGGTAAAACTTGCCCATTTGGGCCTCCGTAAACCCCCTTCTGACATCATATGCCTACCTATCAATAATTATTGATTACGCTGCCAGCATTTATAAGGAAAGGGACTGTGTAGGTGCCTGCTCTGGGCAACTCCCACCACACGAACAATTAGGCAGCAAAGCCCGAATATGGAATGCCGGTGGAGTAGGCTGCTGGGTACAAAAGCAAAAGGTGTCTTATAACTTAAATTCGGGTAGCTGCCCTGAAAGCGTAACAATTCGTGTTCAGGCCAGACTCTTCGGGGTTGCGGGTTCGAACCCGCCTGGTAGCGTGAGTACTTTGCTGTCCGACAGCTCCGTCTCCGTTTCCTTACTCCATGCTTGTGGTGTTATCACCCCTTGCGTATAAATTTGCGTATACCGTTCGTTCACGATCAGTTCGTGACCACACTTTCAAATAATTAATTAAATTTTCGATTTCAGTTTGTGAGGGAGTCTGGGGATTAATTTTTGAGTTCGAGGGCACTTCGGGAGGGCCCTGTCGGAATTAGTTTTTGAGTTCGAGAGCCCCCCTGTGAATGCTGCCTGTGCACTGCTACTGCTGTTAGTTATGGCTGAAGCTGTGGCTGAGGCTAAAGCTGTGACTGAGGCTTCAAGAACCCGGCCAGGGGGTTCACACTGGCGCGCTTGGAGCTCATTTCGATTTTCACCCTCAAAACCACTATAAATAATTAATTTATCACTTCGAAGTCAGTTCGGAGA
>Ga0307942_1000013_pt1 | contig 86693 bp, 78 predicted proteins | sample OrgLakmetagen175_FD_201846 | JGI IMG/M metagenome (GOLD analysis project Ga0307942, IMG submission 201846) | Saline water microbial communities from Organic Lake, Antarctica - #175 | ecosystem: Environmental > Aquatic > Non-marine Saline and Alkaline > Saline | place: Antarctica: Organic Lake... | reverse complement strand
CGTCACAAGAAGAGCAAAATGGCCGGTTTTTACACCGCCCGCAGCAGGACTATCCCGCCGCTACCGTGGCCGAGTTTTGCACCGCCGTTCTCATCGCGATCGTGGAAGAGGCCGGGATCGGCGTGTTAGGCGCCGCCGAGATCGCCCCGGATCTGTTGCCAAATGCAGGGCTGACGCACGGTGCGGTCCCCGAGGGGATCGCGGCGGATCTCGCAGCGGCGCAGGCGGCCCATGCAGAGATGGCGCGCACCGGGCCCGGTCAAGCGGTGGTCGTGCGCGGCGGCCGTGTCGTGGCAAAGGCGGATGGGCGCGGGACCGATGCGATGCTGCGCGACCTCGCGACCCCCGAAGATCCGGGCGGGGACTGGTCGTTCGATCCGTTCGATCTTGCTGATCAGGTGATTGGCGGTGCCGCGGACTGGCTGAGCGGGCAGGAGGCCGAGGAGGCGACGACGGGCGGTGTCCTTTATATCGCGCCGCGCCCCGGGCAGGATCCGCGGGTCGATCTGCCGTTACTAGCACCCGACAGCGCGCGCTGCGCCGTCGACGCAAGGCTGAGCGGCATCGTGATCGAGGCCGACGGTGTCATGCTGCTGGCTCCTGAGACCGTGCGCCAAACGCTTGCGGCGGCGGGGCTTTTCCTGTTGGTGCGGCCGGCAGGGCCGGCCTGACATCGCCCGAAACCGGACTTGTACCGACGGGGCGGGATTGCTATCTGCTGGCGTCAAAGCCTAAGTAAATCCCTCGGAAAGTCGACAAGAGGCCATCGTGCAGATCGCGCAGCCCCCGGTTCCCCGCCTCGAGATCACGAACCTCACGCGCCGCTACGAGGGGCGCGTGGTGGTCGAGGACGTGTCGCTGCGCGTCATGCCGGGACATGTGACCTGCCTTCTCGGCCCTTCGGGGTGTGGCAAGTCGACGACGCTGCGGATGATCGCGGGTGTCGAGATACAGGATTCGGGCGAGATCCATGTCGATGGCGAGCTCGTCTGTGACACGGTCTACCGGGTTCCACCGGAACGCCGCCATATCGGGCTGATGTTCCAGGATTTCGCGCTTTTTCCGCATCTTAATGTCGAACAGAACGTGGCTTTTGGCCTGACGGGCGACAAGGGCGCGAAGGCCGCACGTGTCTCCGAGCTGTTAGAGCGGGTGGGGTTGTCGAAGTACCACGCAGCCTATCCGCACGAGCTGTCTGGCGGCGAGCAACAGCGCGTGGCGCTGTCGCGGGCGCTTGCCCCCCGGCCGCGCATCATGCTGATGGACGAGCCGTTCTCGGGACTCGACAACCGCCTTCGCGACGGCATCCGCGACGAGACGCTCGACATCCTGCGCGAAGAGGACACGGCCGTTCTGCTTGTAACGCACGAACCCGAAGAGGCGATGCGCATGGCCGACGAGATCGCGCTGATGCGCGACGGGCGGATCGTGCAGCAGGGCGCACCCTACAATGTCTACAATGCCCCCGTCGATCGCAGCGCGATGGCGTTCTTTTCCGAGATCAATGTCATTCACGGCACTGTGCGGGGCGCATTGACGGACACTCCCTTCGGTCAGTTCCTGGCACCCGGGGTGCCCGATGAAGGCGAGGTCGAGATCGTGATCCGCCCGCAGCACATCAAGATCGACTTCGACCGTCAGGGAAGTGGTCCGAACCCGACCGCGCAAGATGGCACGCCGGCGCGCGGGATCGTGGAGCGGGCGCGGTTTATTGGCTCAGAAAGCCTTGTGGAATTCCGGATGGATCACGACGGCTCGCTTCTGAAGGCAACCGTGCCGAACGTGTTCCTGCCCAAGGCGGGCAAGCCCTTGTGGCTGACGATCCGGCGCGACCGGTGCTTCGTGTTTCCCAGGGATCGCTGATGCACTCCCGGCCTGCGATCCTGTAGCGCGCCGGGCCTTCCCTGCCGCGAAAGTCGAGATCTCGCCCGGGCCTGCGCCTCAGAGCTTGCGGATCTTGAGCTTGGTGATGCGGTTATCCTTGCGGGCGACAACCTGAAACCGAAAGCCGTGAAAGATGAACACCTGGTCCACCGCCGGGATCATCTGGGCCTCGTGGATGACCAGGCCCGCGACGGTGTTGGCCGCCTCGTCGGGCAAGGTCCAATCGGTCGCGCGGTTGAGATCGCGGATCGTCATCGCCCCGTCGACGAGAAACTGGTTGTCCTCGGCCTTGCGGATGGGATGTTCGCCGTCGGGGTCGAACTCGTCGGTAATCTCGCCGACGATCTCCTCGAGGATATCCTCCAGCGTGATGAGCCCTTCCAGCGTGCCGTACTCGTCCACGACCAGTGCGAAATGGCTCCGCATCCGCAGGAATTGCCGCATCTGGTCGTCGAGCGTCGTGGTCTCCGGCACGAAATACGGCTCGCGCGCGATGCTGCACACATCGAACTCCCGAAGCTCGGCCATGCCGCCCTCGGCCCCTGTCGCAAGCGCATGCATGGCGCGCAAAAGGTCCTTGGCATGCACGATCCCGATGATGTTGTCGGGATCGTCGCGGTAGAGCGGCAGACGCGTGTGATTGCTTTTCAGGCATTGGTCCAGGATCGTTTCGGGATCGGCCATGGCGTCGATCATCTCGATCCGCGAGCGGTGCAGCATGATCTCCTCGACCGCGCGCTCGCCCAGATCTAGGGCGCCAAGGACGCGGTCACGGTCCTCTTTCTCGACGACGCCCTCGGATTGCCCGAGGAAAAGCGCGCCGGCAATCTCCTCGCGCACAGCGAGGATCTGGCTGTCAGGGTCGGTCTTGACGCCGAACAGTCCCAGAATGATGCGCACGAACCAGCGCACCGCGGTTACGATCGGCGAGAACACCTTGATCACGACATTGATGATCGGGGCGGTGCGCGAGGCGGCGCTTTCAGCGTTGGTGATGGCATAGGTCTTGGGCAGCACCTCGGCAAAGACCAGCACCAGCAGCGTCATCACCAGAGTCGCGAGCGCCACACCGCTTTCCCCGAAAAGCCGCGTGAAAAGCGCCGTAGCCAGCGACGCGGCGAGGATGTTCACAAGGTTGTTGCCCAGAAGCACCGAGCCGATCAGCGTCTCGTTATCCTCGGTGATGCGCAGCGCGGTCCCGGCCCCCTTGGACCCCTTTTCGGCCTGCGCCCGCAGCTTGCCCCGGGATGCGGCGGTCAGCGCGGTCTCACTGCCCGAGAAATAGCCCGAAAGCACCAGAAGCAGCAAAATCGATCCGGTGATCGCCCAGAATGTCAGGTCGAACGTGGCCTGCGTCGCGTCCATGTCGTATCTTATCCTTTTTCTCTAATGGTCCGATTATCGTGCCTGCAGCTCGCGTATTCAAGCCGCCGCGCGTCATGCGCTTTCATCCGGAACTGGATCTTCGGACGTCTTGAGTCTCTCGGCGGTCGCCAGCGGATGATGCTCTTCGACCAGCGCGCGAAGACGCGCGTCGAGCACGTGGGTATAGATCTCGGTCGTCGCGATATCGGCATGGCCGAGCAGCGTCTGGATCACCCGCAGGTCGGCCCCGCCCGCCAGAAGGTGCGTCGCAAAGGCATGCCGCAGCGTATGGGGCGTGACCTTGGCCGGATCGACATGCGCCTCGACCGACAATTTCTTGATGATCTGGTAGAACCGATGTCGCGTCAGGTGGCCGGCCTTGCCGGTCGAAGGAAAGAGATAGGGCGAGGGCGCGCTCCCCTTGGTGCCGGCGTACTCCTGGTCCGCGTCGCGCCGCGCCAGCCAGAGGCTGAGGGCCAGCCGCGCCGGCGGCGACAGTGGAACCATGCGTTCCTTGCCTCCCTTACCACGCACGAGCAGCATCTCGGGATCGCCCCGGGCCGCGGCGACGGGTAGCGAGACCAGTTCGCTCACCCGCATGCCGGTCGCGTATAGCAGCGCCATGAGGCATCCGTTGCGGCATCTTTCGCTTGCGTTGCGCCCGAACTCGGGCGCCGCGTCCAGCAGGCGGCCGACCTCGTCCTCGCCAAGCGTCTGAGGCAGCCGGTGCGCGCGCCCGGGCCCATTGATGTCGATCGCCGGATTATCGGCGCGCAACCGCTCCTCGAAGGCAAAGCGGTAGAGTTGCCGGATCGCCGACAGGCGCCGCGCGCGCGTGGCCTGTGCCAGACCCTGGCCGTCGCAGGCGACGAGATAGGCTACGACGTCGTCCCGGGTCGCGCCCGGGATGTCGCGCGACCCGCTGTCAAGCCAGTTTTCGAAATCCCCCAGATCGCGCTCATATGCTGCAAGCGTGTTGGCGGACGCGCCGAGCTCAGCGGCTTGCGCTTCGAGAAACATGGAAATCCAATGGCTTGAGCGGATCACCTCATCCCCTCCAGCAAAAGGATCTGCAAAGATGCGCGGCGGGCGGTGTCTTCCAGCCCGATGGCGCGCAATGTCCCGAGAGCAGCCGAAAGGCTGTCGCGGCTTGCACCCCGCTCCACATCGAGCTGTGCGGCCGCGCCAAGAATGGCTTCGCCCAATCTGCCCGCGTCCAGAAGCGTCTGATACTCCGGTGCCGGTCCCGTGCCGACAAAGCCGTCGGCGATGGCGCCTTGGGTCGGCGTCGTCGCCGCGTCTTCGGAAGGTTCGCCGCGAGCCAGCCCGATGGCAAAACGCTGACGCTGCGTGATAGGGGTTAGGGTCTTTGCCGCGGTCTCGTAAAGCGGTGAAAGCAGGGCGATATCCAGGGCGAGCGCCCGGGCGCGGTCGGGCAGCGTCATCTCCATCAGCCGCTCTGCGAAGAGGTCGGCGATGACGGTTTCGAGCTTCATCTCGCGCGCGGCGGACCACGCCGCCGGCAGGGCCTCCGCAACCGCTTCTGCGTCGCTCTCGGTCAGCGCGGTGTCGAGCGCCTGCACGGCCGCAACACGATCCCAGACACCGCCGGACGCCGCAGGTTTGCGAGCGGTGTAAAGACCCAAGAGCCGCGTGCCCGCGAGCGCGCCGGACCGGGCCAGCCGCTCGGCCGCCTCGATCTCGGCCTTCCAACCGGCGGTGCCGCGCAGGTCGGCCATGGCAAAGGCGCGCGGCAGGTTGCGCGTCGACAGCGCCGATCCAACCGCCTCGAACAACCGGAATTGCAGCGGTGTAATCTCTTCGGGTGCTGGAGGGACGGTGCTGACCTCGATCATCTCGGGGTCGAGGAACAGAGCCAGAAGCGTCGCGTCCGGTTCTCCGAGGGCGCCGAGCGATGTGGCCCCGTGATAGATCAACGCCGCCGTGCCCCAGTCGCCAGTTCTTGCGAGACAGAAGATGCGAGAACTCAAGCTATTGGAAAGGCTAGGCTTTCGGCGCAGCGCGGCGCAGGCGCGGTCCTCCGTGCCGTTGAGCAGGGACAGGTCGAGCCATTGATCGAAGAGCTGCGGCACCGCACCATCCGCCTTTTCCAGCAGCGCGAGCGCGGGTTCGACCGCACCGAACCGTCGCAAGGTCGAGATGCGCGCCGACAGGAAACGCGCGGCCTGTCCGCTATCGTCGGGTGCGTTCGCCTCGGCCAGAAGAAGCGTGAAATAGAGCGATCGCACAGCTGGGAGCGGCCTGTATGGCAGGGTGTCGAGGCGCCGGATGAGCGCCTTTGACGGGCTTGCCTGCCACAAGGTGGCAGGCAAGCCCGTGGTCGAGGTGGGCAAGAGGCCGACCGCGTCGCGGCGTGGCGCATCGAGCGGGGCGACGGTCACGTCCGGAAGCGCGATGGTGTCCGCGGTCGGAGGTTCGGACGGTGAGCCGTAAGGCGCGCTGAGCGCGACGGTTTCGGTTTCGTCCAACCACTTGATGGCTGAAAGTGGTTCCTGCGCGGCGCAGGCGGCGCCCCACATCATGGCGAAACAGGTGACGCTACTGTGTTTCAAGAATGACACTGTCGCGAATCTCGGTCTGGGGGGGCGAGAAATCGGCCCCGAAGAACGGCCCGACATAGGCGTAGACGACCAGGGCTGTGAACCCGATAATTGCAAGGATAAACAGCCACTTGAGTATTCGAAACATGGGGACCTCTGCCGCCGGGGCGCAACGCTGCGTCGAGTTATAACTGGCCTTTTGCGCAAGATCACGTCATTGAGTAAAAAACTTCGAAATAACGCGGGGAGGCGCCGGTATTGTCACGATCGGGCCCGTTGAAACTGAAAAAGACCGTGGTTCTGGTCGGTATGATGGGGTCTGGCAAGACGGCGGTGGGCAAGGCGCTCGCGGCCAGGCTCGGAGTGCCGTTCCTCGATTCCGATTGCGAGATCGAGAAAGCCGCCAACATGACGATTGCCGAGATATTTCAAAGGGATGGAGAGGCGTTCTTTCGGTCCCGCGAAAGCGAGGTGATCCGCCGGCTGCTTGAGACGCAGGTCGGTGTCCTGTCGACCGGGGGCGGGGCGTTCTTGGCCGAGGCAAATCGCAGGCTAGTGTCGGATAAGGGCGTGTCTGTCTGGCTCGATGCCGATCTGGACCTGCTCTGGTCGCGTGTAAAAGGTAAGTCTACCAGGCCCTTGCTGCGCACAGCTCATCCATACCAGACACTGCGCGAGATCTACGAGGCGCGTGTGCCGGTCTATGCGCAGGCGGATCTGACCGTGCGCGCGGACCCGGAGTATTCGATCGACGATATGGCCGCGCGCGTGCAGGCAGTGCTGGCAATGCGCCGCGACGTTTTGGAGGAGGCTAAATGACTGAAATCGTTCACGTTGGCCTGGAAGGCCGCGCCTATGACATCCATGTCGGAGCGGGTCTGCTGGATCGGGCCGGGGAGCGGATCGGGCCGCTGTTGAACAGACCCCGGGTGGCGGTTGTGACCGACGAGACCGTGGCGGGATTGCATCTTGATACGCTACGCGAAGGGTTGGAGCGCAGCGGAATTGCTCATGTCTCCATGACCTTGCCGGCGGGTGAGGCGACCAAGTCCTGGCCGCATTTCGAGCGCGTGGTCGGATGGCTGCTGGACCAGAAAATCGAGCGAAACGATGTAGTTATCGCGCTTGGTGGGGGCGTCATCGGGGATCTCGTGGGCTTTGCCGCGGCCGTGCTGCGGCGCGGCGTGCGCTTTGTTCAGGTGCCGACAAGCCTGTTGGCGCAGGTCGACAGTTCGGTGGGCGGCAAGACCGGGATCAATGCAGCCCAGGGCAAGAACCTGATCGGGGCATTTCACCAGCCGAGCCTCGTTCTGGCCGATACAGGGATTCTGGACACGCTGACCGAGCGGGACTACCTGGCCGGGTACGGCGAGGTTGTCAAATACGGTCTACTTGGAGATTATGAATACTTCCAATGGCTTGAGGCGCATGCCTCATCCGCTGCGACGGGCGATATGGCCGCCCGCAACCATATCGTCAAACGCGCGGTCGAGATGAAGGCCGAGATCGTGATGCGCGACGAGACCGAGCAGGGGGATCGCGCGCTTCTCAACTTGGGCCATACATTTTGTCATGCGTTGGAGGCGGCGACACAATATGATGGGTCGCGCTTGCTGCATGGCGAGGGGGTCGCCATCGGCTGTGCGCTGGCCTTCGACCTGTCGGCGCGGTTGGGGCTGTGCCCGCAGGAGGATCCGGGCCGCGTGCGCGCCCATTTGCGCGACATGAAGATGAAGACGGATCTAGCTGATATCAAGGGAAAATTGCCCGACGTCGACGGGCTGATCGAGCTGATGGCGCAGGACAAGAAGGTGCAGGACGGCACGCTGCGCTTCATCCTTGCGCGGGGCATCGGCGATGCGTTCATCACGTCGGATGTGCCGCCCGAGGCGGTGCGCGCGGTTCTGGCCGAGGCGATGGCCGCGCGCCGCTGAGGTGTACAGGATGTACCTTGCGTACGCGCGTTGCGTACGCAAATCAGCGGTTTTGCCGTGTCACGCGCCGAGCTTGACCAGCGCGTGGCGTTTTCGGCCCGCCGAAAGCTTGATCGTCGCCCCGAGAGAGCCTGTGTCGATCATCAGCCCGGGATCTGTCAGCGGCGTGTCGTCGAGGCGCGCGCCGTTCTCGGCGATCAGGCGCTTGGCCTCCTTGCCGGACTTTGCCAGCCCCGATTTCACGATGAGTTGCACGATCGACACGCCGTCGGCCAGTTCCTCTGCCGAGACCGAGACGGTGGGCAGGTCGTCGCCGACGCCGCCCTTTTCGAACACCTCGCGCGCGGTGGCCTCGGCGGCCTCGGCGGCCTCGGCCCCGTGCAGCAGGGTGGTGACCGCGTTGGCCAGCGTGATCTTGGCCTCGTTGATCTCGGAGCCTTCCAGCGCTCCGAGGCGGTCGCATTCCTCTACCGGCAGCTCGGTGAAAAGCCGCAGGAAGCGCCCGGTATCGGCATCGGTCGTGTTGCGCCAGAATTGCCAGAATTCATACGGGCTGAGCAATTCGGGATCGAGCCACATCGCGCCGCCCGCCGATTTGCCCATCTTGCGCCCGTCCGACGTGGTGAGCAGCGGAGAGGTCAGACCGTAGACATCGGCGCTGATAACACGGCGGGTCAGGTCGATGCCGTTGACGATATTGCCCCATTGATCCGAGCCGCCCATTTGCAGCACGCAGCCATACCGGCGGTTGAGCTCCAGGAAGTCGTAGGCCTGCAGGATCATGTAGTTGAATTCCAGAAACGACAGCGACTGGTCGCGGTCGAGCCGGGATTTCACCGATTCAAACGACAGCATCCGGTTGACCGAGAAATACCGCCCGATGTCGCGCAGGAACTCGAGATAGTTCAGCCCGTCGAGCCATTCGGCATTGTCGAGCATCAGCGCGTCGGTCGGCCCGTCGCCGTAGCCGAGGTAGCGCGCGAAGACGCGTTTCATGCCGGCGATGTTCTCGGCGATCTGATCGGAGGTCAGCAATGGACGCTCGTCGGCGCGAAAGCTGGGATCGCCCACCTTGGTGGTGCCGCCGCCCATCAGGGTGATCGGACGGTGTCCGCATTTCTGCAGCCAGCGTAGCATCATGATGTTGAGAAGGTGCCCGACATGCAGCGATTTCGCGGTCGCATCATAGCCAATGTAGGCGGTGACCGGGCCGGCGGCCAGCGCCTCGTCCAGCCCCTGGTAATCCGTGCAATCCGCGAGATAGCCGCGCGTCATCATCACGTGCAGGAACTCGGATTTTGGGTGGTACGTCATGAGGCTTGTCCCGGTCTGATTTGCGCGGCATGTATAGGCAGTTGGTGGGCAAAGGAAAAGAGCATGTTGCAGGCGGGCCGGATCCGGGCCCTCGGGACGATGTCGGGAACCTCGCTTGACGGGGTGGATGCGGCCGTGGTCGAGACCGATGGCGCGGCGATCTTCGGGTTCGGGGCGACCGCCTATCGCGCCTATCTTCCGGGTGAGCGGGCGCTGCTGACGGGTGCGCTTGGCAAATGGCCGGGCGAAGACCTGGGCGAGGCCGAGGCGCTGGTCGAGCGCGCGCATCTTGAGGTGCTGGGGGGCATCGACGGGGCCGGGATCGTCGGCTTTCACGGCCAGACGCTGGCGCATGAGCCGCAGGGGCGCGGCACCCATCAGCTGGGTAATGGCATGCGGCTGGCGCAGGCGCTTGGCGTGCCGGTGGTCTGGGACTTTCGCAGCGCCGATATCGCCGCTGGCGGCGAGGGTGCGCCGCTGGCGCCGTTCTTTCATTTCGCCTGTGCGCAATGGATCGGGGCGGGGGCACCGCTGGCGTTTCTGAACCTTGGCGGGGTGGGCAACCTGACATGGATCGATCCGCGGTTCGAGCGTCCCGAGGAGGCGGGCGCGCTGCTGGCGTTCGACACCGGCCCGGCCAATGCGCCGATCAACGATGTGATGCAGGCACGGCGGGGCGAGGATTGCGACCGCGATGGCGCGCTGGCCGCTCAAGGCACTGTGGCGCAGGACGCCGTCGATGCGTTCCTGGCTGATGACTGGTTCCGGCGCAGCCCGCCGAAATCGCTGGACCGGGGCGCGTTTCCGCAGACCTGCGCGCTGGTCGCGGATCTTGGTGATGCCGATGCGGTGGCGACGCTGGCCGCGATGGCCGCGGCGGCCGTGGCGCGCGGCATGGCGCAGTGTCCTGCGCCGCCAGACCGCTTGCTGGTGACCGGGGGCGGGCGGCACAACCCCGCGCTGATGGCGATGCTTGCCGCGCAGTTGCCTTGTCCGGTCGATCCGGTCGAGGTGGTCGGGCTTGACGGTGACATGCTGGAAGCGCAGGCTTTTGCGCATCTTGCGGTGCGCGTGGCGCGGGGTTTGCCCACGTCCTGCCCCGGAACGACCGGCGTGGCCGCGCCTGTTTCGGGCGGCACGCTCAGCCGACCTCTGGAGGCGTGATGAAGTATGATCTGGATCTTGGCGCGGGGCAGGGGACGCGGCTTGGGCTGATCGTTCTGTCGACCGACGAGACGCTGGAATGGGAGGTGCGCGGCACGCTGGCGCGGCGCGATCTGAACCTCTTGCACGCGCGCATCCCGTCGCGCGCCGACGTGACGCCCGACGATCTGCGATCGATGGCGCCCGAGATGACGCGGACCGCCGCGCTTTTGCCGCGCGATCTGTCGGTGGTGGGCTATGGCTGCACCTCGGCCAGCGCGATCATCGGCCCGGACGAGGTGACACGGCGCATCCGCGAGGCGCATCCCGGTGTCCCGGTGACCAACCCGTTGAGCGCGGTGGTGGCGGCGCTGCGGGCGCTGGGGGCGGCCCGTGTGGCGATGGTCACGCCTTACGTGGCCGAGGTGAACGCGCCGATGCGGGCCGCGCTGGCCGATCACGGCATCACCGTGGTGAGCGCCGCGAGCTTCGAGCAGCACGAGGACTGGACCGTGGCGCGGATATCGGAGGCCTCGACGCAGGCCGCGATGCTGGAGGCGGGGCGCGCGCCGGGCGTGCAGGCGATCTTTACAAGCTGCACAAATCTGCGCACGTTCAACGTGATCGAGCCGGTCGAGGCCGCGCTTGGCCTGCCGGTCGTCAGCTCCAACCAGGCGCTGTTGTGGGACATGCTGCGGCATGCGGGAGTGGATGCGCGCGGCTGGGGGCCGGGCCGATTGTTTGAGCTGAATACTGGGAGTGTGAGTGAATGAGCGAGGATGAGCGCAGGCCCGCGACGATCGCGGCGCAGGCGGCGGGGGCCGTGGACGGTGCGACGGGAGGCGTGGTGCCGGGGATCTCGATGGCCACGACATACGGGCGCGGGACCGATTACGCGCTGTTGCGTGCCGACAACAGCTATGGCCGCGACCACAACGACACCGTGCGCCAGGCCGAGGAGGTGATCCGGCAACTGGAAGGCGCGGGCGCGAGCCTGTTGTTCCCGTCGGGGATGGCGGCGGTGGCGGCGGTGTTTCGCGCGCTGCCCTCGGGGGCGCGGGTGGTGCTGCAATCGGGGATCTATCACGGCACCGCGACCTTCGTGCGCGCCTATTGTGTGCGCCGCGCGATCCTGCTCGACGAGGTGGACGCCGCCGAACCGGGCGCGCTGGCCGAGGCGTGCCGGTCCTCGGCCGACATGGTCTGGATCGAGACGCCGTCGAACCCGTGGCTGAAGACCACCGATATCGCCGCCGCGTCGGGCATGGCGCACAAGGCCGGCGCGGTGCTGGTGGTCGATGGCACGGCGGCGACGCCGGTGCTGACCCGGGCGCTGGCGCTGGGGGCCGACCTGGTGATGCAATCGGCCACCAAGGCGCTGAACGGTCATTCGGACGTGCTGGCGGGCGCGCTGTCGTGCAGCGAGCCGGGGCAGGAGATGTGGCAGGAGATCGTGCGTGACCGGCACAGTGCCGGCGCGATCCTCGGGCCGTTCGAGGCGTGGCTGCTAATGCGCGGCATGCGCACGCTGCCGCTGCGGATGGAGCGGATGTGTCAGAACGCGCAGAAAGTGGCCGAGTATCTGGAGGCGCGGAGCGATATCGAGGCGGTGCTTTATCCCGGGCTGCCGGGGCACGAGGGCCACGAGATCGCCGCCCGGCAGATGTGCGGCGGCTACGGTTACCTGATGTCGGTGCTGGTAAAGGGCGACAAGGCACGAGCGCTGGACGTGGTGGGCCGCTTGCGCGTGTTCCACCGGGCGACCTCGCTGGGCGGGGTCGAAAGCCTGGTCGAGCACCGCCAGACCATCGAGCCGCAAAGCGGCATCCCCGATACGTTGCTGCGCCTGTCCATAGGCATCGAGGACGCGGGCGATCTCATTGCCGATCTGGGGCAGGCGCTGGACGGGTAGGGCCTCGCTGATGTTGGGCTGATGCGAGTGCAAAATCCGGGGACGAGCCGCGCAGTGCCGCTGCGCGGCGGCGCGTACCGCGCCTTGATTCCGCGCATGGGTGCTTGCGTTCATGCGCCCTCATCAGGGCCGACCCCGCGAGAGGCCCCGTGCGTCACAGTACCAGCCGATTCACGCCACGAAATCAAAGCTGTCGGTGCGCGCGTTGGTCCAGTATTTCGCGAAGGCGGGATGCGTGACGCTGCCGTCCAGCAACTCGCCCGGCTCCAGCCACAGGTACTGGCTGGCCGCCGACCGGACCTCGCGGCTGTTGACGCGGATCATCAGGTGATGCGGGGTGAAATCGCGGGGGCTGCGCAGGCCCGAGGATTCCACCGCCTCTTTCAGTGCGACAAGCGTGTTGCGGTGGAAATTCGCCACGCGCTGATACTTGTCCTCGACCACGAGCGCGTTGTAGCGACCGGGATCCTGCGTGGTGACACCGGTCGGGCATTTGCCGCTATGGCAGACCTGCGCCTGGATGCAGCCCACGGCGAACATGAAGCCGCGCGCGATGTTGCAGCCATCGGCGCCGAGCGCGAACATCCGGCACATGTCGAACGCGCTGATCAGCTTGCCCGAGGCCACGATATGGATGCGGTCGCGCAGCCCCATGCCCACCAGCGTGTTATGCGCCAGCATCAGCCCTTCGCGGATCGGCGCGCCCTTGTGATCGGCAAACTCGGCCGGGGCGGCCCCGGTGCCGCCTTCGGCCCCGTCGATGGTGAGGAAATCGGGTGTGATGCCGGTGGCGTGAAACGCCTTGGCCATCGCGAAGAACTCCCACGGATGACCGATGCAAAGCTTCAGCCCAACGGGCTTGCCGCCCGAGAGATCGCGCAGCCGGGCGATGAAGGCGCACAGCCCCTCTGGGGTGGAAAACTCCGAATGGCCCGGCGGGCTGACGCAATCCTCGCCGACCTTGACGCCGCGCGCCTCGGCGATCGCCTCGGTCACCTTGGCGCCGGGCAGGATGCCCCCATGGCCGGGTTTCGCGCCCTGGCTCAGCTTGATCTCGATCATCTTGACCTGATCGTCGGCGGCGGTTGCGGCAAAGCGGTCGGGGTCGAACCGGCCGTCGGGCATGCGGCAGCCGAAATAGCCCGACCCGACCTGCCAGATCAGATCGCCGCCATGGATCCGGTGAAAGCGCGAGATCGAGCCTTCGCCCGTGGTATGCGCGAACCCGCCGAGCTTGGCGCCCTGGTTCAGCGCCTCGATGGCATTGGGCGACAGCGCCCCGTAGGACATGCCCGAGATATTGAGCGGCGAGGCGTCATAGGGCTGTGTGCAGTCGGGCCCGCCGATGCGCACGCGGAACTCGTGGCTGTCAAGATGCGTGGGCGCCATCGAATGGTTGATCCATTCATGGCCGATCTCGTTGACATCGCGCAGCGTGCCGAACGGGCGCATCCCCTCGATCCCCTTGGCGCGGCGATAGACGAGGGTGCGCTGTTCGCGCGAATAGGGCGTTTCCTCGTGGTCGCTTTCGAGGAAATACTGCCGGATCTCGGGGCGGAAATGCTCGAAAAGGAAGCGCAGCCGGGCCGAGATCGGATAGTTCCTGAGGACCGCGCGCCGGGTCTGGGCCATGTCGTAGATCCCGATGGCCGCGACCACCGTCGCCACCGCCGCCAACACCGCGCCCCAGACCGGCGCCCAGAGCGCAAGCACCAGGCCGCAGGGCACGAGACCGATGAAGATGATGAGTGGAATGTACCGCACGGTCGTCCTCCCTCTTCCGCCGCTTGTCCGCACTGTGGCAGACCGCGCCTTGGCAAGGCGAGTCTTTTATCGGTGCTTTTTCAGGCGGGCTGCCGGCCTAGTAATCGCGTTCGAAGAACACGCCGATGCCGGTCTCGCCCTCGTTGGTGGTGCTGCCCCGGACGGTCAGGGACCGCGTCACGTCGAGGTTGAGGTTGATCTGCTGCTTGCCGGCGCTGTCGGCGGTCACCTCTGTATAGATGTCGTCGGACAGATAGGCGCCGGCGCTGACCGCGGTGTCGCCCTCTTCGGTCTGGGTCACGTCCAGATCGGCGAGGCCGACGGCGCTGCGCAGCCGTCCCATGAGGTCGTTGTCGGACCGTCCGGTCAGCGTGGCCACGGCCGAGGCGAGCTGTGCGGCCTGCAGCGGCGAAATGCTTTCGAGGCCGCGCCCGAAGATCAGTCGCGAGACGACTTCCTCTTGCGGGAGGTCGGGGGTGGATTCGAACCGGATCTCGGGATCCGAGGCACGGCCCTCGACGACGATCCGAACCGTCGTGTCGCCCGAGACCGTATCAGCCGAAAACCGCAGGAACGGGTCGAGCGAGCCCTGCAGTGTTACCTGCCCCTCGCTGAGGTCGAGGCGCTGGCCCAGCACGTCGAACCGGCCGCGGATCAGCTCGAAGAAGCCGTCGGGGGCCACGTCGCGCGTGGTGCCCGCGATGCGCAGCCGCCCGCCCAACTCGGCGTCGAGGCCGCGCCCGCGCACGAAGATACGCCGCGGGGCGTTGATCGTCAGGTCGAGATCATAGGGGCGCGCGCCGTTGCCGTTGCCGTCGCCGGTCTCGACGAGGCCGGCGCGTTCGCGCGTGCGGCGCGAGGCGCGGGATTCGTTGACGTGGCGCAGATCCGGCAGCGACGCGGTGTTCGGGCCGCCGCCCGAGGGGATGCGCAGGTTGGTTTCGCCGAGGTTGATCGTGCCGCCGATCCGGGCGCCGCCCGCGAGCGGCCCGTCGATCGTGACCTGGCCATTGGCGGTGGTCGTATAGATCCGCCCGTCGGTGAGGACCAGTTCGGCCAGGCTGATGCGCAGCCCGGCATCGAAGCCGGGGGTCAGGGCCACGGGCCCGGTGACCGACAGCTGCCCGCCCTCGCGCATCGCGGCCGTGAAGTCGGTCTCGACGCGGCTTTGCCCCAGCCGCGCGGTGCCGCTGAGATCGTCGATGGCAAACCCGGTGTTGGGCAGTGCGACGGTGGTGCCTTGGGTCGTGACCGTCCCGGTGACCGAGGATAGCGCGGGCGGACCCTGCACGCGCAGGTCATATTGCGCGGTGCCGTTCAAGGCGCGGGGCTGGATCAACGCGTTGACCAGCGCCAGCGGCAGACGCCCCGAGGCCGCGAGATCGAGCGTCTGGGCATAGTCGACGACGGTGCCCGACAGCGCGGCGGTGGTGCCGCCGGGGCCGTTGGCGTCGAGATCGAGCGTGACGCGGCGCGCCTCGGAGCCTTGCAGGGTGACGGTGCCGTTGGCCGTGAGCGGGCCGGAGAAACCGGGCGCGAAGAGGCCGAGATCGGCGAGCCGCGCGTCGATGCTGACCGGCCCGTCGCCGCCATCGCCGCTTGCGGTGAGGCTGATCTGCCGTGTCTCAAGGTCGATATTGGTGATCTCGATCCGCTCGGGCGTGCGCCCGGCCTCGGCGTCGAGCGACAATTGCCCGCCGATCAGCCGGTCGAGCTGGGCGATGCCGGTGGCAAGGTCGCGCCCGTCCAGCGAGGTGGTCACGTTGAAGGCATTTGCCCCGTCGCTCGACTCGCCGGTCAGCGACAGATCGAGGCTGCCGCGCAGGCCGCGTTGGCCGCTGATCGCGGAAAAGCGCGACAGGTCCTCGATGCGGGCGGTCAGATCGCCGGAGGCCGAAAACGCGTCGGGGTCGGGCTGCACGCTGCCGGTCACGTCAAGTTCCGCGCCCATCAGCGTTGCTGCAAGCCCGGTCGCCGTGATTTCGCCATTGGCCGCACGGGCGACGGTGCCCGAAGCCTTGGCGGGGCCGTCGAGCCGGGCATCTATCACCGACAGCTCCGGGATGTCGGCATTGAAGGTCAACTCGCCGCTTTGCTCGGCAGGGATGCCCGCGCCGGAGGCGGTGAGGCGGACGGCGTCGTAATCAAGCGCTAGGTCGCGCAGCGTGGTTTCGCGCCCGTCATGAGCCGCGTCCACGCTGAGCGTGCCACGCCCCGCGACGATGCCATCGACCTGATCGATGCTGGTCACGAGCCCGTCGGTCGTGGCATCGATCGTGCCGTCGAAGGTGCCGGGTGCAGCGCCGTCGCGGGCCATGATCTGCAGATCGACACGGCCGTCGAGCGGCCGCCCGGCGATCTCGGTAAAGCGCGACAGATCCGGGATGCGGGCGGTCAGGTCGCCCGCCGCCGCAAGGTTCTCGGGGTCGGGCTGCACGGTACCGGTGGCGGTGAACTCGGCGCCCATGATCCGGGCGGCGAGCCCGTCGACGGTGATCTCGCCATCCTGGGCGCGGGCCACCGTGCCGGTGCCGCTGGCCGGCCCGTCGAGGCGCGGATCGATCGCCGAAAGATCGGGGATGTCAGCGTCGAAAGTCAGTTCGCCGCTTTGCTCGGCAGGGATGCCGCGGCCCGAGGCCGTCAGGCGCGCGGCATTGTAGTCGAGGCGCAATTCGCGCAGCGTGGTCTCGCGCCCGTCATGGTCTGCGGAGATGCGCAGCGAGCCGTCGCCCGCGACCAGCCCGTCGACCTGGTCTATGCCGATTGCAAGGCCGTCGGTCGCCGCCTCGAGCGTGACATCGAAGACCTGTGTGTCGATGACGCCGTTGCCGACGACGGCCGCGTTGATACGGCCCGCCAGCGGCCGGCCGGTGATCGCCGCGAAGCGCGCGAGGTCGTCCACCTGCGCATTGATCCGCCCCGAGGCGGGCATGCCGTCGGACTCGGGCGACAGCGTGGCGCTGCCGGTGATCCGCGCGCCCATGGCCGCGGCCACGATTTCCGACAGGGTGACATCGCCGCCGGCCTGCCAGTCGACCTGAGCCTGCGCATCGACCGGGCCGTCGAGACGGTCGTCGGCGCGCGACAGATCCTCAAGCGCGGCGGTGACGTTCAGCGCGCCGCGTTGACTGTTGAGGGTGCCTTCGGCGGTTGCGTTCAGGTGGTCGTTATCCAGACTGAACCGGTCGATGGCGATGCCGCTTTCGTCCCGTTTCGCCTTGAGGGCAAGCGTCGTGGGGGCCCCGATCAGCGGATCGAGCTGTGCAATGCCAAGCCCGAGGCGGTCGGTCTCGGCATCGAAGGTGATGTCGAAATCGCCGCCCAGCAGGGTGCCCGCGCCGGCCAGTTTCGCCTGTGCCGCGCCCGAGAGATCCTGATCTGCGAGTGCGGCGAAGCGCGCGAGATCCGGCGCCTCAAGCGTCGCGCTGCCCGATACGGGAAAGCCTTCGGTCAGCGCCTCGACCCGGCCATTGGCCGCGAGCGTCGCGGCCCCGGACACGACGCGCAGCGCGCGCACCAGCAGGGGCGTGCCTTCGGTCCATTCCAGCGTGGTGTGACCCGAAAGCTGCGTGCCCGCCGCCTCGGCCCGCGCGGGATCGGCCAGATCGAGGCCTGAAAGGTCGAACTCGGCCAGCGCGGTCACGCCGCGAGGGGCCGCGCGGCGCAGCACGCCGCGCCCCGTCAGTGTGGCGCTGTCGAGGGTGAGATCGGGTTGCGCGAGATCCGACAGCGCGATACGCGCGCGCCAGCGGTTGTCCTGATCCGCATCATAGCGGGCGGTGATATCGGCTTGCCCCAGCGTCACGGGCGGGCCGGCCACGGGCAGGCGGACCGGGTCGCTGCCATTGCCGATCTGTCCGGTGAGATCAAAGCGCCGCGGCCAGCCGGCGGCGTCGAGCGCAAGCTGGCCCTGCAGGTTGAGCTGTGCGGCAGCAAGGCGCAGCGTCTCGATGTCGAGCGCGCCATCGGGGCCGCGCCTGCCCGCCACCTCGAGCGCGGTCTCAGCACCGAAGAACGCGTGGAACTGGTCCTCCATCAGCGGGGTGAGATCGCCGTCGAGATTGGCCTCGAAGGCGAGGCCGCCGGCATCCGTGCCTGCAAGCTCGACGCGCCCGGTCAGACGGTCGGTGCCGTCCGTGGCCAGCGCGAGATCGGCGGCGTAGTCATCGAGCGGGCCTTCGCCCTGCAGGGTGAGTGCGATGGCCGGGCTGTCGGGCAGGTTCAGAAGCGTCGCGGCGATACCGCCCGATGCCTCGTCGAGCGTCAGATCAAGCGCGAGCACGCGGCTGTCGTTGTCGAAGCTGGCCTCGAGCATGATCTCGCCGCGCCCATCAAGGCGGGTCACCTCGATATCGGCGGAGCCTTCACCGCCGCCGAGGCTGAGGCTGCCGGTCAGGCTGACGCGGACCTCCTCGCCCAGAATCGGCGCGCCGAGGGTGACGGTTTCCGCCGAGACCTCGCCGATATTGACCGAGACGGGCAGTTCGGGCAGCGAGAATGGCGTGGCCTCGGCATCCTCGGGTTTGACCGTCTCCTCGCCCTCGGGCAGGCGCGACAGGGTGATTTCCGACGCGGTCAGGCTGTCGACCTGAAGCCGGCCGCGCAGCAGTGCCGTGCGGGTCCAGACCAGCGAGACATCGCGCAGTTCCAGCCAGACGCCCTCGTCATCGGCGATGGTCAGCGTGTCGAGACTGGCGGTCGATGACAGCGCCCCGTCAAAGCCGGTGATGCGCACCTCGCGCCCGGCGACCGACAGGTTGTCCTCGATCAGCGACTGCAGGTAGCCGCGCCCGTCTTCCGCCTCGTCGTCCTGCGCCAGCGCCGGCATTGTCGCGAGGCCGAGCGCCAGCAGCGCCGGGCAGAGAAACCGCATCATCAAGTCCCGCATCAAAACGCCTGCCCAATCCCGATATAGATTTCCACCTGCGATCCGACCTCTTCGCCGTCGATCGGCGTGGCGATGTCGAACCGGATCGGCCCGACGGCGGTGAAGTACCGCCCCCCGAGACCCGCGCCGCTATGCCATTCGCCCTCTCCCGTGCCGAGCGCCTCTTCGCCGACGTAGCCGGTATCGGCAAAGGCCACGGCCTGGAAGTTCTCGCTGACCATCGTTCGCAGCTCGCCGGAGAAGCCCGCGAAAGACCGCCCGCCGACCGTGCCACCGCCGGGCAGATCGACGCCGAGCGATTCGTAGCGCTGGCCACGTACCGTGCCGGCGCCGCCCGAATAAAAGAGCATGTTGGCGGGGATGTCGCGGACATTCGCGCCCACGATCGAGCCCAGCTGGGCACGGCCCGCGAGGGTGACACCACCCGACGCGCCGAAGGTGAAGTAATCGCGCAGATCGGCGAAAAAGCGGCTGCCCGCGGCGCTTTCGTCGAGCCGCAGGAAGGGTGTGACGGTAAGGTCCAGATAGACACCGTCCTTGGGGTTGAGCAGGTCGTCGCGCTGATCGGTCGTGCCGCGCAACGGAACCAGCAGGTGCTGCAATTCGCGCTTGCCGAGATCGTCCTTGATCTGGGAATATCGGTAGGTGAGGCCAGCCTCGGCCGTGGTCTCGCCCGAGAACCTGTGGGTGATGCCGCCGCCGATCTCGGCGCGGCGTTCACGGAAGCTCTCCTCGTCCTCCTGCTCGATATTGGCCAGAAGGAACGCCCCGGTATCGCGGCTGAACGTGGCGGGCCGGTCGATCCGCGCGCCCAGCCGGTAATCGAGCCCGCCGTCGCGGCCGCCGATGCCGCCAACCATCGCGTCGAGGCGCAGCCGTTCGGCCCCGCCAAGCAGGTTGCGGTGCAGCCAGAAGCCCGACAGCGTGACGCCCTCGGACGAGCCCAGCTCGGCGCCGGCGCCGATGCGGCGTGGCTCGGCATCGACGACGCGGGTCCGCATGTCGAGCGTGCCGTCGGGATTGGGCGTCTCGGCCTCCTGGATCACGACCGAGCGAAAGGCGCCGCTGCGGCGCAGGCGGTCGGCGGCCTCTTGCTGTTGCTCGGGCGAGAAGGTCTTGCCCGTGGGCAGGCCGGCGATTTTGCGGATGCGGCCCTCGCGGACCGCGCTGGGCTCGTCGCCGGGATCGATCACCAGCTCGCCAAAGCGCAGGCTCGGGCCGGGATCGAGGGCCACGTCCACCGACAGCCGGCTGGTCGCGTGATCGGCGACGATGTCCTGTCCGGCGACGCTGGCCTTGGCGTGGCCGGCCTCGCGCCAGGCGGTCACGCCGGCGCGGGTGGCGCTGGTGACAAGATCGCCCTTGGCGCGCCGGCCGACGCGGAAGTCTTCCGGCAGCTCGGCCCCGCGCGGCAGCGGGGCGACGCGGGCGCGATCAAAGCGGAACGCCTTGCCGCGGGTCACGATGATGTCGATGCGCTCTATCTCGTCGGGGGCTTGCAGGGGCGGGATCTCGGCGGCCTCCTGGCCGTTGACACGGATCCTGACCTCGCCGCCGTAATAGCCCTGCGCGTAGAGCACGCCGACCATGCGTGCGTAATCGGCCTGCGCCGCGGCCAGCAGATCCTGCGCCGTGCCCTCGCCCTCACGCGCAGTGCTTATCACAAGCGAGGCGTCCTGCAGCCGCTGTTCGAAATTCCCGGATGCGCCGGGGGCGGCGAAGCCGATGGTGAGTGCCGATGCGGGCAGCCCGCCAAACGTGATGAGCGCCGCCGCGAGCGCTGCGCGTGCCTTGTACGCTGTCTTCACTTGTGGATCACTCCTCGCCCCCAGTTTGCAGGGTTATTGCATCACTGGCATTGAAATTCCAGCGTTGCATCGGCGGATTTCGCCGGTGGGATGCGTGTGGCCGCGCGGGTCACTCGGCGGGTTGGGCGCCGCCCGCGAGCTCGGAATCGAGCAACCGCTCCATTGCGCTGCGCGGCTTGACGAAACGGGCGAGCAGATCGAAAAGGATCGGGGTGACGAACATCATCAAGACCGTGGCCAGGCTGAGCCCCGCGATGATGACCGTGCCCACCGCGATGCGGCTTTCGGCGCCGGCGCCGGTGGCCAGCACCAGCGGCAGCGCCCCGAGCACGGTGGAAATGGCCGTCATCATGATGGGCCGCAGGCGCAGCACCGACGCCTCGATCACCGCGTCGCGCACCGCCATGCCCTCGTCGCGCAGCTGGTTGGCGAACTCGACGATGAGGATGCCGTTCTTGGAGATCAGCCCGATCAGCAATATGATCCCGATCTGGCTGTAGACATTCAGCGACAGTCCGCCCACGGCCATCGCGTAGATCGCGCCCGCGACGCCGATGGGCACCGTCAGCATGATGACGACCGGGTGCAGGAAGCTTTCAAATTGGGCTGCCAGCACGAGGTAGACGATCACCAGCGCCAGCACGAAGATCACGCCCAGCCCGCCGGAGGTGTCCTTGTAGGTTGCCGACTGGCCGTCATAGCCCAGGCTGGCCTCGGGCGGCAGGATGTCGGCGGCGATCGCCTCGAGCTGCGACAGTATGTCGCCTAGTTCGGCCTCGGGGCCGAGGGCGCCGGAAAGCTGGATCGAGGGCAGGCGGTCGAATCGCCGTAGCGATGGGGCGGCGGCGTTTTCGTCGAGCGTGACCAGCGCGCCGAGGGGCACGAGCGTCTCGCCGTCGCCCGCGCGGATGAAGATGTTCTCGATATCGGTGGGGGTGCGGCGGTCCTCGTCCTCGGCCTGCACCAGAACGGGATATTCGCGGCCCCGGCTGACGAAAGTCGTGACCTCGCGCGAGGCCAGCATGGTTTGCAGCGTGGTCGCGATGACCTCGGCCGAGATGCCCAGATCGTCGGCGCGTTCGCGGTCGATAGCGATATCGAGCTGCGGCAGGTTTTCCTCGAAATTGATCTCGGGGTTCACCAGACCGTCGACCTCTTCGGCGCGGGCCAGAAATTCCGTGGCCCAGCCTTCGACGCTGTCGAAATCCGGGCCGCCGATGACGATGCGCACGGGCGTCGAATTGCCGCGCAGGCCCAGCCCGGCCGGGGTCACCGGGAAGCCGCGCGCGATGGTGACGCTGTCCATCTGCGGCGCGATCTCTGCGGTGACGTCCGAGACGGGGCGGTCGCGCTCTTCCCACGGGGCAAGGCGGAACACCACGAAAGAGCGCCATGCGCGCCCGCCCCAGCCGGTGAAGGTGAACACCGTCTCTATCTCGCCGCTATCGACCATCGGCTGCAGGATCTCCTCGACCTGGCGCGCGGCAAGATCGGAATGCGGGACGGTCGAGCCTTGCGGCGCGGTCAGCGGCACGAAGCCCACGCCGCGATCCTCGCGCGGGGCCAGTTCGCGCGGCAGGTTGTCGTAGAACAGCGCCGCGCCCAGCGTGATTGCCAGCGCCACGGGAAGGACCACCAGCGGCATGGCGATGGCCCGGGTCAGCATGGCGCGGTAGGCGCGCTGGTAGAACGGCGGCTGCCTGGGCGTGTCGTGCTTGCGCGGCGCGCGTGCGCTCAGCACCTTAGAGGCCAGCGCGGGGCAGGTGGTCAGCGCCACGAAGGTCGAGATCGCGACGGTGCCCGCCATCACCCAGCCGAATTCGACAAACAGCCGCCCGACCTGCCCGGGCATGAACGACAGCGGCACGAAGACCGCGATCAGCGTCAGCGACGTGGCGATCACCGCAAACGTCACCTGCCGCGCGCCCAGCACCGAGGCCACCAGCGGTGTCTCGCCCTCCTCGATGCGGCGCTGGATGTTCTCCAGCACCACGATGGCGTCATCCACCACCAGCCCGATCGCCAGCAAAAGCGCCAGCAGTGTCAGCGTGTTGAGCGAAAAGCCCCAGAGCCCGATCAACAGGAAACTGCCGATCAGCGCGACGGGAATGGTGACTGCCGGGATCAGCGTGGCGCGCAAGGAGCGCAGGAAGACGACGATCACCGTGATCACCAGAACCAGCGAGATGCAGAGCGCGATCAGCACCTCGCGGATAGAGGCGCCCACGAACAGCGCGTCATCCGAGCCGACGACGATCTCCATACCCTCGGGCAGCGTGGGTTCCAACGCGTCGATCTCGGCGCGCACGGCGCGCGAGATCTCGAGCGTGTTCGACTGGCTCTGGCGCAGGATCCACATCCCCACGGCGTCCTCGCCATTGGTGCGCACCACGGTGTTCTCGTCGGCGACGCCCGGCACGACGCGCGCCACATCCCCCAGCCGTACCGGGTAGCCCGCCACGCGGTCGAGCACGATGTCGCGGAAATCCTCTACGCTGGCCAGCCGGCTGTTGAGGCGCACCGAAAGCTGGCGGTTGAAGGATTCGACCTCGCCGGCGGGCAGCTCGATATTGTTGCGCCTGAGCGCGGCCTCGACATCCGACACGGTGAGATTGCGCGCGGCCAGCGCGCGGCGGTCGATCCAGATGCGCACGGCGAATTCGCGCTCGCCCACCATGTTGACATTGGCCACACCGTCGAGCGTGGCGATGCGGTCGACGATCAGCCGGTCCACGTAATCGGTGATCTCGGCGGTGCTCATCCGGTCGGAGGTGACGGCGATGCGCATCACCGGGTCGGCATCGGCATCCGATTTGACGACCTCGGGCTGGTCGGCCTCTTCGGGCAGGTCGCTGCGCACCTGGCCCACTGCGTCGCGCACATCGTTTGCGGCCACGTCGATGTCGATACTCGTGTCGAACTCGATGGTGACGCGGGACCGGCCCTGACGGCTTTCGGAGGAGATCGTGCGGATGCCGGCGATGGTGGCGACGGCGCCTTCGATGGTCTCGGTCAGGTCGGTGTCGATCACGTCCGGCGCAGCCCCGCGATAGGTGGTGGTCACGGTGACCACCGCGTTGTCGACATCGGGCAATTCGCGCACCGGCAGGTCGCGCAGGGCCGCGAGGCCGAAGATCACGATCAGCAGGCTGGCGACCGCCGCCAGTACCGGGCGGCGCACGCAGAGCTCGGACAGCGTCATGACGGCTGCTCGGCGCGCGCGGCCGAGGCGGTCGCGGCGTCATCGGTGTCGAGGATGGTGAGCGGTGTGCCGTCGCGCACCCGTTGCAGGCCGCGCACGACCACCGCCTCGCCCTCGGCCAACCCGGAGAGGACGGCGATGCGCCCGTCGCGGCGCTGCCCGGTCTCGACGGTGCGGCGGCGGGCGGTGCCCTCGTCGGCCACGAAGACGTAGGTTTCGGCCGCCTGAAAGACTATCGCCTCTTCGGGGACGGTGATGCGGTCCTCTTCCGACAGGACCAGCGTCAGCGCGAGGAACATGCCCGCGGGCAGTGTGCTGTCGGGGTTGGGGATGATGGCGCGGGTGCGAAAGGCGCGGCTGACCGGGTCGATGCGGCTGTCCACGGCGGTGACTGTGCCTTGGAAGTCGCGGTCGGGAAAGGCCGCGCTGCGCGCGGTCACGCCCTGGCCTTGGCGGACCTGCGAGAACACCGTCTCGGGGAGCGAGAACTCGACCTCGACCTCGGTCAGATCATCCAGCCGCGTCAGCACCTGCCCGTCCGAGACGCGCGCGCCGACATCGTAATTGGTCAGCCCAACGACGCCGGCGAAGGGCGCGGTGATGGCGCGATCCTCCAGCCGGCGGCGGGCGCGCTCCATCTCCGCCTGCGCCTCGGCCAGCCGGGCGGTGGCATCTTCGAGGGCGGCCTGCGAGACCGCGTTGGTGCGGCTGAGCGTGCGGATCCGGTCGAGCGTCTGGCTTTGTTCGGTGAGCACCGCCTCGGCCTCGGTCAGATCGGCGCGCTGGATGCTGTCATCGAGCCGCGCCAGCACCGCGCCCGCCTCGACCGGCGTGCCGGGCGTGATCGTCAGCTCCACGAGGCGGCCGTCCACCTCGGGGACGATGTCGATGGATTTGGCCGCGCGGGTGGTGCCCACGGCCTCGACGGTGCGGCGCAGGGTGCGGGTTTCGGCGCGCGCAAGCTCGACCGTGACGGGGCGCTGAACATCCTCGGCCTCTGCCTCTGGGGTGGGGGCGAGGTAGGTTTGGTAGCCCGCGTATCCGCCATAGGCCAGCACTCCCAGCACGAGAAGGATCAGAAGCTGCTTCAGGATGGGCATCGGGGCGGTGCCTTTCGTCCGGCGGTCGATACATGCGGTGTGTGTCGAGGAATTATCTAATTGATTTACCATGTGCGACATAACGTAATCCACCGGAATGGCAATTTTTCATGTCCGGTTTTGCGCCGCGCGCGGCGGGGGTGCACAGGATCGCGTCACTGCCGGGCGTGGCGCGCCGCGGCAATCGGGCGACACGTCCCCGTGGTCGACCCCGGCAATGCGTGCTATACACACCCCACAAGGTGACTTGCGGGTCGCGCGACATGAAAAGAGGACAGCCCGAATGCGATACTAGGCACCAAGTAGCGAGGCCGATGCCGTGGCCCTGCTCGCCGGTCAGACCGGCGCGCATGTGCTGGCAGGGGGCACGGACCTTCTGGTCAAGCTGCGATCCGAGATGATCGAGCCCGAGATGATCGTCGACATCAAGCGGATCGACGGCATGCGCGCGATCGTGCCCGAGGCCGGCGGCTGGCGCATCGGGGCCGGGGTATCCGGCGCCGAGATGGGCGAGCATGCGGGGCTGTGCGCAGACTGGCCCGGTGTGGTCGAAGCCGCGGGGCTGATCGGGTCCACCCAGGTGCAGGGCCGCGCGACCATCGCCGGCAACCTGTGCAACGCGTTGCCGGCCGCCGATTCGGTGCCGGCCATGGTGGCCGCGAATGCCGTGGTGCGGATCATCGGGCCCAAAGGCGCACGCGAGCTGCCGGCGATCGACGTACCGCAGGGGCCGGGCAAGACGGTGCTGGAGCCGGGCGAATTCGTCGCCTCGGTCTTTCTGCCGCCGCGCGCGGCGCGGTCGGCCGATTGCTACCTGCGCTTCATCCCGCGCAGCGAGATGGATATCGCTGTGGTGGGCTGCGGGCTGTGGCTGGCGCTCGACGACGCAGACCGCGTGACGGAGGCGCGCGTGGCGCTGGGCGCGGTTGGGCCGAAGGTGATGCTGGTGGCCGAGGCCGCCGGGGCGATCATCGGCCGCAGCCTGGATGACGCGGCGCTGGCCGATCTGGCTGCCGCCTGTTCGCGGGCCGCGACACCGATGGATGACAAGCGCGGCACGGTCGATTTCCGCCGCCACGTGTCGGGCGTTCTGGCCCGGCGCGCGGCCGAGATCGCCGCCGGACGCGCGAAAGGAGAGACGGCATGAGCCAGATACATGTGACAAGCCGGATCAACGGTGATGCGACAGAATTCCTGTGTGACGCGGACGAGACGCTGATGGATGTGCTGCGCGACCGGCTGGGCCTCACGGGGACCAAGGAGGGCTGCGGTACCGGCGATTGCGGCGCCTGCACGGTGGCCGTCGATGGCCGTCTGGTCTGTTCGTGCCTGATGCTGGGGGCTGAGGCCGAGGGCCGCAACGTGGCCACCATCGAGGGCATGGCGACCGGCGACCAGCTGCACCCGCTGCAGCAGAAATTCATCGAGATGGCGGCGCTGCAATGCGGGATCTGCACGCCGGGGATCCTGGTCGCGGCCAAGTCCTTGCTGGAGCGTAACCCCGACCCGAGCGAGGAAGAGGTGCGCTACTGGCTGGCCGGCAACCTGTGCCGTTGCACCGGCTATGACAAGATCATCCGCGCCGTCATGGAGACGGCGGCGGACATGCGGAGGGCGTCATAATGGCACTGGACGACACGAAAAAAGCACAGCAATTCAAGGTGATCGGCACGCGGCCCGACCGCCCCGACGGGATCGACAAGGTCACCGGGCGGGCGCGGTTCGGCGCCGACATGGTGCTGCCGGGGATGCTGACGGGGCGCATCCTGCGCAGCCCCCATGCCCATGCGCGGATCCGGTCGATCGACACCTCGAAGGCCGAAGCGCTTTCGGGCGTCAAGGCGGTGGTCACGCGGGCCGATTTCGACGATGTGCCCGAGGACATGGCCGATATCCTCGACAATTGCATGGCCGGGACAAAGGCGCTGTATGACGGGCACGCGGTGGCCGCCGTGGCCGCCAATTCGTCGGCGGTGGCGCGCAAGGCGCTCAAGCTGATCGAGGTGGATTACGAGGTGCTGCCGCATGTCACGGATGTGGACGAAGCCATGCAGCCCGACGCGCCGGTGCTGCACGAGGGCTGCCAGCAGGAGACGGTGCCCGAGGGCATGTCGCCGAACGTGATCGCGCGCTCGGAATTCGGTCATGGCGATGTCGAGGCGGGGCTGGCACAGGCCGACCGCGTGGTCAAGCGTACATTCCGCACGGCGGCCACGCATCAGGGCTATATTGAGCCGCATGCCTGTGTCGCCACCATGAGCGCGGACGGGCAGGGCGACCTGTGGGTTTGCACCCAAGGTCATTACATGGTGCGCAACACCTGCGCCGCGATCCTTGGCCTCGAACAGGGGCAGTTGCGCGTCACCGCCAGCGAGATCGGCGGCGGCTTTGGTGGCAAGACGGCCGTGTTTCTGGAACCGGTCGCGCTGATGCTGGCCCGGAAATCCGGGCGTCCGGTCAAGATGGTGATGAGTCGGTCGGAGGTGCTGCGCGCCTCGGGGCCGACCTCGTCCACGTCGATCGACGTGAAGATCGGCATGACCAAGGAGGGCCGCATCACCGCCGGCATGGCCGAGCTGCGGTATCAGGGCGGGGCGTGGCCCGGATCGCCGGTGGACATGGGCGCGATGTCGGCCTTTGCGCCCTACGATCTTGAGAACGTCAAGACCATCGGCTGGGACGTGGTCACCAACCGTCCCAAGGCCGCGGCCTACCGCGCGCCCGGCGCGCCGATGGCCGCGTTCGCCGTGGAAAGCGCCGTGGACGAGCTGGCGCGTGGCTTCTGCCTCGACCCGCTGGAGGTGCGGCTGATGAACGGCGCCGACGAGGGCACGCGCGCCTCTTACGGCCCGACCTATCCGGCCATCGGCCTCAAGGCGACGCTGGAAGCAGCCAAGGCGCATCCGCACTGGTCCGCACCCCTGGGCGAGAACCAGGGCCGGGGCGTCGCCTGCGGGTTCTGGTTCAATTTCGGCGGCGATACCTGCGTGAGCCTGAATATCACGCCCGACGGCACTGTGACGGTGTCCGAAGGCAATCCCGATATCGGCGGCTCGCGCGCGTCGATGACGATGATGGCCGCCGAGGAGCTGGGCATCCCCTACGAGCAGGTCCGCACGATCATCGCCGACACAGGCTCGCTGGGCCAGAACGAGGTGACCGATGGCAGCCGCGTGACCTTCGCGGTTGGGCTGGCCACGATCGAAGCCGCGCGCGCCGCCAAGCGCGAGATGTGCCGCCGGGCCGCGCTGGTCTGGGGCATCGACGAGGACGCCGTCGACTGAGAAGATGGCACCGCGCGCCCCGCCGGGCCCAATGCCGGGAAATTCCCGCCGATGACGCTGAAGGAAATTGCGGCGATTGCCAGCAATACCGGTGGACCGATTGCCGGGCATCACGAGGTCAATGCCGAGGGCGCGGGCGTCAGTTTCGCCACGCATATCGTCGATGTCGATCTGGACCGCGACACCGGCTCGGCGACCATCGCGCGCTATACGGTGCTGCAGGATGCCGGCAAGGCGGTGCACCCCTCGTATGTCGAGGGGCAGTTCCAGGGCGGCGCGGTGCAGGGCATCGGCTGGGCGCTGAACGAGGAATATATCTACGGCGAGGACGGCACGCTGCAGAATGCCGGCTTCCTCGACTACCGTATTCCCGTCGCCTCGGACCTGCCGATGATCGACACGGTGATCCTGGAGATCCCCAACCCCGGCCATCCCTACGGTGTGCGCGGTGTGGGCGAGACCTCGATCGTGCCGCCGCTTGCGGCCATCGCCAACGCGGTGTCGGCGGCGGCGGGCGTGCGGATGACCGACCTGCCGCTGTCGCCGCCAAAGGTTCTGGCGGCGCTTCAGGGCGAGGCACGCGCGGAGGCCTGATGGTCAAGGTGCTGCTTTGGGGATCGCTGGCCGACGCGGCTGAGGGGGATCGCGAGGTGCGGGTCGAGGCCGGCACCTTGCGCGAACTGCTGGACGGGCTGGGGAAGAAGTTCCCCGGTCTGCGGCCCGAGTTGGAGCGCGGCGTGTCGGTGTCCATCGACGGCAAAATCTACAACGACGCGTGGTTCACGCCCATCCACGAGGATAGCGAAGTGGTTCTGCTGAAGCGGCTGAAGGGCGGGTAGGGGCGCTTGCAAGAGGGCTACGTCCTAGGCGCGGTACGCGGCCGCAGGCCGCAGCGCCATCGCATGTCCGCCCTGTCGCACCAGAGGTGCGCCATACTAACTCGGCACGCCTTCGGCGTGACGGACAGGCGGTTTTTGTCCGTTGGCGCATCGAACGGGGCTATCGCGGATTTGCAGGGATAAAGCGCGCTGAACGTCCGTCGGATCGCCTGACCGCGGACACGCGCTTGCGCTGCTGGCTGGTGCCTGACCCGTGATGGAATTCGGCCCTTGGGGCTATCCGCCCGAACAGCAGGCCCCGCCCAGAACGCAGAACTTGGCGCAATGCGGATGGTTGAGGGCCACGTCGCGCTCGGCCTCGGCCAGCGTCGTGCCCATCTCGAATTCCGGGGTGTAAGGCAGCAGGGTGCAGGAGACGACCGCCGGTGTCTCGGCCCCCTTGCGCTTGACGACCATCCGCGACGACGCGCACATCACGTCGTCGGGCGACTTGCCAAGGATGTCCCAGCAGCCGGTGGTGATCTCGGGCACCTCTGCGGCCTCGTCCATTTCCGGGAAAAGCACCGTCGCGGCGGGATCCTGCGCGTCGATCTCGAAGCCGTGCTCGGCGTAAAGCCGCGCGTAGCCGGCGCGCGCCTCGGCCGCGGTTTCGCCCCAGACGGTGCGCCCGGCCACGGTCATTCGGATGTCTGCATCGCGCAGCCAGCGCATGCCTTCGATGGTCCGCGCGAAAGATCCCGCGCCGCGTTCGGTATCATGGCACGCCTGCGACCAGTGGTCGATCGAGATGCGCAGCGTCAGTCGGTCGCGCCAGCGTTCGGCCAGTTCCTGCAGCCCGGCGTGCACCGCGGGCCGCATCATCGGGCGCATCGCGTTTGTGAGGATCAGAACCTCGAACCCGGCTTCGAGGGCGGCGCGGGTCATGCCGATCATCTCGGGGTTCATGAACGGCTCGCCGCCGGTGAATCCGATCTCGGTCACCGGCCAGCCGCGGTCAGCTATCTGGTCGAGATAGGTGCGGACCTCGGCCTCGGTGATATAGACCAGCGAATCGTTGGTGGGCGACGAGACCATGAAGCAGTTCTCGCATTCGATATTGCACTGCGAGCCGGTGTTGAACCACAGCGTCCGGGGATGGCTGAGCGCCACGGTCGCGCGCGGCTGGCCGTCCGCGGTGCGCGCGGGGTCCTGGAACTTGCCGCGATTCGCGGGGCTTGGGACGGTGTCCTTCATGCGTCATCCATTCCTTTCACTGGCGCGTGTTGCCTACCGGTCGGGAACCGGCATTGCTAGGGTGCTGACGCCATTGTGAAGCCGCCCCGACATGTTACAGTCTGTCGCAGCCGCGCCGCCGGGAGACGCGGCAGTCAAGGGGAGGGATGGCATGGCATCTCGGGTGATCCCGGTCGATCCGTTCGACCTGGTGATATTCGGCGGCACGGGGGACCTGGCGCAGCGCAAGATCCTGCCGGCGCTCTACCGCCGGTTCGTGGCGGGCCAAATCGAGGGCGATGTGCGCCTGATCGGCGCCGCGCGCACCGAGCTGGACGCGGCGGGCTACCGCGAGATGGTGCGGGATGTCCTGGCGGCCGAGGCGGATGCGGCGAGGCTCGACGCGTTCCTGTCGATGCTCGATTACGTGACGATCAACGCGCGCGGGGACGCTGGCTGGGACGCGCTTGCCGCGCGGCTGCGCGAGGGCCGTATCCGCGCCTTTTACTTTTCGGTCGCGCCGGCGCTGTTCGGGGATCTGGCCGAGCGGTTGCAGCGCCACGGCCTGTCGGATGGCGACGCACGGATCGTGGTGGAAAAGCCGTTCGGGCGCGATCTGCCCTCGGCGCGCGATCTCAACCGCGGGCTGGCCGCGCATTTCGACGAGACGCAGATCTACCGGATCGATCATTACCTCGGCAAGGAGACCGTGCAGAACCTGATGGCGATCCGGTTCGGCAATGTCCTGTTCGAGCCCTTGTGGAACAGCCAGTATGTCGATCACATCCAGATCACTGTGGCCGAGGCGGGCGGTGTTGGCGGACGGGCCGAGTATTACGACGCCACCGGCGCGATGCGCGACATGGTGCAGAACCACCTGATGCAGCTTTTGTGCCTGATCGCGATGGAGCCGCCGGCGAAATTCGACCCCGATGCGGTGCGGGACGAAAAGCTGAAGGTCATCCGCGCGCTCGATCCTGTGGCAGAACATGACGTGGTGCGCGGGCAGTATGCCGGCGAGGGCGATCAGCCGGGCTACAGGGCCGAGGTCGGCGCGCCCGAAAGCCACACCGAAAGTTTCGTGGCGCTGCGCGCGCATGTCAGCAACTGGCGCTGGGCGGGCACACCGTTCTACCTACGCACCGGAAAGCGGCTGCGCGATCGCGCCAGCGAGATCGCGGTGGTGTTCAAGGATGCGCCGCATTCCATATTCGGCGCCGAGGCCGGGCTGCACCGCAACATCCTGACCATCCGGCTGCAACCCAACGAGGGGATCGAGCTGGGCGTGACCATCAAGGAGCCGGGGCCGGGCGGCATGCGCCTGATCGACGTGCCGCTCGACATGACCTTCGCCGAGGCATTGGGCCCCGAAGATGCCGATTTCCCCGATGCCTATGAACGCTTGATCATGGACGTGATCCGGGGCAATCAGACATTGTTCATGCGCGGCGACGAGGTCGAGGCGGCCTGGGCCTGGACCGATCCCGTGATCGCGGCTTGGCAGGCGTCGGGGGCGCCGCCGCTGGCCTACGCGCCGGGCACGTCCGGCCCGGACGCGGCAATGGACCTGATGCGCCGTGACGGGCGAGGCTGGCGGGAGATACGGCCATGAAGATCGTCGATTATGCCGATGCCGAGATGATGGCGATCAACCTCGCCAATGTGCTGGCCGGAGAGCTGCGCAACGCGCTGCGCACCGAGGACCGCGTGCTGTTCGTGGTGCCCGGCGGCTCCACGCCGGGGCCGGTCTTCGATGCGCTGTGCGACACGCAGCTCGACTGGGACCGGGTGGATGTGCTGTTGTCGGATGAACGCTGGCGCCCCGAGGTGCATGTGCGCTCGAACACGCGGCTGGTGCGCGAGCGGCTGCTGACCGGGCATGCGGCGGCAGCGCGGTACCTGCCGCTTTACGCCCGCGCCGACGAACCCGAGGCGGTGCTGGCCGAGCTGGAGGCTGGCATCAGCCCCGCCCTGCCGATCGATATTTGCCTTTTGGGGATGGGCACCGATCTGCACGTGGCCTCGCTGATCGCCGGGGCCGACCGGCTGGACGAGGCGCTGGACCGGCGCGGGCCGGTGCTCGTGCCGATGCGCATCCCCGATGCGCCCGAGCCGCGCGTGACGCTGTCGGCGCGGGTTCTGAACGGCGCGATGTCCAAGCACCTTGTGATCACCGGCCAGGCCAAGCGCGATGCGGTGGAACGCGCCTGGCACATGCGCCCCGAAGAGGCGCCGATCGCCGCGGTGCTCGACGACATGGTGGTGCATTGGGCGCCCGACGCGGGCGAGGAGCCCGAGCAGGAGTGAGCGACATGTGGCATGCGGTCGAGCGCGCGGCGGAGGCGGCCCGAGGGCGCAATATCGCCGCGTTGCTGCAGGATCCGGCGCGGGCCGGGGCGTTCTCGGTGCGCGCGGATGGCATGCTGCTGGACTATTCCAAGACCACGCTGGATGACGACGCGCGCACCGCATTGCTGGATCTCGCCGAAGGCGCCGGGCTGGTGGCGCGGCGCAAGGCGATGTTCGACGGCCAGCCGATCAACGAGACCGAGGGCCGCGCGGTGCTGCATACCGCGCTGCGCAACCTGTCGGGTGGGCCGGTGCCGTTGGACGGCCACGATATCATGCCCGGCATTCACGCCACCCGTGCGCGTATGGCGGAATTCGCCGAAGAGGTGCGCGCAGGCTTCGTTACCGACGTGATCAATATCGGCATCGGCGGCTCGCATCTGGGCCCCGAGATGGCGGTGCGCGCGCTGGCGCCTTACCATGACGGGCCGCGCTGTCATTTCGTCTCGAATGTCGACGGTGCCGATATCGCCGACACACTGGCCGGGCTGGACCCTGCGACGACGCTGGTGATCGTCGCCTCCAAGACCTTTACCACCATCGAGACCATGACCAACGCGGCCACCGCGCGCGCTTGGATGCAGCGCGCCGGCGTCGCCCCAGAGCCGCGTTTCGCCGCCGTCTCGTCGGCCACCGACAAGACCGCGGACTGGGGGATCGACCCTGCCCGCGTCTTCGGCTTCGGCGATTACGTGGGCGGGCGTTATTCGCTCTGGGGGCCGATCGGCCTGCCGCTTATGATCGCCATAGGGCCGGACAGGTTCGAGGACTTCCTTGCCGGGGCCGAGGCGATGGACCGGCACTTTCAGGATGCGGCGCCCTTGGATAACATGCCGGTCATGCTGGCGCTTGTGGGGATCTGGCACCATCAGGGCTGCGGCCATGCGACCCGCGCCGTGCTACCCTATGACCAGCGTCTGGTGCATCTGCCGGCCTTTCTGCAACAGTTGGAGATGGAGAGTAACGGCAAGCGCGTCACGATGGCGGGCGAGACCCTGACGCGGCCCTCGGGGCCGGTCGTCTGGGGCGCTGCGGGCACGGGCGGGCAGCACGCCTTCTACCAGCTTATCCACCAGGGCACAGCCGTGGTGCCATGCGAGTTTATCGTCGCCGCCACGGGCCATGAGCCGGATCTGGCCCGTCATCACCGGCTGCTCGTGGCCAATTGCCTTGCGCAATCCGAGGCGCTGATGCGCGGGCGCAGCATGGACGCGGCGCGCGAGATGATGCGCGCCGAGGGGTATGACGGGGCAGAGCTGGAACGGCAGGCCGCGCACCGGGTGTTTCCGGGCAACCGCCCCTCGACCACGCTGATCCATGACCGGCTGACGCCGCGCCGGCTGGGCCAGATCCTCGCGCTTTACGAACACCGGGTTTTCGTCGAGGGGGTGATCCTCGGGATCAATTCCTTCGATCAATGGGGGGTTGAACTGGGCAAGGTGCTGGCGCGCGACATGGAAGAATTGCTTGAGGGCGGCGATGCCTCGGCCAAGGACACCTCGACCCGCGCGCTGCTGGGGTATGCGCGCGGGCAGGGCTGATCCTGCTCAGGTCCGGTCGGCCTGGTTGGGATCCCTCGTGGTGCCCGGAACCTCGTCGGGCTCGGGCTCGGGCGCGTCGGTCTCGGCCTCGTCCGGGGATTCGGGCGCGTCCGGCTCGGGCCTTGGGTCCACCTCGTTGAGATCGGCTTGGTTCGGATCGGCGGTCGAGCCACGCCCCGTGGACGGGTCGGTCGTCTCGATCAGCTTTTCGCCGTCCTTGTCGTCGGTCTTCTTGCCCGTCATCGCGCTGCTCCCTCAGTTCGTGGGCATCAGGAAGATTTCCTGAACCGAGGCACGCTCGGGCGCATTGATCGCGTGCATCACGGCGCTGGCCACATCCTCGGGCTTCAGCTTCTCGGGCTTGGGGCTGTCGAAGAACGGCGTGTCGACCATGCCCGGCGCGATCACAGTGCACCGTCCACCCCACTCGCGCATGTCTTCGGCCATGTTGCCCGCCAGCCCGTGCACGAACCATTTTGAGGCGCTGTAGATCGAGCCCTTGATGTGGCGCCGCCCCGCCGCCGAGCCGGTCAGCACGAGATGGCCCTTGGTCTTCTTCAGCGCGTCATAGCTTGCCTTGAGCGTCCAGAGCATGCCCATGACGTTGATTTCCATCATGTCGCGCCACTCGTCCGCGTCGCCCTCGGACACGCCGGCGGTATCGAGGCCGCGCCCGGCATTGGCAAAGACGGCGTCGACGCTGCCGAAATGCCCTTCTGTCTTGGCGATGGCCGCATCGAGATCGGATTTCTGCGTGACGTCGCCCGGCATAGACAGGGCGGCGTCCGCGCCCAGCTCGGACACGAGCGCGTCGAGCTTGTCCTGCCTGCGCGCGAACAGCGCGACCCGCCAGCCGTCGCGAACGGCGGCGCGCGCGGTCTCGGCCCCGATGCCCGTGGAGGCCCCGGTGATGAAAAGCGTCTTGGCTGCCATGATCTCTCCTTTCGTTGTGCGTTAAAGTGCCACATAGGGCCCGGACCGCGGGGTTTCAAATCGCGTGCGCGCGCTTATCTAGCGGTGCGATTTCCCCCCTACCCAAAACCTTGCGGCTGTCCTATAGTCCGGGTAGTCAGTCGGGGTGCCGCGTCACAGGGCTGCGGCAGGCACAGAAATTCAGGGGGACGGCCGATGCGCTGCCCGTTTTGCGGAAATATCGACACGCAGGTGAAAGACTCGCGCCCCGCCGAGGATCACGTCTCGATCCGGCGGCGGCGGTTCTGCCCGGCCTGCGGTGGGCGCTTCACCACCTATGAGCGCGTGCAGTTGCGCGACCTGGTTGTGGTCAAGAGCAACGGCCGGCGCGAGGATTTCGACCGCGACAAGCTGGAACGCTCGGTGCGCATCGCGCTGCAAAAGCGGCCCATCGAGCCCGAGCGCATCGAGCAGATGATCTCGGGCATCGTGCGGCGGCTCGAAAGCATGGGCGACACCGACATCCCCTCCAAGGTGGTGGGCGAGATCGTGATGGAAAGCCTCGCGCGGATCGACACGGTGGCCTATGTGCGCTTTGCCAGCGTCTACAAGAACTTCCAGGAAGCCGACGATTTCGACCGGTTCGTCAGCGAATTGCGCCCCGAGGACGCGGTCGTCCCACCCGGCAGCGAGGACCGGTGAGCGCGGCCGATGCCCGTTTCATGACCATGGCCCTGGCGCTTGGGCGGCGGGGCATGGGGCACTGCGCGCCGAACCCGGCGGTGGGCTGCGTGATCGTGCACGAGGGCCGCATCGTCGGGCGCGGCTGGACATCCCCCGGCGGCCGTCCGCATGCCGAGCCGCAGGCGCTGGCGCGGGCCGGGGAGGCTGCGCGCGGCGCCACCGTCTATGTCACGCTCGAGCCTTGCGCACATCACGGGCGCACGCCGCCCTGCGCCGATGCGTTGATCGCGGCGGGTGTCGCGCGGGTGGTGGCGCCGTTCGAGGATACCGATGCGCGGGTCTCGGGGCGCGGCTTTGCGCGGTTTCGCGAGGCCGGGATCGAGGTCACCACGGGTGTGATGGTCGAAGAGGCGGCGCGCGATCTGGCCGGGTTCCTGATGCGCAACGAGATCGGTCGCCCGCGAGTCACGCTGAAACTTGCGTCCAGCCTCGACGGGCGCATCGCCACGGCCACCGGGCACAGCCAGTGGATCACCGGGGGGCAGTCGCGGCGCATGGTGCATGCCCTGCGCGCGCGCCATGACGCTGTGATGGTGGGGGCGGGCACCGCGCGTGCCGACGACCCGTCTCTGACCGTGCGCGAGATGGGCGATGTGCAGCAGCCCGTGCGGGTGGTCGTGTCGCGCCGGCTGGACGTGCCGCTGATGTCAAAACTTGCCCGCAGCGCGGGCGACGTGCCGGTCTGGATGTGCCACGGTCCCGACGTGGATGACAGCATTGCCGCGGCGTGGCGCGGCACCGGCGCGCGGCTGATACCCTGCGAGGTAACCGGAGGGCAGGTCGACCCGGCCTCTGTGCTGCAGGCGCTCGGGCGTGCCGGGATCACCCGGGTGCTCTGCGAGGGCGGCGGATCCCTGGCCGCATCGCTGCTGGGGGCGGGGCTGGTTGACGAATTTGTCGGCTTTACCGCTGGCATCGCCATCGGCGCCGAGGGGCTGCCCGGGATCGGCGCGCTCGGGCTGGCCAGCCTCGACGAGGCGGGACGGTTTTCCCTGGCCGAGACGCGCGCCGTGGGTTCTGACGTGATGCATCGCTGGCAGCGCAGCGCTGTCTGACGCGTCGGATCTTGAGTATTTCTGGCAAGATGAAGCCGGGGCCTTGTTGCCGAACGGCGCTGTCGGGCTTGCGGGACCAAAATCTTTTGTTTGCCTCATGAATTTGTGAGACCTTCCTTGTCGAGAACCGAGAGGTGGAGGAAAGGCGCACGGGCGTGGGGCCGCGGAATGGCCCGGAGTGCAGGAGTGAGGGGCCAGCCCCTCACACTCTCCGGAGTATTTCGGGAAAGATGAAGCAGGGGCTGGCACTGCGATGGAAAAAGGAGACAGACATGTTCAACGCATTGGTCGTCGAGAAGGACGAGACGAGCGGCAAGACGTCCGCCGGGGTCAAGCAGATCTCAGAAGACGACCTGCCCTCGGGCGAGGTTCTGGTCGCGGTGGAGTATTCCACGGTCAATTACAAGGACGGGCTGTGCATCGGGCCGGGCGGCGGCCTTGTGCGGCATTATCCGCATGTGCCGGGCATCGATTTCGCGGGCACCGTCGAGGCGAGTGATGACGCGCGCTACAAGCCCGGCGACAAGGTTGTGCTGACCGGCTGGCGCGTCGGCGAGGCGCATTGGGGCGGCTACGCGCAGAAGGCGCGGGTGAAGGCCGACTGGCTGGTGCCGCTGCCGCAGGGTCTGGATACGCGCCAGGCGATGGCCGTGGGCACTGCCGGGTTCACCGCGATGCTGGCGGTGATGGCGCTGGAGGATCACGGGCTGAGCCCCGGCGACGGGCCTGTCCTTGTGACCGGGGCCGCAGGCGGCGTCGGCTCGGTCGCGACCGCGATCCTTGCGGAGCTGGGCCACGAGGTGGCGGCCGTCACCGGGCGTCCCGAGCAGGAAGATTATCTGCGCGGGCTGGGAGCGTCGCGGATCGTACCGCGCGAGGATCTGAGCGACGTCAGCAAGAAGCCGTTGGAGGCCGAGCAATGGGCCGGCTGCATCGATGCGGTGGCCGGTGCGATGCTGGGCCGGGTTTTGAAACAGATGCGGATGCGTGCCTCGGTCGCGGCGATCGGGCTGGCCGGGGGCGCGGCGATCGAGGGGGCGCTGATCACGCCGTTCATCCTGCGCGGCGTGTATCTGCTGGGGATCGACAGCGTGCTGCAGCCGTATGACAACCGCGTGCGGGCATGGGAGCGGATCTCGCGGGATCTGCCGATGGATAAGCTCGAAGAGATGGTGCAGCCTGCGTGCCTTGGTGATCTGCCGGGGCTGGGGCGCGACATCCTGAACGGTCAGGTCAAGGGGCGCGTCGTGGTCGATGTCAACGCCTGAGCGGGATCACCATGAGAGCGAGGCGGGCCGGACCCTGATCCGGCCCGCGCGTGCTGCCGATTTCGCGGCGCTCTGGCCGATGCTGCGAGACGTGATCCGCGCGGGCGAGACCTACGCGCTGGATCCGGACCTGTCGCGCAAGGCGGTGCGGGGGCTGTGGATGCAGAGCCCGCGCGCCACCTACGTGGCCGAGGTCGCCGGAGAGATCGGCGGCACCTTCTATATCAAGACCAACCAGCCGGGCGGCGGCGCGCATGTCTGCAATGCGGGGTTCGTCGTCGCTCCGGAGGCCCGCGGGCAGGGCCTTGCGCGAGCGATGTGCCTGCGCGCCGAAGACGAGGCGCGCGGCATGGGCTATCTCGCGATGCAGTTCAATTTCGTGGTCGAGACCAACGTCGGGGCCATCGCGCTGTGGGAGGATCTGGGGTTCGAGACGGTCGGGCGCCTGCCGCGCGCGTTTCGGCACCCCGAGGCGGGGCTGGTCGATGCGAGGGTAATGTACAAGTGGCTGGCGGCGTGATGCGGCATGCGGCTGGCGCGTAGCGCCACCAAGGACGGCACGCCGCGGCATTTTCGATATTTCGGGACAGCAGGACGCGTCCGCATGGGAAATCATGGGCGGCGGTGTCGGTTGGACCTGCGGCCATACCTGCCGCCGCACCGAGGTCGAATCAAATTCCCGGGAATCGCCGAAAAGATGCATGGATTCGTGGCTGAGGGTGCCCTCATGCGCGGTTTGCGCTCCGGTTTTTCGGATGATCCGGATTTTTCTTGGAAATCATGGGAAATCGTAGCACTGCGATTGAGATATATATGTGGGGTATGCGGAAGTAACGTACACCAGATAAGCTATAAGAGGCATTGAATCCTAGTCCTTGGAAGGAAGTCCGTGGGTTCAAAGCCCGTATACCATGCATATTCAGACAAAAAATCATTGCTATGGGAGTAATTCCCATAGTACAAGGATAGCACGATGAGGACGGGATCATTGAGGGGCGCCAAGACCCCGAACACTCCCAAGACAGGTTTCATACAGGCCCCCGTTTTTATCGCATAAAGAGATCCGGCGCGCGCGCGAGCAGACATCCCCCCAGGTGGTGTGCGCAGCCGGACACCCCGCGAGACGGGACGAGGGCGGCGGGTTGATCAGTGGCAGCAGATCAACCCGCTGTTTTCGTTTCCGGAACCGCATTCCGACAGCTGGGGCGCAAAGAGGACCAACAAGGCAGTGGGTCGGGTATTCAGAGGCAAGAGCACGCACAAGGTGGACGGCAAGGGCCGGGTGTCGATCCCTGCGCTGTTTCGCCGCGTCATCGAGGCCTCGGACCCGAACTGGACCGACGGGTTGAACCCCGAACTGGTGATCGTGTACGGCGATCCGCGTCGCAAGTGCCTTGACTGTTACACGATGGAGGCCATGCAGGAGGTCGATGCCAAGATCGCCGCGCTGCCGCGCGGTTCGAACGCGCGCAAGATCCTTGAGACCATGATGCATGGTCACAGCCATCCCACGAGCATTGACGAGACCGGGCGCCTGGTGCTGCCCGCCAAGCTGCGCGAGAAGCTGCAGCTTGAGGGCGAGGCGCTTTTCCTGGCCTCGGGCGACACGTTCCAGATCTGGAAGCCCGAGACCTACGAGGCCGAGGAGGCCCCGAAGACCGAGGATTGGCTGGCACGCCAACCCGAGGATTTCGATCCGCTCACGCTGCTTGATAATCCGGACAGGGTCTGAGCGATGGCCGCGGCCGCCAGATCCCCCCGTGATGGCCCGGATGAGGCCCCGCATGTGCCGGTCCTGCTGCGCCCGCTTCTGGATGCGGTGGCGCCCGTTACCGGGGTCTGGCTGGACGGCACGCTGGGGGCCGGGGGTTACGCGCGCGGGCTGCTGGAGGCCGGCGCGGACCGGGTGATCGGGGTGGACCGCGATCCGGCCGCGTTGGCGATGGCCGAAGGCTGGGGCGCGGCGTATGGCGACCGGCTGGAGCTGGTCCAAGGCAATTTCGCGCGGATGGATGAGTATGCGGAGGGTCTCGACGGTGTCGTGCTGGATCTTGGCGTGTCCTCGATGCAGCTGGACGAGGCGGGGCGGGGGTTTTCCTTCATGAAGGACGGCCCGCTCGACATGCGGATGAGCCAGGATGGCCCGAGCGCCGCCGACCTGGTGAACGACACGCCCGAGGCCGAACTGGCCGATATCCTGTATCTTTACGGAGAGGAACGGGCGAGCCGCCGGATCGCGCGGGCCATCGTGCGGGCCCGCAGCGAGGCACGGATCGAGACCACGCTGCATCTCGCCGGGATCGTCGAGCGCTGCCTGCCGCGCCCCAAGCCGGGCCAGACCCATCCCGCGACGCGCAGCTTCCAGGCGATCCGGATTGCGGTGAACGACGAATATTCCGCGCTGATCGACGGGCTGGAGGCGGCCGAGCGCGCCTTGCGGCACGGTGGACAGCTGGCGGTGGTCACGTTCCACTCGATCGAGGATCGCATGGTCAAGCGGTTCCTGCAGGCGCGCGCCGGGGCGATGGGGGGTGGCAGCCGTCATGCCCCCGCAGCAGCGCCGCCCGATCCGCAATTCACCCTGAAATCGCGCAAGGCCACGCGGGCCGACGCAGCCGAGTTGGCCGAGAACCCGCGTGCGCGCAGCGCCATGCTGCGCATCGCGCACCGCACGTCGGCGCCGGCCGGCCCCGCCGATCGCGCCTCGCTCGGCATGCCGATGCTCAAGCGGGGGAAATGATGCGCAGCCTGCTTTACGTCCTGACATCGCTGGCCGTGATCGGCCTTGCCTTCTGGGCCTACCGCGAGAATTACCGCACGCAAGAGGCGCAGGCCCGCGCGCAGAACCTGCAACAGGCCATCGTCGAGGCGCGCCGGAACTTGCGGGTGCTCAAGGCCGAATGGGCCTATCTCAACCGGCCCGACCGGCTGGTGGATCTGGTCGAGCTGAATTACGATCGGCTGGAGCTGATGCCGATGCAGCCCGACCAGTTCGGACGCATCGACCAAGTGGCGTTTCCCGCGCCGCCGGCCTTGCCGATCACCAATCCCGTTGATGTCTCGAGCATGGAGCGCGAGCAGTGACCCGCATCCCGCTGCGCCCGCTTGCCCGTATCCTTGAGGCCCGGAGCCGGGGCGAGAATCCCGACGCGATCGAGCGCGAGAATATCCGGCTGCGTCAGGAAAAGATGCGGGACCGGGCGCGGCGCCGGGCAGAGGGACGGCTTCTGGTTCTGGCCGGGATGTTCCTCTGCGCGTTCGTGCTGGTCGGCGGGCGCATGGCGCTGCTGGCCCAGTCCGAGCCGGGCGAGCCGCGCACCAGCGTTGCGGGGGCGGACATCCTTGCGCAGCGCGCCGATATCACCGACCGCGAGGGACGCATCCTTGCCACGAATTTCGACACGCACAGCCTTTATGCGCAGCCCGAGGACATGGTCGATCCCGGACATGCCGCCGACAAGCTGGTCGAGATCTTTCCCGATCTCGACCGCGCGCGGCTGATCCGGGATTTCACCGGGGATCGCAAGTTCCTGTGGATCAAGAAGACGATCAGCCCGGAACAACAGCAGGCGGTCCATGATATCGGTGAGCCGGGCCTGTTGTTCGGCCCGCGCGAGATGCGGCTTTACCCCAACGGGCGGCTGGCCGCGCATGTGCTGGGCGGGGCCAGCTTCGGGCGCGAGGGCGTGCATGCCGCCGAGGTGGTGGGTGTCGCGGGCGTCGAGAAATATCTCGACGAGGCGCTGCGCGACCCGGCGCGCGCCGAACGCTCGCTGACCCTGTCGCTGGATCTCAGCGTGCAGGCCGCGATGGAGCAGGTTCTGCAGGGTGGCATGCGGATCATGAATGCCAAGGGTGCGTCGGGCATCCTGATGGAGGTGGACACGGGCGAGGTGGTCGCGGTGGCCTCGCTGCCCGATTTCGACCCAAATGACCGTCCCGCGCTGCCCACCAGCGGCCACCAGGATGACAGCCCGCTTTTCAACCGCGCGGTGCAGGGCGTCTACGAGTTGGGCTCGGTCTTCAAGGTGTTCACGATCGCGCAGGCGCTAGAGCTGGGCCTCGTGACACCCGACACCATGATCAACACCGAATCCCCGCTGACATGGGGCCGGTTCCGGATCCGCGATTTCCGCAATTACGGCGCGGAACTGAGCGTCGAGAAGGTGATCGTCAAATCCTCGAACGTGGGCACCGCGCGGATCGCGATGGACATCGGGGCCGCGCGGCAGCGCGCGTTTCTCGACAAGCTGGGCTTCATGGACGCCTCGCCGCTGGAGATCACCGAAGCCTCGGGCAGCACGCCGCTTTTGCCGAAAAACTGGTCGGAGATCTCGACGATGACGATCTCCTACGGGCACGGCCTGTCGACCAGCCCGATGCACCTGGCCGCCGCATATGCGACCATCGCCAATGGCGGGCGGCGGATCGTGCCGACCCTTCTGCGGGACGACGCAAACGCCCCCGGCGAACGGGTGGTGTCCGAGGCGACGGCCCGCGCAATGCGCAAGATGATGCGCAACGTCGTGACCGAGGGCACGGCGAGCCTGGGCGAGGTCGAAGGCTACGCCGTCGGGGGCAAGACCGGCACGGCCGACAAGCCCAAACCCACGGGTGGGTATTACGACGACAAGGTGATCGCCACCTTCGCCAGCGTGTTTCCCAGCGATGATCCCGAATACGTTCTGGTGGTCACGCTGGACGAACCGGTCGAGAGGTCCGGCTCGGAACCGCGCCGAACCGCCGGCTGGACCGCCGTGCCGGTCGCCTCGGAGGTGATCCGTCGCGTCGCGCCCCTGCTGGGCCTGCGCCCCGAGATTGAACCCGTCGACCTGGCTGCTATAAAGCGGGCATCTGATTGAAGCGGGGCAGACATCGTGGCGGGGCAGAGCAAGACATTGGCGGAGCTGGGCCTGACGGCGATGGCCGGGCGACAGGTTCAGGTGACCGGTCTGGCCGTCGATAGCCGCGCGGTGCGCGAGGGCATGCTTTTCGCGGCGCTGCCGGGGGTCCGGACGCATGGGGCGGAGTTCATTCCCACGGCGCTTGCACAGGGCGCGCGCGCGGTGCTGACCGATCCCGAGGGCGCGCGCGTCGCGCAAAAGACACTGGCGGGTAGCGACGCGGCCCTCGTGGTGGCCGAGGATCCGCGCCAGACGCTGGCCTTTGCCGCGGCCCTGTGGTCGGGCGCGCAGCCTGACACCGCCGTCGCCGTCACCGGCACCAACGGCAAGACCTCTGTTGCGAGCTTCACCCGCCAGATATGGGAGTGTCTGGGCCATGATGCGGTGAACCTCGGCACCACCGGGGTCGAGGGGGGCGTCAGCGCGCCGATGACCCACACCACGCCCGAGCCGATCACCCTGCACCGGCTGCTGGCCTATTGCGCCGAGGAAGGCGTGACCCATGCCGCGATGGAGGCGTCCTCGCACGGACTGGCGCAGAAGCGGCTGGACGGCGTGCGGCTGGCGGCGGCGGGGTTCACCAACATCACGCAGGATCATCTGGATTACCACGCCGATTTCGAGGCGTATTTCGACGCCAAGGCGGGGCTGTTCAGCCGCATCCTCCCCGAGGATGGCGTTGCGGTGATCAATATCGACGACCCGCGCGGCACCGGCATGGCCGAGATCGCGACAGCAAAGGGCCAGGACCTGATCACCGTTGGCCGCCGGCCCGGCGCCGACCTGCATCTGGTCGCGCAGCGGTTCGACGTCACCGGGCAGGTGCTGCGCTTTGATTGGGAGGACAGCACGCACCAGGTGCGGCTTGACCTGATCGGCGGGTTCCAGGCCGAGAACGTCCTTCTGGCTGCCGGGCTGGTGATCGGTGCGGGCGCCGACCCCGACCGGGTGTTCGAGACGCTGCCCGAGATGCGCACGGTGCGCGGGCGCATGCAGCTGGCCGCAAGGCGCGAAAATGGCGCGGCGGTGTTCGTCGATTACGCCCACACCCCGGATGCCGTGGCCACCGCGCTGAAGGCGATGCGCCCGCACGTGATGGGCCGGCTGTGTGCCATCGTCGGCGCGGGCGGCGATCGCGACCGCGGCAAGCGTCCGCTCATGGGGCAGGCAGCGGCCGAGTTTGCCGACCGGGTCATCGTGACCGACGACAACCCGCGCTCCGAGGATGCCGCGAGCATCCGGGCGGCCGTGATGCAGGGCTGCCCCGGCGCGCTGGAGGTAGGCGACCGCGCCGAGGCGATCCTGCGCGCGGTCGACGCGCTCGGGCCCGGCGACGCGCTGCTGATTTGCGGCAAGGGGCACGAGACCGGCCAGATCGTCGGCGACGACGTGCTGCCGTTTGACGATGCCGAACAGGCAAGCCTCGCTGTGTCGGTTCTGGATCGAGGGCGGGTTTGACCCTCTGGACATCAGCCGACGCCGCCCGCGCCACCGGCGGGCGCGCGACCGCCGGATGGACAGCAAAGGGCGTCTCCATCGACACGCGCAGCTTGCAGCCCGGCGATCTGTTCGTTGCGCTCAAGGCCGCGCGGGACGGGCATGGATTCGTCGCCGATGCACTGGCCAAGGGGGCCGCGGCGGCGGTGGTCGACCATGTCCCCGAGGGTGTGGCCGAAGATGCGCCGCTGCTGGTCGTCGATGACGTGCAGACCGCGCTCGAAGCCCTGGGCGCTGCGGGGCGTGCGCGGATGCAGGGCCGGGTCGTGGCGGTCACTGGATCGGTCGGCAAGACCTCGACCAAGGAGATGCTGCGCGACGTCCTCGGCACGCAAGGCCGGACCCATGCCGCCGAGGCCAGCTACAACAATCACTGGGGCGTGCCCCTGACGCTGGCCCGGATGCCGGAGGGTGCCGAGTTTGCCGTGATCGAGATCGGCATGAACCATCCCGGCGAGATCGCGCCGCTGGCCCGCATGGCGCGGCCGCATGTCGGGATCGTCACCACCGTCGCCGCTGCCCACCTGGAGGCGTTCGACGACATCGCCGGCATCGCGCGCGAGAAGGCCAGCCTTTTCGAGGGGTTGGAGCCGGGGGGCGTGGCGATCGTCAATGCCGATCTGGAAACGACGCCGATCCTGCGCGAGGCCGCATCCGCCGCGGGGGCGCGGATCGTCGATTTCGGGGCCGAGGCCACCGAATGCCCGCTGAGATCCGTGCGGCTGGTCGAGGACAAGACGATTGCCGAGGCCGGGATCGACGGCGCGCCGATCCTGTTCCGCATCCAGAGCCCGGGGCGGCATTTCGCGATGAACGGGCTGGCGGCGCTTGCCACCGCCCATGCGCTTGATGCCGATATCGCGCATGCGGTCATGGCGCTTGGTCAGTGGAGGCCGTTCAAGGGGCGCGGCGTGCGCGAGGTGATCCGGCTGGACCGTGCCGACGAGACGCAGACCGTTCTGCTGTACGATGACAGCTACAATGCCAACCCGACCTCGGTCGCCGCGGCACTCGACGTGCTGGCCGCCGCGGGGGTGACGCATGATATAGGCCGCGTCGCGCGCGGGCGGCGCATCGCGTACCTGGGCGACATGAAGGAACTGGGCCCGCACGGCCCCGAGATGCACCGCGCGCTGGCCGATCACCCGGCGATGGCGGGGATCGACGTGGTCCATACAGTCGGCCCGCTCATGCACGAGCTGTGGCAAGCGCTGCCACAGGCGAAACGCGGGCGCGCCTGCGACACCGCCGATGACATGGCCGCGCGGGTGCGCCACGAGCTTGACGCGGGCGACGTGGTGCTGGTCAAGGGATCGCTCAGCACCGGGCTCGCGGCGGTTGTAACCGCCATTCACAAGCTCCATCAGGACATCCCGGGCCGGGAAGGAAACGCATAGATGCTCTATTGGCTGACGCTACTGTCGGAAGGCGGGGATTTCTTCAACCTGTTCCGCTATATCACCTTCCGCGCGGGCGGGGCCTTCATGACGGCGCTGCTCTTCGGGTTCTTCTTCGGCCCGCCGCTGATCCTGTCGTTGCGTCGTCGCCAAGGCAAGGGCCAGCCGATCCGCAGCGATGGTCCCCCGACGCATCTGTCGAAGGCTGGCACGCCCACGATGGGCGGGCTGCTGATCGTGGGCGCGCTGGTGACATCGACGCTGCTTTGGGCACGGCTCGACAATCCTTACGTGTGGCTGGTGCTGTTCGTGACGATGGCGTTCGGCCTGATCGGGTTCGCCGATGATTACGCCAAGGTCTCGAAGGGCAACGTCAAGGGCGTGCCTGGGAAGCTGCGGCTGGGGCTGGGATTCCTGATCGCATTGCTGGCGGCGGGCTGGGCCAGCTGGCATCATCCGACCGAATTGCAGCTGCAGCTCGCGCTACCGGTCTTCAAGGATGTGCTGGTCAATTTCGGCGTTTTTTTCATCCCCTTCGCGATGGTCGTCATCGTCGGCGCGGCCAACGCGGTGAATCTGACAGACGGGCTGGACGGGCTGGCGATCATGCCGGTGATGATCGCCTCGGGATCGCTCGGCATCATCGCCTACACGGTCGGGCGCACCGATTTCACAGATTACCTCGGGCTGCATTACGTGCCGGGTACCGGCGAGATCCTGATCTTCGTCGCGGGGCTCGTGGGTGGTGGCCTCGGGTTCCTGTGGTACAACGCGCCCCCCGCGGCGGTGTTCATGGGCGATACCGGGTCGCTGGCGCTTGGCGGCGCGCTCGGTGCAATCGCCGTGGCCACCAAGCACGAGCTGGTGCTGGGCATCATCGGCGGGCTGTTTGTGGCCGAGGCGCTGTCGGTGATCGTGCAGGTGCTTTACTTCAAGCGCACCGGCAAGCGCGTCTTCCTGATGGCCCCGATCCACCACCATTACGAGAAAAAGGGCTGGGCCGAGCCGCAGATCGTGATCCGCTTCTGGATCATAGCGCTGATCCTCGCGATGATCGGACTTGCGACACTGAAACTGCGGTAGCGGCGCATCCTTGCCCCGCGTGGCGCCGAGCTTTCGCTTTCTGCCGGCATGAGATGGGACTGGCTGGGAATAGCGATTGACTCGTGCGTGACGGGGCGACGATATGTTCGGTGAAACATATCAGGAGGCGCAATGCCCTCTTTCCTCTCGCGCCGGGGCGTCGGGGCCGCGCTGGCCGCTGGTCTGGTCGCGCTTTGCCCGCTGCGTCTGAGCGCAGACAGCGAGGCACCGTTGATCGCCGCCGCGTCGGACCTGCAGTTCGCCGTCACCGAAGTGGCCGAGGCGTTCACCGCCGAGACCGGGCAGGCGGTGCGGCTGTCGTTCGGCTCCACCGGCAATTTTGCCCGCCAGATCCGCGAGGGTGCGCCCTTCGAGGTGTTCATGGCTGCCGACGAGGCATTCATCGCCGATCTGCACGCCGACGGGTTCACCGAGGGCGCGGGCGATCTTTATGCGCTTGGCCGGATCGCGATCGTGACGCCCGAGGGGGCGGCCCTGACGCCGGACGCAAATCTCGACGCGCTGGAGGCGATGCTGGCGGCAGGCGAGATCACCCGCTTTGCCATCGCCAATCCCGAGCATGCGCCCTACGGGATGCGCGCGCGCGAGGCGCTGATCAGTCGCGGGCTGTGGGATGATCTGCAACCCGTCATGGTGCTGGGCGAGAACGTGTCGCAGGCTGCACAATTCGCGCTGTCGGGCAATGCCGCGGGCGGAATCATCGCTTATTCATTGGCGCTGGCCCCCGAAGTGGCCGCGCGCGGCACGCATGCGCTGATCCCCGAGGACTGGCACGAACCGTTGCGCCAGCGCATGGTTTTGCTGAACGGTGCGGGACCGGGGGCTGAAGCGTTCTACGCCTACATCCAGACGCCAGAGGCGCGCGCGATCATGGCGCGGCACGGGTTTTCGCTGCCCGGGGACGAATAGGCTGTGGACTGGACCGCGCTCTGGCTGTCGCTGCGGCTGGCGGGGTGGACCGTGGTTTTCCTGCTGCCGGTGGCGGTGATCGCGGGGCGCGCGCTTGCCTACAGGCGGTTCCCGGCCAAGGGGCTGGTCGAGGCGCTGGTGATGCTGCCTCTGGTGCTGCCGCCGACGGTCTTCGGCTTCTACCTGCTGGTGGCGTTCGGGGGCAATTCGCCAGTGGGCGATCTGTGGCAGCGCCTCTTCGGCCATCAGCTTGTGTTCAGCTTTGAGGGGCTGGTCATGGCGTCGGTCATCTTCAACCTGCCATTTGCCATCCAGCCCGCGCAGCGCGGGTTCGAGGCGGTGCCGGTCGAGGTGCGTGAGGCCGCAGCCACCTGTGGCATGTCGCCTGCGCGAAGCCTGTGGCGGGTGGAGCTGCCGCTGGCCTGGCCCGGGGTGATGACGGCGATGGTGCTGACCTTCGCGCATACCTTGGGCGAGTTCGGCATCGTGCTGATGGTCGGCGGCTCGATTCCCGGCGAGACACGCACCATCGCGATCGCGATCTACGACCGGGTGCAGGCCTTCGACATGCAAGGGGCGGCGACGATGTCGGCGGTGCTGGTGGGAATCTCGCTGGTCACCATCGCGCTGACATACTGGCTGTCGGCGCGCGTGGGGCGGAGATTGTCCTGATGGCGCTGGAGGTGAGGCTGCGCGCGCGGGGACCGATCCCGCTGGACGTGGCGTTCCGGGCCGAGGCGGGCGAGGTGCTGGCGCTGGTCGGGCCGTCGGGAGCGGGCAAGACCACGGTGCTGCGCAGCATCGCCGGGTTCTGGCATCCCGAGGCGGCGTGGATCGCGGTGAACGGGACGACGTGGCTGGACACGGAGGCGCGCGTGAACCGGCCCGCGCATCGCCGGCGGCTTGGGGTCGTGTTCCAGGCCTATGCGCTGTTCCCGCATATGAGCGCCGTGCACAACGTCATGGCGGCGATGGAGTGCGCCGACGCGGCCGAGGCGCGGCGCCTGCTGCATCTCGTGAACCTGCACGGGCTGGAGACGCGCCGCCCCGCGCAGTTGTCGGGCGGGCAGCAGCAGCGCGTGGCGCTGGCGCGGGCGCTGGCGCGCCGGCCGCAGGCGCTGCTGCTCGACGAGCCGTTTTCGGCGGTGGACCGCGCCACCCGCGAACGGCTGCAGGAAGAGGTGAGCGCCCTGCGCGCGCATCTCGACATGCCGGTGGTGCTGGTCACCCATGACATGGCCGAGGCGCAGCTTCTGGCCGACCGCATGGTCGTGATCGTCGCCGGCCACATGGTGGCCGAGGGGCCGACGGCGGCGGTGATGGCCGATCCGGCCGCGCTGCGGGCGATGGGTATCCGCGAACTGGCCGCGATGCTGCCCGCCACGATTGCGGAACAGGATGCCGACGGGCTGACGCGGCTGGACGGGCCGGCCGGGCCGCTTTTCCTGCCGGGGCTGAGCGATCCGCCCGGCACGCGGGTGCGGATGCGTATCCCGGCACAGGACGTGATCCTGTCGCGGCAGCGCCCCGAGGGGCTGTCGGCGCAGAACATCGTGCCGGGCCGCGTCCTGCGCAGCGTATCCGGCACCGGGCCGGGTGTGCTGGTGCATATCGACGTGGCCGGCCACGAGATCGTCGCGCGCATCACCCGGCGCGCGGCGCTGCAGATGGATCTGCGCCCCGGCGATCTGGTGCATGCCATCCTCAAATCCATGTCCGTCGCACGTGGTCAGGTCATCCGCGCGCCGGACGGCGATGACGACTGACCCCGGCGGCGCGCCCTGCGTTGCGCCCTGGAATTTGGGTAATTTAGCCAGAAAGAAGCTGTGGCTCCGGCTTCTTTTCGGTCCAAATACCCGAATCGGACGTTTCCGGCGCGCCATGACGCGAGATCCTGTGGCGGATCAGATGATGGCGTGGCGCATCCGGGCCGAGACCCATTCGCTTAGGACCACGGTGGCGAGGATGAGGATCAGGATCACGGTTACCTGGCTCCATGCCAGGGTATTGAGCGAGGCCTGCAGTTTCAGACCGATGCCGCCGGCTCCCACCAGCCCGAGGATGGTGCTTTCGCGGATGTTGATATCCCAGCGAAACACCGAGATCCCCCAGAAGGCGGGCATGATCTGTGGCACGATGCCGTAGTTCAGCACCTGTGCGCCGCTGGCGCCGGTGGCCTCGACCGCCTCTATCTGGCGGGCGTCGGTTTCCTCGATCGCCTCGTAAAGCAGCTTGCCGACAAAGCCGATCGAGCGCAGCGCGATGGCGACAATCCCCGCCAGCAGGCCCGGCCCGATGATCGCCACAAGAAGCAGCGCCCAGATCAGCGAGTTGATCGAGCGCGAGGCGACGATGACGAACAACGCCACGGGCCGCAGGATGTGCTGCGAGGGCGTGGTGTTGCGTGCGGCCAGAAAGGCGATCGGCACCGCCATGATCACGCCACCGATGGTGCCCAAGGTGGCGATGTTGATGGTATCCCAGAGCGGGCCCCACAGCTCTGGCAGGTAGGACCAGCGCGGCGGCATCATGCGGCTGCCGATATCGGCGGCCTGCCGGGGTGCGTCGGCCACGAAGAACCAGATCGTGTCGCGGGTCATCAGCTGCCAGCAGAACATGAACAGCGCCACCAGCGCCAGCCAGCCCATCCACATGAAAAGCCGTTTGCGGGGGGTGCGGTGTGCCCAGACTTCGGAGTAATGGCTGATGTCACTCATTGCAGGAACTTTCGCAGGTAGCTGGAGCCGTATTCGGCGACCATCACCAGCCCGATGATGATCAAGAGGATCGCGCCCGCGCTGTCATATTCGTAGCGGTCGATGGCGGTGTTGAGCGTCGCCCCGATGCCGCCCGCGCCGACGATGCCGATCACGGCGCTTTCACGAAAATTGATGTCAAGCCTGTAGAGCGACAGCCCGATCAGCCGCGGCATGACTTGCGGCTGTACCGCGTAATTCACCAACTGCCCCCACGAGCCCCCGGTCGCGCGGACCGCCTCGACCTGCGTGGGGTCGATCTCTTCGATGTCATCGGCCAGCAGCTTGGCGATGAAGCCGATGGTGGCGAAGCTGAGCGTCAGGAACCCCGCGAAGGGGCCGAAGCCGAACATCGCCACCAGGAAGATCGCGATGATGATCTCCTGCAGCGACCGGCTGACCGCGATGATGCTGCGGCAGACGTAGTAGATGCCGCGCGGGGCGAGGTTGCGCGCCGCGCCGATGCCGATCGGCACCGAGATTGCCACGCCGATTACGGTCGAGGTCAGCGTCATGGTCAGGCTTTCCGACAGCCCCTTGCCGATATCCGACCAGCGGCTGGTGAAATCGGGCTGCAGGAAGCCCATGACGAAGCGCTGGCCACGTTCCAGCCCCTGGTAGACGCGCGCCCAGTCGACCTCGACCGTGCCGATGGCCAGCACAAGGTAGACGAGGATGCCCAGTTGCAGGGCGATGCGCCAGCGATTGTCGCGGACGATCTGCGGCGGGCGGCGCCAGCTTGTGGGGTAGTCGCGCGCGGTCATTGCGCCAGTGCCTCCAGGCGGGCGCGGGCATCCGCTTCGGCCTCGGCCTGTTCCTCGTCGCCCTGGCGCATCGCGTTCCAGTCCTCTTCGCCGTAGATCGTGGTCAAGGCCGCTTCGGTCAGATCCTCGGGCGGGCCGTCGAAGACCACGCGCCCGGCGCGCAGCCCGACGATGCGCTGCATGAATTGCTGGGCCAGCGGTACGTCGTGGATGTTGACGATGGCGGGAAGGTCACGCTCGGCGCAGATCTCGGTCAGGAGGCGCATGATCTGGCGGCTGGTCTTTGGGTCAAGGCTGGCCGTGGGTTCATCCACCAGCAGAAGCTCGGGATCCTGCGCGAGCGCGCGCGCGATGCCGACACGCTGGCGCTGGCCGCCCGACAGGGCATCGGCGCGCTTGTCGGCATGGTCGATCAGCCCGACGCGGTCGAGGAGCTGGTAAGCGCGCTGGATGTCCGTGCCGGGGAACTTGCGCAGGAAGCTGCGCCAGAACGGCACGTAGCCGAGGCGTCCCGACAGCACGTTTTCCATCACCGTCAGGCGTTCCACCAGCGAGTATTCCTGGAAGATCATGCCGATCCGGCGCCGCTGGCGGCGCAGGTCGCGTTTGCCGAGGCGGGCAAGGTCCACATCCCCGAGGCGCACCGCGCCCGCTGTCGGCTCGACCAGACGGTTGATGCAGCGGATCAGCGTCGATTTGCCCGTCCCCGACGGCCCGATCAGGCCCATGATCTGGCCCTTGGGTATCTCCAGCGACACATCGCTGAGCGCGGTTTCGCCGGTCTTGTAGGTCTTCGACAGCCCGTCGAGGGTCAGCATGGCAACCTCTGTTCAATAATAAGGCCGTGGGCGGCGCGCGGCCGCCCACGGGATCACGTCGGGTCAGATACGTCAGTTGCAATCGTAGGTGACGCCGTTGGCCTCGTCGATGGTCCGGATCACGGCCCAGTCATCCTGGAAAGTGATCTCGATGAACTGATCCTCGCCGTTGCGGCCGAATTCCTCGGCCAGATTGGTGCCCTCCCAGTCGAAGCTGAAGAACGCTTCCTTGACCTTGTCCTGCAGGTCGGGATGCAGGTTGTGGGCGGTGCCGTAGCCGGTGGTCGGGAAGGTCTGCGACTGGTACACGATCTCTAGCTGATCCTCGGAGACCACGTCACGGTCTATCATCCGGTTCTTGACCGAGTTGGCGACCGAAGCAGCGATATAATCCTTGTTGGCCACACCCAGCACCGAATTGTCATGCGCGCCCGAGAAGGACGTGTCGAAATCCTCGTTCGCGATCATGTCGAACTCGCCTTTCAGAAGCGCCGACGGGGCCTTGAAGCCCGAGTTCGACGTCTCGGAGGTGAAGGTCAGTTCCTTGCCCTTGATATCCTCGACCGATTCGATGCCCGAACCAGGATAGGTGATGATCTCCATCTCGTAGCCGAAGGAGCCGTCCTCGGCGGCCATCATGGCGAACGGGCGAAAGCCCGCGCAGGCCACGGCGATCGGGTTCGACCCGGTGTTGAAGCCCGCGACATGCAGACGCCCGGCGCGCATCGCCTCGATCTGGGCGGCGTTGGATTGCACCGGGAAGAACTGGATCTCCTTGCCGGTGACCTCGGCCATGTGATCGAGGAAACCTGCCCAGACATCGGCGTAGACGGCGGGATCCTCGACAGGGGTATAGGCGAAGATCAGCGTGTCGGGATCGAGCCATTCGGACTCGTCCTCGGGGATATCGGCGATCAGATCGCCATCGTTATCTGTGTAGCGATCGCTCAGCTTGAACTCGGCATGGGCGGGCAGGGCCAGCGTTAGTGCGAGAAAGGCGGTGAGGGTCGTGGTGCGAGTCATGATGGATCCTTTTTCATGCGATACCGAGGATCCGTCTAGTTTGATAATGTAACAGCAATGTGTCCAATTTTTAATCGATACGTGACGTGGCGGTACCGGGCCGCCGCGCCCCTGTCAGCGCGGCTTCAGCCGCCCGAAAGTGCGCCCCAAAGCTGGAACAACAGCCCCGCCGCGAAGGCCCCCGACAGCGAAAGGGCAACGTAGAGGGCAAAAACCCGCGGCTTGACCAAGGCCCAGACCGCGATCGCTGCAGGCAGCGAGGTCACGCCGCCGGCCACCAGAAAGGCCAGCCCCGCGCCATGCGCCATGCCCTGCTCGATCAGCCCGCCCACGAGCGGCAGTGCGGCATAGCCGTTGAGATAGGCGGGCACGCCGATCAGCGTTCCAAGAGCGATTGGGGCCAATCCGCTGCCGCCCAGCACCGAGGTCACGGTCTCTGCGGGGATGAAGGCCAGCATCAGGCTTTCGAGAAGGAAGGCCAGCGTCAGCCATTTCGCCAGGAACAGTGTCACGTTCAGCGCCTCGCGTCCGAATTTCGCGCGACGCTGGGGGTCCTGCCAGAAGCGCCACATGACAGGTTTGGGATCGCGCAGCTTGCCGCCGCCGCAACCGCCATTGCCGATGCCCTCGCGCAGCGGATCGGCCAGCCCTCCGGCGCGGCCCAGAAGATGCACGACCCAGCCGCCGGTGAGACCAAGACCCACGGCGGCCAGCGTCTTGGCGATGGCGAATTCCAGTCCGAGGACCCCTGTGGTCAGCACGAACATCGACGGGTCCATCACCGGCGAGGCCAGCCAGAACGCCATCACGGCCGACAGGGGCACCCCCATCGCCAGCAATGCCGCAATGAGCGGGATCACCCCGCAGGAGCAAAACGGCGACAACCCGCCGGCCAGTGCGGCCATCAGGATCATCACCGCCGGCGCGCCGGTGAAGGCGCGTGCGATCAGGTTGTCGGCGCCCGTGGCCGTGGCCCAGGCCGCGACCCCGATCGACAGGACGAGGAACGGTGCGGTGTGCAGCAGCGCGTTGGCGGTGAAGCCGAGACTGTCCCACGCTTGCGGCGGGTCGACCAGCATGAGGCCCGCGACGATCAGCGCCGAGGCGAGCCAGACGCGGTGATCGCGCCAGACCGCGCGGGCCAGGGCCGCGGGACGCGAGGGGGGAAGGGTGGTGTCCGTCATATCCATATCTCCGGAATTATGGTTGTATTTGGGCGAAGAATAACGGCGCTCAGGCCGCATCCTCGCGCTGTTTCAGCGTCACGCCGGTGCAGCATTCCATGGTCAGGAACCGCACCAGCCCGTTCATCGCGGCGTAATCGGCCATGTTGACCACCTCGCGGCCGCGTTTTTCCTGCACCACCAGCCCCGCCTCGACCAGCGCGCGCAGGTGATGCGCCAGAGTCGACGGCGCGAGGTCCAGATGCTCGGCGATCTCGCCGACGCGCAGGCCATCATCACCCGCCTTCACCAGAAGGCGGTAGATCGACAGGCGGGCGTCGTGCCCAAGGGCTGCGAGCGCGCGGGCGGTGGGGCTTGTGATGCTCATGACGTAAATATAACCATAATGCCGGTTATGTCGAGTCCTTTTATCGCGCCGGGCCTCGCGGCGTGGTGGCTGTGGCATGGCTTGCAACTCGGACCCGTCCCGGCGCAAATTGCGGGCGACATTGCGAGGGAGAGCACGATGATACCTGTAAGGGGCGCCGAGGGCGCGACAGTGGCGGTGCTGGGGCTGGGCCGGTCGGGCCTGTCGGCGGCGCGCGCGTTGCAGGCGGGCGACGCGCGGGCCATTTGCTGGGACGACAATCCGCAGGCGCGCGCGCAGGCCGAGGCCGAGGGGCTGGAGCTGCGCGACCTTACCCGCGCGGCTGCGTTCGACGGGATTGCCATGCTGATCGTCAGCCCCGGAATCGCCCATCTCTATCCCGCGCCGCACAAGGCGGTCGCGGCGGCGCAGGCGGCCTGCGTGCCGGTCGACAACGATATTGGGCTGTTCTTCCGCTCGCTGGCCACCGATGACTGGGATGGCTTCGATCTGCCACCGCGGGTGATCGCCGTCACCGGATCGAACGGGAAATCCACCACCACCGCGCTGATCCACCACGTTCTGGAGAGTGCCGGGCGATCCGTGCAGATCGCGGGAAATATCGGGCGCGGGGTGCTCGATATCGACCCGCCCGGCGATGGCGGCGTGGTGGTTCTGGAACTGTCGAGCTACCAGATCGAACTGGCGCGCGCGCTGACGCCCGACGTGGCGGTGTTCACCAATCTCTCGCCCGATCACCTGGATCGGCACGGCGGGCTGGGGGGGTATTTCGCGGCCAAGCGGCGGTTGTTCGTCGAGGGCGGGCCCGATCGCGCGGTGATCGGCGTCGACGAGCCCGAAGGGCAGCATCTGGCCGGGCAGCTCAGTGAAGGGCGCGGCGATGACCGGGTGATCCGGGTATCGGTCGCGGGCAAGCTGTCGGGGCCGGGCTGGGCCGTGTTCGCGAACAAGGGTTTCCTCGCCGAGTACCGCAAGGCCAAACAAGTGGGCGCCATCGACCTGCGCGCGGTGCGCGGGCTGCCGGGCCGCCACAACCACCAGAACGGCTGCGCCGCCTATGCCGCCTGCCGCACGCTGGGTCTTGCGCCGCGGGTGATCGAGCAGGCGTTCCACACATTCGAAGGGCTGCCGCATCGCAGCCAGATCGTCGCGGAGGTGGGCGGCGTGCGCTACGTCAATGACAGCAAGGCGACCAATGCCGACGCGGCCCTGCAGGCGCTTCTGGCCTTCGACAAAATCCGCTGGATTTGCGGGGGCCTTGAAAAGGAGGGCGGGTTGGCCTATTTGGCACCCGGTCTGGGTCATGTCCGCAAGGCCTACGTGATCGGCCGCGAGGCGGCGGCATTCGCGCTTGGGCTGGAGGGCGTCGAGGTCGAGATCTGCACCACCATGGCGCGCGCGGTCGAGGCGGCGATGGACGACGCCGCGCCGGGCGAGGTGGTTCTGCTTGCACCGGCTGCGGCGAGTTTTGACCAGTACGACAATTTCGAACGGAGGGGCGAGGATTTCATGACCGAGGTGCGCGCCCGGTTGTGAGTAAGGGATCTTGGGTATTTTTGCCGAAAAGAATATGAACTGTATCGTTTCTTTTCGGTCCAAATACCCGAATCCGACATCTCAGCCAGTCGCAGCGATGGCCTGGCCCGCGGCCCAGCCCGACGACCAAGCCCATTGAAAGTTGTAGCCCCCAAGCCAGCCTGTGACATCGACGGCCTCGCCGATCGCATAAAGCCCAGGCAGGTGGTGCGATCCCATGGTCTTCGACGACAGCCCGGCCGTGTCGATGCCACCAAGGGTCACCTCGGCGGTTCGGTAGCCTTCTGTCCCTGTGGGTTTCAGGGTCCATCCGCGCAGGGTTTCGATGGTCTGCGACAGGCTGGCATCTGAATGATCTGCGAGGTTGCCCGTCAAATCACGGCCATGTGCCAGATGTGTGACCAGCTTGGCGGGCAGGTGCCGGCCAAGCTCGGTCGTCAGGTTGCGGCGGCCGTGGCTGCGGCGCTGATGGTGCAGGGTGTCAAAAAGCTGTGCGCCGGGGTCGAGATCGAGGGTGATCGGCGCGCCCTCGCGCCAGAAGGACGAGATTTGCAGGATCGCCGGGCCCGAAAGCCCGCGATGCGTGAACAGCGCGGCCTCGTCGAAGGAGCCGCCGCCGCATGTGGCGCGCACCGGCAGAGCGGTTCCGGCGAGATCGGCAAAGGGCGCGTCGGAGAATGTGAACGGCACCAGCGCGGGCCGGGTTTTGGTGACGTCATGGCCGAATTGCCTGGCGATGTCATAGGCCAGCCCCGTCGCGCCCATCTTGGGGATCGACTTGCCGCCTGTCGCCAGCACGAGGTTGCGCGCCGTGACCGCGATCTGACTGCCCTCGCGCTCGACCACGACGTGAAACCGCGTACTGTCATGCGACAGATCGATGAGCCGGGTCGACAGCCACAGATCGGCGCCCGCGCCCCGGGCCTCTTCGACCAGCATGGAGACGATCTGTGTCGACTTGCCGTCGCAGAAAAGTTGCCCGAGCGTCTTTTCGTGCCAGGCGATGCCGTGGCGGTCCACCAGGTCGATGAAATCCCACTGCGTGTAGCGCGCCAGCGCCGACTTGCAGAAATGAGGATTGCCCGACAGGAAGTTCTCGGGCCCGGTATGAAGATTGGTGAAGTTGCACCGTCCGCCGCCCGAGATGCGGATCTTTTCGCCCGGGGCCTTGGCATGGTCGATGATCAGTGTCCTTCGCCCGGTCTGGGCAGCACAGAACAGTCCCGCCGCGCCGGCGCCGAGGATCAACGTGTCGTAGCTCATGGTCATGCGCCGCGCACTGACGCGAAATCCTGCCGAGAGGCAAGGGGATAGTTCTGGCCTCGGAGCCGGAAAATCGCTACGATTGTTGTCAGACCCCGAAAAGGGGCGCGCAGAGCACGAGGCGGCAGGCAGATGACGGAAATGGTCTATGGGGCAGTACCCCACAGGGATGTGGAGCCCTTGCTTCCGGCATGGTGGCGCACGATCGACAAATGGTCGTTCTCATGCGTGCTTTTGTTGTTTTGCGTTGGGATCCTGCTGGGCCTTGCCGCGTCTCCGCCTCTGGCCGAGAGAAACGGTCTGCCCCCGTTCCATTACGTGCAGCGGCAGGTCGTCTTTGGCGGGCTCGCGTTGGTTGCCATGATGATCACCTCGATGATGCGCCCCGACCTGGTGCGGCGTCTCGCGGTGATCGGATTTCTCGGCGCGTTCGTCGCGCTGGCCCTGTTGCCTTTGCTGGGCACGGATTTCGGCAAGGGAGCGGTGCGCTGGTACAGCCTCGGCGTCGCCTCGGTGCAGCCGTCGGAATTTCTTAAGCCGGCCTTTGTCGTCATGGCCGCCTGGATGATCGCCGCCGGCCAGCAGATCAACGGGCCGCCGGGGCGCAGCTGGTCGTTCGCGCTGGCCATGATCATCGTCGGCTTGCTCGCGCAGCAGCCCGATTTCGGACAAGCCGCGCTGGTGCTCTTCAGCTGGGGGGTGATGTATTTCGTGGCCGGCGCGCCCGTGACGCTGATGCTGGGGATGGCGGGCTGCGTGGTGCTGGTGGGCACCTTCGCCTATTCCAATTCCGAGCATTTCGCACGCCGCATCGACGGCTTCCTCAGTGCCGAGGTGGAGCCCACGACGCAGCTTGGATTCGCCACCAACGCCATCCGCGAGGGCGGGTACTTCGGTGTGGGCCTTGGCGAGGGGCAGGTGAAATGGAGCCTGCCCGACGCACATACCGATTTCATTATCGCGGTAGCGGCAGAGGAGTACGGGCTGGTGCTGGTGCTGTGCATCATCGCGCTTTACGCCTGTATCGTGCTGCGCTCGCTGGTGCGGCTGATGCGCGAACGCGATCCGTTCATCCGGCTGGCCGGCACCGGGCTGATCGCGGTGTTGGGCGCGCAGGCCCTCATCAACATGGGCGTCGCGGTGCGCCTGCTGCCCGCCAAGGGCATGACGCTGCCCTTCGTGAGCTATGGCGGCTCGTCGGTGCTGGCCACCGGGATCGCCATGGGCATGCTGCTGGCCTTCACCCGGACGCGGCCGCAGGGGCAGATCGGTGATCTGCTGCGCGGCCGCCGCTGACGCGCGAGAGGCAGGCCATGAGCAGGACCAACCCCTATCTGATCATCGCGGCCGGCGGCACCGGCGGGCATATGTTCCCCGCACAGGCGTTGGCCGAGGTGATGCTGCGCCGCGGCTGGCGCGTGCGGCTGAGCACTGATGCGCGCGGCGGGCGCTACGTGGGCGGCTTTCCCCATTCGGTCGAAATCGAGGAGGTCGCAAGCGGCACCTTCGCCCGTGGCGGGCTCGTGAATAAGATCCTGACGCCGCTGCATATCGCCGGCGGGGTGGCCGGCGCCGTGCTGCGCATGTGGCGCGACAAGCCTGACGCGGTGGTGGGCTTTGGCGGCTACCCGACAATCCCGGCCCTGTCGGCGGCGTGGATCCTGCGGTGCCCGCGCATGGTTCACGAGCAGAACGGCGTCCTTGGCCGGGTGAACGCGACCTTTGCGCCGCGCGTCAATGTGGTGGGATGCGGCATCTGGCCCACTGACCTGCCCGCAGGCGCCGAGGGCCTGCATGTCGGCAACCCGGTGCGCGCCGCCGTGATGGAGCGCGCAGGCGCCGCCTATATCCCGCCCGGCGATTATCCGATGTCGATGCTGGTGATCGGCGGCAGCCAGGGCGCGCGCACCCTCAGTGATGTGGTCCCCGACGCCATCGCGGCGCTGCCCGAGGAGATCCTGCGCAATCTGCGCGTCAGCCACCAAGCCCGGGAAGAGGATCTCGACCGAGTCCGCCGCTCCTATGCCGGGGCCGAGGTCGACGCCGATGTGCAGCCCTTCTTCCGCGACGTACCGGCCCGGATGAGCGAGGCACAGCTGGTGATCAGTCGCGCGGGCGCATCCAGCATCGCCGACATATCCGTGATCGGGCGGCCCGCGATCCTTGTGCCTTATGCGGCCGCCGCCGCCGATCACCAGACCGCCAACGCGCGCGGGCTGGTCACCGCCGGGGGCGCCATCCGCATCCCTGAAAGCAAGCTCGACGCGGCCAGCCTGAGCGCACAGATATCTTCAGTCCTTGGCGATGCGCAGGGTGCGAACCTGATGGCGCAGGCGGCTTTGGGGCAGGGCCTGCCCGACGCGCCGCAGAAACTGGCTGACCTCGTGGAGGAACTGGCCTGGAAGCTCGACAAGACGAAGGATGTGACACGATGAACGCCGCCACAAAGCTGCCGACCGATGTGGGCCCTATCCATTTCGTGGGGATCGGAGGCATCGGCATGTCGGGCATCGCCGAGGTGCTGCTGAACCACGGCTACGACGTGCAAGGGTCCGATCTGAAGACCACGCCGATCACCGAGCGGCTGGCCGGGATGGGCGCGCGCCTCTTCGAGGGGCAGCGCGCCGGAAACCTCGAAGGCGCCGAGGTCGTGGTCATTTCCTCGGCGATCAAGCCGGGCAATGCCGAGCTGGACGAGGCGCGCCGCCTTGGCCTGCCGGTGGTGCGCCGGGCCGAGATGCTGGCCGAGCTGATGCGGCTGAAATCGAATATCGCGGTGGCCGGAACGCACGGCAAGACCACCACCACCACGCTGGTCGCCGAATTGCTGGTCGCCGGCGGGATCGACCCGACGGTGATCAATGGCGGTGTCATCCATGCCTATGGCAGCAATGCGCGGATGGGGCAGGGCGAGTGGATGGTCGTCGAGGCCGACGAGAGCGACGGCACCTTCAACCGCCTGCCCGCCACCATCGCCATCGTCACCAATATCGACCCAGAGCACATGGAACATTGGGGCAGTTTCGACCGGCTGCGGCAGGGGTTTCATGACTTCGTCAGCAACATCCCCTTTTACGGCCTCGCCGTGTGCTGCACCGATCATCCCGAGGTGCAGGCGCTGGTCGGGCGGATCAGCGACCGGCGCGTGGTGACCTACGGCTTCAACGCGCAGGCCGATCTGCGCGCGATCAACCTGCGCTACGCGCGCGGCGTGGCGCATTTCGACATCGCGCTGCAGGCCGAGGGGCTGATGATCGAGGGCTGCACGCTGCCGATGCCCGGCGATCACAATGTCAGCAATGCCCTGAGCGCCGTGGCCGTGGCCCGTCATCTGGGCATGAAGCGCGACGAGATCCGCGCGGCACTCGGCGCCTTCGAGGGCGTCAATCGCCGCTTCACCCGCGTCGGCGAGGTGGGCGGGGTGACGGTGATCGACGATTACGGCCATCACCCCGTCGAGATCGCGGCAGTGCTGCGCGCCGCGCGGCAGGCCTGCGAGGGCCGCGTCATCGCCGTGCACCAGCCGCACCGATATTCGCGCCTGTCCAGCCTGTTCGAGGATTTCTGCGGATGTTTCAACGAGGCCGACGTGGTGGGGATCACGCCGGTCTATTCGGCGGGCGAAGACCCCGTGCCCGGTGCCGGGCGCGACGACCTGGTCGCTGCTCTGCGGCGCCACGGCCACCGCTATGCCGTGGCGCTTGACGACGAGGACGATCTGGAACGCCTCGTGCGCGCCGAGGCGCAGCCGGGCGATATCGTGGTCTGTCTGGGCGCCGGGACGATCACCGCTTGGGCCAACGGTCTGCCCGCGCGTCTGGGACGTGTGGTCGCGAGCTGAACAGTGGTAGCGTGGCGTCGGGGGCTTTATCTTGTCGGCACGAACGGGCAAGGACCGGCGCCATGACAGAGCTTCCGCAAACACGGGGCAGGCTGAGCCCGGGCCGCCCGCTCTCCGATCTGACATGGCTGCGCGTCGGCGGCCCGGCGGACTGGCTGTTCCAGCCCGCCGACGAGGCCGATCTTGCGGCGTTTCTGGCCGCGCTGCCCGGCGATGTGCCGGTTTTTGCCATGGGCGTCGGGTCGAACCTGATCGTGCGCGATGGTGGCATCCGCGGCGTGGTGATCCGGCTGGGGCGCGGGTTCAACGGCATCCGCGTCGAGGGTTGCCGGGTGATCGCGGGGGCCGCCGCGCTTGACGGGCATGTGGCACGCCGCGCGGCCGAGGCCGGGGTCGATCTGACCTTCCTGCGCACCATTCCGGGCAGCATCGGCGGGGCGGTGCGCATGAACGCGGGCTGTTACGGGTCCTATGTCGCCGATCACCTGATCGAGGTTCGTGCCGTCACCCGTGCGGGCGCGATCGTGACGCTGAGCCCTGAGGATCTGCGCCTTGCATATCGCCACAGCGAGTTGCCCAAGGGCTGGGTCATCGTAGAGGCGACGTTCGAGGGGCCTGCGGGCATGCCTGATGCATTGATCGCGAAAATGGACGACCAGATCGCGAGGCGTGACGCCACGCAGCCCACGAAGCAGCGCAGCGCCGGCAGCACGTTCCGCAATCCGGCGGGGTATTCCTCGACCGGGCGCGCGGATGACGTGCACGATCTCAAGGCCTGGAAGGTCATAGACGCCGCCGGTCTGCGTGGTGCGCGGCACGGGGGCGCGCAGATGAGCGAGAAGCATCCCAATTTCCTGCTCAACACCGGCGGGGCAAGCGCCGCCGATCTCGAAGCCCTTGGCGAGACGGTGCGAAAAAGGGTTTTCCAAGACAGCGGAATAACGCTAGACTGGGAAGTATTGAGGGTCGGCGAACCGGCCCCGGGCGACAGCCCACACCAAAAGAAGGGCGCAAGCCCACAAGACAAGACGGGCGAAAGCCCAGAGGCAGATCAGGCATAACCATAACAGGGTCCGCAAGAACGGCCCGGAAGTTCGAGGCAGACGGTGGTTAGTTCGGAACGAACAGCTACCCTCATCGCGGTGATCATGGGCGGTCCCTCTGCAGAGCGCGAGGTGTCGCTGTCATCGGGGCGCGAATGCGCCGCCGCATTGCGGGATGCAGGGTACACGGTGGTCGAGGTCGACGCCGGCCGCGACCTTGCTGCGCGTCTGACGGACATATCCCCCGACGTGGTGTTCAACGCCCTGCATGGCCGCTGGGGCGAGGATGGCTGTGTCCAGGGTCTGCTGGAATGGCTGGGCCTGCCCTATACGCATTCCGGTGTCCTGTCCTCGGCGCTGGCGATGGACAAGGAGCGCAGCAAGGCCGCCTTCCGCGCCGCCGGTCTGCCGGTGGTCGAGAGCCTGCTTGCGGCGCGTGACACGGTAAGCGAGACGCATGTGATGGCGCCGCCTTACGTGGTCAAACCCAACAATGAAGGATCTTCGGTCGGGGTCTACCTCGTGCAGGAGGCCGCCAACGAGCCGCCCGCCCTGTCGGACGACATGCCCGAGACGGTGATGGTCGAAGCCTTCGCGCCGGGGCGCGAGCTGACCACGACGGTGATGGGTGACCGGGCGCTGACCGTCACCGATATCATCACCGATGGCTGGTATGACTACGATGCGAAATACACCCCCGGCGGGTCGCGCCACGTGGTCCCGGCCGATGTGCCGCCCGAGATTTTCGAGGCCTGCCTCGATTTCGCGCGGCGCGCGCACGCGGTGCTGGGCTGTCGCGGGCTGAGCCGCACCGATTTTCGCTGGGACGATAGCCGCGGGCCGGACGGGCTGATCCTGCTGGAAACCAACACCCAGCCCGGGATGACGCCCACCTCGCTGAGCCCCGAGCAGGCGCAGGCGGTCGGGATTTCCTTTCCCGAGCTGTGCGCATGGATGGTCGAGGATGCCTCATGCGACCGGTGATCCCCCGCATCGATCCCGCGCCGTCGCGGCTTAGCTACCGGGTCCAGCGGCTGATGCTGACGCCGCTTTGCCGCTGGTTCCTGCGCGTGGGGATGCCGGTGCTCGTCGTGGCGGGGGGCGTCGCGGGCTATCTCGCCGATGATGCGCGCCGCACGGCGATCGTCGACAAGGCCGCCGAGATTCGACGCCAGATCGAGACCCGCCCCGAGTTCATGGTGGACAGGATGGCGATCGACGGGGCCAGCGACGGGGTGCTCGAAGATATCCGCGCCGCGATCCCGCGTGATCTGCCCGCCAGTTCGTTCGATCTGGATCTGCCGGCGATCCGGGCGCGGATCAAGGAAATCCCCGCGGTTGCAGAAGCCGCCGTGCGCATCCGGCAGGGTGGCGTTCTGGCGATCGACATCACCGAACGCGCGCCGGCGGCCCTTTGGCGCACACGCGCCGGGCATCGCGTGCTCGATCGAGAGGGTGTGACGATCGCCACCGCGTCCGGCCGCGCCGCGCGTCCCGGCCTGCCGGTGATGACCGGGGCGGGCGCCGGGGCGCATGTGCCCGAGGCGCTGGATATTCTGGAGGCCGCGCGTCCCCTGAAGATGGACATCCGCGGGCTTGTCCGTATGGGAGAGCGCCGCTGGGACCTGGTGCTGCGCGACGGCAAGCGCGTCATGCTGCCCGAGGCGACACCGGTGCGGGCGCTTGAGCGGGTGATCGTGCTCAACGAGGCGCACGATATGCTGGAGCGTGACCTGGTGGCGGTGGACATGCGCATCCGCTCGCGCCCAACTGTCCGGCTGAGCGACCATGCCACGCAGGAATGGTGGCGCATAAGAAAAATAGTATCTGGGGTGAGTGACCGATGATCGAACTTTACGAATCTCAGCGGGCGATGCGCGCCATGCGGCAGGCGGCGCTGCAGCGCGGTGTGGTGGCGGTGCTTGATGTGGGCACGTCCAAGATCGCCTGCCTCGTGCTGCGCTTCGACGGCACGCCCCGCATGGCCGAGGGCGAAGAGGTTGGCCGGATGGCCGGGCAGGCGGGCTTTCGGGTGATCGGGGCTGCGACGACGCGGTCGCGCGGGGTGCGCTTTGGCGAGATCGACGCGATGGTCGAGACCGAGCGGGCGATCCGCACCGCCGTGCAGGCAGCACAGCGGATGGCCAACATGCGCGTCGATCACGTGCTCGCCTGCTTTTCCGGTGCCGGGCCGCGCAGCTACGGTCTGGCCGGCGAGGTCGAGCTGGAGGCGCAGATGGTCAGCGAGCACGATATCAGCCGCGTGCTGAGCGCCTGCGACGTGCCCGATTACGGCGACGGGCGCGAGGTTCTGCACGCCCAGCCCGTCAACTTCGCACTGGATCATCGCACTGGCCTGATTGATCCGCGCGGCCAGCTTGGGCAGACGCTGTCGACGGACATGCACATGCTGACCGTCGATGCGGATGCGATCCGCAATCTCGCACATTGCATGACCCGTTGTGATCTTGAACTGGCAGGGCTGGCAAGCTCTGCCTATGTGTCGGGCGTCGCGTCGCTGGTCGAGGACGAGCAAGAGCTGGGCGCGGCCTGCATCGACCTGGGCGGCGGCACATCGGGCGTGTCGATCTTCATCCGCAAGCACATGATCTATGCCGACACCGTCCGCATCGGCGGCGATCACGTCACGGGCGACATCTCGATGGGGCTGCAGGTGCCGATGGCGACGGCCGAGCGGATCAAGACATTCTATGGCGGTGTCGTGGCGACAGGCATGGATGACCGTGAGATGATCGATATCGGCGGCGATACCGGCGATTACGAGCATGACCGGAGGCAGGTCAGCCGCGCCGAGTTGATCGGCATCATGCGCCCCCGGGTCGAGGAGATCCTCGAAGAGGTGCGCGCCCGGCTCGATGCCGCCGGGTTCGACCACTTGCCCAGCCAGCAGATTGTGCTGACCGGCGGCGGCAGCCAGATCCCCGGGCTCGACGGGCTGGCCAGCCGCATCCTCGGCCAGCAGGTGCGCCTTGGTCGGCCGATGCGCGTGCACGGGCTGCCGCAGGCGGCGACCGGCGCCAGCTTTGCAAGCGCCGTGGGCATGTGCCTGTTCGCGGCCAATCCGCAGGACGAGTGGTGGGATTTCGAGATCCCGGTGGATCGCTATCCGGCGCGGTCGCTGCGACGGGCAGTGAAATGGTTCAAGGACAATTGGTGAGGATTTTCATGTAATCACGAGGTGACGCGCCGTGACATTTCTGATATCAGATAATTAATGAGGTCCGACAGGGGCCCGATCGGCAGTCGAGCAGTGTCTGCCAGAATTTTTGAACTGAAGCTGATGCGCGTTTCGCGTAGCCCTCACGTGTGTCTTGTGGTGCCAAGCGCCTCGATCGCCACATGTGCCGATGTGGGCGAAAAATTGCGTATCTGCACAGAAAACTGACCAGATATGGGCCGTATTTCGCGTTTTTTTGATGACGATTGGTCCTTTGATCAGTAGGATTGACGACAATGAGGCGGAAAACGGCCCATCAACGAGGCCATCAAGACAGGCGGACAGAGCAATGACACTCAACCTTTCAGTACCTGGACATGACGAACTCAAGCCCCGCATCACCGTCTTCGGTGTCGGTGGGGCCGGGGGCAACGCCGTCAACAACATGATCGAGAAGGCGCTCGACGGCGTGGACTTCGTCGTCGCCAACACCGACGCGCAGGCGCTCAGCCAGTCCAATGCCGAGCACCGCGTGCAGCTTGGCGTCAAGGTCACCGAAGGCCTCGGAGCCGGCGCGCGGCCCTCCGTCGGGGCATCGGCCGCCGAGGAAAGCATCGAGCAGATCGTCGATCACCTGGCCGGCGCGCATATGTGCTTCATCACCGCCGGGATGGGCGGCGGCACCGGCACCGGCGCCGCGCCGATCATCGCGCAGGCCGCGCGCGAGCTTGGCGTGCTGACCGTGGGCGTCGTGACCAAGCCCTTCCAGTTCGAGGGCGGCAAGCGGATGCGTCAGGCCGAGGAGGGCGTCGAAAGCCTGCAGAAGATGGTCGATACGCTGATCATCATCCCCAACCAGAACCTGTTTCGCCTCGCCAATGAAAAGACCACCTTCACCGAGGCATTCAGCCTTGCCGATGATGTGCTCTACCAAGGCGTCAAGGGTGTGACCGACTTGATGGTCCGGCCGGGCCTGATCAATCTCGACTTCGCCGACGTGCGCGCGGTGATGGACGAGATGGGCAAGGCGATGATGGGCACCGGCGAGGATGACGGCGAAAACCGTGCGATCCAGGCCGCCGAGAAGGCCATAGCCAACCCGCTTCTGGACGAGATCAGCCTGCGTGGCGCCAAGGGCGTGCTGATCAACATCACCGGCGGACACGACCTGACGCTGTTCGAGCTTGACGAGGCCGCCAACCGCATCCGCGAAGAGGTCGATCCCGACGCCAACATCATCGTCGGCTCGACGCTCGACCCGTCGATGGAAGGCGCGATGCGCGTCAGCGTTGTCGCCACCGGCATCGACGCCACCGAGGTGCACGAGACGCCGGTGCCGCGCCGGTCGCTGGCAGAGCCGCTCAAGCAGCCCGAGGCGGTGCATGTCGACACCCCCGCCGTGGCCGAGGCCGATGCGCCCGAGCCGATCTATGCCGAGGAACCCGAGCCGTCGCTTTTCCAGAATGCCGAGCCAAGCCATGTCGTCGCCGACGAGCGCATGCAGGAGGTCTTCGAGGACGAGGATGGCTACGACGAGGCGATGGAGCCGGCGTTCCAGCCCCGGGTCGAGGAATTCACGCCGGCCCGTCAGGCCGGGCCCGAGGCCAGCCGTCAACCGCAGCCCGCACAACAGCCCGCCGCGCGTGCCCCCGGAACCCCGTCGCCCGAGGCGATGCAACGGCTGCAAACGGCCGTCAACAAGGCACCTGTGCAACCGCAGCAACGGCGCCCCGCCGATCCGGCGGCCGACGATCGCCAGAGGTTCGGGATCAATTCGCTGATCAACCGGATGACCGGGCAGGGTGGCCCCGAGGCGCCGCGCCCGCACCGCCAGCAGCCGCAGGTACAATCGTCGCCGACGCAACAGGCCGCGCCCCGCCCTCAGGACCGGGCGCAGGAAGACGACGAGCAGATCGAGATCCCGGCCTTCCTGAGACGCCAGGCGAACTGATCTCGACTGCTTGCCAAGGCATCGGGGCCGCTCCGAAAGGGGCGGCCCTTCGCGTTGCATCACGCTCGGCGCCGGTCTGACATGGGCGCGCGTGAAATGTGCCAAAGGCGTTTTGCACCGCAAACTTCTGTGCTAGGAGCAATGCGAAACGGGCTGTTACCCGTCCGACCGGAAGCTGGAGCGAGAGCGCGCATGAGTAAGGGGAAGTCCCGTGTCACGTTGATCCTGGCCGTTTCGGCGGGGATCGCGCTGGCCGGATGCGACGGTGGTCAAAGCGTCGAGCGTGGCAATATCAATTACGAGAACTTCACCGCGCAGCAGATCTTCGAGCGGGCCGAATACGATCTGGCGCAGAACAACCCCGATCTGGCGGCTACGAGCTTCGCCGAGGTCGAGCGGCTCTACCCGTATTCCGAGTTTGCCAAGCGCGCGGTGATCATGCAGGCCTTTGCCCATCACAAGGCGCGCAATTACGAAGAAAGCCGGTCTGCCGCGCAGCGCTATATCGATTTCTACCCCGCCGACGAGGATGCGGCCTATGCACAATACCTTTTGGCGCTCAGCTATTACGACCAGATCGACGATGTCGGGCGCGACCAGGGGCTGACCTTTCAGGCGTTGCAAGCGTTGCGTGGCGTGATCGAGCGCTATCCCGAGAGCGAATACGTCAATACGTCGATCCTGAAATTCGACCTTGCCTTCGATCATTTGGCGGCAAAGGAGATGGAGATCGGGCGCTATTACCTCAAGCGCGATCATTTCCCGGCGGCGATCAACCGGTTCCGCGTCGTGGTCGAGGATTTCGAGACGACCACGCATACTGCCGAGGCGTTGCACCGCCTGGTCGAAGCCTATCTGTCGCTTGGCCTGACGGACGAGGCGCGCACCGCCGGCGCGATACTGGGGCACAATTTCCGGGGCACGAGCTGGTACGAGGACAGCTACAAGCTGTTGACCGGGCAGGGCCTGACGCTTGAGGCGGCGGGCGACAACTGGCTGCGGCAGATCTACCGCCAGACGATCCAGGGCCGCTGGCTGTAGGGGGCACTGGGCGGCTCCCCGCCCGGTGGATATGCTGAATGCTGGGCGCACTCGAAATCCGGGACATGCTGATCATCGACCGGCTGGATCTCGCATTCCAGCCGGGTCTGAACGTGTTGACGGGTGAAACTGGGGCGGGCAAGTCGATCCTGCTGGACAGTCTGGGGTTTGTCCTGGGCTGGCGCGGGCGATCGGATCTCGTGCGCGCAGGTGCCGAGCGCGGCGAGGTGACGGCGGTCTTCGATCTGCCCGAAGGGCATGCGGCACGGGCGGTGCTGGACGAGGCCGGCTTTCCCGATGCAGACGAGGTGATCCTGCGCCGCATCAACACCGCCGACGGGCGCAAGACCGCCTATGTCAACGACCGCCGCGCCTCGGGCGAGGTGCTGCGACGGCTGTCGGGCACGCTGGTGGAACTGCACGGTCAGCAGGCTGATCGCGGTCTTCTGGATATACGGGCGCATCGCGACATGCTTGATACCTTTGGGCGCCTGCAGCCGCAGCGTGACGCGGTGCGCGCGGCATGGCGCGCGTGGTCGCGCGCGCGCAAGGCGCTGTCAGAGGCCGAGACCGCGCTCGAAAAGGTCCGCGCTGAAGAGGAATATCTGCGCCATGCGGTTGCCGAACTTGACGAGCTGGACCCGCAGCCGGGCGAAGACGACGCGCTGGACAGTCGGCGGCGGCTGATGCAGGGGGCCGAGCGGATCCGCGAGGATATCGGCCGCGCCGCCGCGTTGATCGGGGCCGAGGGGGCCGAAGGGGCCGCGGGCGAGGCCCTGCGCTGGCTTGAAGGGGCCGCCGAGCAGGCCGAGGGCGCGCTCGACGGGGCCATCGCGTCGCTCGGGCGGGCGCTGGTCGAACTGGACGAGGCCGGGCGCGGCGTCGATCAGGCGCTCGACACTATGAGTTTCGATCCGCTGGAGTTGGAGCAGACCGAGGAGCGACTGTTTGCCATCCGCGCACTGGCGCGCAAGCATGACGTAGCGCCCGATGATCTGGGCGCGTTCGCCGACGGCTTGCGCGCGCAGATCGCCGCGCTTGACGCGGGCGACGCGGACCTGCGGGAGTTGCGCGCTGCCCTCGATGCCGCCGACGAAACCTACGACACCGAAGCGCAGGCGCTGAGTGCTGCGCGGCAGGCGGCGGCAAAGACACTCGACACGGCGGTGATGGCCGAACTTGCCCCGCTGAAGATGGAACGCGCGGTTTTCACCACTATGCTCACCGCCGCGGACCCGGGGCCGTCGGGCGTGGATGACGTGACCTTCACTGTCGCCACCAATCCCGGTGCACCGGCGGGGCCGCTCAACAAGATCGCCTCTGGCGGCGAGTTGAGCCGCTTCCTGCTGGCACTCAAGGTCTGCCTGACGGGGACGCAAGGCGGTCTGACGATGATCTTCGACGAGATCGACCGGGGCGTGGGCGGTGCGACGGCGGATGCCGTGGGACGCCGTCTTGCGCAATTGGCCGATGAGGGTCAGGTGCTTGTAGTCACCCATTCGCCGCAGGTCGCTGCCCGCGGTGCGCATCACTGGCGTGTCGAGAAACGTGTGGAGGGCGAAGTTACCCTGTCGACGGTGCGCGCGATGCAGGGGCCCGATCGCGTGGACGAGATCGCGCGCATGCTGTCGGGCGACCGGGTGACGGAAGAGGCCCGCGCGGCGGCGCGGGCGCTGATGGAGGGCTGAGGCGCGTCAGGGATCGATCTTGCGCGCCTCATCAATCAGCATCACCGGAATACCGTCGCGGATCGGGAAGGCAAGGCCCGCCGCTTCGCTGACCAACTCCTGTCGATCGGCATCGTAGCGTAGCGTTGCATAGGTCTGCGGGCAGATCAGCCCGTCCAGCATCCGCCGGTCGAAGCCTGGGCCAGTTCCGGATGAATCGATCATTGCATGATATCCTCGTTGTCGCCACCGCGCATCGCGTATTCGATCAGCGTGACCAGAGTTTCGCGCCGCGTACTGAGCGACGGGGCCTCAAGCAGCGCCTGCTTGTCCTCGGGCTCGAACCCCAGAAGCATGGACAGTGAATTGATCAGCAATTCGTCATCAGCCTCCTTCAGCGACTCCCAGTCGGTCTGAAGCTCTTGCGCGGTGAAGTAGCGCGACAAGAGGTTCATGAACCTGTCGCGGTCGAACCCGTCATCGGTTTCCGATGACCCCTTGTCGCGCTCGAACCCGGTCCATGACACCTTCGCACGACGGTAGGGTGTGAAGCCTTCGACCTCTTCGATGACCCTAAAGCGCGACAGGCCCGACAGGGTTATCATGTATCGTCCGTCCTCGGTTTCCGAGAACTGGGTCACACGCCCGACACAACCGATGGTGTGCAGCCCCGGGCCATCATTGCGGCCGGGCACACGATTGGGCTGCACCATGCCGATCAGTCGCTCCGGCGTTTTGAGGGCGTCATCCAGCATCGTAAGGTAGCGAGGCTCGAACAGATGCAACGGCAAGCGTGCGCGCGGCAGGAGCAATGCGCCCGGCAATGGGAAGATCGGGATGGTTTCGGGCAGGTCCATGTGCTTTGTCATAATGATGACTTAGCCCGCGTCATGCATCAGGCAAACATCATCGAACCCAGTCTGCGCCGCCCGTTCAGCAGTATCGGATCATTGGGTTTGAGCGCTTCGAATATGGTCAGCAACTGCGTCTTCGCGGCTCCGTCATTCCAGTCGCGATCGCGGCGGAACAGCTCCAGCAGCTCGTCCACCGCCGCCTGCACCTGACCGCTGGCATAAAGCGCCTGCGCCAGGTCGAAGCGGGCCTGATGGTTGTCTGGATCGGCCTCGACCGCGGCGCGCAGCTCGTCGACCGGCCCGGCATTCTCGGCCTGCCGCGCGAGTTGCAGCTGTGCATGCGCGCCTTCGACCTCGTCGGACTGGCTGATGTCGGCCGGCGCCCCGTTGAGGATCGCCTCGGCCTGGTCGAGATCGCCCGCCGCGATCTGCGCACGCGCCATGCCAGCATAGGCGCGGGCGTTCTTGCCGTCCTCTTGCACGATCGCGGCATAGGTCTGGGCGGCATCCTCGAAAGCGCCCTGCTCCAGCATCTGGTCGGCGGCATCAAGCGCCTCGTCCAGACCGCCGCCCTGTTCTCCGCCGCCGCCGGCGGCCTGTACAACCCGGTCGACGAAGGCGTCGATTTCTGATCCCGAAAGCGCGCCCTGGAAGCCGTCGATCGGCTGGCCCTGCCAGAACGCGTAGACCGTCGGCAGCGACTGGATACGCAACTGTCCGGCGATGGCCTGGTTTTCATCGACATTGACCTTCGCGAGCTTCACCGAGCCGCCCGCCTTCGTCACCGCCGCCTCGAGCGCGGGTGTCAGCGTCTTGCACGGCCCGCACCACGGTGCCCAGAAATCGACGATGACCGGCACGCCCTGCGACGCCTCGACCACCTCGGCCATGAACGTGGCCTCGGTCACGTCCTTGATCAGGTCGCCCGGTTTCGTCGCGGTCTTGCCTTGGCCCAGTTCCAGCATGGTCTGCATCCCCTAATTCGTTTGTCTGCTCTTATATGAGAGGTCGAGCATGGGATTCAAAGGTCGAATTGCGCGAAAACCGGTGCGTGATCGGATGGTTTTTCCCAGCCGCGCGCGGATCGCAGGATGCGGCTGGAATGCGCGGCATGCGCGATATCCGCGCTGGCCCAGACATGGTCGAGCCTGCGCCCCTTGTCGGCGGCGTCCCAGTCGCGCGCGCGGTAGGACCACCAGCTATAGAGCTGCCCCTCGGGAATGTCGGCGCGGGTCACGTCGTGCCAGCCGCCCGCGTCTTGCGCGGCGCCGAGGTGGTCTACCTCTAGGGGCGTGTGACTGACGACCTTGAGAAGCTGCTTGTGCGACCAGACGTCATCCTCGCGCGGGGCGATGTTGAGATCGCCCACAAGGATGGATTTCTCGGGGTGATTGTCGCGGAACCAGTCGCGCATGTCCGTGAGGTAGTCGAGCTTTTGACCGAATTTCGGGTTGGCATCGCGGTCGGGGACGTCGCCGCCGGCGGGCACGTAGAAATTGTGGATCACCACGCCCGAGGCCAGCCGCGCCGCGACGTGCCTTGCGTGGCCCATATCGGCGAAATCCATGTCGCCCGCGTCTTCCAGCGGTTCTTTCGACAGGATCGCCACGCCGTTATAGCCCTTCTGCCCGCGCGCCACCATGTGGCCGTAGCCAAGCTCGCGGAACTGCTCCAGCGGGATCTTGTCCACCGGGCTCTTGCATTCCTGCAGGCACAGGATGTCGGGCGCTTCCTGCTGCATCAGCCGCGCGACAAGGCCCTCGCGCAGGCGGACCGAGTTGATGTTCCATGTGGCAAGGGTGAACGGCATCGTGCCTCCGGCAGGGTGTCAGGACTTTGCGGCAACTGATCGCATGGGCCTTGTGAATACAACCCTGAAATCCGTGCCGGTGATGCAACGATCACGCGTACAGGATCGCGGGGGACGGTCACATCATCAACGCTGCGCCAAAGTAATTCAGGTCAGAGATCGCGGCTGTACTGCATCAGTCGGCCCTGTTCTGCGACGCAAAGGAAAAAGCCTGCTTACGCCACCCAAAAAAGGCCCCGACGTGTCGCCGGGGCCAGTCCAACAGGGAGGTTCATGTATAACCGTAAATTTATGTTAACAGATTTGCCGGTCTCCGGGCAGGCTTGGCGGGACGATCGGGCAAAACCGTGTCAATTAAACCACAAGGCGATAGCCGCCCGAATCCGTAACCAGAAGGCGAGCGTTTGCGGGATCGGGTTCGATCTTCTGACGCAGGCGGTAGATATGGGTTTCCAGCGTGTGGGTCGTCACGCCCGCATTGTAGCCCCAGACCTCATGCAGCAGCACGTCACGTGGCACCACGCCCTCGCTGGTGCGGTAGAGGAACTTGAGGATGTTGGTCTCTTTCTCTGTCAGGCGCACCTTGCGGTCATCCTCGGTGATCAGCATCTTCATCGACGGCTTGAAGGTGTAGGGGCCGAGCTGGAACACCGCATCCTCGGATTGCTCGTGCTGGCGCAGCTGTGCGCGGATCCGCGCCAGCAGCACCGGGAACTTGAACGGCTTAGTGATGTAGTCGTTCGCCCCCGCATCGAGGCCGAGGATGGTGTCGGCGTCGCCGTCATGCCCGGTCAGCATCACGACGGGCGCCTTCACGCCCTGCTTGCGCATCAGGCGACACAGCTCGCGCCCGTCGGTGTCGGGCAGCCCGACATCGAGAATCACCAGATCATGAGTCATCTCCTTGATCTTGCGCATCGCATCCGCGCCGTCGGCGGCTTCGAACACGTCGAAATCCTCGGTCATCACCAGTTGTTCGCCAAGCGCCTCGCGCAGATCGTCATCGTCATCGACCAGCAGTATCTTCTTGACGTGTGCCATTGCGAAATCCTCTTTGCCCTCGGCAAACGTGCACCCTGCGCGACCCTGCGGCAAGAGGAGTGCAGCGCGCCTCACGCGTACGTGTCACTTCAAGGGTTTTGTTTCAATTCCGTGTCGGACGCCCTATGTAGCGTTACGAGATAACAAAAGGAGCATGGCGCATGAGCCTTTCGCCGGATCTGACAGAGATGATTGCCCGCGCGCGCGCCGATCTGCGCATGGGAGTGCCCGTTATTTTGTGTGGTGCGGAAGGGTCTGCGCTTGTCATGGCCGCCGAGACGCTGGATGCACAACGTCTCGCGGATATCAGCGCGCTTGGCGGGACGCCGGTGCTGGCGATCACGGCGCGGCGGGCCGCGACGCTGAAGGCGCGCGCCTATGACGGCGATCTCGCGCGCGTCCTTTTGCCGCCCGATGCACGGCTGCCCTGGGTGCTGGGTGTGGCCGATCCGGCCGACGATCTGAAGACCCCGATGAAAGGCCCGCTGACCACGCAGCGCGGCGGCAATGCAGAACTGCACCGGCTGGCGCTGAACCTCGTGAAATCCGCACGCCTGCTGCCCGCGGCCGTGGTGCAGACCGTGGCCGACGGGCCGGGATTTGCGGCGCGTCACGGGCTGACGCTGGTGCCGCTCGACACCGCCGCGCCGCAGCTCTTGCAGACCAGCCCGCTGCACCCGGTCGTGAGCGCCCGCCTGCCGCTGGATGTGTCCGAGGCCGGGCGGCTGCACATCTTTCGCCCCGAGGATGGCGGAGAGGAACATTACGCCGTTGAGATCGGCCAGCCCAACCGCAGCACACCGGTGCTGGCGCGGTTGCATTCAGCCTGTTTCACCGGTGATCTGATGGGCAGCCTGAAATGCGATTGCGGCCCGCAGCTGCGCGGCGCGCTGGCGCAGATGGGGGCCGAGGGGACAGGCGTGCTTCTCTACCTCAACCAGGAGGGGCGCGGGATCGGTCTGGCCAACAAGATGCGGGCTTATTCTTTGCAGGACCAGGGGTTCGACACGGTGGAGGCCAATCACCGGCTGGGCTTCGAGGATGACGAGCGTGATTTCCGCATCGGTGCGCGGATCCTTTCGCTGATGGGGTTCTCGACGGTGCGGTTGCTGACCAACAATCCCGCCAAGATCACCATGATGGAGCAAAGCGGCATCGACGTGGTCGAACGGGTCTCGCTCAAGCTGGGCAAGAACAGCCACAACCACGCTTATCTTGCGACCAAGGCGGCGAAATCTGGGCACATGCTGTGAGGCGGGGCGAGCGACCATTGAATCTAAAGCCCCGGCGCGATACGCGGCGCGACGCGCCGCAGCGCCATCGCATGTTCGCCCCCCGGACACGCGATTTGTCGAAGTCGGCGGGTCTATTTGGGCATTTTCGGGGTGGCCGGGATAAAGCGCTTTGAACGGGCGTCTGTTCGCCTGCCCGCGGACATGCAATGGCACTGCACGATCACATGTCCGCAACAGGTCAAAGCGACCCTACCCCTGCTTCTCGAACCAGATGATCACCTCGCCGATCTCGACGCCGTACTTGTCCATGTAGGCCCGGTTCAGTACGCGGTCCTCTGTTATCTGCCACATCCAGTCGTCGAAACTGACCCGCAGGGTGCCGTCGGGCACCGGCAGGTCGATCCGGTATTGCCAGTTGAACGCATCGCCGCGCTCTTCGCCGGTGGCCCGACCGATCACGCCGTCGGCGCTGCCCGTCCATGTCTCGGCGCCGGTCTTGGTCAGCGTCCAGACGCGTTCTTCCGTGCTGCCATCGGCATAGGTGAAGCGTTCGTCGAGGGTCAGCACCCGCCCGTCCCAGTCGCCCGTGACCTGCACCTCGAATCGGCGGCGCACGGTGCCGAAGCGGTCCTGGAACTGGCCGTAGCCGACGACATGCCCGTCGAAGAATTCTTCGAGGTTGAACTCTCGTGTGCTCAACGTCTCGTCTGCCAGGTCCGGCCGACCGGCGCAGGCGGCGAGGAGCGACAGCGACAGGATCAGGACAAGCGCGCGCATTGTGACCTCCAGCGTTGTTCCGGAAAGGAAGTATCACAGCGCGCCCTTGCGGCAAGACCGGGGGTGCGCCGCCCCCGCCGACATGCGGCCCGCACGCACCGCGCAGATCCGTGCGCCGGATCGACATGTTACAGCGTCGCGTTCACCGCGCCGCCGTCCAAGAGGACGTTCTGCCCGACTATGAAGCCGGCATGCTGGCTGCACAGGAACGCGCAGGCCGCGCCGAACTCCTCTGGCGTGCCGTAGCGGCCCGCGGGGATCGTGGCGCAGCGCTGTGCGCGGGCCTCGTCCATGCTGATGCCTTTCGCCTCGGACACGCCCTGGTCAAGCGACGTGGCGCGGTCGGTGGCGTGGATGCCGGGCAGCAGGTTGTTGATGTTGACGCCATGCCCGGCCACTTGCCGCGCGGTGCCTGCGACATAGCCCGTCAGCCCGGCGCGCGCGGAATTTGACAGCCCCAGCACCGGGATCGGCGCCTTGACCGATTGCGAGGTGATGTTGACGACGCGGCCCCAGCCACGCTCCATCATGTCCGGCAACAGCGCCGTCATCATCGCGATCGGGGCCAGCATATTGGCGTCGAGGGCCGCGATGAAATCCTCGCGGGTCCAGTCTGCCCACTTGCCCGGCGGCGGGCCGCCGGCATTGGTGACGAGGATATCCACGGATCCTGCCGCTTCGAGCACCGCGGTGCGCCCGTCCTCGGTGGTGATGTCGGCGGCGACGGTGATCACCTCGACGGCGAAATCGGTGCGGATCGTCTCTGCCGCGGCCTCCAGCGCGTCGGCGCCGCGGGCGTTCATCACCAAGTCGCAACCGGCCTCGGCCAACGCCCGCGCGCAGGCCAGACCCAACCCTTTTGATGCGGCGCAGACCAGTGCCCGCTTGCCCTTGATCCCGAGATCCATGATTTTTCTCCGTCGCTTGGCGATCCTGTTTCCCGAGGCTTAACGCCCGGAGGATCGAATCACCAGACGGCGTGGTAGGACGCCGCTACGCGTCGTCCGCAGCACGTGTCGCGGTCAGCTCGAACGAGATATCGACCGAGAATTCAAGCGAGCCTTCGTCATTCACCCCCTGGCCGATGTTGAAATTGCGCCGGTCCACGGTCATCCCGCCGCTGGCGGTCGCTGTGTCGCCGTCGATGGTCACCTCGAACGGCATATCGACGGGAACGGACTGGTCACGGATCGTCAGCGTGCCGTCGGCGATCTTGCCCTCGTCGCCCGCCATCAGGTCGGCGGTGAATGTCGCCGTCGGATGCTCTTCGACTTTGAAGAAATCCGCGCCCATGGCCTGCGACGTGACCGAGCCGAGCGACAGAGAGTTGATGGCCACCGTCACCTCGACCGTGCCGTGCTGTCCGTCCGCGTCCGCAGTTTCGGAATAGGCGATGTCGGCAGTCCATTCGCTGAAGCTGCCGGTGACTTCGGAGCCCATCTGCACGATGGTGATCTGCAGGCGGCCATCCTCGACCGTCCACTCGCTTTCGACCTCGGCGAGACCGGGGGCGGCCTGTTCTGGTGCGTCGAACATGCCGATTGCCGCGGCGCCACCGACGGTGCCGCCCCAGATGACCAGCGCCGCGACCAGCGGCAGGGCGTGGCCCGGTTGGCGGTTGGTGGGGTGCGCCGACGTCCGGCCCGGCAGCATCCGGCGCAGCGTGGCGTCGCGATCCATGACGTGATGCTTCAGCGCGCCGGCGACATGCGCGCCGATCGCCGCGACCATCACCCATTGCAGCAGGAAATGCAGCGTTGCTGCGGTTTCCGACAGCGGTTCGGACTTGGGCACGAAGGGCAGGGTCTGCCCGAAGGGCCACCAGATCGGCGCAAATCCGCTGGTCGCGGCGTGATGCACCCAGCCCGATAACGGCACCAGCACGAGCGAGCCGTAAAGCAGCCAATGCGCGGTCTGCGCGGCGCGTGCCTCGACCGGGCGGTCGCCGTTCAGAAGCCCGGGCTTGGGCTGGCCGATCGCCCACGCGATACGTGCCAGCGCCGCGAAGAAGATCGCGACACCGGTGGTCTTGTGGATGGAAAACAGCAGGCTGGCGCGGTCGATCAGGGCCTCGTTCGCGCTGCCCTGGACCTCGTGCGCGAGGTTCGAGGCAATCCAGCCAAGCGCGACATTCGACAGGATCAGCAACGCGATGAGCCAGTGGAATGTCTTGGTCACGCTGCCATAGGTGGTTGCGGAATTGGTAATCGGCATCTCGGAGATCCTCTAACGTATGCGGAATAAATAGCTGTTCACACGTCGGGGACAATCGTCACGAACGCACAGCCGCGGTGCATCGCGGCACCAATACGGGCTTTGGCGTTGCCTCGGACTTTCTGCCGATGTACCGATGTTAACGTTTATGCAAGGGAGGACCGCGCAGATGACCAGAGCATTCGTGTTCCCCGGACAGGGTGCGCAGGTGATCGGCATGGGGGCCGATCTGGCGAAGGCCCATCCGGCGGCGAAGGCGGTATTCGACGAGGTGGACGAGGCCTTGGGCGAAAACCTGTCGACGCTGATCTGGGAAGGGGCGCAGGACGATCTGACACTCACCGCCAACGCGCAGCCCGCGCTGATGGCCACCTCGCTGGCCGCGATGCGGATGCTTGCCGCCGAGGGCGTGGATGTCGGGCAGGCGGCCTTCGTGGCCGGGCATTCGCTGGGGGAATATTCCGCGCTCGCCGCGGCCGGGGCGCTTGGCGTCGGCGATACAGCCCGGCTGCTGCGCATCCGTGGACGCGCGATGCAGGAGGCGGTGCCGGTGGGCGTAGGCGCGATGGCCGCGCTTCTGGGGCTCGATTTCGAGACTGCGCGCGCCGTGGCCGAAGAGGCGGCGCAAGGCGAGATCTGCCAGGCCGCCAACGACAACGATCCCGCGCAGGTCGTGGTCTCGGGCCACAAGGCGGCGGTCGAGCGTGCGGTCGAACTGGCCAAGGCCAAGGGGGCCAAGCGCGCGGTGATCCTGCCGGTGAGCGCGCCGTTCCATTGCGACCTGATGGCCCCGGCGGCCGAGGCAATGGCGGCCGCGTTGGAGGATGTCACGATCGCCGCGCCCGCCGTGCCGCTGGTGTCCAACGTTCGCGCCGAGCCGGTGATCGAACCGGGCGAGATCAAGCAATTGCTGATCGCGCAAGTGACCGCCCCGGTGCGCTGGCGCGAAAGCGTTCAGGCGATGGCCCGTGGCGGCGTCACGGAAATCTGGGAGATCGGCGCCGGCAAGGCGCTGTCGGGGATGATCCGGCGGATCGATCGCGGCATTGGCTGCCGCACGGTGGGCACGCCTGACGAGGTGACCGCGGCCGTGAGCGCCGAGCAGACGGGCTGACGGCGCGGTGCGAGGGAGAAGGAAGAAAAGAATGTTCGATCTGACAGGAAAATGCGCGCTGATCACCGGCGCGTCGGGGGGAATTGGTGCGGCGATCGCCCGTGCGTTGCACGGCGCGGGGGCTGTGGTCGGCCTTTCGGGCACGCGCGTCGACCCGCTGGAGTCGCTGGCCGCCGAGCTTGGCAGCGGGGCCCACGTGCTGCCCTGCGATCTGGGTGACAGGGATGCGATCGAGGCGCTGCCCAAGACGGCGCTGACGGCCATGGGCGGCCTCGACATCCTGGTGAACAATGCCGGGATCACCCGCGATCAGCTGTTCATGCGGATGTCGGATGAAGACTGGGACCAGGTGCTGGACCTGAACCTAACAGCGTCGATGCGGCTTTGTCGTGGCGTGGTGCGCCCGATGATGAAGGCCCGTTGGGGTCGTATCATAAACATTGGCTCGATCGTGGGCACGACGGGCAATCCAGGCCAGGTGAACTATGCCACCGCCAAGGCCGGGCTGTCGGGGATGACCAAATCCATCGCGCAAGAGGTCGCCACGCGTGGCATCACCGCCAACATGGTTGCGCCGGGGTTCATCGCCACACCGATGACGGAAAAGCTGACCGATGATCAGAAAGCCGATCTCGCGTCTCAGATCCCCGTGGCCCGGATGGGCACCCCAGAGGAGATCGGCGCGGCGGTGCTTTATCTCGCCAGTCCCGAGGCCGGGTACGTCACTGGGGCGACGCTTCATGTCAATGGTGGCATGGCGATGCCGTGACTTGACGCGGGGTCTTCCGCCATGTGATTCGGAGATGGTGAATCCGTTTGCCATCGCCAAGGCATGTGCTATAGGCCACGCAGATTTGCCGGAGGGACACGCGGTTTCTCCAGGGCCTTGTGCCGGGAGGCAGTCGAGAGCCGCCCGAACGGGCATGATAACGCCGCCTCCCGCGCCGGGCGGGGGCAAAGACCGGGCCGCGTGGCCCAACACAATGTGAGGAATCAAGACATGAGCGATATCGCAGACCGCGTGAAGAAGATCGTCGTGGAACATCTCGGCGTCGAGGAGGACAAGGTTGTCGACAAGGCGTCGTTCATCGACGACCTGGGGGCGGACAGCCTGGACACGGTCGAGCTGGTCATGGCGTTCGAAGAGGAATTCGGAATCGAGATCCCCGACGATGCCGCAGACACCATCCAGACCGTGGGTGACGCGGTGAAGTTCATCTCCGAAGCATCCTGAGGCATTGCCAATCCCGGTCGAGAAGGCCCCGCCGGTGCGGCGGGGCCTTTCGCGTTGCGGGGGTATGACACGCCCGCCGATCCTGCCATCCGGGTCAACATGTCCGGCGCGTCATCGGGGACGCGTGCGGCGGGAATGTATGATATCATGCCGGTATCGGTGCAGCGTCCCGCGGCGCGCGCCGGCAAGGTCGCGGGGTTCGGTCATGACAGGCCGGGCCGGTCACCGGACAGGGAGGGGATGCAGGACATGATCGTATATCCGACACTTGAAATACTTGACGGCAGATGCGTGAGCCTCAGCCGCGGGCGGCTCGACGAGCCGGTGATCTGGCATGTCGACCCGGTCGAGACGGCGCGCGGCTTTGCCGCCGCCGGGGCCGAATGGATGCACCTCACCGACATGAACCGCTTGCGCGGCGATGGCGACAATGACGACCTCGTGCAGGAAATCATCCGTGCGGCGGGCATTCCCGTGCAGCTTGGCGGCGGCTTTCGGTCGCGCGATCTGGCCACCCGCTGGATCGATGATGGCGCGGGGCGTATCGTGCTGGGCACGATGGCGCTTCAGGACCCGGACGCTGTCAAGGAACTGGCGAAATACCACCCCGACCAGATCGTCGTGGCCGTGGACGTCTTCGAGGGTCAACTGATGGCTGCGGGCTGGCGCGAGCCGAGCGCGTTCGGCGCCGATGATTTCATCCGTGCCTTCGACGGGGTGCCGCTGGCCGGGATTATCGTCACCGACATCGACGCCGATATCGAGGCCAGCGATGGCAGTCTCGGGGTGATCTCGGGCCTTGCCGCACAGACCCGGCACCCGGTCATCGCACGCGGCACGGTGCGCGGCATTGACGACGTGGCGCGGTTGCGCTTCATTTCCAACATCGCCGGCACGCTGATCGGGCGGGCGCTTCTGGCCCGCGATGTCGATCTGGCCGAGGCGCTGCAGGTCGCGCAGGCGCCCGTGGGCAAGACCGCCGAATTCCGATAAGCACCACGGCTCGGTTGCGACCGGCATCTGCGTGCCGGTGCGGTCCTTGCCGCCCTTGCTCCTCGGGGCAAAGCCGGGCTAAACATGCGCGGAACAACCGGATTGGAAGGGCAACATCATGCGGCGTGTCGTTGTCACGGGGCTGGGGCTCGTGACCCCCTTGGCCGATGGGGTCGAGGAAAGCTGGAGCCGCCTTCTGGACGGAAAGTCCGGGGCGGGCACAATCACGCGGTTCGATCCGGCCAACGTGGTGACCAAATATGCCTGCGAGGTGCCTTACGGCGATGGCAGCGGCGGCACGTTCAATCCCGATCGCTACATGGAACCGAAAGAGCGCCGGAAGGTCGATCATTTCATCCTTTACGGCATGGCCGCGGCGCAGCAGGCGGTCGAGGATTCGGGCTGGATGCCCGATGCTGCCGAGGACCTGGAACGTACCGGCGTGATGATGGGGTCGGGCATCGGCGGCCTGCGCTCGATCGAGGAGACGACGAATATCATTCGCGACAAGGGGGTGCGGCGGGTCTCGCCGTTCTTCATCCCGGGCGCGCTGATCAACCTGATCTCGGGGCATGTCAGTATCCGCTACGGCTTCAAGGGACCCAACCATTCGGTGGTCACTGCCTGCGCCACCGGGGCGCATGCCATCGGTGATGCCGCGCGGCTGATCATGTTCGGCGATGCGGATGTCATGGTCGCGGGCGGCGCCGAGGCGTCGATCTGCGAGATCGGGATCGCCGGCTTCAACGCGTGCAAGGCGCTCTCGACCAAGCGCGCGGATGATCCCACGGCGGCCAGCCGTCCCTATGACACCGATCGCGACGGGTTCGTGATGGGCGAGGGCGCGGGGGTCGTCGTGCTGGAGGAGTACGAGCATGCGAAAGCCCGCGGCGCGAAGATCTACGGCGAGATCCTGGGCTACGGCATGTCGGGCGATGCCTACCACATCACCGCGCCCGCCGAGGATGGCGATGGCGGTCTGCGTGCCATGCGGGCCGCGCTGAAAAGTGCCGGGCTGCGTCCCGACCAGGTGGATTACATCAACGCGCATGGCACCTCGACCATGGCCGACACGATCGAGCTGAAGGCGGTTGAGAGGCTTCTTGGCGAGGCGGCGGCATCGAAGGCCACGATGAGTTCCACGAAATCGGCCGTTGGGCATCTGCTGGGCGCGGCGGGCGCTGTCGAGGCGATCTTCTCGATCCTTGCGATCCGCGACCAGGTGGCGCCGCCGACCCTCAACCTCGACAATCCGGCGGTGGAGACGCGGCTCGATCTGGCGGCCAATGCCAAGTCCGAGCGTCGGATCGACGTGGCGCTGTCCAACAGCTTCGGGTTCGGGGGCACCAATGCCGCATTGCTGGTGGGGACACCGCGCTGATGTGGCGGCATATCGCCTCGAATGTCCTGACGCTTCTGGTGGTGATCGTATTCCTGCTGGGCAGCGTCATCCTCTGGGGGCAGTCGCAATACACGGCCGAAGGTCCGCATTCCGAGGCGATCTGCCTACGGATCGAGCCAGGCAGCACCCTGCGCCCCGTGTCGGCCCGGCTGCAGAGCGAGGGGGCCGTGACCAACGCCGCGATCTTCCGCATCGGGATGGATTACGCGGGCAAGGAAAACTATCTGAAAGCGGGGGCGTGGCTCATCCCCGAAGGCGCGAGCATGGAAGACATCGCCGACATCATCACGCGCGGCGGGGCCAGCAGCTGCGGGACAGAGGTCATCTGGCGCGTCGGTATCAATTCCGCCGAAGTGGTGGTGCGCGAACTCGAGACCGGATCGGGCAGTTACGAGGAACAGGCGTCTTTTGATCCGACGGATGCGGAAGTGACGCCTCCCGAGATCTACGACGCGGTACGCGGCCGCGCCGACACTCGCTACCGGATCGCCTTTGCCGAGGGCGTTACCAGCTGGCAGGTGGTAGAGGGGCTTCGCGCGATCGACGTGCTGGAGGGCGAGATTTCGGAAGTGCCCGCCGAGGGTACGCTCGCGCCCCGCAGCTACGAGCTGCGCGCCGGCGACAGCCGCGCCGGCGTCCTCGATCGCATGGCCGAGGCGCAGGAGGGCATCCTTGCCGCCGCATGGGAGAACCGCGCCGAGGGCCTGCCGCTCGACGACCCGCAAGAGGCGCTGATCCTCGCCTCGATCATCGAGAAGGAAACCGGGGTGCCGGACGAGCGGCGCGAGGTCGCGAGCGTGTTCATCAACCGGCTAGAGCGCGGCATGCGGCTGCAGACCGACCCGACGGTGATTTATGGGATCACCGAGGGGCGCGGCGTACTGGGGCGCGGAATACGGCAGAGCGAGCTGAACCGCGAGACGCCGTGGAATACCTACGTGAACGACGGTCTGCCCCCCACGCCGATCGCCAATCCAGGCCGCGCGAGCATCGAGGCCGCGGTCGATCCGGCCGGCACGGATTACGTTTATTTCGTGGCCGACGGGAGTGGCGGGCACGCCTTTGCCGAGACCCTGGACGAGCACAATCGCAACGTCGCCCGCTGGCGCGAGATCGAGGCGGAAAGCGCCGACAATTGACCGCGTCCAGATTCGAGTATTCTTGGAAAGATGAAGCGTGGATCAGCGCCGGGGACAAGCAGATGTCGGAACGAGTGCTCCATGCCGGTCCGAACTGTCATCTACGCGTGATGTTTCGCGGTTGTTCGATCCCTTGATGGACGGCGTGGGCGCGTAAATGGACCCTTCGATCACGGGGCCGTCTTGTCTTGCAGCCCTGGCGGGGCTAGGTCCGCAGCGTATCACGAAGGGAGCCGCCGATGTTCACTGGAATCATCACCGATATGGGCCATATCCACAGCGTCGAACAGCGCGGCGACATGCGGGCGCATATAGTTACAGGCTATGAGACCGAAACGATCGCGATCGGGGCCTCGATCGCCTGTGACGGGGCCTGCCTGACGGTGGTCGACCTCGGACCGGACTGGTTCGCGGTAGATGTATCTGCCGAGACCTTGTCCAAGACCAACCTTTCGGAGTGGACACATGGAAAGCGCGTCAATCTGGAACGCGCGCTGCGGGTCGGGGACGAGCTGGGCGGACATATCGTGGCCGGTCATGTCGACGGCCTTGCCGAGGTCGTGGGGCTGCATGACGACGGCGACAGCACGCGCGTCACCTTGCGCGCGCCGAAGGATCTGGCGCGGTTCGTAGCGCCCAAGGGATCCGTCGCAGTGAACGGCACATCTGTGACGGTGAACGATGTCGACGGCTGCGACTTCGGGATCAATTTCATCCCGCATACCAAAGATGTAACCACGTGGGGCGATGTCGCTGTCGGCGACAGCGTCAATCTGGAGATCGACACGCTGGCACGTTACGTGGCGCGCTTGGCAGAGACGGCCTGACATCGGTCGCTGCAACACACCCCATAGATATGGGACGATGCCCTGCGCCCCATGTGTCGTAAGTGCGTCCAGACCCCTGACCAGATCTTTGCAGCCGGTCCTGTGTGCGGTCAGAGAAGCTTCAAATCGCTTGCCATCTGCCGCCCGTCGCGCCCGTCCGCGAGCTCGAACGCGACCTTCTGGTTGTCCGCGAGCCCGGTCAGCCCCGACCTCTCGACCGCGGATATGTGCACGAACACGTCCTTGCCGCCGCCCTCGGGCGCGATAAAGCCGTAACCCTTGGTCGTATTGAACCACTTCACGGTGCCGGTTGGCATGCCGCTTCTCCCTTGTCTTCACGTCCCCGGAATATGCCGGGCCATCTGGTGACATCGGTGTGCCGGACTTGATCGTGGTCATGCCACGCGTGCCCGACGGTTCGACGCGTTGAGAATGATTGCACCGGTGATGTAAAAATCAAGCGAAACTCGGTGACGCGGATGCATTTGCCCGGTAAGGAGATGCTGAACGAAAGGGGATGCCCATGAAACTCTACGGTCTGAAAACCTGTGATACCTGTCGCAAGGCCCTGAAATCGCTGGAAGGGGCGGAGTTTCACGATGTACGCAAAGACGGCCTGCCCAAAGATGTGGCGCAGGCGGCGCATGCGCGCTTTGGTGCGGATCTGGTAAATCGCAAATCGACCACGTGGCGGCAATTGTCAGAGGCCGAGCGGCAGCGCGATCCGCGTGAATTGCTGGCCGAGCACCCCGCACTGATGAAGCGACCGCTGATCGACGACGGCGGTACGCTTTATCTTGGCTGGGGCAAGGACACGCAGGCGGCTCTGCTTGCATGACGCGGCACGGCACGACACTGGCGGAGCACGGGAAGGTTTGACGATGCGCAGCGCGGCGATGGTTCTGGGGATAATCGGCGGATGTCTTGCGGTGCTCGTGGGGTTTTTCAGCTATGGCTATACCGAGGCCGTAAACCGTTTCGGCGAGGTGGACGGATTGCTAGGGCAGGTGGCCGACCCGATGCTGATTCGGACAGCGAGCTTTCTGGCGCCGCTGCTGGCCATTGCCGGGGGCGCCATGGCCAAGGTCCGCGCGTTGCTCGGTGGGGTCCTGCTGATCCTGTCGGCGGGTCTAATGTATTACGCGTTCGGCTTCAATGTCTTCACCATGTTCCCCGTCGGCATGATGGGCCTGGCCGGCCTGCTCGCGGTGTGCGCGGGCAAGCCCGACGAGCCGAAATCGCATTTCTGAACGCCGGTTGCCGAAACCATGAAGATGACCGATACTACGACGTAACCTTAAGCCCAAGCAGGCTGGCGCATCGGAAGTGGGATGCCATGGCGCTTGTACTGGCGAAGGCACAGGGTTTGGAAGGCCCGTCCTGCGCTTAAATTAATTGGTACGCCAAAAGAACTTGCGAATTCGTTTTGATACTCCGGGCGAAAGTTCCAGTGTAATTCCACGAAAAAGACGCCGTCTGATTGCTTGATTTTTTCCTGTAGTCGAGGTTTTTTTTCGAATCCGAAACGAATTGAGACAAGGCGTTGGAAACACACGAAATGACATCCTGCGCCTCAAAACTCATATTGGAGAAGTACTGGTCCGACCGGCATTGTTGCAGAACTCAGGCCTGAGACGTGAGTGCCCCTTACCCTATTGACGTCATGCCGCGCGGACGATCTCGGCGGTGCCGAGGGCCGAGAAGCGGTTCATGAGGGCGATGCGGATGTGG